>Ga0315312_1000163_pt1 | contig 104540 bp, 105 predicted proteins | sample TDP7_MG_FD_203629 | JGI IMG/M metagenome (GOLD analysis project Ga0315312, IMG submission 203629) | Freshwater sediment microbial communities from Lake Towuti, South Sulawesi, Indonesia - TDP7 | ecosystem: Environmental > Aquatic > Freshwater > Lake > Sediment | place: Indonesia: South...
CCCCCTCTCCCTGAAGGGAGAGGGGGATTAAGGGGGTGAGGGTACCATTTAAATTCAGGTTCCCTGAAAAATCGAAGATTTTTTAGGGTGAAGAGGGGGTGAGGGTGATGAAATGAATTGACTTAGTCGTCGAGCACTGCTAACATTGAATAAATGGAGTCTAGGCTTGTTTTATTTCCCTTAACCGCTGAGGTTAGTAATAAGGGTCACCTGGTTATCGGTGGCTGTGATACTGTGGAGCTGGCGGCTGAGTTTGGCACGCCGCTATATGTCTTTGATGAGGCTAGCTTGCGCCGTCGGTGTGCTGAACTAAAGGCGGAGTTTGGTCAGCGCTATGCTGATACTACAGTCATCTATGCCTGCAAGGCATTTATAAATAAAGCTTTAGCGGTGTTATTTATGGAGGAGGGGTTGGGGCTGGATGTTGTCTCCGCCGGGGAGATTAGTATTGCCCGCTCTGTTGGTTTCCCTCTGGATAAGGTCTACTTTCACGGTAACAACAAGTCGGCTGAGGAATTAACACTGGCTCTGGAGTGGGGCATTGGTCGCATTGTGGTTGATAACTTCCACGAGCTTACTATGTTAAATGAGATTGCCAGGGAGCGAGGCGATAAGCCTGACATACTTTTACGGCTTTCTCCTGGGGTTGAGGCTCACACTCATAAATATAATGTTACCGGTGCTGTTGACACCAAGTTTGGCTTCCCCATGGTTCATGGTGAGGAGGCGGTGGCTCAAGCCCTTGCCGCATCCCACCTTAACCTGGTTGGTTTACACTTTCATATTGGCTCCGGTATCTATGACACTGAGCCGTATCAGCAGGCTATTGATGTTATACTTGGCTTTGCCGCTGAGGTGAAGCGAAAGCACAGTTTTGAGATGAGGGAGCTGAGCGTTGGCGGTGGTTTTGCCATTCAGTATGTAGTTGATTCTCCAGCTCCACCCATCTCGGTCTATGCCGAGGTGATAACATCTAGTATCATTAATAGATGCCAGAGGTTAAGGCTGGTGTTGCCGCGGCTTATTATCGAGCCGGGGAGGTCAATAGTGGGGCAGGCCGGAGTAGCGTTATATACGGCAGGGGTGGTTAAGGACATACCCGGGGTCAGGTGCTATGTCTCAGTAGATGGGGGCATGGCGGATAATATTCGTCCTGCCCTTTATGGGGCTAAGCATGAGGCAGTGGTTGCCAATAGGATGTCAGAGAAGGACGTAGAGAAGGTTACCATTGCCGGCAAGTTTTGTGAGTCCGGGGACATACTAATTCAGGATATTGCCCTGCCCCCGGTTTCGGTGGGTGATATTATCGCGGTGTCAGGCTGTGGTGCCTATTGCCTGCCGCTGGGGAGCAACTATAACGCCTCGCTCAAGCCAGCTATTATTTTGGTCAAAGATGGTAAGGCGCGCCTTATTCGGCACCGCGAGACCTGGGAAGACCTGACCAGGTGCGATTTAATTTAACCGAATTTGGTATGTGGACGGTAATTGGGCAAGATAGGGTGGTTTCTCTACTCCAGCGTAGCTTGGAGCAGGGGTCTGTAGCTCACGCCTATCTGGTGATTGGTCCTCCCCATGTGGGCAAGATGACCTTGGCGCTAAACCTGGCTCAGGCACTGAACTGCGAGGCATCTGACCCACCCTGTGGTTTGTGTGATGCCTGTCAGAAGATAGCCTCGGGCAAGCATGCTGATGTCCAGATTATAGGCTTGGACTCTGGCAGTTCAGCCGAAATCAGCATTGACCAGATTAGACAGATGCAGCACTCATCAAACCTACCGCCATTTGAGGGAAGGTATAAGATATTTATCATTGACCGGGCTGAGCTCTTGTCAACTGAAGCCGCCAACTGCCTGCTTAAGACCTTGGAAGAGCCGGTGGGTGGGGTGGTCTTTATTTTGCTGACCACCAGTGGCGAGGTGCTGCCAGCTACTGTAGTTTCTCGCTGTCAGAAACTGGAGTTACCCCCTCTGCCTACCTCTCAGGTAGAGGTGGCTCTTAGCCAGCGCTGGGGTGTTGAGCAGCAAAGGGCTAGGCTTCTGGCTCGTCTTTGTCATGGTTGCCTAGGCTGGGCAATACTGGCATCTTCTGATGAGCGGTTGCTCAAGCTACGTGCTGAGAGGTTAGAGGGGTTGCTTAATATCTTAAGTGGTGATTATGAGGCGCGTTTTAATTACGTTACCCAGCTGGTAGCCTGGTTCAGTCAAAGTCGGGAGCTGGTTCGGGAGATACTGGATTTATGGCTTGACTGGTGGCGTGACCTGTTGCTGGTCAAGCTCAGCTCTAGTGGCATCACCAATATTGACCATGAAGCCATGCTGGTTAACATGGCTCAGGGTTACCGTCTGGCTCAGATAAGGGCGGTTATCGGTGGTATTCAGGCGACTGGAGAGCAGCTCAGGCAGAATGCCAATCCGCGATTGGTGTTTGAGGTGCTGATGCTTAATATTCCGGTAGGGGGTGGTAGTTAGAACATGGCTGAGATTGTTGGCGTACGTTTCAAAAGAGCTGGCAAGGTATATTACTTTGACAGCGGCGGTATTGACCTGAGGGTGGGTGATCATGTTGTGGTCAAGACGACTCGCGGTCTGGAGCTGGGGAGGGTGATGATTGCTCCTAAGCAGGTTCTGGCTGGCGAGGTGACTAAGGGGTTGAAACCGGTAGTGCGCAAGGCAGAGCCGGAGGATATTAATCGGGCTCAGGAGCTTGAGGCCAAGGAAACGGATGCCGTGGCTGAGTGTGGTAAGCTCGTGGCTAAACTAGGGCTGCCCATGAAGCTACTGGGTGCGGAATATAGTCTTGATGGTAGTCGGCTTACCTTCTTCTTTAGTGCTGCGGAGAGGGTTGATTTTCGTGGGCTGGTTCGAGAGTTAAAGAGCCGTTTTAAGGCAAAGATTGAGCTGCGCCAGCTCGGACCTCGGGATGAAGCCAAGTTGGTTGGTGGTTTTGGGCGGTGTGGGCGCCCGCTTTGTTGCATGAATTTCTTAACCGAGCTGTCTCCAGTTTCTATCAGGATGGCTAAGGAGCAGGATTTACCCCTTAACCCGATGAAGATATCCGGTGTTTGTGGTCGGTTGTTGTGCTGCTTAGCCTATGAGACTGAGCAATACCATATCATGAAGGAAAAATTGCCTAAGGAGGGTCAACGAGTAAATACCCCCTTAGGGGTGGCTATTGTGGTCGGGAGTAATCCGCTCAAGGAGACAGTATTGGTTGAGCTGGAGAGCCAGGCAAGGGTGGAATTACCTCTGAGCAAGATTATGATTGAGGAAAAACCGCCTAAGGCGGACTAGTTCTTATTGGGGCAGGTATTTTTGCCACTGGCTGTGGATTTGTTGGTAGCTGTGAGGGAGATAGAAGAAGCTATCACCCCGTGGCGGTTGTGGTTGGCGGATTAATCTCATTCCAGCTTCAGCGGGTGTCTTACCCGCCTTGCGCCGATTGCAGGGGATGCAGGCACTAACTACATTCTCCCAGACGTGCTCGCCACCCCGGTATCTTGGGATGACATGGTCTAGGGTAAGTTGATGGGTCTGTTTGCCACAATACTGGCAGGTATATTGGTCACGGTGGAAAACCTCAAGGCGGGTTAGCTTCCTTTGAGGTCGGGGACGCTTAATCATGTAGGCTAGTCGTATTACCGAGGGCACAGGGAAGCTGTAGCTAGCGGAGTGGATGAATCCGGTGCCATTTTCTAGCATCTCAGCCTTACCATAGTAAAGCAATACTACTGCCCGTCGGACTCGACATATATTGAGTGGCTGGTAGTTCTGATTTAGCACCAGAACCGGAAGTTTTATTATTTCCAAGACATTCATGGTATCAAAAACCCATCTATTTTACTAAAAAAGCTTCAGGCGATGCAAATTAAGGCTAGAGACTCTTATTAACCCCATCCCCTTTATCCCCTTCCCCTTAGCAAGGGGAAGGGGAGGATTTTTTCTGAAGAGGGACGAAGTCCCTCTTAAACTCCCTATAATGTATTTGAGGCTCCGTCTCTCTTTGACTCTCTATTCTCTGGGGTGTTTAAGAGGGGCGTTAGCCCCTCTTTTAAGAAATCTTCCCCCTTCCCTTATTAAGGGAAGGGGGTCAGGGGGATGGGTTTCTAGATAATCCCTAGTTCTGGCGCTCTTTTCGGCCACGGTTTATCTTCTTTCGGCTGGTCCGGTAGTCGGGGGCAATAATATTAAATATCATGCTGAGTTGGTGGTCGAGGAAGCGGGATAGTATGGGGCTGGCCATATCATCTGTTCTCAAGCGAGTGGTAATTACAGTAGGTAGCTGGGCATTATAGCGATAGTTGATAACCTGATAGAGCTTTTCCTGTGCCCACGGGGTTGTGGACTGCTCACCAAAGTCATCTAGGATGAGGAGGGGGGCATTCTTTACCTCTTCAAAGAGCTGGTCATAGGTCACCGTGCTCTCTGGGCTGAAGGTGAAGCGCAGGTGGTCAAGGAAGTCAGGCACTACCTCAAATTTGACCGGTTTTCCTGCTTTGAGGCGGTAATTGGCAATGGCGGCTGCCAGGTGGGTTTTACCACAGCCGGTATCCCCTTGGAATACCAGCCAGCCGTCGGGTGATTTGGCAAAGTCAAGGGCTAGGCGGTATGCTTCTTCTAGGTTCTCCTGCTGTTCCGGTGGCAGATTGACCCGCTTCTTAAAATTGTCAAAGGTCATCTTTTTAAGTAGCTCCTGGTCAAGGCCGCTGTATCGCTGTAGGCGAGTTTGGCGCTCTTTATCTAACTCTTTCTGAACGCAGCGACAAGGAATAACCCGGCTGTAGTCAGGCTTGCCTGATGGCAGGAGGGGATGGATAAACCCCGTCCCCTTACAGATGGGGCAGGCTGAGCTTGGTGACGGCTCTTCAACGCCTGACCATGTGTCCATATTTTTGTTTGATGTATTTATCTGGGCCTGTCTTCTTAAAATCTCTCCTATATGTTCCATTGCTCTTACCTTCTGCTGACCAGCGCTCCAGAATCTTGGCAATATATCGCCAACTTCGCTTGTTAAGGGAAACTGCCTCTTTAATGGCGTCTCTTATCCATGTTTGGGGATACAGCCTCTCGGCATCACGCAGCTCATCGGCAATCAGCGGGGTTAGCATGCCGATGTTCTGTTCATAAAGGGTGAAGATGTCAGGCGGCTCCTCGGTAGGAATATAGGCTGGTTCTTTTGCCCTTAGTCCGCTCAAGGCGAGTTCGCCGTTTTGAATTTTAGCTACAGTCTGTCGGTCAGACTCGGTGTTGAGGAAGTAGACGTCCTCAGGCGTCCCATCCCTATCCAGCACGATATGAAGGATGGTGCCTCGCTTGGTCGCCATTTCCAGGGCATGGCGCAAGAGCTTGTCTGGCGGTGACGCCCCCGCCAAGCTGCTCATCAGGCTCTTGCTACCCTTTAGCTCTTTATAGGTGGTAAATCTGGGGTAACCCCGTTTATGGTAAAGTGTCCAGAAGATGTGGAGGGTTGTTTTTAGCTCAGCGATATCACTGATTTGTGGTAGTAGCGCGCTGAAGAAAGAATTAGGCAGGGGAGTAAACTGCGTCTTGGCTGGGAAACCCGTAAACTGCTTCATAATAAGCTCGGCTCTTCATTGGTAATATTGGCAAACTTTGCCATCTTTGGTTTGAAAAGTAGCTTGATTTCACCGGTGGGACCATTGCGATGCTTGGCGATTATGATATCAGCCGGTGGTGGGTAGCTTTCTCCGGGGTGTTCTCCTTCCCATTCGTCCTTGGCGAAGTAGTAATCATCGCGGTAGACAAACAAGACCACGTCAGCATCCTGCTCAATGCTACCACTCCCCCTGAGGTCAGAGAGTTGTGGTTTGTGTGAAGCGCGCCACTCAGCAGCGCGGCTCATCTGGGAGACGGCTATTACCGGGACGTTAAGCTCCCTGGCTATTGCCTTGAGAGAGCGAGAGATATTGCTAATCTTCTCAACCTCGTCTCTTCCCTCCCCATACATTAGTTGCAGGTAATCAACAATAACGAGGTCAACACCACGCTCAAAGTGGAGGCGGCGGGCCTTGCTTCTCATCTCTACTACCCGCAGTTGCGGGGTATCATCAATGTAGATTGCGGCTTCAGAAAGCTTGCCGATGGCCTCCATGACCTTTGGTTCCTGTGCTTCAGGGTGTTGCCCGAGGCGCACCCGTCGGGAGTCAACCTCGGCTTCACTCGCTAGGATGCGCGAGACCAGAGGCTCCCGTGCCATCTCCAGGCTGAACAGAGCCACGCAAGCCCTCTGCTCCACGGCGGCATCACGGGCAAGGCTAAGGGCAAGGCTTGTCTTGCCCATGCTCGGTCTACCAGCAATGATAATCAGGTCGGAGCGCTGGAATCCACCGAGGTATTCATCCAGACCGGCGAAACCCGATAATACATAGGGAACTGGCTCCTTGGGGCGGCCTTCTGCCTCTGGGGTGGTTTCAAGGTACTTGTCCAGCACCTGGCGGATGTGAGTAAGGTCTCGCGGGCTTTGCCCGTGGCGCAGCCGAAACAGGATATCTTCTGCCCGGTCAAGGCTGGTATCAACATCCGGGTCAGCCTGATAACCGATGTTGGCAATCTGCCCCGCGGCATCAATCAGACGGCGCATTATCGCTAGGCGATGGACAATTTGAGCATGATGCTCGATATCAAGGGAGGTTGGGCATATAGATATTAGGTGACTTAAATAGGCAGCACCACCGCATGTCTCCAATTTTCCTTTTCGGTCAAGCTCTTGAGCTACTGTGATCTGGTCTATTGGCTCATCGCGCTCATAGAGGGCAAGGCATGCCCCATATACCAGTGAGTTTTGCTCGCTATAAAAGTGTGGTGACTCGAGGAAGGAGGCAATCTTATAGATTGCTGTCCCGTCTATCAGCAGTGAGCCGATTACTGCTTCCTCGGCATCGATATTATGCGGTGGCAACTTCTCGCCATACATTTATGTCTTCTCCTCTTTCTTCCGAGTCCTCTTTACTTTCTTTTGAGGCTTCTCCTCTTTCTTGGGCGCCTTCTTCTTTTCCTTCGGCGCCTTCTTCTCTTTCTTGGGGGTTTTCTTCTCTTCTTTCGGTGTCTCCTCCTCGGTTACGCTGACCCTTATCTTGGGTAAAATGTCCTTAGCCAGTCTGATGGCTACCTCATAATTACCAAGCTGGCGGATGGGCTCCTCCAGTTCAATCTTTCTCTTATCAATAACCAGCCCGGTGCTGTTGCTTAGCTCGGAGGCAATATCGGCGCTGGTGATTGAGCCATAGAGTCTGTCTTTGGCTCCAGCCTTAGCCTTGATGATGACCTCTTTCCCTTCTATCTGTTGGGCAAGTGCCATTAACTCGGTGTTTTCCCCGGCTTTCGTTCTTTCCACTGTTTTTACCTGGCTGAGCGCTTGGGGTTTGGCTATTAGGGCTAGTTTTTTGGGGATAAGGAAATTCCTGGCATAGCCAGGGGCGACCTCTTTTATCTCGCCGGCTTTAGCCACCCGGGGCACATCCTGGAGAAAGACGACTCTCATAATTTTCCCCTCATCTTATTATACTTCACATGGGGTTAGAGTGGAAGACTATCGGGAGATGAATTTTTGGGCATAGATGGCGGCGGTAGCACCATCCCCAGCCGCAGTTATTGCCTGACGGGCTGAGTTTAGGCGCACATCGCCGGCGGCAAAAATGCCTGCTACCGGGGTCTCCATCTTTTCGTTGGCAACAATATAACCAGCGTCGTCAAGAGGCAAAATGCCCTTGAGGTAGTTGGTATTAGGCTTAAGCCCGATAGCAACGAAGACCCCGGCGACATCTAGGGTGGCTTTTTCTCTGGTTGTCACATTGATGAGGCTTAACTGCTTAACCCTGTCCTTGCCCTCAATTCCCTCAACCTCAGTATTCCACAGGAATTCTATTTTGGGTTCAGCCAGGGCTTTCTCCTGGAGGATAGGGGTGGCGCGGAGCTCGTTACGACGGTGTATCACCTTGACCCTTGAGGCAAATTTTACTAGGTGAAGGGCTTCGGTAATTGCGGCATTGCCACCACCAACTACGGCTACAGTTTTGTCTTTGAAGAAGGGTCCGTCGCAGGTGGCGCAGTAGGAGACGCCTTTACCGGTAAGCTCCTCCTCCCCCGGTACGCCCAGTTTGCGCCGTTCTGAGCCGCTGGCGATAATTACTGCCCTGGCGGTAAATTTGCCCTTGCTGGTCACCACTATCTTTTTCTCCCCCTCAAGCTCAAGAGCAGTAGCCTCAGCCTGTAGGGTTTCTAGCCCGTATTTGGTTGCCTGCTGGTGCATTAGCTGCCCCAGCTCCAGACCGGAAATACCCTGGGGAAAGCCGGGGTAATTTTCTATTAGTTCGGCATTGGTTATCTGACCCCCCGCCAGCCCCTTTTCTATAACGAGGCTTTTGAGCCTGGCTCTTGAGGTATAAAGCCCGGCGCTAAGTCCAGCCGGACCACCACCAATAATAATTACTTCATATTCATGGTTCATAAGTCTTTAGTCAAGGATAGCATCCAGGGCTTGTTTCAGCTCGGCTTTGGGTTTATAGCCCACAATCTGTGACACTGGTTTGCCATCTTTAAAGATAATAAGGTTGGGGATTGACATTATGGCATATTTGGCAGCAGTTTTGGCATTCTGGTCAACATCCAGCTTGGCAAAAGTTAGCCTGCCGGCATACTCACTAGCTAGCTCCTCGAGTACCGGGGCGGTCATAATGCAGGGGCGACACCATGGTGCCCAGAAGTCTACCAGTACCGGCGTCTTTGACTTTAGCACTGCTTGGTCAAAGGTGGCGTCATCAACTGCGATTGGCTTGGTCATAGCTTCCCTCTTTAATTATTCGGCAGATGTCTCGTTCCGCTGTCTGTTTGGCTAAACCTATGGCATTTTTTATCGCCTTAGCCTGACTGCGCCCATGAGCGACGATGATAGCTCCATTTACCCCCAATAGACACGCCCCACCGTATTCTCTATAGTCTACCCGCTTAACCCAGGAGCCTAACCCTATATCCCGGAGGAGGGTTCGCCCCTGGAGATGAGAGGCGGCAGACAAGATGTGCCCGGTTTGTCGCACCAGGCTCAGGAAGGTATCACCTAACCCTTCAATAGTCTTGAGCACTATATTCCCGGTGAAGCCATCAGTAACGATGACGTCGGCGGTTTTCTTTGATATGTCTTGCCCTTCTATGCTGCCGAGGAAGTTCAGGCTGGATTTCTTGAGCAGGCTATAGCTTTCTTGAATCAGACGGTTGCCCTTGGTTTCCTCTTCACCATTACTGAGCAGGCGAACACTGGGGGAGTTGATGTCCATGAGGTGTTTAACGTAGGTTGTGCCGAGGTAAGCAAACTGTACTAGGTGGCTTGGTCGGCAGTCGGCGTTGGCACCGGCATCGATAAGCAGGGTAGGTGTGGTTGGGGTGATGTCAAGGAAACTGCCGAGGGCAGGGCGTTCGATGCCCTTTATCTTTCCCAGGTTGAGGAGGCTGGCAAAGAGTACTGCCCCGGTATTGCCGGCGGAGACAAAGGCTGAGGCTATACCGTCTCTTACCAGATTGACCCCAACCACTATTGAGGAGTCTGGTTTACTTTTGACTGCCTTCACCGGGTGCTCGCGAGGCTCAATAATCTGCTTGGCTTCAATAATACTGAGGTTTGACTTGTTTATATGCCGACCTGCCATCACATGGAGTATGGCTTTATCCCCCACCAGCGCAATCTCAACATCATATTCCTGAGCCGCTTTTATCGCTCCTTCCACTATTTCGCGGGGGGCATTCTCTCCACCAGCGGCATCAACAGCAATTATCATCCATTTCCCCTTATTTTAGCTAGTGTGGCTTCTTTCCCACAGCTCACAGCGACCGCCCCACCGGGCGAGAATTTGACTGTCAATCGAAAGCTGGGCGATCTCACATAGGTTAGGGCAGGCTTTACATTCAAATGAAGCGGTGTGATACCTTATCTCACTTATGCCAAATCCCTTGAACTTGCTCCCGTTTTGACTGGTTGCCACCTCTTCATGAACTAGTAAGGCAGCGCCTATTGCCCCCATCACCTCGTGGTGGGGCGGGACAATCACCTCCGTTTTAAGCTCTTCTTGGAGTGCCTTCACTATACCCTGGTTGAAGGCAACACCACCCTGAAATATTATTGGGGGTTGGATATCCTTACCCAAGCCAACATTGTTAAGGTAGTTGCGTACTAGCGCCTGGCATAGACCATATAAAATGTCCTCAATTCGGTGTCCCATCTGTTGCTTGTGAATCATATCTGATTCAGCAAAGACGGTGCATCGTCCGGCGATACGCACCGGACTTTTGCTTTCAAGAGCCCGCTGGCTGAGTTCCTGGATGCTCATATTGAGGCGCAATGCCTGGTGGTCAAGGAAGCTGCCGGTGCCGGCGGCACATACTGTGTTCATGCCGAAGTCGGTAACTATCCCATCCCTGATAATGATAATCTTGCTATCCTGCCCGCCGATTTCAATAACAGTTTGCCCTTGGGGGAAGTAGTGCAAAGCACCTACGGCATGGCTGGTAATCTCATTCTTAACTAAATCGGCACCGACGATAACCCCCGCCAGGTAACGGGCGCTCCCTGTGGTGGCCACACCGGCAATGTCAGTACCTTTAGGCAGTTTTTGTTTGATTTGGCTTAAGCCCTGCTGGACCATCTCAATGGGTTTACCCTGCGTCGGCAGGTAGAGATGGGTAACCAGTTCATCACCATCATTTAGCACGGCAAACTTGGTGGTTACTGAGCCAGCATCAATACCTAAATAGGCTTCCATAAACTCTCCTTAGAGGTTGTTTATCAACCTCACCCCTTAATCCCCCTCTCCATTCTTGGAGAGGGGGAAGAGTTTTTAGAGAGGGGGCTCCGCCCCCTCTCTTACTCTACTCCCCCTTCCCTTGTTAAGGGAAGGGGGTCAGGGGGATGGGTTACTAAATAATCTCCTTATGTCTTACTCTTTGCCCGTCGGCGGTGTTCCAGCAGGTCGACAAATGCCTCCAGTCTGGTTAACATGCCTGGTTTACCCAGTTGCTCATCACAGAGTATGGTCAATACCGGGATGTTCTCCTTGGTCTTGGGCATGATATTCTGGGCTACTATCTCCGGCATACAGGTGAATGGGGCCAGGTGCACCAGTCCGTCGTACTCTTTAGCATGGAGCACCTTTTCTCCGACTGATTCCCAACCATCACCGCCAATATCCCGCTTGAGATATGGTAATGCTGCCTTATGGAGCCGGTCCTTCTCATTTATCCCGAATGGGTTGAGGAACAGGCTGAATTTGGTCCACTCTGAGACGAAGGTGGTTCTTCTCACTTCAACCCCCAGCCTTCCCAACTCCTTCTCCACATCTAGATTAGAAAAGGGCTCCAGCAGTACATAGAACTCCCCGATTACGCCCACCACCAGCGGTTTAGCCCTGTCGTCCTTAGTTACCTGGCTAAGCTGGTCAATATAGTCTATCTCCACCCTCTTCAGGGCATCATAATCGTCTGTCTGGTCAATAGCCTTGACTGCTTTAGTAAGTAGCATATTGGCTGTTCCCTTCGCCTTCTCTACCGGACGTATCTTTTGCACCACTCGCTCTATTCTGTCTAAGGTGTTTAATTTAGCCAGACCAAAGCGGAAGGCTGATATAATCTTAGACCACGGGGCATTGTTTGACAAGTGCTTGATTGTTTCCAGCAAGCCGAGAAGCTTTCGCTGCGAAAACCCGACGCAGACAATCTCAGCATTATACCCCAGGTCATGAAGAACCTGCTCCTGTGTCTTAGCATAATACCCTAGGCGGCATATGCCGGAGCCAGCAGGCATGAGCAGGGTATCAGCGCCAAGCTCGGCGGCTTCAATCAGGTTGCCCAGCGTCAGCTTGAAGGGAATGCACATCCCTTCAGGGGAATGCCTCACCCCCAGCGATAGGGTGCGCTGGTTCGTGAGGGGTGGTATGACGAAGTCAATATTTAGCCTCTGGAATAGGCTCTTAAAGGGTATATATAGATTGCCCATATGGGGCATGCCTATACGCATACTTCAGCCCCCTTTTTCTTTCTCCGTTGTATCATATCAAGGAATGCCTCCAGCCTGGTAACTATACCAGCTTCAGCGGTATGTTCCTCCAGGGTGAGGCACATAAAGCTGGATGTCCTTAATTTAGCCGCCTGCCGATGCACCATGTTCATCATTAGGGAATCTGGTCCACAGCCAAAAGCCATTATACCAATAACACCATCAGTCCCGCTTTTCAGGTAGTGCCCCCCTGCCCCTACCACCTCTTCTTCGTATGTCCAGTAGGGTCTGCCCACTAATCTGGTTATCGCCGATTCAAGCTGCTGGGGGGTGAGCATCTCTGGGGTTAAGACCTTATAATGAGCCTCCTCCAGCCGGTGGATAAGGCGGTGGTTTATATGCTCATCATAAAGGAGGTAAGGATGACCGACAACGGCAACGGTGGCTGGGGTGGTAGGGGGTGTTTGGGGCTTCACCCCCTCTATTGCCTGGGGTGGGGTCAAGCCATGGCTTGACATTAGCTGGCTATATTTCAGGTGGGCTTGCCAGGCGCTGATAGCGGCCTTTCTCACCCTAAGTGGATTCCAGGTGAAGCACCGACCCAATCTATAGATAGCCTGATATAGCTTGCGCTTCCCCTTGTTAATATCAATATCTATATCTAGGATGGGTGGGGATTCGGGGATAACGGCTTTGGTCATATCGGGTAAGCCGAGGAATTTGGAGCAGTTGTAAATCTTTCTTTTCACACTGCGAATGGCGGGAATGAAGATATAGTCGCATTCTTTGACCAGAGCCAGAACATGCCCGCAGAATACCTTTACCGGCAGGCAGGTTTCAGCCACCACCCGGGATGAGCCTGAGGCTAGCATTGCCTGAGTTGTTGGTGGTGACACCACCACCTCTGCCCCAAGACCTTCAAAGAAGGTCTTCCACATCGGGTAATATTGATAGTAGAGCAGGGCTCTGGGGATGCCTACCTTAATCATTTACTTCCAAACTCCTGCTTAATCCTGGTCACTATTTCTGGATTAGCCAGTAGGTCAACAATAGTCATAGCCAGAGCCTTGGCGCTGTCAAGCATACCCTTGATACCTTGCTCCGAGGCGGCGGCTAGAGCGAACTCGGGGGAATGGGCAATTACCTCTTTTGGGGCTATGGCTACATCAGGATGAATGCTGGGGACTATCTGGCTAACGTTCCCCATATCGGTGCTACCAAAGGCTTTAGTCGGGTTGGAGAGGAGCACCTTGCGTCCTAATGACTGCATATTTTGCCGGAATAGTCTGGCTAGTGTCAGGTTATTGCGCAGCGGGGCATAGCGCACCTTTCCCCAGCGGTACTCCAGACGGGCGCCGGTGGCGGTAGCGGCGCCAATAAAGCAGTTTAGCACCCTCTCCTTCAGCTCATCTAAATAGGCATCGTCCTCGGCACGGACGATAAAGCTTCCGGCGCTATGGGCTGGCACAATATTAGCCGCTTCCCCGCCGTCAGTGATAATCCCGTGGATTCTAGCTGTGCTCTTGATATGTTGCCTCAGTGAGTTAATGGCAGCGAAGGACTGGAGCATTGCCTCCAGGGCATTGATGCCTGCCTCGGGTTTGGCTGAGGCATGAGCCGCCCTGCCCAAGAACTCAACATCCAGCCCCACGCAAGCTAGGGCTTGGGTGGTGACAGCATCATAAACCCCGGGGTGCACCATCATTGCTATGTCGGCATTATTAAATGCTCCCCGCTCCACCATTATTACCTTACCTCCGTATAGCTCCTCAGCCGGGGTGCCGATAACCAGGACACTACCACCAAATCGGTCAATAGCCGGTTTAGACGCTACTCCAGCGCCAATGGTGCTGCCAGCTATCAGGTTATGACCACAGGCGTGCCCGAGCTTGGGCAGGGCATCATACTCCGCCAGAATGGCAATCGCTGGTTTCCCCTGCCCATAGCTCCCGGCGAAGGCAGTGGGTAGCCCGCAGATACCATGCTTGATAGAGAAGCCATTTTTTGCAAGGTATTGGGTTAGCCAGCCGACTGCCTTAGTCTCGTGAAAACCGAGCTCGGGGTTGGAGTGGATTTTTAGGCTCAAATCACGAAGTTGGTCACGGCGAGCCTCTACCTCTTTTATAACCGAAGCCTTTTGTTTTTCTATAGCTGAACTTTTCACCATTTTGACCTGCCTATTATAACTTAGCGCTGATGCAATTTCTAGGCAATGTATTGCATTTGGAGCCTGATTATGGTATACTTAATTGCAGATAAAAGCGTCTTGTTAAGTGGGTTTGAGCCCACTTTTTTAATTAAATGCAGTAAAAATTATGGGTTGGAGGTCTTAACCTTAGATGAAGAGCGAATTTATGCTCGCTATAACCCAGCTCTCGGCAGAAAAGAACCTGCCTAAAGAGGTAGTTCTTGCCGCAGTGGAGTCAGCGCTGGTATCAGCGTATCGCAAGGACAATTTTGCCCCCAACCAGAATATCTCGGTCAGGATTGACCCCAATACCGGTGCAGTTAAGGTGTGGGCAGAGAAGACTGTAGTTGAGCAATCCTCAGATTTACGCTGTGAAATATCACTAACTGAGGCGATAAAGCTCAAGCCCGAGGTCCAGGTTGGTGAGGTTATCACGGTAGAGGCAACTCCGCACAACGCCGGACGAATTGCGGCTCAAACGGCAAAGCAGGTCATTCTCCAGCGCCTTCATGAGGCGGAGCACAGCGCCATATTTGAGGAGTATTCTAATAAGGAAGGTGATATTGTCACGGGGTTGGTGCAGCGCATTGAGCTCAGGCAGGTCTTCATTGATTTGGGCAGGGTGGAGGCAATACTCCCGGCTTCGGAGCAGGTGCGCACTGAGAGGTATCGGGTGGGGCAGAGGCTCAAGCTTTATCTTCTAGAGGTGGCGCGGACAAGCAAGGGACCCCAGCTGGTGGTGTCACGCTCTCACCCGGATTTACTGCGTCGGCTTTTTGAGCTTGAGGTTCCTGAAGTTCTCAATGGAATAGTGGAGGTGAAATCAATCGCTCGTGAGGCTGGTTACCGTAGCAAGATAGCAGTGGCTGCCCACCACGACGGCATTGACCCGGTTGGTTGCTGTGTTGGGCTTCGTGGTATCAGGATACAAAATATTATGAAAGAGTTAAACGGCGAAAAACTGGATGTTGTGGTGTGGAGCCCGTCTCCTCAAACCTTCATTGCTAATGCCCTTAGCCCGGCGCAGGTAGTAAGTGTGACGCTGGACGAGAATGAGGGGATAGCTACTGTGGTTGTCCCTGACAAGCAGCTGTCACTGGCCATCGGTAAGGAGGGGCAGAATGCTAGACTGGCTGCTAAGCTCACCGGGTGGCGCATTGATATTAAGAGTGCCTCCGCTGCCGAGGCAGAACGGCTGGCAAAGGCTGAGCCTCTACCTGAGGTAGAAGAGGAGGCGATAGTCGGTGAGCAACCTCCTGCTGAATTACCAGTTATTGAGGAGCCGGTAGCTCTGGCGCCGGTTGCCGCTGAGCCAGGGCTACCTCTTGATACCAAGCTTGTTCCCCCCGAGGCTTTGCTGGAATCTCAAGCAAGATTGGAACCACCTCAGCTTCGGTTTGCTGAGGATGTTTTGGCATTTGCACCGACCAAGCCTGTAGCCAAGTCAAAGAAGAAAAAGAAGAGCACTCGTGAGCGAGGGGTTGATGACGGCACCAAGTTTAGGAAACGGCGCCAAAAGCCAGAGTTACTTGATGAGGAAGAGGAGTATTAAGCCTGTTTTGGTTAGGCGTATACCCCAGCGGACTTGTGTAGCTTGTGGTACGGTAGGACCCAAGCGAGGGCTAATTCGTTTGGTTCGAATTTCTGGTGGGGGTGTTGAGGTTGACCCTAGCGGGAAGAGGACAGGGCGGGGTGCGTATTTATGTCCAGCATCAGAGTGTTGGGAGGTTGGTTTGAAGAAGGGTCGTCTGGAGCATGCCTTGCGCACCACCCTCACCCAGGATAATCGGGAGCAGCTTCTTAGATATAGCACGGGACTGGGTAAGGAGCTCGTCTAGTGGTAAATGTGAGCAAATCAGATGAACCAAAGACCAATCTGGTTGAGATTCCTAACTCAGTAGGGGTTAGGCAATTAGCTGACCTTTTGCAGGTTAGTGCCGTTGACATTATCAAACAACTGATGAGAAACGGCATTTTTGCCAATATTAATCAAGTCATTGACTACGAGGCAGCCGCCGCAGTGACGGCTGCCTTTGGCTATGAAGCCCGACTGAAGCCCTTAGCCACCGCCAGTGTGAGTAAGAGGTATCGTCCTCAGGCTGAGGAGCTGGGTGGCCTGCGGCTACGCCCCCCGGTAGTTACCATTATGGGGCATGTTGACCATGGTAAGACTAGACTCTTGGATGCTATCCGGCAGACTAATGTAATGGACAGGGAAGCTGGGGGTATTACTCAGCATATTGGTGCCTATCAGGTAGAGGTCAATGGGCAAAAGATTACCTTCCTGGATACCCCGGGTCATGAAGCCTTTACTGCGATGCGAGCTCGGGGGGCACAGGTAACTGACATCACCGTTTTGGTGGTGGCGGCTGATGACGGGGTAATGCCACAGACCTTGGAGGCTATTGACCATGCCCGGGCTGCCGGGGTGCCGATTGTAGTGGCGATTAATAAGATTGATAAGCCCGAGGCTAACCCTGAGCTGGTTAAGCGACAGCTGGCTGATGCTGGTTTGCTTATTGAGGAGTGGAAGGGCGATGTGGTCTGTGTTCCTATTTCAGCCAAGGAGAAGATAGGCATCTCCGAGCTATTAGAGAATATTCTGGTTGTGGCTGAGATGGAGGAGCTGAAGGCAGACCCCTCCCGTCCTGCGGTAGGGGTGGTTATTGAGGCTAAACTGGATAAGACCAGGGGACCAATGGCGACGGTTCTGATTCAAAATGGAACCTTAAAGCTTGGTGACAGCGTGGTGGTTGGTACTGTCTGGGGTAGGGTGAGGGCGATGTTTAATGATGCCGGTAAGCGGGTGAGGAAGGCTGAGCCAGCGACGCCGGTTGAAATCCTTGGTCTAAACAGTGTGCCTGGGGTTGGTGATACCCTGACGGCGGTGGCTGGAGAGCAGCAGGCACGGGCTTTGATACAGGAGCGCCAGCAGGCGCAGCAACAGGCCAAGACAGTGAGTCTTGATAATCTCTATGACCAGATAACTACAGGCAAGGTAAAGGAGCTTGATGTTATCCTCAAGGCTGATGTTCAGGGCAGTATTGAGCCGATAAGAAGTTCTCTGGAGCGGCTGTCAACTGAGGAGGTTAAGGTTAGGATTATTCATAGCGGCAGTGGCAATATTACTGAGAGTGATATTATGCTCGCCATGGCCTCTAAGGGGCTGATTATCGGTTTTGGCACCGCCGTTGAAGCCGGGGCACGGCGCCTGGCTGATATAGAGGGGGTTGACATCCGCACCTATGACGTTATCTACAACCTGGTTGATGATGTGGATAAGGCACTCAAGGGGTTATTAGAGCCCCGTTATGTTGAGGTTATTGAAGGCAGGGCTGAGGTAAAGGCGCTCTTCCCCACGGGCAAGAAGGGAAAGGTAGCCGGTGTCTTTGTTAGTGAGGGCAGGATAAGTCGCGGTGCCACAGTCAGGGTGCGGCGTGGGGAGCAAATCCTGTGTGAATCTGAGGTTTCAAGCTTGAGGCGTTTCAAGGATAATGTTAATGAAGTGAGCGCTGGTTTGGAGTGCGGGGTGGGTATCAAGGCGTTTAGCGACTTTCAAATTGGCGATATAATAGAACTTTTCCGAAGGGAGCAGACTAAGAGGTAGTATTATGGGGCGTCGTATTGAGCGAGTAAGTAGTCTTATTCGGCACGAGATTACTGAGTTGCTGCAACGCCAAGTCAAAGACCCCCGACTTGGCAATTTTATTGCTGTGACTGAGGTCTCTATCTCCCCCGACCTCAGGTATGCCAAGGTATTTGTAAGTTGTATCGGCAGTGAGGAGGTAAAGCGAGGCACACTGAGCGGGCTGGCAGCAGCCTCCGGTTTCCTTCGTAACCAGCTGGCTAAACGTCTGCGACTGCGCCGTATCCCTGAACTAAGTTTTCACTGGGATGACTCTATTGAGCGGGGAGCTCGCCTGTTGCAGTTGATTAATGGGGTTAGCTCAAGTAGCACTCCAGAGCATAGTGACTAGCTGTGGATGGCATTCTAAATATTAATAAGCCCTGGGGTAAGACTTCTTTTAGTATTGTCTCCGTGGTCAAGCGGTTGAGCGGAGAAAGGCGTGTTGGGCACGCTGGTACCCTCGACCCGGCAGCTAGTGGCGTTTTGCCTATCTGCCTTGGTCAGGGGACGCGTGTTGTTGAATTTCTACTGGATGCACCTAAGGCTTATCGGGCTGAGATTGAATTTGGCGTGGTTACTGACTCAGGTGATGCCACCGGTAGCATCATCAGTCGGGGAGACCCGTCTGGGATTAGCCGAGGAAGATTGCTTGAAGCCCTTAATTCCTTTTGCGGTCTGGTGTCCCAGACCCCACCAATGTATAGTGCGGTGAAGCATCGTGGTAAGCCACTTTATAAATTGGCACGCTTGGGCATTGAGGTTGAGCGGAAAAGCAGACCGGCTAGAATCTATCGCCTGGAGCTTATAGACTGGCAGCCGCCGGTAGCTACTATAGAGGTGGAGTGTGGTCGGGGTACCTATATCCGCGCCCTCGCCCACGATTTGGGGCAGAAACTAGGTTGTGGCGCCACTTTAAGGAGCTTGCTTCGCTTGAGGTGTGGCTCCTTTAGCCTTGAGGATGCAGTTTCATTATCCCAGCTTGAGGACGCCTTCCGCTATGGCTACTGGCAAAGGTTTATTTATCCTATAGACTGGGTGCTTTTACATTGGGCGGCGGTGGTGGTTGATAACGGCGCTGAAGGGGATATAAGGAAGGGGCGTCCTTTGGTTTTTGCCCGGCATGATAGCTTGAAGACTTCTTATGACGACCGCTGCCGTGCCTACACCAGGGATGGCTCGTTCTTGGGTATACTAAGGTATAGTTCAGAAACAGGGCAATGGCAGCCGGAGAAGGTATTTACTAGCTCTTGACAGCCTACGTATAATAGGGGTATAGTTCAGCCGATACTAAAAAGGAGGTGGACTGAGGTGCAAGCCTATTGTTTTAAGTGCAGACGGAAGGTAGAAATAAAGAACCCCCAGCGGGTTACCCTGAAGAACAAGAGACCAGCGACACGAGGGGTCTGCCCGTCATGTGGGACTAAAATATTTAGGATTGGCCAGTAACCGAATGTCCCTTTGACTAGTTGCATCATTTAGAGGCGGGGTAAGTATCCTGTGTGGTGCATTATGGTCTAAAGGGATTTTACGCCTAGTTGCTGTAAAAAGGAAAGAAATTCGTTTATTGAGCCAGCTTTTTGTTGCCTTTTTAGTGGGAAAGGAGGGCTTTAAACCTTGGGCAAGGTAAATGTAGCCATAATTGGCGTTGGTAATTGTGCCTCTTCTCTGGTTCAGGGTGTCTATTACTATCGGAAAGCGAAGAAGAATGAATTTGTGCCCGGACTTATGCATGTTAATCTTGGAGGGTATCATATTAGCGATATTAACTTCGTGGCTGCCTTTGATATTGATAAAAACAAGGTGGGTAAGGACCTTACTGAGGCTATTTATACCCCGCCCAATAACACCTTTAAATTTTGTGATGTGCCCATTGGTGGGGTTAAGGTTCACCGGGGCATGACCCATGACGGCTTAGGCTTGTACCTATCGAAGATAATAGAGAAGGCGCCGGGCCCAACCGCCGATATTGTTAAAATACTCAAAGAGACTCACACCGATGTGGTGATTAATTACCTGCCGGTTGGTAGTGAGGAAGCGACCAAGTGGTATGTGGAGCAGGTGCTAACCGCCGGCTGCGGCTTTATCAACTGCATTCCAGTCTTTATTGCCCGGGAGCGGTATTGGCAGCAGCGTTTTGAGCAGGTGGGGCTTCCCGTTATCGGTGATGATATAAAATCTCAGGTCGGGGCGACTATTGTCCACCGTGTCCTTACCCGACTGTTTGGAGACCGCGGTGTTAGGCTGGAGCGGACCTATCAACTAAACTTTGGTGGTAACACTGACTTCTATAATATGCTGGAGAGGGCACGGCTTGAGTCTAAGAAGATATCCAAGACTACCGCGGTCACCTCTCAGCTTGATTACGAGCTTAACCCGGATGATATCCATGTTGGTCCCAGTGATTATGTCCCCTGGTTACTTGATCGCAAGTTTTGCCATATCCGGATGGAGGGGCGGACCTTTGGAGACGTCCCCCTAAATCTGGAGCTAAAGCTTGAGGTCTGGGATAGCCCTAACTCGGCAGGGGTGGTTATTGATGCTATAAGGTGCTGTAAACTTGCCTTAGACCGTGGACTTAAGGGAGCCCTGGTGGCGCCATCTGCCTACTTTATGAAGTCACCGCCAGTTCAATATACCGATGATGAAGCGCGCCGAATGGTGGAGGAGTTTATTGCTAGTGCCCCGCCAGAGACAAGTACAAGCATTTAACTGAGTCTCCATGGAGGTTTTGGCAGTTAGCGGTGAAGATAGCATTAGTATCTCCGTATGATTTCGCCTATCCGGGGGGTGTTGCCGTTCATATTTCTTATCTTGAGCACCATTTTAGCCGGATGGGTCACGAGGTTAAGGTCGTTGCCCCGGCGTCCAAGGTTATTTCCAGCTTTGGTGATAGGTTTATTTCTATAGGTAGACCACGGCCCATTCCCACCAGCGGCTCTATTGCTCGGGTCACTATTTCACCCTGGCTATCCTCCAGAATAAAGACTGTCCTTGACCAAGAAGGTTTTGATATTATCCACCTCCACGAACCGTTAATGCCAATGTTGTGTACCACTGTGCTCCGGTTGTCTCAAACAGCCAATATAGGAACCTTTCATGCCTGTCATGGCCGACCGGGGTATAATTTCGCTAAACCCCTGGGCAAGTGGATCTTGAAGAGGTGGTTCCGCAAGCTCCATGGCAAGATTGCGGTATCTAAACCAGCCATGGAGTTTGCCCATGAGCACTTCCCCGGCTACTATAATATTATCCCCAATGGTGTAGATATAGACCATTTTTCACCAAGTGTAACCCCAATTGATAAATTCTGTGACGGGAAGTTAAATATCCTCTTTGTTAGTCGTCTGGAGAAGAGGAAGGGCTTGAACTATCTAATTGAAGCCTTTAAGCAGGTTAAACAGGAGATTCCCAATTGCCGACTTATTATTGTTGGTCCCGGCACTAGGCTACGGCGTAAGTATGAGAAAGAGGTTAAAAGGAGTGGCTTGAAGGACGTTGTCTTCACTGGCCTTGTATCTTATGAGGAATTACCCAGGTACTATAAAACCGCCGATGTTTTTTGCGCCCCGGCTACGGGTCGGGAGAGCTTCGGCATTATTTTGCTTGAGGCGATGGCGGTGGGTAAGCCGATTGTCGCCTCAGATATAGAGGGTTATGCCAGCGTGCTGACTCATAATGTTGATGGGCTACTAGTGCCACCGGCGGATAAGGAAGTGTTAGCCCAGGCTCTAATTTCTCTTTTGACTGACGAGTCACTTCGCCGGGAGATGGGAGCTAGAGGCAGGGTTAAAGCCTTGGAGTATAGCTGGGAGCGCATTGCCCAAACTGTTTTTAATTACTATATGAGGGTTCTTAGCCAGCCGCCGTGGAACAAGAGATTTCCCGAGCTCGAGGCGACGATGGTTTCACTTTAAGAAAAGGTGGGAATAGTTTAGTTAATCACTCAAAGGCAAATCTATCCAGGGTTCGTAGTGCTATAGCTGAGCGCCTTACTGAACCAGTGGTGCGGGTGTTGGTCAGAACACCGCTGACACCTAGCGCTATAAGCTGGTTTGGTTTTATATTAGCCCTTGGCGCTACGGCACTTATTATTACCGCACACCCTTTTGCTGCCGGCTTCGTGGTGCTTGTTGCCGGGTTTTTTGATATCCTGGATGGGGCACTGGCTCGGCGTACTAAAAAGGTTGCCCCCTTCGGGGCTGTCCTTGACTCCACACTTGACCGCTTGTCTGAGGCGGTGTTGCTACTGGCTATTTTAGTGGCATTTGGTGGGTCACCGTGGCTGGTTTTACTGGTTTTCCTTGCCCTGCTTGGTTCACTTTTGGTTAGCTATGTCCGAGCTAGGGCGGAGGCAGCAGGCTTAAAGTGCGGGGTTGGATTATTTACCCGAGCCGAAAGGGTGCTGGTGCTGGTGTTGGGTCTTTTGCTGAGCCACATTGCCAATGCCTTAGCTATTGCCCTGGCTATTATTGTGGTATTCAGCTTTTTCACCTTTGGTCAGAGGTTAGTTTATGTTTGGCAGCAAACAAAAGAATAACCACTTTTATTTATGGTGCTATTTATGTTATAAGAAGAGGAAAGCTTAGAGGGGGAAATAATGCCAGTTATTGCTATTATTGGGGCTCATTGGGGGGATGAGGGTAAGGGCAAGGTAGTTGACCTGCTGGCTCAGCAAGCGGGGGTGGTAGTTCGTTTTTCTGGCGGCGATAACGCTGGTCATTCCGTGGTCAACTCCTATGGTAAGTTTGGGTTGCACCTTGTCCCGTCCGGTATTTTTTCGCCCAAGGCTGTTTGCATTATTGGTAATGGAGTAGTGATTAACCCCGCGGTGCTAATTGGTGAGATAGAGCAGCTCAACCAGCGTGGTGTAGATACCTCAAGGTTATTTGTTAGCGACCGGGCTCACCTGATTATGCCGTATCATATCCTTCTTGATGGTCTTGAAGAAGAGGGGCGTGGAGGCAAGGCGCTGGGCACAACCCGTAAGGGCATTGGTCCTGCCTTTGCCGATAAGGCAGCCAGGTTGGGTATCAGAACTGGCGACCTTTTGGATAGGGAGGTGCTACTGGAGCGGCTTCGTCCTATTCTTGCCTATAAGAATATCATTTTGACCAGGATTTACGGGGTTAATTCGCTATCGCTGGATGGGATATATAGCCAGTATTGCCAGTACGGTGAACGCCTGTCTCCCTACATCCGGGAGACGACTATAATGCTGGAGGAGATGTTAAGCCGGGGGGAGCTGGTTTTGCTGGAGGGGGCTCAAGGGACTTTACTTGACCCCGATTTTGGCACCTATCCCTATACTACCTCGTCATCACCACTGGCGGGGGGAGGTTGCTTGGGTGCGGGCTTGAGCCCGACCAAGATTGACCGCATTCTGGGTGTGTTCAAGGCTTATTGCACCAGGGTGGGCAGTGGTCCGATGCCCACCGAGATGAAGGACGAGACCGGCGACCTGATTCGGGAAAGGGCTCATGAGTACGGTACTACTACTGGTAGACCGCGCCGCTGCGGCTGGTTTGACGCTGTTGCCTCTCGCTTTAGCACCAGGGTTAATGGCTTTACCGGGGCGGCAGTTACCCGCCTTGATATCCTTGACGTCCTGCCTCGTCTGAAGATATGCGTCGGCTATAAACTGGATGGCAAGACTATTGATTACTTCCCCGCCAACGTCGCTGCCCTGGCCAGATGCCAGCCTGTCTACGAAGAGCTTGAGGGGTGGCAGACCTCCACCTCTGATATTAGGAATTACCGCCGATTGCCGGCTGAGGCTCGCCAGTATATAGCCAGACTGGAGGAGCTTACCGGCTGCCCGGTCAACCTTATCTGTGTTGGACCGGAGCGGGAGCAGACCATCCAGAAGACGCCTATTCTATAGGCTGTTTGGCTTACACTGGCAAATCTATCTTGTAGTTCTTCAGCGTGTTTTTGATAGTGGCGGCTGATTTTTCATCCGGCTCAACAAGGGGAAGGCGGGGCTTGCCCACATTAAAGCCTATCTGGTTAAGGGCGTATTTAACCGGAATTGGGTTGGAGACAATAAATAGGGCATCAATCAGGGGTAGCAAATGGTTATGAATTCTGGCAGCTTCATTTGTCTTGCCGGAGAGGAAGTTATCCATCATCTCCTTGATTTGCTTGCCCACAAGGTGTGAGGCGACGCTAATGACGCCATAGCCGCCCACGGCTAGTATATGGAAGGTATCGTTATCATTGCCACTCCAGATAAGAAAGTCCTTTCTTGCCTCGGTGATAATCTTGGAAATCTGCCCCAGATTACCGCTGGCCTCTTTCACCCCAATGATATTATCTATCTGGCTCAGCCTGATGGCAGTATCGGCGGCAAGGCTGGTAACGGTGCGTGCCGGCACATTATACAGGATGCAGGGCAAACTGGTGCTCTGAGCAATAGTCTTAAAGTGCTGGTATAGACCTTCTTGAGTTGGTTTATTATAGTAGGGGACGACAAGTAAGCAAGCATCAACCCCGATTTTCTCTGCTTTCTTGGTTGCCTCCACTGCCTCAGCCGTACTGTTTGAGCCGGTGTAGGCAACCACCGTTCCCCGGCTGCCTACTGCCGATTTCACCTCGGTAAACAGACGCATCTCTTCTTCCCAGCTAAGCGTTGGCGACTCCCCGGTGGTAGCTGCCACCACCAGACCATCGCTCCCCGAGCTAAGTAAGGCTGATGCCAGCTTCTTCGCCTGCTCATAGTCAATTTCTCCGTTTTCCTTAAACGGGGTTACCATCGCAGTTAGTAGTCGCCCCAGCTTCTTCATTATTTTCCTTGGCCTCCTTCTGGTTTTACCCAGTCCCGCTTAATCATCTCTTCAGCTATCTGGACGGCATTCAGTGCTGCTCCCTTACGTATATTGTCGGCGACAACCCACATTACCAAGCCACAGGGGTGGGAGGCATCACGGTGGATGCGTCCGACAAAGACATCATCGGTGCCGGCGGCTGACCAGGGCTGGGGATAAAGGCTGATAGCTGGGTCATCCAGTATCTTGACCCCCGGAGCCTGGGCAAGGATACGCCGTGCCTCATCGGGGGACATCGGCTGGGAGAATTCAACATGGACTGCCTCACTATGTCCGATAAATACTGGAACGCGAACACACACCGCCGAGATGGCAATATCATCGGCATGCATTATCTTCCTTGTTTCCTCCACCATCTTCCACTCTTCTTTGGTATAGTCATTATCCAGGAAGACATCTATCTCTGGTAATAGATTAAACGCTATCTGGTGGGGGTAGACATGGGGGACAGTAGTTTGCCCCTCTAGCACTTGCCTCGCTTGTTCGGTTAGCTCCTCTACTGCTGCTGAACCGGTGCCTGATACTGACTGGTAGGTAACAACGATGATGCGCTTAATGGGGTTAACCTTGTGCAGGGGATATAAAGCCACTACCATCTGGATGGTGGAGCAATTTGGGTTAGCGATAATCCCCTTATGCCACTTAATGTCGTCAACATTGATTTCAGGTACCACCAGTGGCACTTTTGGGTCCATTCTAAATGCGGTGCTATTATCGATAACCACGGCTCCGGATTGGGCGGCTATAGGCGAGAAGTAGCGGCTAATCTCAGCCCCGGCGGAGAAGAGGCCAATATCTATACCCTTAAACGAGTTTGGGGTAGCCTCTTCAACCAAAATCTCGCGGTGGCTAACAAACATCCTCTTGCCCGCAGAACGGTCTGAGGCAAGAAGACTAATTGAGTCCATAGGGAAGTTACGTTGTTCCAGTACTTTAATGAATTCCTGTCCTACCATCCCGGTAGCACCAAGGATAGCCACTTTATATCCCATGGTTATACCTCCTCCAGACCAAGTAGAGCATCCAGACCATAGATTAGCCCCTTATGCTTGGCTACTTCTTTAATGGCGAGGATAACACCTGGCATATAGCACTGTCGGCTAATGGTGTCGTGGCGAATGCTCAATGTTTGCCCCGCTCCCCCCAGGAGAACCTCTTGGTGTGCCAGTAGACCGGGCAAGCGCACGCTATGAATGGTAACGCCTTCAACCTGCCCTCCCCGGCTGTCTGAGGTCTTTCCTTGCGGGGTGGAGAATGGTTTGCCCTTGGCTTGAGACATGGCTTTAGCCGTAGCTAGGGCAGTACCCGAGGGTGAGTCAGCCTTCAAATGGTGGTGTAGCTCTATAATCTCGGCGAAGTCAAAGTATTTAGCCGCTACCTTGGCTAGGTGTATCATGAGCACGGCGCCTAGGGCAAAGTTTGGCGCTACCACTGCCCCAATCTGGTGAGCCTTAGCCAAATTTTCAATCTCTTTGATATTGTCGGCAGTTAGCCCGGTAGTGCCAATTACCATATTAACACTGTGCTCGGCGGCGGTACGCACGGCGGGCATAGTCGCCTGGGCGGTGGTGAAGTCCACCACGACCTCTGTCGGGCAACTACCTAAAATTGATTCCAAGCTGGCAGAAAAGGGCACCGTGCCCAAGCCACCGGGCAAACTTAGGTAGTCCTGGGTCGCCTTTATATCCACAGCACCTACTATCTGCATGTCAGGCTCTTGGCATACGGCACCAGTCACCTCTTGCCCCATTCTACCTGAGGCACCATGAACTACTACCCTTATTGCTGTCATCGTCTGGTCCCTCTGTAACCCGGTTTATTCCTAGGAGGGCGAGTTTCACGCCTCCGGAATGGGTAGTCTTTAGATAGTGAATCCTTTACCCTGGCTCCGGAAACCTGAGATAGCTTTTCAAACACCGCCCGTCGCGATAGGTTTATCCGTCCGAGTTCATCAATGCCAATTACCTTAACCATAATCTCATCGCCGACCTTAGCTACATCCTCAACCTTAGATACTCGATATTCAGCCAGTTCACTAATGTGAACCAAGCCCTCTTTACCCGGGGCAATCTCTACCATCGCCCCGAAGTTCATCAGGCGGGTCACCTTTCCCGTGTAGATGGCGCCAACCTCTACCTCCTTGGTTAGACCTTCAATAATCTGGATAGCCCGGCGGGCTGCATCCTCATTGGGTGAGCCGATAATCACGGTGCCATCATTCTCAATATCAATGCTTGCCTTAGTTTCATCAATAATTGACCTGATTGTTTTGCCCCCGGTGCCGATAACGGTACCAATTTTAGCCGGGTCAATGGTTATCTTATACATTCTTGGGGCATAGCGGCTGAGTTCAGGACGACTGGAGCTTATGGTCTTTTGCATTATTCCCAGAATAGATAGGCGAGCCTGGCGGGCTTGATTTAATGCCTTTTCCAGAATCCCGGTGCTTATGCCCTCAAGCTTAATATCTAGCTGTATTGCCGTGATGCCGTTAGCTGTCCCCGCTGCCTTGAAGTCCATATCACCATAAGCGTCCTCTATGCCTTCAATGTCAGTCAAGACTGCGTAATCACCCTTGTCGCCGGTGACCAGTCCCATAGCTACTCCGGCTACTGGTGCCTTGATTGGTATCCCGGCGTCCATTAGGGACAGGCTTGAGGCGCAAACACTAGCCATAGAGGTGCTGCCGCTGGAGCTCAAGACCTCGGAGACAAGACGGATGGTATAGGGGAAGTCCTCATCCTTGGGCAGTACCTGAGCGATAGCTCGCTCCACTAGAGCGCCGTGTCCGATTTCACGACGCCCTGGTGAGCCGATGCGTTTCACCTCGCCACCGGAGAATGGGGGAAAATTATAATGATGGATAAAGCGTTTCGTCTCCTCCAGACCCAAGCCATCAAGCTGCTGCTCCTGCCTGATGGAGCCCAGGGTAGTAATGGTTAGAATCTGGGTCTGCCCCCGGCTGAATAAGGCTGAGCCATGGGTACGAGGCAGAATTCCTACCTCACAGCTGATGTCTCGGATATCAGCTAGACCGCGCCCGTCAAGACGCTTTCCTGTCTTCAGGATGCTGCCCCTTATTTCGGCTCTGACCTTGCTCTCAAAGGCAGCGGTTAGAGCTTCCTCAGGGAATGACTCACCCAGCGCCCCGATAAGCTCTTTCTTCAGATTGCTAAGCGCCTGTTCCCGCTGTAACTTTTCTGGCTGAGCTAGTGCCTGACTAAGCCTATCATCGACAATTGGTGAGATTGCGGAAATTACCTCGGGGTTAACCTCGCTTGGTGGGGCTTCCATCTTGGGTTTGCCACAAGCCTGCTGGAGCTCCTCTTGGAGCTTGATAATATCTTGGTTTGCCTGGTGACCAAATTCTATCGCCCGTAGGATAAGCTCCTCTGGAGCCTCTCTGGCTCCTGCCTCTACCATTACTACTGCCTGCCTGGTGCTAGCCACGACAAGGTCAAGGAGGCTGGTTTCAAGCTGGAGGAGGGTTGGATTTAGTACGAGCTCATCGTTAATATAGCCGATGCGAACGGCACCTACTGGACCATCAAATGGTATTGGTGAGATTGATAGTGCCGCTGAGCCACCGATAACTGACAGAATGTCCGGGTCGTTTTCTTGGTCGGCGGAGAGGACGGTGACTATAATCTGAATCTCGTTGCGCCATCCCTTGGGCAAAAGGGGGCGTAGTGGTCGGTCGGTGAGCCGGCTGGCTAAGGTTGCCTCTTGGCTGGGACGCCCCTCCCTTCGGATAAAGCCGCCTGGTATCTTACCGGCAGCATAGAGCCTTTCTTCGTAGTCAACAGTCAGGGGCAGAAACGCTACCCCCTCGCGAGGTTCAGTGCTGGTGCAAACGGTAACCAGAACCACACTGTCCCCATAATGAACAGTTACCGCTCCGCTCGCCTGTCCGGCGAGCTTTCCTGTTTCTATGATGAGCTTTCTGCCGCCAACCTCACACCCAAAAGAACTAGGTGATGTCACTACCGCCCCCACTTAAGCCTTATTTGCGTAACCCGAGCTTAGTAATCAGGCTGCGATATCGATTAACATCCTCTCGGCTCAGGTAGGCTAGTAGCCTTTTTCTTTGTCCTACCAGCTTAAGTAGCCCGCGCTGTGAGTGATAATCATGCCGATTAGTCGTCATATGCTCGGTCAATTGGTTTATCCTCTCGGTGAGCACGGCTACCTGGACCTCGGTTGAGCCGGTATCCTTTTCGGTGAGCCCAAATTTGCTTATGATTTTGCTCTTCTTTTCCTTGTCCAAACCAGTCCCTTATCCCCGATTTATTTTAGCCAACATCAATTGTGCTCTAAATTAACCGATTATAGCATAAGTGGCGGCAGCTGTAAATTAGTTTGACTTTATTATTGATATGAGGTATATTGGGTTAAGGTGATACCCTGGTTTGGAGTTGTTTCTAAGCTTGCCCCCTGCATGGGCAGGGAACCCGGTATGGTAATCCAGAATGGGTTTTGTGGAGCCAAGAGACTGCATCCAAGACAAGGGGGAACAAAATATCGCGGGTTCCCTGAAAAATCGAAGATTTTTCAGGGTGCTAGAAGGAGGTGCAGCAGTGGCTCTGGCAGACAAAACCCTGGTATGCCGTGATTGTGGGCAGGAGTTCGTGTTTTCCGCTGAGGAGCAGGAATTCTATCAATCACATGGTTTACAGAACGAGCCTCGGCGATGCCCTGAGTGCCGGGCTTCCCGGCGCAGAGAGCGCTGGGGTGGCTATAATCAGCCGCGGCAGATGTTTACTGTGACCTGTGCTGACTGTGGGGTAGAAACCACGGTACCTTTTGAGCCCAAGGAAGGGCGACCGGTCTATTGCAAAGAGTGCTACGTTAAGCAGAAAAAGTCTGGCTAATTATCTCGTTTATCTGATTGCCAAATAGCATGAATGTCGGGGTCTGTCGGGTTAAACTTCGCTTCCCGGAAAACCTATCGCTTAAGGGGAAGCGGCAGATACTCAAATCTATTATTACCCGCCTCAGAAACAGGTTTAATATCTCTGTGGCTGAGGTTGATGACCAGGATTTATGGCAGTTAGCCACTATCGGGGTTTGCTTCGTTAGCAATAATAGTCGCTATACCAACGAAGTCCTGTCCAAGGTGGTTGACTTCGTTATTAGCGGCGGCTTTGGCGTTGAGATACTGGACTACGAGATTGAGGTTCTACCTATTTCGTGACAAGGGCGATGATGGATACCTCAGCCTTTCTTCATGCTCTTTTAGCTCAGCCCAATTACCGTGGTCAGATAGTCCATATAGAACATATTCCCCACCGCGAAGCCGAGTATGCTGAGCTGGAGCAACCTCTGGATGAAGACCTTCTCCGTTGCCTCAGAGAACACAAGGTGTTACCCCTCTACACCCATCAGGCTGAAGCCATAAACTATGCCCGGAAGGGCATGAACGTGATGGTGGCTACCTCGTCGGCTAGTGGTAAGACCCTGTGCTATAACATCCCGGTTATGGAAGTAACCTTAACCGAGCCACGTAGCTGTGCCCTTTACCTTTTCCCGACCAAAGCCCTGGCTCAAGACCAGCTTCGCACTTTGCTTGAGCTGTTTGACCCCTATCTATCGCGGGATGTCAGCACCTTTGATGGGGATACCCCTCAGGCGGAGCGGGCGGGGATAAGAAAAAATGCCAGGGTGCTCCTTACCAACCCCGATATGCTCCATCTGGGGATATTGCCCAATCATCAGTCTTGGGCAAGGCTGCTGCGCAACCTGAAGTATGTGGTGGTGGATGAAGCCCATATCTATCGGGGCGTTTTTGGCTCCCATGTGGCTTGGGTGCTCCGCCGCCTGCGCCGCCTTTGCCAGCACTATGGCTCAAATCCCTGCTTTGTCTGCTGCTCGGCGACTATAGCTAACCCTGGGGAGCATGCCGAAAGGCTGGTGGGTTTACCGTTTAAGGTGGTTGATAACGATGGCTCTCCTTATGGCGGTAAGGCGTTTGTCTTCTGGAATCCGCCGATTATAGATGAGGCAAAGAGCGTCCGGCGTAGCGCTAATAGTGAGGCGTCAAACCTCTTTGCCGAGCTGGTGAGCAATAGTATTCGCAGTCTCGTTTTTGCTCGCACCCGGCGGCTGACCGAGCTTATTTATAACTATACCCGACACCGGCTGGCTGAGACTAGCTCCGCCCAGGCTAAGAAAATCAAGCCTTATCGGGCGGGCTATCTTCCCGAGGAGAGGCGTCAGATAGAGCAGGAGCTATTTAGCGGTGAGCTTACCGGCGTGGTGGCGACCACGGCTTTAGAGCTGGGGATAGACATCGGTGACCTGGAGGCTACGGTGCTTTCCGGCTATCCGGGGAGCATTGCCAGTACCTGGCAGCAGGCGGGTAGGGGTGGGAGGAGGGGGAGTAAATCTATCAGTTTCCTTATCGGGCTGGATGGTCCCCTTGACCAGTATTTTATGCGTCACCCCGATTCATTCTTTGGTAAAAGCTTTGAGAACGCCCTGGTCAACCCGGATAACCCCTATATCTTAAGAGCCCACCTTCTGTGTGCTGCCTGGGAGCTGCCTTTAAGCAGTGAGGATGTCTTTGGTGTTGCCTTTGAGCAGGAGAAGGTGGGGCTGGAGGGGGAGGGATTACTCCGGGAACGCAGGGGCAAGTGGTATCTTTCACCGGCGATTGCCTACCCGGCTCAGGGTATAAATATTCGCTCCACCTCCGGGGGAAACTTCGCCATTATTGATACCACAACCGGCTCGCTTTTGGAAACCATTGAGGCTAGCGTAGCCCTTTTTCAAATCCATCCCGGCGCTATCTACCTCCATCAGGGGGAATCATATCTAGTCAACGAGCTTGACCTGGTGGCGCGCACTGCCTATGCCGCGCCAACCTCAGCCACCTACTATACGCAGGATAAAGAGCTTACCGACCTTCATATTATCAGGGTAATCCGTGATAAGACCTGCCGAAAGACTAAGGTATACCTTGGTGAGGTTGAGGTTACCACTACTGTAGTTGGTTTTATGAAGAAGCAGCAGTTCACTGAGGAGGTAATCGGGGAGGAGCCCCTTGACCTGCCACCGCAGGTCTTCCCCACCGTTGCCTTATGGTTTGACCTGCCACCTAAAGTAGTGGCGCGACTGGATAAGGAGCAACTGGACTTTGCCGGCGGACTGCATGCCGCTGAGCATGCTGCCATAGCTATCCTCCCTTTATTTGCCCTCTGTGACCGCAATGATATTGGCGGTGTCTCCACCCCCCTCCACCCTGACACGGGCAGGGCGCAGATATTTATCTATGATGCCTATCCCGGTGGCATTGGCATTGCCGAGAAGGGCTTTGACTTGGTTGAGGAATTATGGCAGACTACACTGAAGGCGATTACAGAGTGTCCATGTCAGGATGGCTGCCCCAGTTGTGTTCAGTCGCCAAAATGTGGCAATAATAATAAGCCGCTGGATAAAGAAGCGGCACAGATATTGCTGGAGGGTTTGCTAAAAGAATAGGTTGATTTTCCCACCCTCCCGCCCTATAGAGGTTTCACCTCTCTGAACTCTCTTGAAGGGGAGGATGGCAGCCCTGAACAAGCTCTATGAGCTACAGAAGAAGGCGAAGGGGGTAATATGGATAAAAATAATCAAGAACAAGATTTAGGGCAAATACTATTTGATGGGTTGAATGAGCATGGCTTCATCTTTCAGGAGAAATGCGCAGAAGAGTTGCGAAAAAACGTGGGCACAACAGGATGGAGGGTAGTCGCTACAGAGTACCCTGTTGAGACAGTCGTGAAAAGCACGCGTATTGATGTTGTCTTGATTAATACAAGGACGGCAAATAACTATCGTATATTTGCCGTAGTTGAATGTAAGAGAGTCAACCCAAATCGTGGTTACTGGTTATTTGGTAAGCCGTCGTCTTACAGCAATCGTCAAGCACTTATTATGGGGATACGAGCTGGACATTCAACAGGGGAGAAGTACTCCATAAAATATTCGCAAGAAAATCGCGATTTGGATATCCATTCGCATTTAATAGATAATTGGTGGTTACAAATAGCCAAGGGTAGTAAACAAAAATCTGATTGCACTCCCCAACCTATTGAGGATTCTTTTTTGCAGGCTTGTGTAGGTGTTTCTGGAATAGCGATAGAGGAGGATAGCAACTTAAAGAAAGACCGCAAAGATTGTTCTGTATTGTTTATTCCAGTGATTATTACTACTGCACCTTTATATTATGCTGAATATGATTTGAAGAATGTAGATTTAGCATCTGGTTATATAGATAGAGATAAAGTCTTTTTCGGACCACGTAATGAAAAGCCTGCAGAGCTTGAGTGGTTACAGGTGAATTATCCAATAAGCAGCAACGGAGACTCTAAAACGAGCCCGCTTTCGGGGTTGAGAGAGAATTATCAGAGGTCAATATTTGTAGTTAACTCAAAGCCAAATAACATCGTAGAATTCTTTTCTAGGCTACATCTATTTTAATAGAATCCTAGGAACTCTCCTAAATAGGAAGGGATAGTTAAGAAACAGGGTAAAACCGAATACAGGGAGTGAAAGGGGGGCGAAGCCCCAAAATGTGTTATAAGGAATCCCCTCGAATATGGGGTGTTAGAGAGGGGCGAAGCCCCTCTTAAAGAAAAAAACCTCCCCTTCCCCTTGATAAGGGGAAGGGGATAAAGGGGATAGGGTTGATAACTATAAATATAAGTCCGATAGCCTTCTGGAATGTCAGGTGGTATGGTATTATGGTTGCCCTGGCGGTGGTGGTGTTAGTGTTGTGGATGCTGTGGCAGGTAAGGTGGGGGGCTAAACTTTCCTATGATACTATTCTTACCGCAGCCCTAGTGGGCATTCCCTCCGGGGTAATAATATCAAGACTATTACATGTTATTGATATGTGGGATTTTTACAGTCAAAACCCGGGACTGATTCTTGGTTTTGAAGGTCTAACCATCTGGGGGGCAGTTCTGGGGGCTACCCTTGGTATCTGGATTTACAGTAAGTTCAGCGATTTTAGGTTTGGTTACTTCGCCGATTTAGTGGCACCGGGTGTGATATTGGCTCAGGCGGTAGGCAGGGTGGGCTGCACCCTGAATGGTTGCTGCTATGGAACAGAGACCTCGCTGCCCTGGGGCATAGTCTATACTAGTCCGGAAAGTTATGCGCCTCTGGGTGTAGCCACTCACCCAACCACACTTTATGAGATTATATACCTCTTGATAATTTTTGCTGTCTTGCTCAAGCTGAGGGGGCGGTTTAAGCCCGACGGCTCTCTATTTCTTATTTATCTTAGCCTTTACTCAGTGTGGCGGATTGGTATTGACTTCCTGCGTGAGGGGACGCCATTTCTCTTTGGCTTACATCAGGCTCAGATAATAGGCATAATCGTATTGGCTATCGCTGTGCCTGTGCTGGCTTTAAGGGCACGGGGGGTAGGACGGAAGCTACCGCGCCGACGCAAAATCTAAGATATTAAGCCGTAATCTCTCCTCCCCGCGCCAGCGGTCTATTTCTACACTATATACGATGTCAAGGTGTGGGGAGATCTCAGCCCGATAGCTACCCATTCTGAAGCCGACCCCGTCCCATACTGAACCGCCCTGCTTTAGCTTAAGCCTCAGGTGTTCCCGGTTGCTGCCCATAGTTTGGCAATCAACCACCTCCACCCCTCGGCTGAGGAAGGTAGGTGCCGGGTTACCCCGACCAAAGGGGGCAAGCTGTTGAATTAGGCTGAAGATATTCCCGCTGAGCTCTGGGAGTTTGGCTTCGGCATCAATATCCAGTTGGGGGCGGAGGTCAACCCCGGCAAGCTGAGTTGTTGCCAGCTCAAATAGGTGCTGCTTGAGGCAAGCCAGGTTCTTGGTCGGCAGGATAAAACCGGCGGCCTGGGAGTGACCGCCAAACTGAGACAGAAGTGAGCGACACTGGTTCAGGGCGAGGATAATATTGAATTCAGGGATGCTGCGGCAGCTTCCGCTGCTTATTAGCTCTCCGGTTCTAATGACAATAGACGGGCGGTAGAATTCCTCGGCTAGCCTGCCGGCTACCAGCCCGGCGATTCCAACGGGGTAGTCCCGGTCGCTGGCAATCAGCAGGGGCGAGATTCCCTCACTAAGTATTTGCCCTCTAGCCTTTTCCAGGGCTTTGCTGGTCAGTTTTTGCCGTTCCTCATTCTTCTGCTCCAGCCATATCGCCAGCCCCCTTGCCTCCGGCGGAGATTCGGTCATTAGTAGTTTATAGCTGGTCATGGCGTGTGCCAGTCTGCCGGCGGCATTTAGTCGGGGGGCAATAATCCATGAGATGCTCTCGGCGTCAAGGCTGCCAACGGTTAGTCCCGCCTGGGCTATAATCTCCCTGATTCCGAGGCGGGGGTTGGTATTAATCAGCTTTAACCCCTGCTTAACCCAGTATCGGTTCTCCCCGGATAGTGGTGCCATATCAGCAACAGTTCCCAGGGCAACCAGGTCTAGCATTTCATCCAGTTGCTCCTGTTTTCCGATGCTTTCAAGCAGAGCGTGAAGCAGCTTAATGGCTACCCCAGCGCCAGTCAGTTCGGGAAAAGGGTAGTTTGAGTCGGCTCGCTTGGGATTAACGATGGCGACGGCGGGTGGGATTTCGGGCAGGGGGGTGTGGTGGTCGGTGATAACTATATCCAGCTTAAGCCTTTTTGCCCGCTTGACCTCAGCTAGGGCGGTAATGCCACAGTCAACGGTGATAACCAGGCTGATGCCTTTGTTACGTAGGTTTTCCAGGGCAGCAGTTTTAAGCCCATAGCCCTCGGTCAACCGATGTGGTATGTATGGGGTGACCCTGCCACCAAGGGACGATAGCCCCTTAACCAGCAAGGCAGTTCCGGTGATGCCATCAGCATCAAAGTCGCCATAGATAGCAATGTTTTCCCCGGAAAGTAAGGCTCGGTAAACCCTGGCTACGGCTAGGGGCATGTCGGGGAGGAGGGATGGGTCGCCGGAAAGGCGTTTATCGGCAGTAATGAATGGCTCCAGTTGCGATGGCTCTCTGATACCGCGATTATAGAGGAGCTGGGCTAGTAACGGCGGGAACCCTGGAATATTTGCCAGATGCCTGTCTGGAGCCGGTGGCAGCAGGTTCCAACGGTAATGACTCAAGCTTACCCCTCAGCATACTTTCGGAACACCAGAACCGAGTTGTGACCACCGAAGCCGAAGGAGTTAGACATGGCGGTGGCGACCTTGGCTTGGCGAGCTACATTGGGCACATAATCTAAATCGCATTCAGGGTCAGGGTGGGTGAGGTTTATCGTTGGTGGTATGACTCCATTCTGTATAGCCATAATACATATTGCTGCCTCAACCGCCCCGGCACCCCCTATAAGATGTCCTAGCATTGACTTGGTGGAGCTTATTGGAATTTTGTAGGCGTAGTCGCCAAAAACTGTCTTTATTGCCTTAGTCTCCATCTTGTCATTTAGCTGGGTAGATGTGCCATGGGCGTTGATATAGTCAATTTCGTTAGGCTTGACTCCGGCTTTATCCAGTGCCATCTGCATCGCCTTGGCAGCACCCTCCCCACTCTCAAGGGGGGCGGTAATGTGGTAGGCATCACCACTAGCTCCGTAGCCTACGATTTCAGCCAGTATATTAGCCCCGCGCCTCTGGGCAAAGGAGAGGCTTTCCAGGATGAGGATGGCAGCCCCTTCCCCGATGACGAAGCCATCGCGCTCGGCATCAAAGGGACGAGAGGCTTTTTGCGGCTCGCTATTTCTGGTTGATATCGCCTTCATGGCATTGAAGGCGCTAACACCTATTGGGTTGATTATTGTCTCACTGCCGCCGGCGATCATGACCTGGGCATCACCACGTCGGATAATTTCGTAGGCAACCCCTATAGCATCTGAGCCGCTGGAGCAAGCTGATGTGGTGCACAGATTTGGCCCTTTCACCCCTAGCACGATGGATACCTGGGCGGCAGCTATATTGGGCATCATCATTGGGATTAGGAACGGGCTTATCCTGTCTACTCCCTTCTCCAGTAGTGTTTTGGTTTGTTCAAATAGGGTAGTTAGACCGCCAATGCCGCTACCAATCACGATACCGATATTGTCCTGGTTTACGGTATCGATTTTCATTGCCGATTGTTTTAATGCCTCTAGGCTGGCGGCTACGGCTAGTTGGGCGAAGCGGTCCAGGCGGCGGGCATCCTTGGGGCCCATATAATTGGTAGGTTCAAAGCCCTTTACCTCACCGGCAATCTTGGTCTCAAATGAGCTGGTGTCAAAAAGGGTAATGTAGTCAATACCGGACTTGCCACTAGTAAGACCTTGCCACATGGTGCTGACGTCCAGACCAAGTGGTGTCAAAGCCCCAATGCCAGTGACCGCTACTCTATTATTTACACTTGACATAACATTCACCTATAGTAAATTTTGGTTAGATATTTTTACCACAATTTCGGCTTATGTGCAAGGAGGCTTTCATTTGGGGTTATTTATTAACCCCATCCCCTTTATCCCCTTCCCCTTAGCAAGGGGAAGGGGAAGATTTTTTCTGAAGAGGGACTTCGTCCCTCTTAAACTCCCTATAGTGTATTTGGGGCTAGCGCCCCTCTTAAACACCCCAAAAGTAAGAGAGTGAAAGAGAGGCGAAGCCTCTCTTAATAAAATTTCCCCCTTCCCTTGTAAGGGAAGGGGGTCAGGGGGATAGGTTACCATATAAAAGTAAAGCGTGTTCCCTGAAAAATAAAAGATTTTTCAGGGTGCATAAAGGGGGGATGGGTTGCTAAATGATGGCATTTTCATTATATAATGCCAGTATACTATGATGAGAAGCTTGGAAATCCCAAGGGTTGCCTTAGACACTGTGGGCTGTAAGCTCAATCAGGCTGAGACCCAGCACTTAGCCCAGCAGTTTGTCCAGGCGGGGTACAGGCTGGTATCTGCGGGTGATGAGGCTGACGTCTATATACTCAATACCTGCACCGTTACCCATGTTGCCGACGGCAAGTGCCGTCACCGGCTCCGGCTGGCTCATCGCCGCAACCCCAAGGGCGTGGTGGTGGCTATCGGCTGTTATGCCGAGCGAGCTGGTAGCGAGCTGGCTCGGATTAAAGGGGTTGACCTTGTTCTGGGCAACAGTGAAAAATCAAACCTGCCTCGGCTGCTGGAGGAGTCAGGTCGTCTGAACCGCCCAGGCTTTGGTCAGGGAGGTTCAGCTATAGCCCACCCCAATTTCAGAACTCGTGCCTTTATTAAGGTTTACGATGGTTGTAATAGTTTTTGCTCCTATTGCATTGTCCCTCTGGTGCGGGGCAGGGAGAAGAGTATCCCCATTGACCACATTGTTGGCGAGGTCAAGCACCGGGTTAGTCAGGGCTATAAAGAGGTGGTGCTAACAGGGACGAAGATTGGCTCATATGACTATAACGGGGTTAATCTAGTAAAACTACTCCAGCACATATTAACTGAGACCAATGTAGAAAGATTGAGGCTTTCCTCGCTCCAAACCAAGGAGATATCCCCTGAGCTTGTTGGGCTGTGGCGTAACGCGAGGCTATGTCGCCATTTTCATCTCTCGTTACAGAGCGGTAGTGACGGGGTGCTCCGCCGGATGAAGCGGGGCTATACCGTCGGCGGCTACCTGGAGGCGGTAGCCTTAATCAGGGATATGGTGCCGGGGGTGGCTATCACCACTGATATTATCGTTGGCTTCCCCGGTGAGACTGAGGCTGAGTTTCGGGAGAGCTATGAGCTTTGCCGGCGGATGGGGTTTGCCCGAATTCACGTCTTCCCCTATTCGCCGCGGTGCGGGACTCAAGCTGCTCGGATGCCAGACCAGGTGGGGGATAGGGTCAAGCGAGAACGAAGCCAGAGGATGCTGGCTTTAGCCAGAGAGAGCGCTCAGAATTTTAAGCAGGGATTCTTGGGTGAGACCATGACTGTATTGTGGGGGAAGCGGTCTGGGGATAGCACCTGGACTGGGCTCACCGATAACTATATAAGGGTATATACTAAGAGTAGCGAGGATTTAACTAATAAGCTTCTGCCAGTAGCTCTTCAACAATTATAGCTTTACTACTTTGGCGGTGTAGATATCAGGGATGGATAGTATCTGCTGGCAATGTTCCTCAGACAGGGGTTCATCCACAGCCAGTATCATTAAGGCTTGTCCCCTAGGCTTGAGGCGGCTTACGTGCATGGCGCTGATATCTATATCGGCGTCTCCGGTTATCTTGCCTACGGCACCAATTAGCCCTGGGCGGTCTAGGTGGTCACAAAATAGGAAGTAGCCCCCGGTGGGCACAATATCAAACCAATAGTTATTAACCCGGACAATGTGTACTTCCTTACGCATTAACGTCCCGGCAACAGTGGTAGCCCCGGTGCTGGTGGTGGTTTCTATGGTAATAAGGCTGGCATAGTTCTCGCAGGTTGGCTCTTTCTGTTCCACAACGGTTAGGCCACGCCTGGCGGCTATTATATTGGCATTGACCAGGTTGATTCGCTCTTCACTTACCTGTTCCAGTAATCCTCCCAGGGCGGCGGCTTTGAGGGCATTAGTATCATAATTAGAAATTTCACCCTCATATTTAATCTGGACCGCGCTCACCTGCCCCTCAATAATCTGAGCCAGTAGCCTGCCCACGGTGGTGGCTACCTGTATGAATGGTGCCAGCACTGCCAGCATTTCCGCCGGGATGAAGGGGGCATTAACCGAATACTTGGCGGGATGCCCATTAAGCACGTCAATAACCTGCTCGGCGATATCCCTGGCAGCCATGACCTGGGCTTCAGCTGTGGAAGCACCCAGATGCGGGGTAACAATGATGTTGTCACTGTCAAAAAGGACGCTTTTGGTAGTTGGTTCGGTGGAAAAGACGTCTATGGCAGCACCAGCCACTCGCTTCTCCTTCATCGCCTTAGCCAGTGCCTCTTCGTCAATGATTCCACCACGGGCAGTATTAATGATTCGGACTGTTGGCTTGACCAGAGTCAGCTCTTTAGCCCCAATCAGTCCTTTGGTTTGAGATGTTAACGGCGTGTGTACAGTGATGAAGTCAGCTTCTTTGAGCAGCCGTTTTAATGGAACGAGCTCTACCTGCAGGTTACGGGCATAATCAACCGAGATAAAGGGGTCATAGGCAATCAGCTTCATTTCCAGGCCTAGGGTGCGTCTGGCTACCTCCGTGCCTACCTTGCCCAGGCCGATAATGCCTAATGTCTTGTTTCTGACCTCGGTGCCCATAAAATCGCTCCGCCGCCACACCCCGGATTTGAGTATGACATTAGCCTGGGGGATGTGGCGAGCCAGGGCGAGCATAAGGGCAATGGTATGCTCAGCGGCGGAGATGGTATTGCCGGTGGGGGCGTTAACCACGATGATGCCACACCGGGTGGCTTCGTCAACATTGATATTATCTACACCAACGCCAGCCCGACCGATGACCTGGAGCTTCTTACCGGCTTTTATCACCTCGTCGGTGACCTTGGTTTGACTGCGCACTATCAGGGCTTCGTAGTTGCCAATTATGGATATTAACTGCTTCGGGGTGAGCTCCGTTTTAACGTCAACCTGGGCATGACGGCGTAGAAGCTCTATCCCTTCTTCAGAAAGAGGGTCGGTAACTAAGACCTTCATTTCAGTTTTAACTCCTAAACCCAGCTTGTGGCAATACTACCTTTAGTGTTGATATTACTTGTTTAATGTCGTCCTCATTTACCCACCCCAGGTGACCGATGCGGAATATCTTGCCGTCTAATCTTTGTTGTCCGCCAGAGAGTACAATCTGGTGCTCCTCTCTCAGAATCTTATTCATCTTCTTGGGGTCAAGCCCGTTTGAGGCAGCGACGGCGGTAACGGTATTGGAGGCGTATCTCTCCTCGGCGAAGAGTGATAGCCCAAGCGATTTTACCCCGTCCCGGGCAGCTTGGGCAACCCGGCCGTGTCTGGCAATAATATTGGGCAGTCCTTCAGCCAGCATCATATCCAGCGCCACCGCAAAACCAAATACGATGGAGATAACCGGTGTCCACGGCGTTTCCCCCTTCTCCAGATAGTTCTTGGCTTTAGTAAAATCCCAGTAGAAGCGGGGCATCTTGGCTTTGGCATGTGCCTGCCACGCCTCCTGGCTCACGCTGACCATAGCCAGCCCCGGGGGAACCATCCACCCCTTCTGGGAAGCGGTAACGACAACATCGCAGTGCCAGTCATCTACCGGCAGGTTGATTGAGCCCAGGCTGCTGATAGCATCAACCAGCAGCAGTTTATCAAATTCCTTTACCGCTTGACAGATTGCTTCTAGGTCATTGGTAACGCCGGTAGATGTTTCATTATGGGTAACCAGCACCGCCTTTACCTTTGGCTCAGTTTTAAGGGCTTGGCGGACGGCGTCAACGTCAGCCGCCTTGCCCCATTCAAATTTTAGGGGCACTACCTCAGCCCCAAATTGCTGGGCAATACTGGCGAAACGCTCGCCAAAGACGCCAATAGATACCGAAAGCACCTTGTCACCGGGGGACAGGGTATTTACGATTGCTGCCTCCAGCCCGCCGGTGCCCGAGCCAGTGAGCAGAAAAACGTCCTCTTTAGTCTGGAAAAGCTGTTTCAGCTTGGCGGTGACATCACCGAGCATCTGGGCAAACTGCGGACCACGGTGATTTATCATCTGTCGGCTCATTGCCTGTAGGACCTCTTTGGGGCAGGGGGTAGGTCCAGGGATACGTAGTTGCTCCATTTTTTTCTCCTTGCCTTTTGCTAATAGTAAAAGAATATATTAACATTAGGCGGTAAATAAATCAATCAATCTCTTCACTTAGCAGGTCGGTGAAGACCTCAGTATGGTACATTTCGTGGTCTTTAATCCGAAGGAAAAGCCGCTTGAGGTCTTTGTTCTTAACCTTCTTGGTGGCGCGGTCATATGCCTCAGTCACCTCCTTCTCCACTTTGATGTCAGCCCGGAGCATATCGGCGGTCTTGGTTGAGCGGTCAACCTTGGTGTGCTCGATTCTGGGGTTGCCTCCACCACTGACCATCTTCTCCGCCAGCCAGCCCAGGTGCTGCATCTCGTTGATAGCCTGGTCCTGCATCTCTTCCTTGACTTCGTCGCTGGTGGTCATATAGGAATGAAGTAAATACTGGAGGATGACAGTGTACTCGTGCTTGATTCCCCAGTCAAGAATCTTGCTGACCTCATCCCGGCGACTGCCTCTTAGGTCTTTAGCCCCTTCCTTCTTTGCCTTGTCCACGAAGTGCTTGAAATCACCACGGTGTGATTCTTCGTCGGAGAGGATGCGCTGTAGTAACCGCCTTATCTTGGAGTCATTAATAGCCTTAATGTGCTCTTTATACTGGTTAATGCCGTCTTCCTCCTGTAGCACATTATTCCCCATCCAGTCAGTCACTGACTTGCCACTCAGGTGCATCTTTCCCCGCTTTAGGCTGGGGGTACCACCCAGTTCGACTATGGTCTCAGCTAGCCAGTCCAGGTGGCGCATTTCCTCCCTGGCGATGGCTTCAGTCTCGCAAGCCATCTCACCTTCGCCCATAGCATAGGCATGGGTCAAGTATTGAATAATAGCCGCATGTTCCCCCTCAAGGTCATCATTTAATAATGTAATGATTTTCTTTTTGTCCATTTTCCCTACTCCACCCTTTCAAATTCACTCTTGGGAGCTTCGCAGACAGGGCATACCCAATCTTCAGGTATTTGGTCAAAGGGTGTCCCCGGTTTTATGCCGCTATCGGAGTCGCCTAGCTCAGGGTCATAGATGTAGCCGCAAACGGTGCACCTGTATTTTGCCATTTTTGTATCTGTTGACGTCTCTGGGTTTTTATGATAGTGTAGCCTTGTTGACGATTCCAGTCAACAAGCTGGGGCTATAATTGGCAAAGGAGGTGTAAAGAGATGAAAATTGTAAGGTTGTGCCGTGAGGGTTCGTGTTGTCCCGTAGTTAAGGTAACGAAGGCACGAGTGAAGATAGGGGAGAAAGGTAACACCTGTATTCTTACCAAGCCAGAGTGGGAGACCCTTAAGGGAAAGATACTGAATAAAGAGCTCTAACCTCGTCCATTTTTAAGAGAAGGGGCGAGATGATAAACAATGTGGAGAGGTTGCCTGTATCACGGGTTAGTGATACAGGCAGGGATAGCATTGTCGACGAGGTGGTCAGGGAGCTTCCCCTTACCATCATTTTAAACAACCGAGAGTTGGTAACCTTGCTCTGCTCCCCGGCAAATCTAGACTATCTGGCTGTTGGTTTCCTTTTCTCCGAAGGACTAGTTAAAGGCAAGAATGAAATCAAGAAAGTAGTGGTTGATGACAAGAATGGCGTAGCGAGGGTAGAGACGAGGGAAGATAAAGAGTTGGCTAATGAGCTTTTGTTCAAGCGATTAATAACCTCGGGCTGTGGGAGGGGGGCTTCTTTCTATAGCGCCGCTGATGTGCAGAATCAGGCAAAGGTGGAATCTCAGACCAAAATATCAACTCGACAGGTTCTATCGTTGATGCATGACTTTCAACAGCGCTCTGAGGTTTATCGGGCAACGGGCGGTGTTCACAGCGCTGCCCTGTGTGATACCAACAGCATTCTGGTCTTTAGCGAGGACATAGGCAGGCATAATGCCATTGATAAAATCTTCGGCGAATGTATGTTAAAGGGTATACCAACCGCCGGGCGTCTGGTAATCACCAGTGGGAGGGTTTCTTCAGAGATATTGTTCAAGGTGGCTAAAAGGGGTGTTCCTCTGCTTATCTCCAAATCTGCCCCCACCAATATGGGGGTGAGGTTAGCCAGTGATTGGGGTATAACCCTCATTGGCTTTGCCCGGGGAAGGAAGGCTAACATCTACACCAATGAGTGGAGGGTAGTGGCTGAATAAAGCCTCTGGAGGCAGGCAGAGTGGAAGAGTTTGTTGATATAGTCGTGTTTATTACCACGGCTAATGCTGAGGAAGCGCAGCAAATAGCCAGCTTACTGCTGAGCGAAAGGAAGGCAGCCTGTATTAACATTGTGCCGAGGGTTAGCTCGTTCTTCTGGTGGCAGGGCAAACTTGAATCAGCTGAGGAGAGCCTTCTAATCGTCAAAACCAAGGCATCAGTGTTAAATCAGGTTGTTAGTTTAGTTAAGGAGCATCACCGCTATGATGTTCCTGAAGTGATTGCCTTGCCTATTATCGGTGGCAATCAAGACTATCTGGAGTGGATGAGCCAAGAGGTAAAACCGGATGCCGGGGGTTAGCCATGCTTACCAAAGATGAGCGGGAAAGATACGAGCGGCAGATAATGATTCGTGGGTTTGGGCAGGAGGGACAGGGGAGGCTCAGGCAGGCAAAGGTCTTTATTGCCGGTGCCGGCGGGCTTGGTTCTCCGTTAGCTACATATTTGACCGCAGCCGGGGTGGGGAGGATACGTATTGTTGACGGTGATAAAGTGGAGCTTAGTAACCTGAACCGGCAGGTTTTGCACTGGACTAAGGACATAGGTGAGAGAAAGATTGATTCGGCGACTCAGAAGCTGAGGGAGCTGAACCCGGAGGTAAAAATAGAAGCTATAGGGGAGATGATAACCGAAGCCAATATTTCTCAGCTTGTCGCTGGCTTTGACCTGATTGTTGATGCCATGGATAACATGCCGACCAGATATATATTAAATAAGGTGGCAATAGAGAAGGGCGTTCCCTTTTTTCACGGTGCGGTCTATGGCTTTGAGGGGAGGGCAATGACGGTAATCCCAGGTAAAACTGCTTGTCTGAGGTGCGTGTACCGAGGGGTCATCCCCCAGGAGAAATTCCCGGTGATTGGGGTTACACCGGCGGTTATCGGCTGCATTCAGGCAACAGAGGTGATAAAATACATTGTTGGGATTGGTCAGCTACTAACCAATAAGCTACTGGTCTATGACGGGCTGAATATAAAATTTACTGAGTTTAAACTCAAGAAAGACCCGAATTGCGAGCATTGTGGTAAGGATAGTAAGAAATGAGTGTAAGAATAAACCTGCACCCCAATTTGCTTCAGTTTACTGATGACCAGGCAATAGTTGAGGTCAATGGTAGCACCGTTGGTGAGTGTCTTGGTGAGCTGGTGAAACAGTTTCCCCAGATTAAGGGGGGGCTGTTTGATAAAAATGGTAAGTTGCTCAACTATGTTGATGTCTATGTTAATCATGAGAGTTCCTACCCGGAGGAGCTGGCTAAACCGGTCAAAGACGGAGATGAGCTTCATATTACCCTCATGATTGCCGGTGGCTAAGGTTGCTTTGCTGATTTCCGTTTAATAAACCAAGGGCGAAGGTCTAAAAAGCCGCCGGGGTGAAGCAGTAGTATAATTAAGGCTAGACAAAAGAGCACGACGTCAAGGCACAACGCTGACAATGGTGAAAGGCTCCCCAGCCACTTCTCCCATATACCAAGACAGGGGCATTGGGGAAACCTTTCTACGCCCTGGCTCAATGCCCAGGAATTATTAGCCATAAATCCGGCAGTTATGGGAAGGGACAGACCGGCGGCGATTCGGGGGAATACACCAATAAGCAAAAGCACCCCCAAGGCTATCTCCACCCAGGGGAGATAGTAGCCAATAAAATAGGCTACGGGGGGTGTCCACAAGGACTGAAGCAGGGCATCAATAAATTCGACCTGCCCCGGCAGCTTACCAGAGCCAGCCACCAAGAGGGTTAGCCCCAAAAATAGACTTGAGCCTAAAATCACAATACTCATCTTGTCAATATGAATCTTGATAGAGCTGTTTAATGGCGGTGGCATTCAGTTCTCTTGGGTGGTGCTCAAGCCAGGGGGCAGTTTTCACCGCGCCGTTTGCCAACTCCTCAAGGCGCTCAAGTTCAATGCCAAGGGCGCTAAGTCTTAGCTTCATTCCTACCCTTTCCAGCCACTTCTCGGTGGCTAGGATTGCATCTTTTTGGTTAAAGACATTCTTGCCGAGGTGGTGGAACCTTTGGCTGTTTGCCGGGAATGTATACCTCATCCATGCCGGGAGAAGGGCAGCTAGACCATCGCCATGAGCAATGTCATAATACCCGCTTAGAGGGTGCTCAATGCCATGGAGGGTCATGACGCCGGCTCCTCCCCCCAGTGTTGTAAACTGGGAGCAGGCAATGGTACTTGCCCATGAGAGCGTGGTTCGTGCTTTAATATCCTTTGGTCTGGCTAATGCTTGAGGTAGAGACTCCATCACCATTCTTATTGCTGTTTCCATTATGCCATCGCTTAATGGGGAAGGTTCGGTGGTAGTGAGGTAACATTCTACAAGATGACAGAAGATGTCCACCCCGCCCTGGGCGGTTATCTTTTGGGGCAGGGTTAGTGTTAGGTCAGGGTCAACAATAGAAACCTTGGCGAAGAAATAGGGGTTGCGTAATACCCTCTTCTCGTGGTTGTCACAATTGGTAATCACAGCTACGTTGTTAGCCTCAGAGCCACTGGCGGCTACAGTTGGGACTAGAATCAGTGATGGCACCGGTGGTTTCACCTCGGCGTTAGGCTCAATATAGTGCCAGATTGACTTTGTGCCACTGCTGGCTAGTGCCATTCCCTTGGCGGCATCCATAGTGCTGCCGCCCCCCAGACCTATGATTGGGTCCGCTTTCTCCTTGATGGCTATTTTGCTGCCCTCGTCTACTGTGGAAACACGTGGATTTGGTTCAACCCTATCAAAGACTGAGACCTTAATACCGTTAGCCTTCAGGTCATTAACCACCCTGTCAAGCGTACCCGTCTGGCGCATACTAGTGGTGCCGGTAACCAGAATCGCCCTCTGTCCTATCCTTGCTGCCTCCAAGCCCAGCTGGGCAAGGCTACCGCAGCCAAAGATAATCTTTACTGGCAGATAAAACCTGGTTATTCCCATGATAGGTCTCCAATCAATGAGGCATGACTAAACAGAAGGAGTTTATAGCTCGCCTTGCACCAGTGTCGTCGTGTCCTGGACACCCTGAATACTGCGCACTTCGCTAACGATTATCTTGGCTAGCTCAAAAAGGCTTTTAGCTTCGGCTATTGCTATTGCATCCCACTGCCCGAACACGAGGCTCACATCGGTAACCCCGCGAGTGGCACGAATCTGGGACAGGGCATTGGATTCCAGTCCTGGGACTAGCTTGATGAGAAGATAACCCTTTACCATTTGGCGGTATTATATTCTGTCTTGGGTTGGTTGGCAAGTTGACAAATTGTTATTGTTTCTGAAGCCTATCAAGCATAAACTGGTTTGCCAGCAGAAGGTCTTCCTTGGTACCAATGTCAAACCACCACCCCTTAAGGATATAGCTCCTGACTTTTTTGCCCATCTCAAGGAGCTTCTGTATAGCGTCGGTTATCTCAAGCTCACCACGCCAGGACGGCTTAATCTGGGCGATTGCCTTATGGATTTGGGGGGTAAATAGGTAAACCCCAATTATGGCGAGGTTGCTCTTTGGCTCTTTCGGTTTCTCAACCAGGCGGGCGACCTCGCCCTTGTCATTGACCTCAGCCACCCCAAAGCGGCGGGGGTCGGGTACTTCCTTGAGGAGGATAAGGGCATCCGGGGCATAGGTATTGAACTGCTTAACAAATTCCCTGATACCACCCTCAATGAGGTTATCGCCCAGGAACATGAGAAATGAGGAATTATCGAGAAAACCCTGAGCCGTCATTACGGCATGAGCCAGACCAAGCGGCTCTGCTTGTGTGATGTAGGTGGTATGAGTGCCCCATCTTGAGCCATCGCCAATGGCTTCTTTTATCTGCTTACCGGTGTCTGGGGAGATGATAATGCCAATATCGGTAATGCCGGCCTCTTTAATCTGCTCTAGAACGTAGAACACTATGGGCTTGTTGGCGACAGGTAGAAGGTGCTTTGGCAGAGTATTGGTAAGCGGTCTGAGCCTTGTTGCCTTGCCAGCGCATAAGACCAGTGCCTTCATTGCCTCTCCTGAGCCAGGTATTTCTTAACAAAGTCTATAGAATCTACCGGCGTGGGGTCAACCCTGTTTAATATCGCCAGGTAGAAGCTAGTATAATCGCCAAAAAGAATCAGGCTCATCATCTGGGGCAAAGCGGTTTTTCCAGTGGCCTCCACCAGTTCATGCTTGATTTGCGCCTTAGTCAGTAGCTGGACGGTAGCCTTATAGCGAAGCTGGTTTCGGGGGTTAAACAAGGCGGAGTGCAATAAGACCACAAATATTTTCTCCTTTACCTCGGCGGGAAAGTCATAGCCCACGGCGGCATTATGATTGAGCTCGGGGAAGAACTCAAAGAAAGCCAGGGTCTTACTGTTCTCGTTGAGCTGAGTCTTCCAGCGCCGGGCTACCTCGGAAAGTATCTCTGCCCCGTAGATGAGCACCACGTGTCCCCGTAATTTAGACGCCAGTTGCTTTGCCGGATTAGAAACAAGGGGGGCGGTTTCAATTAAATCATTGGCTAGCTTATTCAGAATTTGCCGCCCTTCTTGTAGCTCTGCTGATTTATCTCTAAGCAAGCCAAGTTTCTGGAAAATGCCGACGAGGGGGATGAAGCTGTGGGGGAAGGCAACTCTAGGGGGTGCTTGATAATCGATAACAAAGACAGGGATACCTTCCCTTTCCGCTAGCTGTTTAAGCTTGCCGCCGGTGGTAAGCACCAGCTTTTTTGCCTTGGTTTTGAGAGACTGGGTGAAGGCAGAGATAGTCTCCTCGGTGTTCCCTGAGTAGCTTGAGGCAATAACCAGGGTGTTATCGGCAATAAACAGAGGTAGGCTGTAGTCGCGGTGTACCCAGACGGGCGCTTTGCTTTCTGCCATGGCGAGACTGCGGACAATATCACCACCAATAGCTGAACCACCCATCCCCAGAATAATAACCCTATCTATTCCCTTATATTCTGGGGGTAGGTCGAACCGCATAATCTTTTCCCATGCCTGTTGGCATTGCTCGGGGAAGTTGTGCAGATGGGAAAGCATTCCTAGCTTGTCAATCTGTCGGTAGAGTATAGGGTCATCTAAGCCAACCATGTTTACCCCCAGTATCTTTGGAGTTACCTATTATAGCATTCAATCAAGCTTCATTACTAATAGGTTATTGAGTGCTGTTTTGGGTAGTCCCTTACTACTAATACCTTTTTACTACCGGTTAATAGCCTATTTGGGTGATTGTATCGGGAAATAAGATAATTTACAGTGGTAATAGGTAAGTTTTAGGTAGTTCAGAAGGTGGGCAGATATGGCAATTGATAGAGAGATTGACCCAATGCTGACGGCAAGTGATGTCGCTCGTCTTCTTAATGTGCATCTGAACACGGTAAGGCGATGGAGTAATCAGGGGATACTAAGGGCATATCGCATTGGCTCCCGGGGTGATCGGAGATTCAGGCAGGAGGATATTGATCACTTCCTTTCCCGGGAGACCACGTTGTCAGGTAGTAGGCAGAGAGTTCCTGCTTGGAGGGCAGTGATAGGCGATCGGTTAATCTAAGGGCAGGGAAGGACAATTTGAGTCAACAGGACGGTGGGAAAACCAGCCGTGTTGTTGAATTTGACTAATTAGCGAGCTGGACTATACCTGAGTGGTTAGGAGCAAAGGGTAGAATGGGCCAACTAGAACTGGGTGCAGACTTAAAAGCCCAGGTGGGCGTTTATTTGCAGAAACTGGGCTACGGGGTAACCGTAGGAGCTAAACTCATTGGGAAGTCAGGGGTTGAGCATACCTTTGATATGCTCGCACGAAAGGATGATGGTTTTGCTACAAATACTATGGCTATCTGCTTTGCCCCCGGTGGTGATAGGGAGGTGGAGGTGGGCACTATCTTTAGATTTGCCAACAAAGCCTACGATACCGGTATTCTTATCAGGGTTCTTATTTCCGTCCCTGAACTCAGCCAAGAGGCAAAGCAGTTAGCCCAAAAGCAGCGAATAAAGGTCATTGAGAAAGAGCAAATAACGGCGTTATTAGGGTCAAAGTCGATGCCGCCAGTTAGGCTAGAGGGGCCTCTCCGGTTTGAGACAAAGGAGCAATTAGCTGAATCTTTGGCTGGTCTCGGCTATAAGGTTCAGGGAAATGCCAAGGTTAAAGGCAGGTCGGGGGTTGAATATACCTTTGATATATTGGCTTATTCTGATAGCGGCGGGGTGGGTCAGAGCTTGGGTATAGATTTCCTGAACGGGAAGGAAGAGGTAACACTAGGGCAGGTAACCTTATTTGATACTAAAGCCTATGAGGCTGGCGTTGATGATAAAGTCATCGTTGTCTCGCCGCGGCTTAGCTCTGAGGCGAGGCAATTTGCCCAGCACCAGGGGATAAGAGTCTTTGAGTTGGGTCAAGAAACTGCTTTTAAACCGACACTGACCCAAGAAAAATTCGCTGCCCCAGAGTGGAAACCGGCTAGGGTAGAGAGGGCAGGAGCGCCTACCGCTGAGCCTCGCACTGTGCACATTAAGCAGGCGGCTCAGGCTGAAGCATTGCAGTTAATCCCTGAGGTGATGGCGAGGAAGTATAATGCCATCCCCCTGGCTATATCTGGTGATACCCTCCAGGTAGCTATGGCAGATCCCACTGACATCTTTGCCCTAGAGGCTTTCTCCGCCCTATGCCGGATGAGGATCAAGCCCATAGCTGCCAGTGCCAAAGAAGTCCGAGACGCTATAGACTTTAATTACAAAGGTTATGGCGAGATTGAGAAGCAGCTTGCCCGTGTCTCTGTCCCCACTGAGGAAGCCGACGAGAAGGTTATCGTTAGCTCTGATACTGATGCCCCTCTGGCTCAAGCTCTCAACCTTATTGTTGAAGAAGCAGTTAAAGCCCGTGCCTCTGACATCCATATTGAGCCTGAAGAGGACAGGTTAAGGGTACGCTACCGCATTGATGGCACCCTTCATGACCTCATGTCTCTGCCACTTAGCATACATCTGGCTCTCCTTTCCCGAATCAAAATCCTATCTGATTTGAATATTGCCGACCGCCATCGTCCTCAGGATGGTCAGTTCTCGATTAAGGCTAAGGGGCGAGACATAGATATACGAGTGGCTACCACTCCTGTGGTTAATGGTGAGATGGCAGTGCTACGCCTTTTGGATAAGTCAGTGGCTACCCTGGGACTGTCTGAGCTTGGCATGCTACCTGATTGCCTGGCAAGGTATCAAGCCATGCTTAAGGTTCCTTATGGCATGATTTTGACCAGTGGTCCAACCGGGGCTGGTAAGACTACTACTATGTATGCCTCAATCAATTCCCTTGATTGTCAAGGGAGAAACGTCATTACCGTTGAGGACCCGGCTGAGTATCGGTTCAAGGATATTAATCAGATTCAGGTTAATCCTCAAGCTGGCATCACCTTTGCCACTGGACTGCGGTCTATACTTCGTCTCGATCCCGATGTAATAATGATCGGTGAGATACGCGATGCCGAAACAGCTAACATAGCCGTTCAAGCCGCCTTGACTGGGCATCTGATGCTGTCTACAGTTCATGCCAGCGATGCTGCTGGTGTGCTGTCTAGACTACTTGACCTCGGCGTAGAGCCCTTCCTAGTTGCCTCAGCGGTTATTGGTGTTCTAGCCCAGCGAATGGTGCGCCGCATTTGCCTTGATTGTAGCCATCTTATTGAGGTTCCGCTAGTAGAGCAGATGGCTTACGAAAAGGAAACAGGGGAAAAGCGGACTGAATTCTTCTATGGTACTGGCTGCAAGTCATGTGCTTATACCGGTTATCAGGGTCGGACTGGGCTCTTTGAGCTCCTGGGTATGAGTGACAATATAAGAGCCCTCATCACTAACCGAGCGAGCGCTAGCCAGATTCGGGCTCAGGCAATTAAGGAAGGTATGGTGACGATGATGACTGATGGTATGCGTAAAGTAAAGGCAGGTATTACCACGCCGTCTGAAGTACTGCGCAGCGCCTACTCTCCAGACTAGTCACTTGGAGGTTAAATGGATTATCAATATATAGCTTATACTCAGGACAAGAGATTAGTCAGAGGCAAGCTTTCGGCTACCAGCGAGGAAGCAGCCGCCAGTCTATTAAGTTATGGTGGCTACCAGGTGGTTAACCTGAAGTTGGTAACTCCCTTTTTCAACACCGGCAAGCTGCTGGCTCGCCTTTCTCGGGTAAAGCCCAAAGAGGTAATAATGTTTTCCCGTCAGCTAGCTTTGCTCCTTGAATCCGGTACTGATATTGTTACCTCCTTAGAGCTGTTACAAAGCCAGATAGCAAATCGCACCTTTAGGGGGGTGATTGGGGAGATAGCCGCTGACATTCGTGGTGGCAGTTCATTATCATCAGCGATGAGTAAGCACCCCCGCTCTTTCCCTGAAATCTACTATCGGACAATAGCTGCTGGTGAGCGGGGTGGTAACCTAGACGTGGTGCTGCGACAAATGGCTGACTATCTGGAGAGGGGGGCTGTCATCGAAAAGAAGATTAAAAGTGCCCTGACCTATCCCGTTATGCTTGCCGTTGTCGGTGTAATAGTAGTAATTGTACTTGTTACCTATGTTATGCCCACATTTATTTCCCTGTACGGTCAATTGGGGGCTAAGCTGCCCCTGCCAACGAGGATAGTTATGAGCCTGTCTAGCTGGCTTATGGATAATGGTCTTTATCTTCTGCTTGCGGTTATAGTAGTTGTTGGCTTCGGCTATATCTATATCAGAACACCAGCCGGCAGGTACAAGTGGGATAGATTACTACTCACTTTACCGGTAATTGGGCGAGTCAATCTGCTTAACGAGCTTTCCCGCTGTTGCCGAACTATAGCCCTCCTGTTCAAAGTCGGCTTGCCCTTGCCTGAAATCATGGCCCAGACTATTCGGGGCAGTAAGAATAAGGCTATGGTCAAGGCGCTAACCGAGACTCAGGAGGAGTTGATTCGTGGTGAAGGCTTATCCAAACCTATGGCAAAGAGGGAGCTGTTCTTACCTTTGATGGTGCAGATGGCCGGAGTTGGTGAGGAAACCGGTAACCTTGATGACACACTAACCACGGTAGCCCAGAGCTATGAGATTGAGGCTGATGACAGGACTAGTGCCGCAATTGGGCTTATTCAGCCAGCTATGGTGGTAACTATGGCAGTAGTGTTTGGCTTTCTTGCCATATCCTTGGTCTCAGCTATGTATTCTATCTATGGGCAGGTCAGTTTTTAGGAGCGTCGATGAAAAACGAAAAAGGCTTAAGCCTAATTGAGGTGATGATAGCCACTGCTCTACTGGGTCTAGTTGGTGTTGCCTTTCTCGGTGCTATGTCCACTGCCTCCGAAGCCCTTTTTGTTGCTAATGAGCGAGCCACCGCTGAAAGCCTGGCTAGAAGCCAGATGGAATACATGAAGGACTTAGATTATATTACCGCTGCTCCTTATAACCCCGGCCCTCCCCCCAGCGGGGGTGAAGCAACCTATAATGGTGCCAAGATTAGCGTTCCCTCGGAGTATGAGATTAGGAGTATTAATCGTGCCGGGGGGGAGGATACAAGTATAAACATCAAGGGTGTCCCCTGGGATAGCCAGACCGGTCTACCGGCAAGTACTGATGAGGGGCTTCAGAGGGTAAGGTTGGTTATTTATCATGGTGATAATCAGGTACTTGCGTTGGAGGGCTTTAAGGTAAAACGATGATGTTTCGCAGGCTAGGGTTAGCAAATAGGAACCAGAGGGGTTTTTCTCTGGCTGAGCTCATGATGGCTCTCGGCATTAGTGGTATTATCACTGGTGGCATTACTATGACTATGTTTCAGGTGGTTGAGGGCAATATCTGGACATCCAATCATATGACCGTGGTCAGGCAGGTGCAAGATGCTGGCTTCTGGGTCAGCCATGATGCCCAGATGGCTCAAAACGTGGCAATGGGTGTACCTTCTGGCTCTCTCTTCACCCTATCCTGGGTAGGCTGGGAATACCCCTCCGGCAGTAATACCGGCATTGATACCTACGAAGTGTGGTACACCTATGATGGGGCTAGTGACAGGCTTCGGCGCGATCAGAGAATAACGACTAACATATATAATGCTCAGGGTGACCCTGTGGGGAGCCCGGTTGTAAATCAGAGCTTGTCTTTTATTGCTCGATGTATCACAACCGAACCCACTGTAGCTATGAATGGCGATGAACTTAGTGTAACTATAACCGCCTCTCTGGGTGAGGCTGAGGAGGAGGGAACCTACCGAATCAGACCGAGGGCAAAGCCGTAGTAATTGAGACTAGGTGGCTAAAAATGAAGCTACTAAAAGGGATACATAAGAAGGAAAGTGGACAGGCGCTGGTTTTAACCTTGATTCTGATGCTGGTGGGTGGTGTTATCATCGCTCCTCTTCTGAGTTATATGAGCACCGGGCTTGAGGCGGGTCAGGTCTATGAGGGCAAGATGGATGAGCTTTATACCGCTGACGCTGGCGTGGAGGATGCAATAAATAAGATAGTGAAAGATTATCCAGAAGTGGAAAATCTGAATGTGGGCCAGTCGTATAGCTATATCTTGACCAGCAATAGCCGGCAGGTTAATGTTAAGGTCACCAAGCTGGATGTGATGGAGGGTTTGCTTGGTGATGATGAAGGCGGCGGTGGCAGTGGCGGGGGAGGCCAAGAAGAGCGGGTTACGGTTACTTGCGAGGTGACAAATACCACTCCAGGGCAGGGTTGGAAGGAGTATACCTGCCATGTTTCTTTCCATTATAATAAGCAGGGTAGTTGCGATTTAGAAAGCGCTGGCGCCTTCTTTTCCCCCTTTCCCGGCAGTGCCAGTTTAATTGAGGGTCCTTACGGTTGGGAGGGGACGGGGACCGGGCAGCTGAGCGGGTTTATGGCACTTAGTGAACTTGCAGGCTCGCCTCAGTCTAGGGTAGTTCCCGGCGGCTTTACCTTCACCTGGAGATGGCCATGGCAGGACTGGCCAGAGTTCGACAAAAATAACAGAGATGGAGCTTTCGACTTTAAGTTTAAGATATATAGCTCTACCTGGGATTATGCGCTTACATTTGCTTGGGGTGACTTCCTGCAATGGGGGGGTGAGGATGATCAAACCAGCCTTCCTAATAACGCCGCCAAATGGATGATAGAGGCTACGGCTGAAGATACTCCGCTCAGGTCGGTTATTATAGAAGGAAAGGATGAATTGGGAAACAGTACGGTGGCTATTCTAACCTGGGAGATTAACCCACTGCACTAGGGTTTTCCTAGATTAGAGTAAAAATATATTAAGGGTAAAAAAATGAGGTTAGGTAGGACAGCCTGGTTAATTCTGGGACTTGGCATCTTCGTTATGGCCGTGGCTACCCTGTTTACGGTTTATTTGCGGCAGTCTAGTGAGCAGGAGGAGCTAGAGAATAATTTGGTCGGGGCTGGGGCTCGCTTGCCCAAGCTTATTTCGGAAAGGGAGGCTTTGGCAAGCCAGCTGACCGAGCAGCAAGGCAAACTGGCTGAAACTCAATCGTTGCTCAGTGAGGCAGGCTTCCCTGCATTATCAGCGAGCATCGAGTACGACGAGGTATTAGCTGAGATTGCCGATGCGTGCAACCTGGAGGTAATGAGTATGAAGGCGGAAGAGCCAAGTGAGAAGAAGGTGGAGGGTGTTACCTACCTTGTTATCTCCTTTGAGGTGGGGGTGAAGGGTGATGAGGGCAGTATACTTGGCATGGTTAATGCCATAGCCACAGATGAGCGTTTTACCAGTGCTACTGTGGAGCTAGTAAATATAAAGATTCCTGAGGCTGTCGAGGAAGAAGGGCTTGAAACTACTGTTGTCGGGGGAGAGGCTGAGGGAGAAGAGGCTGAGGGAGAAGAGCCTGGGCAGCCGTTAGGCACGATTAAGCTTGTTGGCTATAGTTACCGAGGTGAATAGTTATGGCGGGAAAAGTTACTACCTTATTTATTAGAGATGACGCGGTTAACCTGCTGGTAGTTGAGGGCAAGCAGGTAAAGAAGTGGGTTAGCTTGCTTCTGGAGCCAGGTCTGGTCAACCAGGGGCTTGTCCTGGATGAAGACAGGGTTGCTGATGAGCTTAATGAGCTATTTAAGCTGGCAAAAATCGGGAGGCGGAGGGTTGTCGCTGGTATGAGCGGGCTCAATTCTTTGCACCGTCTGATTTCCCTGCCCGAACTGCCTGAAGCGATACTACCTGAGGCAGTAAAGCAAGAGGCAAGAAGGGTGGTACCGGTGCCTTTAGACGAGGTCTACCTTTCATATCAGCGTCTTCCTGCCCCCCCAGGAGAAACCCGCGTTTTCTTAACTGTTTTCCCTCGCAATGTGGCTGATGTCTTAATTAGGACACTACGCCAGGCAGGTGTTCAGCCATATATTATGGACCTAGCCCCGTTGGCTCTATGCCGAACCTTAAATGAGCCCAGGGCGATAATTATTAATGCTAGGATAGACCACGTTGAGGTTATGTTTATGGAGGATAGGCTCCCCCAGCTAATCCACAGGCTATCTCTACCCGGTGAGGCGGCATCATTATCGGAAAGGATACCAGCTATCACTGAAGAGGTTGATAGGGCTATCACCTTCTATAATTCTAGCCATAAGGAAAACCCTCTGGATTCAACTGTGCCGATGTTTGTTTGTGGTGACCTGGCAGAGATGCCGGAGAACTGGCTATCGCTGGCGGGCAAGTTGAAGTGCACGGTATCAGTATTACCATCACCTGTGGAATCCCCTGACGGCTTTAACCCGACTGACTTTATGGTCAATATTGGGCTGGCGCTTAAGGAGCTGCGGTACGAAGGGGAAGGGGCTAACTTTTCATTGGTGAATTTTAATGCCCTGCCTGAGGTTTACCTGCCAGAGCGTACGCGCTTATCACGCATCCTTGCCCTGGTTGGTGCCGCCATCGTCGCTGGCTTAATGATTGGTATGGGGCTTCTGGCTGGCAGCAAGGCTGAGTATAACTCGGTACTGCGTTCCCAACTAGCCTCGGTTAACAGCCGTATTGCTGCAGAGCAAAAGGGGATAGCAACACTGAAGGAGCAGATTAAGCAGGTAACAGCCCAGATTGAGCCAATGAAAGCCACGGCGAAGGTATTTGAGGCTACACTCACCTCTCTAAGAGAAGGGCGGGAACAGGCGAGTAGTGAATTGGTCGAGATTGTCAACCTGTTGCCAGCGACTATGGATTTGACTGAGGTTGAGTGGAAGGGTAAATCGGTAACGGTAAGCGGCATAGCTCCAACCGAAGATGACATTTTCGGATATGCCAGAGGTTTAAGAAACAGATTTGGTGATGTTATCATCTCATCGGTAAAGGCGAGACAGGAAGGTGGGGGGGTTACCAGCTTTAATTTTGAGCTTCTCCTAAGGTGGTGATGAATGGACATTTCCGCTTTGCTTTATAAAGCTAAGTCAATGGGTGCCTCTGATTTGCACTTGGTTGTTGATAGTCCGCTACTATTGCGGATTAGTGGCGGACTGCAGGCACTGGATGGGGCAACATTACTAACTGCTGATGAGGTAAGTCAGGCTTTCCTCCAGATAACTACGCCTGAGGAGAGGGAAGAATTCCATCGTCGCCTGGAGCTTGATTTTGGCTTTACCTTACCTGGTGTCGGTCGTCTCCGTTGCAACGCCGCTCAGCAGCGCGGTACCATCAGTCTGGTCATACGCCTGTTGCCGCAGCAAATCCCGACTATAGATGAGCTGGAGCTGCCCGAGATATATAAGGAGCTTGCCCTCAGGCCGCGAGGGCTGATAGTGGTTACCGGACCTACCGGTAGCGGCAAGTCAACTACCCAGGCGTCTATGATTCACCATCTGAACACTGTGGAAAGTCGCTGTGTGGTTACCATTGAAGACCCTATTGAGTATATTCATACCTCTATTAAGTGTGCCATAACCCAGCGCCAGTTGGGCAGCGATACCCTGTCCTTTACTGAGGCACTAAAGCATGTCTTGAGGCAGGACCCAGATGTAATTCTGGTGGGTGAGATGAGGGATATAGAAACTGCGGCGGCAGTGCTTACCCTGGCTGAGACCGGGCACCTGATATTATCTACCGGTCATGCCCCCAGTACCTCCCAGGCGGTAGAGAGGATAATAGACTTGTTCCCGCCTCATGAGCGCCATCTAGCTCAGGCGCGTCTGGCTTCCCTGCTGGTTGCGGTGCTATGCCAGGTGCTTGTCCCTCGGGCTAATGGCTCAGGCAGAATTGCTGCGGTAGAGGTTATGCTGGCTAACCCCCCAGTGAGGAACCTTATTCGTGAAGGCAAGATATACCTCCTGCATAATGTAATCCGCACTCACCGGGACATAGGCATGATTTCTCTTGACGAAGCCCTGGCTAACCTTTACCTCAGACGGGTCATCACTGAGGAAACCCTCTATGCCTTCGGCAACGACCCCCAGGAAATAGAAAAGCTTATCAGCACGTCAAAAACAGCCTAACCCCAAATCCTAAATTCTAAGCACTAAATCCTAAACGTTTAGAAATTAGAATTTAGGATTTCCCAGGAAATAGAAAAGCTCACTAGCCAGTTAGAAATAGCCTAACCAGCTAATAAGCTCTTCTAAATCGCTTAATTAAAGCTTAAAGCTTAACACTACGGTATGCTGCTTACTATTGCCAGCTCAAGGTGGCAAGGTCAAAGGCGAGGTTAATCCACCTGCCACCTGGTCTCGCAACGGCAGCAGTGATAGTAGTAGCACCAGTGACAGGGTCCGGTCCGAAGGTGTAGGTTGCCTGTAGCGAGGCCACATTGGCCAAGAACTCTTCTGGATGTGGGGGAGCTGATGCCATCCAGTCAACATCTCCAGTAAAGGTATCGGTCATCTGGTCTGCCATATGGGCGGCAACCGCGGTCAGGACATTAGACAATTCGGTATTGGCTGCCTCAACAGTGCCAGCGCCAAAGAACCTACCCACATTGGGGATGACCACTGCTGCCAGAACACCGAGGATGGCAACCACCACCAGCAGCTCAATCAGGGTAAAGCCCTTTTCCCCATAGCGGAAGCCTCTAAGAAACCTCCTCATTTTTCACCTCCTTTTAGCCATTTGGCAAGTCTAGCGTATAGTATAGCCTGCTTTAGGTCAATAGCTCATTGGTAATAGGAGTAAACTGCTACTTAGCGTGATATTGACTATATTAGCCGGAGCCTTCAGAATAGAGACCAATATGGAAGCCTTCTTTATAGCTATTTTTATTCTTTTTGGGATGGTGGTGGCAAGCTTTCTTAATGTATGCTGCGACCGTCTGCCGGTGGGGGAGTCGGTGGTTTATCCACCGTCTCATTGCCCGGCATGCCAGCGCCGTCTGAAGGCTTTAGACCTGATACCGGTTTTTAGCTATTTGTGGCTGCGCGGTCGCTGCCGCTACTGCCAGGCACCTATCCCCCGGCGCGTCCTCTGGGTGGAGATTGGCACCGGGCTCCTATTTGGGCTTGTCTATTGGCGCTATGGCTTGAGCCTTGAGCTTCTTGTCACCCTTGTTTATAGCTGTATTTTTATTGTTCTCATGGTTATTGATTTGGAGTACAGGCTTATTTTGAATAAGGTGGTTTATCCGACAATAGCGCTGGCTTTGCTCGTCAGCATCCTCTTTAGCCTCTTTTTGCCGCAGGTGGAGATTGTGCCTGAAATTCGAGAGGCGGCTATTGGCGGTGGCATTGGTCTCGGGTTGTTTTTACTGGTAGTTGTTATCTCTAGAGGGGGGATGGGTTGGGGGGATGTTAAAATGGCAGCCTTGATAGGTATAGTTATCGGTTATTTGGTATTCGTCGCCTTATTTCTGGCGGTGATTCTTGGTGGTTTGGTCGCTGGGCTTCTCCTTGTGCTTAAAATAAAGAAGCGGAAGGAGGCTATCCCCTTTGCTCCCTTTCTCTCTTTGGCGACCATAGTTACCTTACTGTGGGGGAGTTATATCCTCAGGTGGTATCTGGGCTTGTTTTAGATAATACCCCATGAAAATTCGCTATGCTCTTTTTCATGGGGACCCCGAACTCTGATACGGCAAATCTGGGGCCCCCTGAAAAACGAAGTTTTTAAGGGGTAATTAGATAGTACTTTAGTTCCCCCCTTTAGTCCGCTTACTTTAGTCTTTACCTTAGTCTGGCTTGACAGTTTTTATATTTGGGGTGATAATTGCCTCAGGTATGAATATTTATGCCTTATTTCCATTAATTTCTACAATTGCCTATATCCCACTGCTGGCTATAACCGTTAGCAGCCGTCCCTGGCAGAGGCGGCATGAGCTTTTCATCTTATATCTAGTCTCAGCCATGGTTTGTTGCTCCACTGAGGTCCTCTTACGCAGCAGTTTTTTCCCGCAGGATAAGCTCCTTTTATTTAAACTTGTCCTCATCACCTATGCCTTGATGGCAGTGCAATTCTACTACTTTATCTCCTCTTTCTTTGTCCCGGGTGAGGGGCGCTGGTTACCACTTGCCTATGCCTCACTGGCAGTAATTATCGCTCTGGTGTTAGTAGGCTATATCCCTCAAGGGGTTACTACCAGCGGCGACAAGCTTCATCTTGAGTATGGAATGGGGATTATCGTTTTAATTATTCCCCTCCTAATTCTAGCTACTAGAAGCCTCTACGTTTTCTGGAAAAGACTGAGGATTTTAGATAATCCGGTGCTTTATAATCAAATAGTTTCTCTCATGTTTAGTGTATTCATCGCGGTTATCTTTACTTTAGCTGCTCTCCTCCCTTGGGGCAGAGAGTTTCCCATAAGTCATTTTGGCAACATTATTGTTGCCTTTATCCTGACTTATGCTACTGTTAGGCATCAGCTAGTGGACATCAGACTCGTTTTGCGCCGGGTGTTAAGCTGGCTAGCATTGGCTGTTGTTGGCGTCGGTATCTATGTGTTTTTGTTTTTCCTACTCCATTTATGGTTTGGTCTTGAGTTCCACCCTAGCACTCTAATTGCGGGGCTGGGGGTAGCCACTTTAGTTGGTGTTATTATTTACTTGGTACGGGAGATTCCTCAGGAGAAGATAGACCAGATTTTTTATCGGAAAACCTATGATTATCGCCAGAAATTGTTGGATTTTGTCAGCCGGATACATAATGTCTTTAGCCTCAGGGAGCTGAGTGGGGAGCTGCTACTACTTATTGTTAGGGTGACAAAATGTAGGAGGGCGTGTTTGCTTTTTCCTGAAGGTAAGGGTGGAGATTTCATCCCCTACTTTATTGAGCCTCAAGAAGGGGATAATCCCCTGCTAGGTCTGAGGATAAAGCACGATAATCCTGTTGTCCGGTATTTGAGCCGAAAGCGCAGACTATTAACTATCCAGAGTCTGGATAGTATGCCTGAATTTTATGGTCTTTGGGAGCAGGAAAGGAAGGAGATCAAAGGCGATGAGATAGAGCTATTTATGCCGGTAATAAGCCGGGGTAAGCTGGTAAGCATCCTGATATTGAGCAAGAAGCAATCAGGCAGGTATTCGCTTGAGGATATTAGCTTACTTGAGGATATTATCAGCCGGGTAGCGGTGAGCATAGAGAGGGGGTACCTCCATGAGGAAGTTAGGCAGCGTGAGGAGGAATTGTCTCTGATTAACCATCTGGCAGCAATTATGACCTCCAGCTTGGACATTCGTGAAATATACGACAGCTTTGTTAAAGAGCTAAGGAAGGTAATTGATATTGATTTGGCGGCAATTACTTTGATAGAAGGGGATGAGCTCAACCTTTTGGCTCTAACTTCTGAGACAGGCTCAGCATGGCAGACAGGAGATAGACTTCCACTCAAAGGCACAGCTACAGAATGGGTGGCAACTCATAAAGCAGCTTTGGTTGAACCTAACCTGACTGAAGAAAGCAGGTTTTGGACGGGCAAGAACCACCTCAAACAGGGGATACAATCGATGGTTTTTCTTCCCCTGCTGGTGAATGATAAGGCTATCGGCAGTCTGAGCCTAGGTAGCCGCCGTCCCAATGCCTACACTCAGAGTCAGGTGCAGCTTCTTTCCCAACTAGCTTCCCGGATTGCTACGCCGATTGAAAATGCCCGACTTTATGCTGAGGCTGAGCAGAGGGCGCGCATTGACCAGCTTACCGGTCTGTGGAACCGCCGCCACCTTGAGGAACGAGTTCAAGTTGAGATTGGTCGCCACTCTCGTTATGGTGGTACGTTCTCGTTAATCATTCTTGACCTGGACTTGTTTAAGGCATTTAATGATACCTATGGTCACCTAGCTGGGGATAAGCTCCTCAAGCAACTTGGTACCATTATGAGGGATGCCATCAGGACTACTGATGAGGCTTTTCGTTATGGCGGTGACGAATTTGCTATTCTTCTGCCACAAACCAGTCTCAGAGATGCCTACGAGGTAGCTGAGCGAGTTCGGGAGCGAATTGCCTTGGGACTCAAGGTAGATGACATCTCCATCACCGCTAGCCTTGGCTTAGCTAGCTGGCCAGTCGATGGAGTGCGGATAAATGAGGTTATCGCTGCGGCTGATATAGCGCTCTATTATGCTAAGCAAAGTGGGGGCAACCAGAGTCATGCTATTTCGGAGATCTTGCTACCCCTGCCTAAGCCAGCAGCCAGACTTGAGATTGAGCAGGACAGAAGTGCCTTTAACCTCATCTGTGCTTTGGCGGCAGCAGTGGATGCCAAAGACCACTACGCCTATAAGCACTCGCAGAAGGTGAGGGAATATTCTGCAGCCTTGGGTAAAAGCCTCGAGCTGGCGCCGGCGGATATAGCTAGACTTAGCACCTGCGCTTTGCTTCACGATATTGGCAAGATTGGCATTAGCGATGAGATACTTAATAAAGCGGATAAGCTTACTGCTGAGGAATGGGAGATAGTCAAATCTCATCCTCAACTGGGGGCAGATATTGTCAGCAATGTTCCTGAGCTAGCTTCTTGTTTGGCTGGTATTTTGTACCATCATGAGCATTATGATGGCAGTGGCTATCCGGCGGGGCTAAAGGGTGAAGCCATCCCCTTGGATGCTCGCATTCTGGGTATAGTTGATGCCTTCGCCGCTATGACCTCTGCCCGACCTTATCGCGATGCCTTTTCCTCTGAGGAAGCACTGGAGGAACTGAAGCGGGGTGCCGGCAAGCAATTTGACCCCAATCTGGTCAAGGCTTTTCTGTCTACCGCCCAAACTATGTCCCTTGTTGGCACTCAGGAAGTAGGTTAAAATTAGCTTGCTGAAGCTGGCTTTTATGGGCTAGATTTGAGTTAAGGAGGAAGTAAGTTATGGAGAAAATAAAGGTATTTGTACTCAGCTCCCAATCCCTGTTTCGGCAGGGGGTGCGGCACTCGTTGGATGGCATGAAGGGGATTGAAATTTCGGGCGAGGCTGATGTCAGCGATGAAGTGTTATCAACTATGGAAAGTTCGCTACCTGATGTAGCCGTGGTTGATATTGATACCCCGTCTGAGAGTGGTCTGAAATTGGCTCGTAGAATAAGGCAGCGCTTGCCCAATATTGGCGTAATTGTGCTCACCTCCAATCCTGATGATGCCCAGCTATTTCAGGCAATTAAAGCTCAAGCCGCCGCCTATCTAAGCAAGGAGGTTTCTGCTGAGCAGCTTTTTGATACTGTGAAGCGGACGGCTCAAGGTGAACACCCGATAAATGAAAGCCTGGCTGCCCGACCGAAAGTAGCGGAACAGGTGTTATACCACTTTCAGGAACTTTCCTTGGGGAAGGGGGCTGAGGTGTTCATTGCCCCGGTCACGCCGAGGGAGCGGGAAATCCTTACCTATATGGCTCAGGGCTATCTCAACAAGCAAATTGCATTTGCCCTTAAGATTAGTGAGCAAACGGTTAAGAATCATGTTACTTCAATCTTGCGCAAGCTGAATGCCAACGCTCGCACCCAAGCCGTGGTAGAGGCAATAAAGCAAGGCTTGGTCTCTATCACCTAAAATTTGCTAACCTCGCTTCTTTACACCCAGCGCTGATTCAGCTACAATGCTATGATTGCTCTGCTCACTCCTTACTTTAGGAAAGGGAGTTCTGTGATTAAGGCGGTCTTTTTTGATTTATATAATACCCTGGTTACCTATGACCCACCAAGGGAGGAGACCCAGGCGAAGGTGCTCGAGGAATTCGGCATCGAGGTGAGCCCGGAGGCACTTCGCCGCCCGATAATAGCCGCTGACGAGTTTATCTATGGTGAGCATGCCCGTTTGCCAATAAGTAAGCGGTCTAAGGAGGATAGGGGGGCTCTCTATGCTCAGTATCATGGGATAATTCTCAGGGAGGCGGGATTAGAGGCATCTCAGGAGCTTATTGCTGGCATACTGGGCAAATTGCTGAAGTTAGAGCTTAAGCTGGTGCTCTTTGATGATGTCATGCCCACCTTGACCCGTCTCAAGGAGTGGGGGGTGATTCTGGGGCTCATTTCCAACGTTGACCGTGATATAACCCCTATTTGTCGGGAGCTTGGGCTCTCCGCTATGCTTGGGGTGGTGGTCACCTCTCAGGAAGTGGGCTTTAATAAGCCTCAGCCTGAGATATTCTTGGCAGCGCTGGGGCGGGCTGGGGTTAAGCCTTCAGAGGCAATCTATGTTGGAGACCAGCATCAGATTGATGTGGTTGGGGCTAATGAAGCCGGTATGCTTGGGATTCTTTTAGACCGCGGTGGCTACTTTGAGGAAATTACCGATTGTCCTAAAGTCCGCAGCCTTACCGAAGTAGCAGAGCACCTCTAAAGTGCCTAGACGTTAAACAGGAAGGTAATTACATCCCCATCCTGAACTACGTAGCCTTTACCCTCCAGGCGGAGGACGCCTCTCTTGTGAGTCTCAGCTAGGCTACCACATTTCACCAGGTCGTTGTAGCTTATCACCTCGGCTCGAATGAAGCCCCGTTCCATATCGGAGTGGATTTTACCAGCGGCTTCTATGGCGGTGGTGCCCTTTTGAATCGACCAGGCTTTAACCTCCCCTGAGACTATAGTAAAGAAAGAGATTAAGCCCAGTAATTCATAGGATAGTTTGATAACTCGGTCAAGTCCAGATTCAGTGAGACCGAACTCAGCACGGAAACTCCTGGCAGTATCATCATCTAGCTGAGTCAGCTCCATCTCCAGCTTGCCACAGAGGGTGATAACGCCTGACTTTGCCCGCCGGTAGCGGGAATTAAGTTGTACCTCTAGAGACGCTGCCTGGGGTATTTGCTCCTCTCCAATATTGACCACAATGAGTAGCGGCTTGGCGGTGAGGAACTGGTAGTTGGCTATGGTCTTAAGCTCGTCACTGGTTAGACTTAGTTCGCGGATAGGCGTTTCTTTTTCCAGTTCAGTCCTGAGCCTGGTTAGCAGTTCTTGCTCGCGGAGAATACTCCCTCGCTCAGCCGGCTTAGCCCCCTTCAGTGACGTTTCTATTCTCTCTAATCTTCGGCTAATAATGCCTGAGTCATAAACGGCAAGCTCCAGATTGTTAGTGACAATATCCCTATCTACATCTATGCTGCCCTCGACGTGGGGAACGCTGTCATTGATAAAGGCTCGGGCGACATCGATTAAGGCATCGGCGCTGGCAAGCTGATTTAAGATTTGGCTGCCAGTAGCCTTGACTGAGGCGCCAATGTCAATATAGCTGACCTCAGCCGGCACCACTCTCTTGGGATGGAGCATATCGGCGAGGACCTTGAGCCTTGGCTCTGGTACCTTGGCTATGCCAATGTGTGGAGCAGGGCTCTTGGTATCAGCTTTGCCTTTGGTTAAGGCATTGAAGATGGTAGTCCTGCCGCTCTTCGCCAGCCCGATGATGCCAATATCAATGCTCATCTATAATTATTTTAACTCTTGGTGTGAGCATACTTCAATAGAGATTATCATATGAACTTGTGGTAAAATGGGGAAACCTATAAATAGTGAAGGCGAACCTTGCTTTATATCTTAATGGGTGAGGATGATTTTTCCCTGACCAGGTCGCTTGAGGAGATAAAACGAGGTTTAGGCGACCAGTCTCTCTTAACAGCTAATACCACTATCCTTGATGGTCAGCAGGTTACTGTTGACCAACTGAGGGCTGTTAGCGAGACTGTGCCATTTCTGGCGGAGAGACGCTTGGTCATTATCCACGGGTTGCTGGGGCGGTTTGAGCCCGAGGTCAAACCCCGGCGGCAGAAGAAGCTATCCCCCCTAACCGAAAAAGAATCAGAATATAGGTCATTTGCTGACTGCCTGAGTAAAATTCCTGATGGCACAGTTCTAGTCCTGATAGATGGCAGGATAAAGGGTAATAACCCCCTGTTGAAACAGCTTTCACCCCGGGCGGAGGTGAGGTCTTTTCCTATACTTAAAGAGGATAAGCTGCGTCAGTGGATTAGGCAGGGGGTGGTGGAGCAGGGTGCCACCATTTCCCCCGAGGCGGTGGATTTACTGGCTAAGCTGGTGGGGGGCAATCTATGGATTATGACCAATGAAATAAATAAGCTAGCCTTATTCACCTCAGGTCGCCGTATTGAGATAGAGGATGTTAAGGCGGTAGTTAGCCTGGCGCAGGAGGCTAGTGTCTTTACTATGGTTGATGCTATCCTTGACTTTAAGGTTGGGGTGGCGGAGCAGTTATTAGAGCAGTTACTAGATAGGGGAGCCTCTCCAGCCTATCTTCTGGTTATGCTGTCACGACAGGTTCGGATGATTGTTCAGGCTAAGGAGCTAAGACGTCACCGGAGACCTGAGGTAGCAATTCAGGACAAGCTGGGTTTGACCTCAGAGTTTGCCTTGCGTAAAACATTAGACCAGGCTCAGAGGTATCCCTGGGAGAGGCTCAGGGAGGTATATAATAAACTTTTAGAAACTGACCTATCAATCAAGACCGGGAAATATGAAGGGGGTCTGGCACTCAATCTGCTAATTGCCGAGCTGTGCCAGCAGCACCGAACAGCTCGTTGACAGCCAGAATGTGTTAAACTAAAATCGTAGGTAATGATGACTAGTGATGAAGTTCGGGCGGCATTTTTGAGCTTCTTTGAAGGAAAAGGTCATAAGATTATTCCCAGTTCCTCTTTGATTCCCCGGGGCGACCTAACCCTGCTGCTTACCAGTGCCGGTATGGTGCAGTTTAAGCCCTACTTCCTGGGGGAGGCAGTGCCACCCAGCCCCCGTCTAGCGTCATGTCAGAAGTGCTTTCGCACTACTGATATTACCTCGGTAGGTGACCCCACCCACCTCACCTTTTTTGAGATGCTGGGCAACTTTAGTGTTGGCGACTACTTCAAGCATGAGGCGATTAACTGGGCTTGGGAGTTTGTCACTCAGCACTTGGGGCTTTCCCCCAAGCGATTGTGGGTAACTATCTTTCTTGACGATGATGAGTCCTTCACTATCTGGCGGGAGGTGGGTGTCCCTGAAAAAAGGATTTTGAGGTTTGGCGAGGAGGACAACTTCTGGGGACCAGCCGGTGATTCCGGACCCTGCGGACCATGCAGTGAAATTCACTATGACTTTGGGGAAAAGGTTGGCTGTGGCAAGCCGTCCTGCGCCCCAAACTGTGGCTGCGCCCGCTTCTCTGAGATATGGAACCTGGTATTCACCCAGTATAATCAGGACAAGGATGGGCACCGCACCCAACTTTCCAAGCCTAATATTGATACCGGCATGGGTCTGGAGAGGACGGCGGCTGTAGTTCAAGGCAAGACCTCTGTTTACCAAACTGACCTCTTTTCTCCTTTACTGGAGTGCGTATCCGGGCTTGCCGGAAAGAGATACGGCTCTGATGAGGCTGTAGATAATACTATGCGGATAGTTGCTGAGCATAGCCGGGGGATTATCTTTCTCATTGCTGATGGGGTAATACCCAGCAATGAGGGGCGGGGCTATGTGCTAAGGCGGGTGTTGCGGCGGGCTGCCCTCTTTGGCCGGAGGTTGGGGCTAAATGAGCCATTCCTTGGCGAGTTGGCTAGGGCTACTATTAAGCAGATGGGGCATGTTTACCCTGAGCTAAGGCAAAGGCAGGACTTTATTCTGCAGGTAACTGAGCTTGAGGAAGCCAGGTTCAGCGTGATGCTTAGCACGGGGCTGGAGTTACTAGATAGGATTATGGACGAAGCCACTAGCCAAGGAAGCGATAAAATCTCAGGCGAGCAGGCGTTTAAGCTCTATGATACCTACGGCTTTCCGATAGAGCTGACCACCGAGGTGGCTGCTGACCGTGGTTTTTCCGTGGATTCCGAAGGTTTTGAGAAGGAGATGGAGGGACAAAAGGAGAGGGCAAGGAGAGCACAGAAGTTTGAAGTTCTTATACCGGACAGGGGCACAGAGCGTGATGAAATAAAAGTTCAGAAGTCCGGTTTTGTTGGTTATGATACTCTCAAACATAAATCCAAGATTCTTAACCTCTTGGTTGACAATAAGTCCATAGAAGCAATAAAAGAAGGGCAGGAGGCAAGCCTGATTTTAGAAACCACGCCTTTCTACGGAGAGATGGGCGGGCAGGTCGGGGATACCGGTGAGATACGCAGTAAATCTGGTCGCTTTTTGGTTACCAATACTATTCAGATGCCACCGGGTATAATCATTCATCAGGGCAGGGTTGCTGAGGGTAGCCTTAAAGTTGGTGACGAGGTTGAGGCTGAGGTGGATAGGGAGCGGCGGCTTGACATTGCCCGCAACCATACCGCCACCCATTTACTCCAGTCGGCGCTAAGACAGGTGCTGGGCGAGCATGTTCAGCAAAGGGGGTCGCTGGTTGCCCCAGACCGGCTTAGATTTGACTTCTCTCACCTCACCGCCTTAACCAGAGAGGAAATACAAAAAGTAAACCAAATCGTCAACGAAAAAATTCGCCACAACCTGAGGGTATATGCTGAGGATGTCCCATATAAAAAGGCTATAGACGAGGGGGCTATCGCCTTGTTTGATGAGAAGTACGGCGATAAAGTCCGCGTGGTGAAGATTGACGAACCAGTCGTCAGCGCTGAGCTCTGTGGCGGCACCCACGTCGCTTCCACCGGGGAGATAGGCTTCTTTCACATTATCGGCGAAAGCAGCATCGGCGCCGGGCTGAGGCGCATTGAAGCCGTTACCGGCAGAGGGGCGGAGGCATATATTGACCAGCGTCTATCAGATTTGCAAGAGATTGCTGACAATCTACAGGCTGAGCTAGATAAAGAGCGGAAGCAAGTCCTGGCTCTGGAGAGAGAGCTGGCTAAGCTCAGAGCCGAATCTTTACTAACTCAGGCTGAGGTTATTAATGGGGTAACGGTATTGGTTGCCAAGATTCCTTCTTCACGGCTGGAGATTTTGCGAGAGATGAGCGATTTCCTTAGAGAGAAACTTAAAAGTGCCGTGGTGGTTCTGGGCACGGTCTATGAGGATAAGCCTGCCTTTCTTGCCGCAGTAACCCCGGACTTAGTGGCTAAAGGCTATAACGCCGGGGAGATAGTTAAGCAGGTGGCTAAGGTTACCGGCGGTAGTGGTGGGGGCAAAGCCACATTAGCCCAGGCAGGTGGTAAATATAAAGATAAACTGGACGAAGCCCTCAAGCTGGTGAAAAGCTTAATATAATGCGTAGCCTGGGACTTGATATTGGGGACAAGAGGATTGGGGTGGCATTGAGCGACCCTGATAGTATACTAGCCAGCCCATTTGCTATCATCGACCGCAGCGATGAAAGCCGGGATATAAAGGCGATTACCGATATTATTAGCCGGCAACAGGTGACGCGAATTGTTGTCGGTTTACCTCGCTCTATGAATGGCAGCCTGGGTGAGCAGGCAGAAAAAGTAAAAGCATTTATCCAGAAGCTATGTGAACATACTAAAATCCCTGTTGAGTACCGGGACGAGCGTTTAACCACAGTAATGGCTGAGCGCCTGAGACGGGCGGCTGAGAGCAAGAAGGCAAGAAGAAAAGCCAGGGATGATGCTCAAGCCGCAGCCCTCATCCTGCAGGGTTATCTGGATGAAGGACGTGAGCTAAGGTTGCCATAAATGGACTTTAATCTTAGTGAACAAGAGAGGATGCTACAGAAGTCGGCAAGGGATTTTGCCAAAGTGGTCAAGCCCAGGGCCGCTGGGATTGACTTAAGCGGAGAATTTCCCTTTGACTTGGTCAAGGAAATGGGTAAGCGAGGATACCTGGGCTTGCCCTATCCAGCTAAATACGGCGGTGGTGGGGCTGGCTATGCTAGCTATGCCCTAGCCTTGGAACAGGTTTGCCAGGCATCAATGACCGTTGGTGCCATTATGGCAGTAAACACCGTCCCTGAGGAGGCAATATTTCGCTTTGGCAATGAAGAGCAGAAAAAGACATTCCTGGTGCCCTTGGCTCAAGGTAGGCTGCTGGGCAGTATTGCCTTCACCGAGGCTGAGACTGGCTCAGACCCACAGCTAGTTACTACCATGTCTAGGAAAAGTGGTAATGGCTATGTAATCACCGGTCAGAAGCAGTTTGTCGCCCTTGCCCCGGCGGCTAATCTAGCCCTGGTCTTTACCAAGCGTGAGGGGAAAGGGTTAAACGCCTTTATTATAGATACCTCCTCCTCGGGATATAATGTCCGCGAACCGTGTGAAACCATGGGACTGAGGGGGTTGGGCACCTCGGTGGTATATCTTGACGAGGTCTATGTGCCTGAACAAAACCGGATTGGGGAGGAGGGGCAGGGCTTTGACATCCTCCTTGAGGCGATATCCCTGGGGAGGTTTGGAGTGGCGGTGGAGGGTATAGCTGTAGCTCAGGCAGCGCTGGAGCTCTCCTTAGATTATGCACGGCAGAGGAAAGCCATGGGCAGACCTATTGCTAAACTATCTACTATCCAGTGGCACCTGGCGGAGATGGCAAGCCGGATAGAGGCGGGCCGGTGGCTGGTATACCGGACTGCCTTCCTCCGTGACCAAGGATTAGATATTAAATATGAGTCTTCAGTAGCCAAGCTCTTTGCCTCTCAGATGGCAGTTGAGGTCACCAGGATGGCGATGCAGATTGGCGGCTCATACGGAACGATGAAGACCATGCCCCTGGAACGGCTATACCGGGATGCCAAGATGACTGAGATATACGTTGGCATCTCGGAGATACAACGCAGTATTATCGCTAATTATTTAATTTGAAAGGTTTCCCTTTCTTAGTAACCTATCCCCCTGACCCCCTTCCCTTAGTAAGGGAAGGGGGTGAAAGTAGGAGAGGGGGCGAAGCCCGCATTTCTTCGGAGAGTCTAAGAAGGTGAAACCCTTAAATATATTGCAGGGAGTCCTAAATAAGTTATGGGAGTGAAAGAGGGGCGTCAGCCCCTCTTCAGAAAAAATCTTCCCCCTTCCCCTTTAGGGGAAGGGGGATAAAGGGGGATAGGGTTAGTAAATAATCTTAATAGCTTTCGTTTGATAAAGACCTGCTCTCATACTAAAGCCAGGGTAGGGGAGCTTATAACACCTCATGGCGTAGTGTCTACGCCGGTATTTCTGCCGGTGGCAAGCCAGGGTACTGTTAAAACCTTGACCCCTGAAGAAGTCAAAAGCATCGGCATGACTATGGTGCTGGCTAATACCTACCATCTCTACCTAAGACCGGGCATCAGCGTAATTGAGAGGGTAGGGGGGTTACATAAGTTTATGGGTTGGGACAGGGCTATTCTTACCGACAGCGGCGGCTATCAGATATTCTCGCTCGCCCGGCTGTGCCAGATAGGCGATGACGGGGTTATATTCCGCTCTCATATTGATGGCAGTGAGCATCATATCACCCCGGAGCTAGTTACCGGGTTTCAGGAGAGCCTTGGTGCTGACATTATTATGGCTTTAGACGAGTGCCCGGCTTATGATGACAGCTTAGAAAAGGTAAAACAGGCAATGGAGAGGACGCATCGGTGGGCGGAGAGGTGCTTGAGAGCAAAAAAGCGCCGCGACCAGGCTCTATACGCTATTGTGCAGGGTGGTGTCTTTCCTGAACTCCGGCGCCAGTCGGCAGAATACCTTACCTCTTTGGGATTCCCTGGTTACGCTATTGGTGGCTTGAGCCTTGGGGAACCCAAAAGGGTAACCTTTGCCATGATTGAGGAGACGGCAGTCTTGCTGCCGGAGGATAAGCCGCGTTATCTAATGGGGGTGGGCTCCCCCGAGGATATTGTTGAGGCGGTAGCTCGGGGGTGTGATATGTTTGATAGTGCCCTGCCCACCCGTGTAGCCAGAAACGGTGCCTTATTTACCTGGGAGGGGAGGCAGAATATTCGTAATGCTGTCTTTAGTCAGATGGAGCAACCTATTGTCACCGGCTGTGATTGCTATACTTGCCGTAATTTCTCCGCCGCCTATCTTCACCACCTGTTTTCTTGCGAGGAGCTACTTGCCTATAGACTGGCTACTATTCATAACCTGAGCTTTATAACTAATCTGATGAATAAAATAAAAGGTGCCATCCAAGATGGCACTTTTGTTGCTTTCAAAGATAGCTTTTTAAAAAGTTACCAGCCGACTGATGAAAAGATACGCCTCAGCCAGAAGCAAAAATGGCTTAAATCGCGCCACCCGAGCTTTTGATTAGACGCCGGCGAAGTTATTAATCTTGTCAACCCTCACCCCCCTGGATATAGCCCAGCCAATCCCGGCTTCAATGTTCTTCTCCTCGCCCTCGAGCTCCACTTCTATCCAGCCTCTATCCTCAGCGGCATTAGCCCGATGGATATTGGTCACTAAGTGGAACTGCTGACCAAGCTTATAGATGATTGGCTCGGAGCTTACCCGTGGTTGAAAGGTGAACATTACTCGTCGTTTTGCCATTTCTACCCCCTTAGAATTCCCATTATTATATCATAGATTATTTATTAACCTCATCCCCTTAATCTTTTGAACCCTATCCCCTTTATCCCCTTCCCCTTAGCAAGGGGAAGGGGAAGTAATTTCTTTAGAGGGACCTCGTCCCTCTTAAACTCTCTATAATGTATTTGAGGCTTCGCCTCTCTTCGCGTTCCTCTCCCTAACTTTGGAAGAGATTTTAGAGAGGGGGCTTCGCCCCCTCTCTTACTCTCACCCCCCTTCCCTTCAATAAGTTAATAAGGGAAGGGGGCAGGGGGATAGGTTGCTAAAAAATTTCTTCTAAGACGTTGGATAGACCTTTACCTCACCCCACAGTCCCATTTTGTCATTCTTAATGATGATTACCCCGGTTACCCCATCAATACGCTGGGCAAGTTCAATCCCCAGAGGGATATCGCTGGGCTGGACAATAATGTTGCCTATGGCAGTGGCAGCAGCATCAGCCAGAGTAGCTGATTTGGAAAGGACGATGGCGGCATCGGCCTTACCAAAGCTCAGGGAATGCCCCACTGTTCCTGAGGAGGTGCAAATGCCCATCGGCGTCTCCTCCCCCTTGATTTCTAGGGCAATCTTACCAGTTAGTGGCGACTGGCCGGCATAAATTCCGATCAGTCTTTTCCTCAAGCTCTTAAGGTAGATATCACCACCGTTTTCTATAATAATCTCCGGGGAGAAGGCGAGAAGCTCGTTGCCAACAAACTCAGCTATAGCCCCGGCTACTGCTGCCATAGGGCCAACCCCAGCCTTCCTTGCCGCTCCTGCCATATGGGTTATAATGGCTGGGGCATCAGCCTCAATGGCGATGGGTTCAAGAGAGGTGAGGAACGAAGAATGTCGCTCAATGTACCGCTCCAGCATGCCACGATATTTCATCACCAGCTTAAGGGCTTTTCTCTCCAGGTTAGATGAGGCGCGGATATATAAATCTGTCTCCTTTACCACCACGTTAAAAGAGACCAGGTCTTTATCTTTAACCCAGTGGCGATAGACCCTCGGCTCGTACATTAGCTAGAAATGTACCTCCATGGCTCGTGGCGGGCAAGCCTTTATGCATAGTCCGCAAGCGACACACTTTTCATCACGAAAGTCGACCAGTCTGGTTTTTGGGTCAAGTTCAAAGGCACCAGAGGGGCAGACAGTAACGCAGGCACCGCAATGGGTGCACCTTTCCTCATTGCGGATAAAATCCTGGCTCAGTGATTGTATCCTCACCCCGGTCTTGGTCAGATACCTGATACCTTTATCATACTCTTCCTGCTCTCCGCTTAATTCCAGCACTAGCAGCCCTTCCTCTTCCGGGGTGACCAGAGCCTTTAAAATATTAAATTCAAGGTCGTAGTCCTTAGCCAGTCGGCAGACTATAGCCCGCTCCACAATTCGCTTGGGGAAGTGTAAGACTATTCTTTTGGAAACAGCCATCTTTTCTCCTTTATTCTATTGGGCGTTCTTTGAGCGGCTTGAAGATTATTCCCGATTCTACACCGGGTAGGGGGGCTACTGGCTCGGTTAGCAGGAGTTTGCCGGACTGTATCCACTCCTTTAGGATATTGGCAATCTCCAGTGCTCTTGGATAGCTAGACAGAGAAGCAGTGGGCACGTCTTTACCCTTAAGCCTTACCTTCCCGCTCTTAAGCTCGGCATAACTGACTTCACCCAAAATATCCGGTTTCATATTGGGGTAGGCATCGGAATAATCAACAATAGCGGCAAAGATCTCCTCATCGGTTACTGTGGTATAGCTGAGGATTTCCTCTGAGAGTATTGGAATAGGTACCCCAACCCCTACGGTCAGGGTCGAGCCGTAGCCGAGCATACTGGTTCCCACCAGCCATCTCGGGTTCATTTGCTTTATATCGCCGATAACACCAAGAGTCCCCGCCCCCCTCTTGGGGACTCCCTTCTCGGTGCGGGGCACGTTTGGATTGTGCTGGGTACCCTGCCAGGCGACAAAGCCAATTCCACCCCCCAGGAATATCTTGGTGCCGATGCCAATGGTCTTATAATGGGGGTCATTAAGTAACGGAGAGAGCTGCCCGGCGCTGCAATAATTGAGATTACCCAGGTTTGCTCTTAGCACGCCCATGTAGGTATAGATTGTCTTATTTGAGGTATTTGCCGCCACATTATAATTCTGGTAGGCGTTCCTGATGTTAAATAGTACTGCCTCATTTAGGTCTTCTATATTAATCCAGGTCTCAAGTCTTTTTCTGGGGTAGCAATCGGTGCCATAGGCAGTTGCCACCAGCCTGATATCCTTGCCGGCGACAAGCTCCTCAATCACATGTCCTCCCCCGTAGTTGAATTCGCCGGGGTGGACTTTATTTCTGAGGTCATCATCGGGAATGGCAGTGGCACCGATAAATATGTCTACCGCCGCCAACCCGGCATAAGCCGGGACATCGTTAAGGTAGATCCTACCACCACCGAGCTTGATTCTTGACTTGGTGTGCCCAATATTAAGGTAGGCGCCAGATGAGCACATTGGACCGAAGGTGCCGGTGGTAACCACATCTACATCCTGGGCTGCCTTCTTGATGCCCTTCTCTCGGGCGATGCCTATTACCTCCTCAGCCGTGACCACCACCGCCTTGCCCTGTTTTATCCGCTCGTTTATCTCTTCAATTGTTTTTGCCATATCAAAATCTCCTATGATATTAATATTTTATGCTCTACACTGTCAATTTGTGATTTCCAGTGTAAAAACAAAAAGCCCAAGAACATTTGTTCTTGGGCTTGGTCAACCCCCTTGTCAGTTTGGGAAGTTACGCAGGCATGATCCCCGAACTGGCGGCATGCCAAGCCCAGGGCATCATCATTTGAGAGGCCCCTATATTAAGGCTAAGCTGTCCCTTCCAGTTCGGCACTAGTTTTTTCCTCCTCATGCCGTAGTTTTGGACTGGTGACATTATAATATTATTCATATCCTGATGTCAAATTTTTGACTGTTAACCTCACCCCCTTTATCCCCCTCTCCTTTGGAAGGAGAGGGGGAAGAGAAGAAAAAGAGGAGCTAGCGCCCCTCTTAGACACCCCAATAAAGCAGGAATTTAAAGGCGTAGCCTCTGTAGGGCGGGTAGGGTGGGAAGAAAGAGATAAGTTAGAAGCAGGGGAAGGAGCTGATGCACTAGAAGAATGGGGCAGAGTTTACAGTTCATTTTCTAAATCCCTTTTCTCCAGCTATACTAATAGGATAAGTCTTGATTTTCTGCCCTTGAATAGCTAGAACAATTTTCCCATTCGCCTCTTTGACATAAGGTTCCCAAGATTGGATATTAAGGTTCGGTTCAGATAACTCACCGCAGAAAATGAAATGTCGAGTAGGATATATGGAGTTTGGTTCGAATTTGTAGCCCAGATGAGGATTGTCAGATACTGCTATAAAAGAACCTCTAGGTGTTGGGATCTCAATCCGAAAGAAATCTAGGCTGCCGTGATTCTGTATAGATGTATTTCTTAAGATTCCTAGTAAGCGAATCGCAATTACTGGCTGGCTGCCTTTTGTCATTATTTTATATTCAAGCTCATGGTCAAAATTAGTTAATTCAACATTTGATTGCTTACTGTCTATTAGAGCTTGAAGTCGCTCTCGTTCATCGTCAGTTTCCTTCCACGCTTTATAAGGAGACCAAAAACATATAATAAATAGACCAATTGTAAGAAGTAACCACCGTCCCCAATCTCCGTACCAAGTTGCAGGAAATAAGGGAATTAAGCCAACAATGGTAAAAACTAAGCCTATCCACCAATAAGCAGTCTTGACAGCGTCAATTATTGTGATTCTCCAAAATGTGAAGAAAGCTCTCATGCTTTAGAGCATACCACCAGCCTAAAAACTAGGCAACCCCCTCTAAACCTCCTGGGTTGAAGCTAGCCCTGTCATAGGCTATAATCGGGGGTAAGGTATGGGGAGGCAATTTGCTTAAAACTCATGGCTGTGGCGAGCTGAACAAAAAGGATATCGGTGCTGAGGTAACCCTGGCGGGATGGGTAGACCGCCGCCGTGACCACGGAGGGCTGATTTTCATTGACCTGCGGGATAGAGAGGGCGTGGTTCAGGTGGTATTCAACCCTGAGATATCAGAATCATGCCATAAGATAGCCAGCGAGATGCGTAGCGAGTATGTGGTCAGGGTTAGCGGCAAGGTTGCCCCCCGCCCCAAGGGGACGGAGAATCCTAAATTGCCTACCGGTGAGATTGAGGTTATCGCTTCCAGTACCACTATACTTAATCCAGCAAAGACTCCGCCATTTTATATCAATGAAGATATTGAGGTGGAAGAAAACCTCAGGCTCAAGTATCGCTACCTTGACCTGAGACGGGGGCGGATGAAAGAAAATCTTCTCCTTCGCCATCGGGTGGTAAAATTTATGCGCGATTTTCTATCTAACCGGGGGTTTGTTGAGATAGAAACGCCAATTCTGATTAAGAGCACCCCTGAGGGGGCTCGTGATTATCTGGTGCCCAGCCGCCTTCACCGGGGAAGGTTCTATGCCCTTCCCCAATCCCCCCAGCAACTCAAGCAGCTATTGATGGTCGCTGGTATGGAGAAGTACTTTCAGATAGCTAAGTGCTTTCGTGACGAGGACACCCGCGCTGACCGCCAGCCTGAGTTCACCCAGCTTGACCTGGAGATGAGCTTTATTGAGGAGGATGATATCCTTAACCTGCTTGAGGAGCTGTTCACCTCTATGGTGGAGGCGATTAAGCCTGAAATGAAGCTGATGAAGCCTTTCCCTCGTCTTACCTATGCTGAGGCAATGGAGCGTTACGGTACGGATAAGCCTGACCTGAGATTTGGACTGGAGCTAAAGGATTTGACTGATATTGTGGCTCAGTCTGATTTTGCTGTCTTCCGTTCTGCCATTGACCAGGGGGGTAAGGTGAAGGGTATGTGTGCCTCTGGCTGTGGTGGTTATACCCGCCGCCAGCTTGAGGAATTAAATAATCTGGTGCAGAGCCTTGGCGCTGGAGGCTTGGTAACTATATCACTGGGCACTGGAAGTGGTAGCCTAGATAAGCTAACCATGGAAATGGTCAAATCCGTTGCTGCCAGATTTCTAACCTTGGCCCAGATTAAGCAGATGGGCAACCGCCTGGGAGCAAATAGGGGCGACCTTCTGCTTATCGTTGCCGGCAACCCCAAGCTGGTTGATATAGTGCTGAGCGGGCTGCGGCAGGAGATAGGGCATCGGCTGAAGCTTGCTGACCCCAATCTACTTGCCTTCGCCTTCATCGTGGGTTTCCCGTTGCTGGAGAGGAATGAGGAGACAGGGCGGTGGGAGCCAATGCATCATCCCTTTACTGCACCCAGGGATGAGGATATACCGTTACTTGACAGCGCCCCGGAGAAGGTGAAGGGTAAGCATTATGACTTTGTCTGCAACGGGTATGAGATTGCTGGCGGCAGCCTCAGGATTTACACCAGCGAGCTTCAGAGGAAGATATTTAGGTTGCTGGGCTATAGTGATAATGAGATTAACGAGCGCTTCGGGCATTTGCTTGAGGCTTTTGACTACGGGGCTCCTCCCCATGGTGGTGTTGCCCCTGGTATTGACCGCATTGTGATGCTGCTGGCGGGTGAAGAGACAATCAGGGAGGTTATTGCCTTTCCTAAGAACCAGAGCGCGGTTGATTTAACCTTTAATGCCCCCTCACCAGTCAGTGAGGAGCAGCTAGCTGAACTACACCTGCGTCTGCGGGAGGAAGAGTGAAAGTAAATAAAGAGAAGATAGAGAATAGCCAGGCGTTTCTCCGGATTGAGATGGAGCCGGCTGAGGTAGAGAAGTATCTGGAGGAATCCTACCACCAACTGGTTAGGAGGACGAATGTTCCCGGCTTCCGTAAGGGAAAGACGCCACGGGCGATACTGGAACGCCACATAGGCAGAGAGCGTCTTTTTGAGGAGGCGCTGAACCGCCTACTCCCCCGGGCCTATGAGCAGGCAATTAGGGAGCAGGGAATTGAGGCTGTTGCTACTCCTTCTATTGAAGTAGAGCAGACTGACCCGGTGATATTTACAGCGACGGTTCCATTAAGACCTACAGTTAAGCTTGGCGACTACCACCAAATTCAACTTACCCCAGAATCGGCAGAGATGACCGAGGATGATGTTAACACGGTAATTGAGCAATTGCGCCGTCAGCATAGCACCTGGGAGCCGGTGGAACGTCAGGTAGGCTTTGATGACCTGGTGACCTTGGATATCATAGGCAATGTAGACGGAAAGCCGTTCATAAATGAGCAGGGGGTTCAGTATGGAGTTATCCCTGACTATCCCCTCCCTGTGGTAGGGTTTGCCGAGCAGCTAATCGGGGTGAATGTCGGTGAGGAGAAAGAGTTCAAGCTCCAGCTGCCTAAGGATTACCCCAGGGTTGAGTTGGCGGGGAAGGAGGCTCACTTTAAGGTAAGGGTTACTGAAGTAAAGCAGCGTCGGCTTCCCCGGCTAGATGAGGAATTTGCCTTCTTAGTTGACCCCGAGCTAAAAACCTTGGCTTCGCTCCGAGAGCGAATTTCAACCAACCTGCGTCTCAGGGCTGAGGAAAAGGCTAGGGAGGATTTTGAGGAGCGGGTAATTGAAGCCGTGGCTAGTCAAAGCCAAGTGGAATTCCCGCCGATTTTGGTCGATGTGGAGATTGCCCGACTTCTTGACCAGCAGGTAAGGTGGCTACAGGCGAGTGGTAGCCAGATTAATAAGACCGGGGAAGAGCTGCGGGAAGAACTGCGTCCGTTAGCGACAAAGAGGGTTACCCGCTCATTAGTTTTGGAGAAGGTTGCAGCAGAAGAAAAGATTGGAGTTAGTGATGCTGAGATAAAGGCCGAGCTAGAAAATATAGCCCGGAGTACTACTGAGAATAAAGACGAGGTGCAGAAATGGCTAAATTCGCCTCAGGCTCACAGCTCGGTTGAGCAATTATTAACCCGGCGAAAGACTATACAACGGCTGGTGGAGATAGCTAGAGGTTCAACCAGTGAGGGAAAGTGATGCTTTATGCCAGGTGAGAAAAATTGGGGAGTGAGTTATAATAGAAAACAGTGGGAGGAGAGAAATGAATGGTCAACCAATGAATGTGATACCGATGGTTATTGAAAGTGGTGCCAGAGGGGAGCGGGCTTTTGATATATACTCATTGCTGCTGAAGGAGCGGATTGTTTTCTTGGGTATGCCGATTAATGACCAGGTGGCCAATGTTGTTATTGCTCAGCTTCTCTATCTTGAGCGGGAGGACCCGGACAAAGATATAAGCCTCTATATTCACTGCCCCGGTGGCATTATCTCTGCCGGTCTTGCTATCTATGACACCATGCAGCTCATACGTCCTGCTGTGTCCACCATCTGCGTTGGACTGGCGGCAAGCATGGGGACGCTACTTCTCTGTGCCGGGACTAAAGGCAAACGCTACGCCTTACCCAACTCCACTGTACACCTGCACCAGGCGTTTGGTGGGGCTCAGGGGCAGGCAGCTGATATCGAGATTGCCGCCCGAGAGATTATGCGAATGCAGGAGCTGATTCGTAATATCCTGGTCAAGCACACCGGTCAACCGTTAGAGAAGATAGCCCATGATACCGACCGGGACTTCTACCTTAACCCGGAGCAGGCAGTAGAGTACGGCATTATAGATGAGATCCTGATCAAGCCGCCAAAGTAGCTATAGCCTTTGGTTATAAAGCTCCTGGTAGCGCTGAGCCAGTTCATCAAGAGTGGGGAGTCCCTCTCTTGCCCCCATTTTGGCAATGCAGAACTGGGCGACAATATTACCAAGACGACCGCATTCTTCAAGCCCTTTACCCTTAAGCAGTCCATAAAGAAATCCGGCGGCAAAGGCATCGCCGGCGCCGGTGGTATCCATACCCGCCCCGATGCCTCGCGGTTTGATTACATATTCGTTCTCAGAATCTCTGATATAGCCGATGGCAGTCGCTTTTTTCAGCTTTTGCCCGGTGCCCAGGGTAACCACGACCCTCTGGCAACCTTGCCTAAGACAGCTTTCGGCCCCGGTGATAACATCCTTCCCCGTTAGTTGTTGCATCTCACTCTGGTTAATAAACAGTATGTAGGTTCTATTCAGTATCGGGGCGAGGGCTTTAAGCCCCTTGACGGCATATAATGCTCCCGGGGCAAAGCTGAGTTTTGCTGTTAAGTCTAGCTTGTCCATCAATTGCAATAGAACTTCAAACTGCGCATTATCGGCGAAGGAGGAGAGGTGGAGCATTTTTGCTTGATTTAAATAGGCAAGGTCAAGGTCAGCTATGGTGAGCTGGTTATTGGCGCCAGGCAGGACATAGAGGGAGCGCCTGCCCAGCTTGTCACTAAGGCATAATACTGAGCCAGTTTTTGCCCCCCTTTTTACTTTAATTGTGCTAGTGTTTACTCTCACTTTTTGAAAATCCTGGAGCAATATTTTGCCGTAATCGTCATCGCCAACAACCCCGCAAAAGCCAGTCTTCACGCCAAGCTTCGCCAGACCGTAGATGGTATTAGCCGCCGAGCCACCAGGGAATGAGCCAGCGTCTAGCACAAGTGCCTCGCCATCCTCAAGGATGCGCTCAACCTTATATATATGGTCAATATTTAGCGCCCCCAGCCCGATTACTTCAATCATTTTTGAACCCTATCCCCCTTAATCCCCCTTCCCCTTGCCAAGGGGAAGGGGGAAGATTTTTTTATAAGAGGGGCTTCGCCCCTCTCAAACTCCCTTTAATTATACTCGGGAATAAAGAGGGAAGATATGTAGCGATGCATTCATCTTTCGGACTCATCCAAAGTTTTAGGTTTAGGGATTAAAGATATAAACCTAGCAAGGATTAGTAGTGCCATAAATAAACCAATTGCTGACTGAGTAATGGTAAGAATATTACCCCAAGTCTCCTTGGGTAAGATAGTAGTATAGCCAAAAGTTGTCATTGTAACAAAGCTAAAGTTCAAAGAGTCAAAAAATGAACTAAGGGAGGCTTTACCGGTCTCAAACGCCCAATCCCAGTAGCGATAAAATAGGGCAAACCAAAAGATGATCTCAACATAATTATGGAGTAGGAGAATCACAATTCGGCGATAGCCTCGCACGGCATAAGGCTTACCTGCTTTTTTCGCTCTATACTCATTAAATAGCAGTACATTGATTTGATAGATAAAGACCTCGAAGACCCGAATCACACCCCACCCAACAGCGACAACCTCTCCCCAGTGTAGATTCAGAGCCGAGTAGATTAGCAAAAAACCAATTGAAAGTATTAAGTGTCCAAGAACCCAGCATTCTACATATCGATAGCTTTCTTTAATACGCGGGAACAGTTTACGGACTACCCAAAATAGCGATATTTTCTCTAGTCCGTTGAATATTTGAGACCAAAACTCTACTATAAATGATTTCATTGTTATTTACTTAATTAAGCTCACCCCAGCTTTCCCGCCTCCTCCCTGACCAGTTTTCTTATCCTTTTATGAACCGCAATAACGTCATCTACGTTTTTCCTGCCTGATAGCCAGTGGAAATAGCCCCTGTCCCCCACACCACCAGCCTTCTCCTTTTGCTTTACCAATTTCTCCACCTTACTTCGCTGACCCTGCTCCCACACCTGGAGTATTTCCATCAAATCACTGATAAATGTCGAAGCCAAACCCATGGTGGCATAGGGCAGGGCATACTCGTTAGCATTAAAAGCGATGGCTAGACCACCTGCTGTTTCCACAGCCTCTAGCATTCTGAAGTCGGTAATGCTATCACCTACCACCACCCAATTAGATAACGGCTGGCGAAAAGCCTCAGCAAATCTGGTTAAAGCAGCTACCTTGCGCCTCCCTCCCACCGGCTTCACTTGGCTTATTACCTTACCCAAGTCGGTAGCTGGCATTTTCCCCCAGAAGAATTTATCCAGGCTTTGCTTAATCCGCTTATCGTCGGCAATAGGGCGCATCTTCAATATATCAGCCTCAGCCTGCTGCAGTAGTTTGAGGTCTTCTTGACATAAAGTTGCCCGGAGTTTATCCAGTGGGAAGTGTGTGCAGGCGACATTGTGGGCGTAAATTCCCAATTTCTGGGTAATGTGGATGGCGTATTGTTCATAGCTGGTGCTGATGCAAAATACCCTCCAGCCGCCATACTGGAGCTGTGAGATAAGCTTTTTGGCGCCACCGGTCAGGCTAGCCTCGGCGGCTAGGGTGGCGATATTAGCCTCCGAGATATTATGGAGGATGAGGAAGGGGACAATAAGAGCCAGGGTATCGCCCGGTTCATAGCCCTCTTTTTCCTCCAGCGTCAGCAGGTCATCATAGCGGCTGATAACCTCAAAAATCCGGTTGCCGTTGGGGAAGAGCTTCATCAGCTCGTAGGCGTTGTCTTGAGGTGATAGAGGTCCTTCAAGGTCAAAGCAGATAAATTTGTTGGTTAATCTCATCGGTTAGATTATAGCCTTTAATCGGTTTTCCGTCAGCAGCAATGAGTTTTTTGTCGGCTGTTATCTTAATCTTGCCCTGGCTAAAAGCCTTGAGGGTGGCGATTATCAGCGGGAATTCTCTAGCCAGACCATGTTTACGGATGAGCTGGAACAGGGGATTATTTTCGCCCTGACTTTTTTTAATCTCGGCTATAGCTTGTCCCTCTATTTCGTGCCAGTATCTATCAAACGTCTTGCCTCTGATGGGGAAGGTGCAGTAGGTTACCGGCGGTCCCATGTCCAGCTCCGGGGTTACCAGGTGCATCATTACCCCGGTGGCATCAGCGTTACTTTCAATTAGCTGCCAGATTACCTCCTGCCAGGTCCCTTTTGGTCCACCCGGGGTAGCGGGGTGGAGGTTAATCATATTGTATCTCTGGCACATCTCCTCGCCAACGATGAGCATATAGCCGGCAAGGACGCAAAGGTCGGGGTGGAAGCCTTGTAGCCGTTTCATTACCTTTCGGTCATATTCAAGCCGCCACGCCGGTAGACTTCCCGCCGGGTCAGTAGTAGGACTGCCTCTACTGGCTTTAAATCTTCGGGAGGAAAGGAAGACGAGGGGTATGCCGTAACTCTTAACCAGTTTGTGGAATAAATCGCTCTCTTTTGCTTCCCCAGGCTCACGATTGCAGAAAACGAAGGCTATCTCAGCCTCAATCTCGCCCAGCGCTATGCTTCGTTGAACCACAGTCAGCAAGTCCCTTGCGGCTTTATCTCTACCTGTAGAAAACCAGCCCAGGTACCTCAGAGCCATCTTCGCCATCGCTTTCTCAACCTTGTCCAACCACTAGCGAAATGAATGAGGGGATTGGTCACAGATCCTGAAATGTTTCCCCTTTCCAGAGCCTGAAGGAAATCGTCCTTGCCCTCAAATTCAGGCATCTCTATATAAGTGCGGCCAATCTCGCGGGGGGTATGAGCATCACTGCCAGCGCTTTTTGTGATGCCGTACTTTGCGGCAAAGGCTAGAGCTTTAGCCGAATTCCGAGGAAGAAGAGTTCGTGAGTTGGCCACTTCTATAATGTCAATTTGCTCGACTATTTCCTCTATCATGTTGCTGCGCAGTGCCGATTGGCGTAGCATGTCAAAGGGGTGTGGTATACATACCAGCCCTCCCTGAGCCCTGATTTGAGATATTACCTCTTTTACCGGGAGTCGGCTGGGTATGGTCTCCTCAAGGAACATGCCGATGATTTCGCCATGTGAGGTCAGGATTTCCTCAGCCACGATTACGGGGAAGGGGGCAATCTCCCGCATCCGTAACCCCCCTTCGGCGGTGCCATGGTCACAGATAGCGATGCAGTTTATCCCAATCTCAAGGCAACGACTAACTATCTTTTCCAGGGGCGTATTACAGTCCATGGAATACTTGGTGTGAATGTGAAGGTCAGCTTTTAGCAATTCAGTTCAACTAACTCTCTCTAGATACTCACCAGTACGGGTGTCAACCTTAACCATATCCCCATTACTAATAAACAGCGGGACCTGAATGGTGATGCCGGTCTCCAGCTTGGCCGGTTTGTTGCCAGCGGTAGCCGTATCCCCTTTGAAACCAGGTCCGGTCTCAATCACCCGAAGCTCAACGGCAATAGGTAGCTCCACACCCACCAGCTCACCCTTGTGATTTAATACCTCTAGCGACATCCCCTCCTTTAAGTAGTTAAGGGCATCACCGAGTTGGTTGGCAGAGAGGGGTATTTGGTCAAAGCTTTCCACGTCCATGAAGTAATATAAATCGCCATCATTATAAAGATATTGCATAGTGCGATAGTCCAAGCGTGCCCGGGTAAACCTTTCACTGGCTTGGAAGGCTCGCTCGATAGTATTGCCGCTGCGGATATCACGAAGTTTAAGTCTAACTTGGGCACTGCCGCGTCCCATTTTAATGTGGTGATAGTCAAGAACTTGATACAGCTTTTCCTCCAGCTCAATAATAATCCCTTTCTTTAGCTCACCACTAGCTATCATATTAAACCCCGTCATTTTTTGGCTTTTGAGATTTGCGTAAGTTTTCCCTTTCCCATTATTACTAAGTCCTCAATCCTTACCCCTCCCCATTTATCAAGATAAATGCCGGGCTCAATGGTGAATACCATGCCATTACTCAGCTTGTCTGAGGAGTTTGGACCGAGGCGTGGCGGCTCGTGGGGGGCTAAGCCGATACCATGACCTAAGCCGTGACCAAAGGCTTCACCATAGCCCGCCTCCTCAATAATTACCCTGGCTAGGTTATCAGCCTCAGCCCCTGTCATCCCCTCCTTGATTATAGCCATTGCCCCGAGCTGGGCGCCAAGAACAGTGTCATAGAGCTTTTTGAAGGTGCCAGGGGTGCCGAGGCAGATAGTCCGGCTCAGGTCACTGCAGTAACCTTCAATCCTGGCGCCAATATCAATCATTATTGGCTCGCCTTTGTTAATCGTTTTCGTTGAGGGTCGGGCGTGTGGTAGTGCCGAATTTTTCCCTGAGGCAACAATAATATCAAAGGGTATGGTCTGGCTATCTTTCTCCCGCATGAATCTCTCTATCTCCCAGGCGATTTCTTTTTCCGTCATCCCCGGTTGAATCTTGTCCCGTATATATTCCATGGCGGCATCACTTATCGCGGCGGCTCTGGTGATAAGCTCAATCTCCTCAGGCTCTTTTATCGCCCGGAGGGATTCTACCATTCCCTCCACTGGAATAAGTTTAATCGGTGATTTGCCTTTATTCAGTATATCACATAACTGGCGGTGCAAGGCAAAGCTAACATGCCCCGCCTCAAACCCCAGCCTCTTTATTTTTAGCTCAGCCACTAGTTGGGGAAACCAGTCATTTATATCATTGGTCACTAAAAAAATTTCATAATCCGGGGCTTGGTTTTTGGCTTGCGCTGTATAGCGGAAATCGGTGGCTAAGATTTTATCCTTGGGTGTAATCAAAAGAAAGCCAGCCGAGCCATCGAAGCCAGAGAGATAACGTCTATTCTCTGGCTGGGAGATAAAGACGGCGTCAATCTGTTTTTCGTCTAGCCCCTGGCGCAACCTCTGGATTCTATTTTTCAGACTCATCGTCTTTTTCTTTGGCCATGGGGTGGGCTGATAGATAGACCTTTTTCGTCTGGCCCTTGGTGACATGGGTGTAAATCTGGGTTGAGGACAGTCGGGCATGCCCCAGGAGTTCCTGGACTACCCTTAAATCGGCGCCGCCATCAAGTAAGTGGGTGGCGAAGGTGTGACGCAGTATATGGGGGTGAACCCTCTTTTCTATGCCTGCTTTTTTAGCATAATACTCCAGCATTTTTTGCACCCTTCGTTCCGGTATACGCTGCCCATAGCGATTAATGAACAGGGCATTAGTCTTCTTTCCCCCGAGGAGCCTGGGTCTGCCCTGCCTAAGGTAGTTACTCAGTGCCTCACTGGCGGGTGAACCCATCAGCACCACCCTTTCTTTAGAGCCCTTCCCCCAGACGCGGATTTCATTGGTATCAAGGTTGACCTCCCCTAGATCTAAGCCGACAAGCTCGCTTACCCTGAGACCAGAGGCGTAGAGCAGCTCAAGCAGAGCCCGGTCGCGCTGCCCCTGTGGTGTGGAGAGGTCGGGGGAATTAAGTAGTCTTTCTACTTCATCAAGGGTAAGGAACGAGGGCAGGCGCTTGTCCAGCTTGGGCGAGGAAGCCTTTTCTATCGGGTTTGACGCTAAAATTCCTTCTCTTACCAGATAGCGATAGAAGGAGCGGATAGCCGAGAGCTTACGGGCGATGCTTGCCTTGACAATTCCCTGCCCCACCAGATAAGCCATATAGTCACGTAAAACTTGCCTATCAACCTTGTCTAATGAACTAATGTTTCTCTCTTTGAGGAAGGTAAAGAAGCCCTTCACCTTTTCTGAGCCGCACAAATCCGTGGTGTAGTTGCGGATGGTATAGGGTGAGACATTGCGCTCCGCCTCAAGGTATTTGATATATTTTTCAAAGACTTCTTGCATGGTAACCATTCACCTCACCCCCTTAATCCCCCTCTCCTTAAAAAGGAGAGGGGGAAGAGGTTTTAGAGAGGAGCTTCGCCCCTCTTAGACACCCCCAGAAGCAGGAGAGTCAAAGAGAGGCTTGCCCTCTCTTAAAAAATCCTCTCCCCCCTTCCCTTGCTAAGGGAAGGGGGGAGAGGGATGGGTTACTAAACAGTCTCCTTTAATTTCCCTTTATACTCGCACTTGGTGCACCTTGTCCAGTTTCTTCTATATACGGTGAGAAGCCCGCCGCACCTGGGGCAGGGTTTAGGGAGGGGTCTAAGATTTGTGGCAAACGTGCAATTCGGGTAGTTGCTGCAGCCGTAGAAGGTGCGCTTCTTTTTGCTTAGCCTCTCCACAATCTCACCGCTGCACTGGGGACACTTAACCCCGATTTTAACCAGAAACGGCTTGGTGTACTTGCACTCGGGGTAGCCGCTGCAGGCGATGAACTTGCCGTAGCGCCCGAATTTGATTACCATCGGTTTACCGCACTGGGGGCAGACCTCATCGGTAACTTCCTCCAGTTTTACCTTTTCCATAAGCTCGGAGGCATTTTCCAGGCTCTTCTCAAAGGGGGTGTAAAAGTCTTGAACCACCATCACCCAGTCCTTGTTTTCATTGGCTATCTTGTCCAGCTCGTCCTCCATATGGGCGGTGAATTCAATGTCAACGATGTCAGCAAAATACTTATTGAGCAGGTCATTGACGACAAAACCGAGCTCCGTCGGCTGGAAGCTACCGCCGCTCTTGGTGACATATCTCCGCTCCTGAATAGTTGAGATGATGGGGGCATAGGTGCTGGGGCGGCCGATGCCCCATTGCTCTAACATCTTGACCAGTGTGGCTTCAGTGAAGCGGGGTGGGGGTTTAGTAAAGTGCTGCTCGGGGAAGAGCTCTATAAGCTCAAGCCTATCGCCCTTTTCCAGTGGGGGGAGGGTGGGGGCTTGCTTCTCTTCTTCAGCCTCGTCCTTGCTTTCGCTATAGAGAACTATAAACCCGGGGAATACGTTTACCGAGCTTGAGGCCCGGAATAGATAGTCTTTAGAATAGCGGCACCTGGCTTGAACATCAACCGTAGTATTATCAAAGATGGCGGCTGACATCTGGCTGGCCACCATTCGTTTCCAGATGAGCTGGTATAGTTTGAATTGGGCGGCGCTGAGGTGTGGCTTAAGCAAAGTCGGCTCCCGCCAGACCTTGGTCGGGCGGATGGCTTCGTGGGCTTCCTGTGCCCCCTTTACCGTGGTGGCAAAGGAGCGGGCGTGGGGGGGAAGATACTGGGAGCCATACTTGGTGGTAATAAACTCCCTGGCTTCAGCAATGGCGGCGCGAGAGACTCTGGGGGAATCGGTGCGCATATAGGTGATGAGCCCGACATTTCCCTCGTCGCCGATGGGTAGCCCTTCGTAGAGCTCCTGAGCTATCTCCATGGTTAGCTTGGCGGGGAAGTGGAGCTTGCGCCACGCCTCCTGTTGCAGGGTGCTGGTGATAAATGGTGGTGCCGGCTGGCGGGTCACCTTTTTGATGCTGACCTTGAGCACCCTATAGCTGGCTTGTTTGAGTTCATCGCTGATTTCAGTCGCTTCCTTCTCATTGTGAATATCCAGTTTTGTGCCATCGGTAAGACCAACCAGAGTGGCTCTGAAGGTTGGCATCTGGGCAGCCTTAGCTAGCTCAGCCTCAATCGTCCAGTACTCTACCGGGACAAAATTCTCAATCTCCCGCTCGCGGTCAACGATAATCCTCAGTGCCACCGACTGGACTCTACCTGCGGATAGACCCCTTCTCACCTTCCGCCAGAGTAGGGGGCTAATCTTATAGCCGACCAGTCTATCCAGGATGCGCCTTGCCTGCTGGGCATTGACCAGTTGCATATCTATGGTGCGGGGATGAGCGAAGGCACGCTTGATAGCTTCCTTGGTTATTTCGTGGAAGACGACGCGACGATAAGGTTTCCGGTTGGTCTTTGTCACCTGGACTAGATGCCAGGAGATAGCCTCCCCCTCACGGTCGGGGTCGGTGGCGAGATATACTGCCGAGGCAGTCTTAGCTGCCTGCTTGAGCTCAACCACAACCTTTTTCTTCTCTCGCGGCACCACGTATTTGGGGATAAAGCCCTGCTCAATGTTTACCCCTAGCTGGCTCTTGGGCAGGTCTCTGATATGCCCCATTGACGCTTTAAGACTAAAGTCTTTCCCTAAAAGCTTGCTCAGTGTTCTGGCTTTGGCTGGTGACTCAACTATGACCAGATTCTTTTTCACCTTAGTCTACCTTTACCTGGTAAGCCTCTCTTGCTTCCCGAGATAGGATATAGTTCATGTTTCCTACCTGCTTGACCAAGCCCTTGAGCTCCATCATCGCCAGGGTGCTGCTGACGGTTGATATTGGCAGACCGGTGCTGCAGCAGACCTCATCAATATGAGTCGGCTCAGCACTCAGTTGTCTTAGTAATAGGGTCTCGGTATCGGAGGCGGGTATAACCTCTGTAATCTCCATCTGGTGGGCTACCGCCGTCAGATTTAATTCCTCCAGGATATCGGTGTAGCTGCGAACTAACTTAGCCCCTTCCTGGATAAGGCGGTTTGTTCCCCTGCTGGCTGGTGATAGGATGCTACCGGGGATGGCGAACACCTCCCTGTTTTGCTCCAGTGCTAGGTGGGCGGTAATCATCGCCCCGCTGGTCTCATCAGCCTCAATCACCAGCACCCCCAGACTTAGTCCGCTCATAACTCGGTTACGTCGGGGGAAGTTATCCGCTTTAGGTCTGGTGCCCAGCGGGTACTCGCTTATTAGCGCTCCGTGCTGGATAATATCACGGGCGAGGGCGGCGTTCTCGGCGGGGTAAACGATGTCAAGTCCGGAGCCAAATACAGCAATGCTTCTTCCTCCCGCCTCAAGGGCAGAGTGGTGGGCTATAGAGTCAATCCCCTTGGCTAGTCCGCTGACAATAGTGATTTGGCTTCGAGCCAGGTCAGTTACTATCTCCTCTGTCGCCTGCCTGCCATAGACCGTAGCCCGGCGGGTGCCGACCACTGCCAGGCACCACTCATCCTGGGGGAGTAGGGAGCCCCGGACATAGAGTATTGGTGGATAATCGTATATCTCCTTGAGTCGGGATGGATAATCTGAGTCATGAAAGGTAAGCACCCTTACCCCGTAGCGGTCTAGCTTTTCCATCTCCTCATCCAGAGAGATCTTAGGGCGGCAGTAGTTGATGGCATTTATGGCGCCCTTGTCCAGCCCGGCGTGCTTTAGCTCAGACGGGGTAGCCTGCCAGGCGTTTTCCAGATTACCGAAGTGGCTTTCAAGCTGTGACAGTCTCACCCGCCCAATGCCGGGTACAAGACTAAAGCCAACCCAGTATTTAATTTCCTTATTGGTCATTCTCAAGGCAATTCTAGCATAGAGGTAGACTAGTGACAATAAAAATTTGTCACCCTCACCCCCTCTTCACCCTAAAAAATCTTTGATTTTTCAGGGAACCCGAATTTAATATTGTAACCTCACCTCCTAACCCCCTCTCCATTCTTGGAGAGGGGGAAGTATAAAAAAGAGGGGCTAACGCCCCTCTTAAACACCCAGTTAAGTTGGAGGTGCTCTCTTTTATCAAGGGAGAGTTGAAGAGAGGCGAAGCCTCTCTTATAAAACTAATTCCCCTTCCCCTTGCCAAGGGGAAGGGGATAAAGGGGATAGGGTTCTAAAAACTGGCGGAGAGGGCGGGATTCGAACCCGCGGTAGCCTTTTGGGCTACACACGCTCTCCAGGCGTGCCTGATAGTCCACTCCAGCACCTCTCCACAAAAGGCTAGCTTCGTGTCGACCCTAAGTCATCCGTAAACTTCGGGTGATGTTCCTCTACATAGTCACGTAGTAGAGCCATGACCTCTTCCTCTTTACTTTGTACTGTCATGTGAGATGGTTTCTCTGGTAAGGTTAAGCCATACTTTCGCGCTTCGTTCCAGGAGTCCATATCAACCTTTTCATACTCGTTTATCAGCATTTCCTGTGTTAAATCAGGGAACATGCTGCCAAACATGATACCTTCAATCATAGATCTCTCTGCTAGCGTGAGCCAGCGTTGCCCTTCTTCGTGAAATAGTTTCTTGTCTCCTACCTTCATAAGATTGTCTAGTTTTTCCCCCGCAAACATTTCTAAATCGGTTTGCGTAACAAAGATGGGAAAACTACTGGGTTGGCCACTGTATGTCTCTAATCTTTTCTTTGCTTCAGAACACCAAAATTGGATAAACTCTTGTCGTTTGCTTTCTATCTCATATATTGCCACTAGCGTGAATAGCTTACCTTTGAAGAAACGCCCTAATATGGCTCCCGTTTCATAAAGCCAACTAGACAATGTTAGTACTCTACCAAGCCTAATATACATTCTCCCAAGAAAATCCTTTTCCATCAACTTAGGTAGGACACTCAAGATAAGAAACGAGCCGAAACTTATCGGTAACTCGTCATTACGCATATGGCCTCTCCTGTCTTTACCCAGTTATACTGAGTTCAATTATGCTTGACAATGTGTTATCCAGCGGAGAGGGTGGGATTCGAACCCACGCCCCGCTTGCGCGGAGACCGCTTTTCGAGAGCGGCACCATGAACCACTCGGACACCTCTCCGATTACCGTAATTATACCATAGCTCAATTTTTTGTTATAATGTCATAGTTTTTACTGAGAGGACTTTAAAATAGATGCTAGCATTAAGCCAAATCCTTGCCACCACTATCTTTGTTGCCATGTTCGTAGCGATTATAGTGGGCAAGGTCCATCGTTTTATTCCCGCCCTTATTGGTGCTGCCTTCACCGTCATAATTGTCTTTCTAGTTGTCATGAAAAGCCCGGGGGCAGTTCTCAGTGTATTGAACCTTGAGCAGCTTGGGCACTTTAAGTTCTGGGTACCGGGGCAGGAGCATATAGTATCGCATGGCGTAAACTGGCAGACCATTATCTTTATTGGCGGCATGATGACCATGGTGGAGGGGCTGGGGGAGGTGGGGTTCTTCCGCTGGCTATGCCTTTATGTGGCGAGGCTGGTCAATTACCGCGTTATCCCTATCCTGATTGCCTTTATGCTGCTTTCAGGCTTTCTGGCTATGTTTATTGATAGCATCACCGTGCTATTATTCCTGGCTTCGGTAACTGTTGAGTTGGCTCGGTTGCTTAAGTTTGACCCTGTCCCGATAATAATTGCTGAGATTTGTGCTGCTAACACCGGCGGTAGTGCCACGATGTGTGGTGACCCGCCTAACATAATCGTAGGCACTGCCTTCGGCTATACCTTTACTGACTTTGCCATTAATACCGGTCCCATTGCCTGGATAGGTATGCTATTCACCCTGGTCTTCTTCTACTTTTGCTTCCGCAAGATTCTTACCCCTTCTCAAGGTGCCTCTAATATGCCTCTCAATAAGTACCCCGAACCTGGGGAGGCGATTGTCAACCCCCACCTGTTCCGGATAAATACCGCCATCTTTATTCTGGTGGTAATTTTGCTTATTACCCATGCTCAAACCGGGTTATCAGTGGCTTTGATTGGCGTTATTGCTGCCTTTCTTACCTTGCTGGTGGCAGGCAGAGGAACTTCCCACATCATTAAGAGGGTGGATTGGCGTACTTTACTCTTCTTTATTGGCTTATTCATCTCTGTTGGGGGGCTGGAGGAAACCGGGGTGTTGGAAATGCTTGCCCATTATATCGGGGAGATATCGGGAGGGAGTCTAATCCTGGTAATACCTCTTATCCTTTGGGTATCTGCCTTTGCTTCAGCCATTGTTGATAATATCCCCTTTGCTGCTACCATGGTGCCGGTAATTGCTAACCTTTCGCAGTCGCACCATCTTAGCCTGCCAACATTAAGCTGGGCTTTATCATTAGGGACAGACATTGGTGGCAATGGTACCCCTATTGGTGCCTCGGCTAATGTTGTCGGCACAGCCATTGCGGAAAGGGAAGGCTATCCTATTACTTGGGGGCGGTTCTGCAAGTATGCTATGCCGGCTATGATTTTGGTGGTTGCCCTGTGTCATCTAATGCTGATTTTAAGATATACTTAATGGGAGGGAGAGATGTGGAAAAGGATTCTTGTTCCGCTGGATGGTTCTAAAGCTGGTGAGGCAGCGGTGCCTTATATTCAGGAGCTTACTAGTAAGCTAGGGTTAGAGGTTATCCTGTTCGGGGTGGTGCCGGCGGGGCAGCATGTTCGCACCATTGGCGGCTTGGACTATATTCTTTACCCAGAACAGGAAATGGAATTGGTTAAAGCCGAGGCTAGAGAATATCTTGACCAGGTTTACCACCGGCTGAAAGGCAGGAAAGGCAGGGTAAGGGTTGAGCTCAGGGTAGGTGACGATATTGCCGAGGAGATTGTTAGGTTCGCTGAGGAAACGAATGCCAGTCTGATTGCTATATCTGCCCACGGGCGCTCAGGCATTAAAAAATGGGTTTTTGGCAGTGTTGCCAATAAGATTCTGCAAATCAGCAAGATACCTGTCCTGTTGGTTAGGGCACCAAAGGGAAAGGCTTAGCTATTTGCATCGTCTCTCACTATCGGTTATGATATTAGGTTGTATTTGCCCCTGTAGCTCAGGTGGATAGAGCACCAGCCTCCGGAGCTGGGTGCGAGCGTTCAAGTCGCTCCAGGGGCACTGCTGTTTTCGCTCGGAGGTTAAGGTGGTAGATATAAATCGGCTTGTTGAAATTAGATGGCATGGTCGTGGCGGGCAGGGTGCGGTTACCTCCGCTGAACTGATGGCACAGGCGGCAATAAGTGAAGGTAAGTATGCTCATGCCTTCCCCAGCTTTGGACCGGAGAGGAGGGGAGCACCGGTACTGGCTTTTATCAGGATAAGTAGCCGGGAGCCAATAAGGATAAGGGCGGAGATAGCCCAGCCTGATGTAGTAGTGGTGCTTGACCCGAGTCTACTCGGTGTGGTGAATGTCACCTCAGGGCTCAAGGAAAATGGGATGCTGGTGATTAATACCAGAAGGTCGTTTGATGACATTGAGGCTCGGTTTAAGACTAAATGTAAACTGGCTAAGGTTGATGCCACCACTATCGCCAGGGAGGTTTTGGGAGTTCCTATTACTAATACTACCATGGTTGGAGCCGTAGTTAAAGCCACCGCAGTGGTTAAGCTGGAATCCCTGGTTGAACCGCTGAGACAGCGTTTTGACCGCCTGGCGGATAAGAATATTAAGGCGATGCAGAGAGCCTATGAGGAGACCGTAGTAAGGGAGTAAGAGTAATGACTAAGCCAGAGGGCGCGTTGACCTGGAAAGATATAAATATCGGCGCCATTGTTTCCGAGCCGGGGAATGCCAGTCAGTACCGTACTGGCGACTGGCGGTCGGAAAGACCAATCTTTGATTCTAGGAAGTGCATAAGGTGCGGCATATGCTATATCTTCTGTCCTGAAGGGTGCGTTGGGCAGAATGCTGAGGGTTATTTTGAGGCTGACCTGTTCTACTGTAAGGGGTGCGGCATCTGCGCCCTCGAGTGCTGGACTAAAGCCATTACTATGGTGGCGGAGGAGCAGTAATGTCAAAAAGGGTTGGCATTGAGGTCTCGCTGGCAATTGGTGATGCAGTTAGACTGGCCAATGCTGATGTTATTGCTGCCTATCCCATTACGCCGCAAACTCATATCGTGGAGCACCTGGCTGAGCTAGTCGCCAACGGTGAATTAGATGCTGAGTATATCCCGGTTGAGTCCGAGCACTCAGCCATGAGTGCCTGCCTTGGGGCGTCGGCAGTCGGGGCTAGGACCTTTACCGCTACTGCCGGTCAGGGGCTGGAGTTGATGCATGAGGTCCTTTATGTTGCCTCATCAATGAGGCTGCCGGTAATTATGGCGGTGGCTAACCGTGCCCTGTCAGCACCGTTGAGTGTCTGGGGCGACCAGTCTGATGTTATGGCGGTGCGTGATACCGGCTGGATTCAGCTCTTTGTTGAGAATGGGCAGGAGACGGTGGATAATGTTTTGTGTGCCTTCCGTATTGGCGAAGACCCAAGGGTATTGCTTCCGGTTATGGTCCACCTTGACGGGTTCTATCTGTCCCATGTGATTGAGGCGGTGCTTTTCCCCGAGCAAAGCCAGGTTGACAGGTTTCTCCCCCCATTCAAGCACCCCGTGCCCCTTCACCCCGATAGACCAGTAACTATGGGAGCCTTTGCCATGCCCATTATCTATTCCGAGGCAAAGTGGGCCCAAGAGGTAAATCTGGAAGCGGCTAAAGAGGTTATCTTTGAGTGTTGGGGGGAGTTCGGTAAGCTCTTTGGGCGGAACTACTCGCCGGTAGAACATTACCGCAGTGATGACGCCAGGGTGCTGCTGTTAACCTTGGGTGGCTTTAGTGAAACGGCAATGACCGCCGTGGATAAGATGAGGGGGGAGGGCAAGAGCGTAGGGTTGGTAAGGCTTCGCTTGTGGCGCCCCTTCCCCTTTGCCGAGATTCGTCAGGCAGTTAAAAATGCCGAGGTTCTTATTGTCCTGGACAGGGCAATCTCCTTTGGCGGTCCCGGAGGTCCGGTTTGCTCCGAGGTCAGGTCAGCCTTATATGGTGAAGCTAAAAAGCCAAAGGTCATCGGCTTTATCGGTGGGTTGGGGGGCAGGGATATTACCCCCTCTGGATTTGAGGAGATAATTAATAGGGGTATAGAAATCGCACAGCGGGGAAGCGACCGGGAATTTGAGATATTTGGGGTGAGGGAGTGATGGAAAAGTATGCTGTTTATGTCCCCAAACTGGTGACGAAAAAAGAGAACTTTGCCCCCGGTCATCGGGCTTGTATCGGCTGTGGGGAGGCTCTGGCGGTGAGGCTTGCCTGCAAGGCGCTGGGGCAGAGTGTGATAATTGCCAATGCCACCGGTTGTATGGAGATAGTCTCCTCACCACTGCCTTATACCTCCTGGCGCGTCCCCTGGATTCATACCCTGTTTGAGAATACCGCCGCCGTGGCCTCAGGAATAGAAGCCGGGCTGAAGATGCTGATGAAGAAGGGCAGGATTGCCCAAAAGGATATTAAAGTAGTTGCCATGGCTGGGGATGGCGGCACCAGCGATATCGGGCTTCAGGCGCTGTCTGGGGCATTGGAGAGGGGGCATGACTTCCTTTACCTCTGCTTTGACAATGAAGCCTATATGAACACCGGGATTCAGCGCTCTTCATCCACCCCCTATGGCGCTTCTACCACGACCTCCCCTGCCGGTAAGGTAAGCATTGGGCAGGTTAGCTGGAAGAAGAATATGCCAGCGATTGCTGCCGCCCATGATATTCCCTATGTCGCCACCGCCTGCCCCAGCTATCCCTTTGACCTCATGGCTAAGGTGGCAAAGGGAGCACAACGGGGTCCGGCTTATGTTCAGATTCTGTCTCCTTGCCCTACCGGGTGGAGACATGCTGCTGATTTGACCGTCAGGATGGGTCGTCTGGCGGTGGAGACGGGGATGTTCCCGCTATATGAAGTGGAGAATGGTGCATATAAATTAACCTTTGATTTCCCCAAACTTAGACCGGTTACCGATTACATGAAGCTGCAGGGAAGGTTCAGGCACCTGTCTGAGGATATAATCACTGAGATTCAGCAGAGGGTGAATAAGGAGTACGCCAAGCTTAAGGAGAAGGCAAGCTGAAGGCAAAGGGTAAGCCAACGAAACAGAAGATAAAGGCAATACTGGACGAGCACCAGCATGACCAAGGCATGCTGGTATCCATCTTGCAGGATATCCAGGCGGAATATAGTTACCTGCCTAAGGAAGCCTTGGTGGTGGTTAGCCAGGGTTTAGCTCTCCCGCTGACCCAGGTCTATAGCGTCGCCACCTTTTTTAAGGCGTTCAGCCTAAAACCGCGGGGACGCCACCTGATTAATGTTTGCTTAGGCACTGCCTGCCATGTTCGGGGTGCAGTTAGAATTCTGGAAGAGATTGAACGGAAGTTAGACATCAACTCTGGCGGAACCACCCAAGACCGTAAATATACCCTGGAGACGGTTAACTGCGTTGGGGCTTGTGCCCTAGGTCCTATAGTAATAGTTGATGGGAAGTATTCAGGTCAGATGAAGACGGATAAGGTCAAACCCTTGCTGGAAAGCTACAAGTGATTATGAGAAAGAAACGAATAGTAAATAGGCTAAACTCTTCTGGTGAGCTGGAAGCACTGAGGCAATCAATAGTCGGAAGTAGGGATCCTAAGAAGACGTGCATAGTTGTCTGTGGTGGCACTGGCTGCCTAGCCCTGGGAGCTGAAGATGTTATCGCTGGTTTCAGACAAGAATTGCGAGAACGTGGGCTAGAGAGCAAGATAGACCTCAGGATAACCGGCTGCCCTGGTTTTTGCGAGAGAGGCACCTTAGTGGTAATTAAGCCAGAAAACATCCTTTATCAACAAGTGAGGGGTGAGGATGTTCCTGAAATAATCTCCGAGACTATTAAGGGCAGTATTGTTGATAGATTACTCTATGTTGACCCGAATACCGGGAAGAAAGTGACCTATGAGAATGATGTGCCATTCTATAAAAAACAAAAGCGCCTTCTCCTTGGTGACAACGCCAACATTGACCCCACCATAATTGATGACTATCTGGCTCTGGGTGGCTACACTGCCTTGAGTAAGGCCCTTTTCAAGATGTCTCCAGAAGGGATAATTGAAGAGGTCAAAAAGTCGGGCTTGCGGGGGCGGGGCGGTGGTGGGTTCCCCACCGGCGTCAAGTGGGAGACCTGCCGCCATGCCCATGGCGACACTAGGTATATTATCTGTAACTGCGACGAGGGTGACCCCGGCGCCTTTATGGACAGGAGCCTTATGGAGGGGAATCCCCATAGTGTTCTGGAGGGGATGATAATAGGCGCCTATGCTATCGGCGGTCATGAGGGCTATATCTATGTTCGTAATGAGTACCCGTTGGCAGTAAAAAACGCCCAGATAGCCATTAAGCAGGCTGAGGAGTACGGGCTTCTGGGAAAGAATATCCTGGGGTCGGGGTTTGACTTTGCCGTTAAGATAAGCCGGGGTGGTGGGGCTTTTGTCTGCGGTGAGTCAACGGCACTGATGGCTTCGCTGGAGGGCAAGGTGGGCGAGCCCAGGGCAAAGTATGTCCACACCGTGGAGAAGGGTTTATATGATAAGCCGACTAATCTTAACAATGTGGAGACCTGGGCTAATGTCCCGCTGATAATCAATAACGGTGCCGGCTGGTATTCAGCGATAGGCAGTGAAGGTAGCAAGGGAACCAAGATCTTCTCACTGGTGGGCAAGATAAATAACACCGGTCTGGTGGAAGTCTCTATGGGAATAAGCCTTAGAGAGATTATTTATGATATTGGTGGTGGTATTCCCGGGGGCAAAAAATTCAAGGCGGTGCAGACCGGTGGTCCCTCAGGTGGTTGCATCCCGGAGAGTATGCTGAATTTGCCGGTAGACTTTGACCAGCTTACCAAGGCTGGCTCGATGATGGGGTCGGGTGGGATGATTGTCATGGATGAGGATACCTGTATGGTGGATATTGCCAAATACTTTGTTAGCTTCCTTGAGGGTGAGTCGTGCGGCAAGTGTGTCCCCTGCCGAGAGGGGTTAAAAAGGATGAGCCAGATACTGACTGACATCGCTCAGGGTAAAGGTAAGGATGGCGATATTGGCTTGCTTGAGCGACTGTCTAGTACGCTTATTGATAGTTCGCTGTGTGCCTTGGGCAGCTCTGCTCCCAATCCGGTGTTAACCACACTACGCTATTTCCGGGATGAGTATGAAGCTCACATTAGAGATAAGCGATGCCCCGCCGGTGTCTGCAAGGAATTGGTTACCTACCTTATCAGCGAGGAAAAGTGCCCTGGCTGCGGGCTGTGTGTGAAGGCCTGCCCGGTAGAGGCGATAACCTTTATGGGGAAGAAGAAGCCGGTGGTCTTAGACCAAGAGAAGTGTGTGAAGTGCGGCTCTTGTTATGATGTCTGCAAGCTTGATGCGGTGATAAGGGAGTAAAGATGGTTACACTGACGATTGATGGGCGACAGGTCCAGGCTGAAGCAGGGGCAACTATATTGGAGGTGGCTCAAGATAATAATATCTATATACCGACTTTATGTTTTAACGAGGCGGTGAAGCCTTACGGTGCCTGCCGCTTGTGTCTGGTGGAGATTACCAGGGGTAAAAGGGAAAGGCTGGTTGCCTCCTGCCTTTATGAGGTGGAGGAGGGACTCCAGGTGAAGACCAACTCAGAGAGAATCTCAAGTAACCGTAGAATGCTCATGGAGCTGCTTTTGGCGAGGTGCCCTAACAATAAGGCGATACAGGATTTGGCCCGGCAGCTAGGTGTTGATGGGACAAATTTTAAGCTTGAGGACAAAAATTGCATTCTTTGCGCCCTCTGTGTTCGGACTTGTACCGAGGTTGTCGGTGTCTCAGCAATTAGCTTGGTTAATCGGGGCACTGATAGGCAGATGGCCACCCCCTTTTATGAGCCCTCAGACGTTTGTATAGGTTGCGGCTCTTGCGCTTACGTCTGTCCAACCGGGGCAATAGGGTTTGAAGACGTTGGTGACACAAGGCATATTTATTGGCCCAACAATAGTATGGAGTTCAAGCTAAAGAAATGTAGCACCTGTGGTAAATATTGGGCTCCAGAAAGGCAGCTAGAGGATATAATCAAAAAGGCGAATTTAGCCTCTGACGCATTTGATAACTGCCCTGACTGCCGAGACTAGACCTTGGTTTGACCTAAAGCAGGTGTTTTGCTATACTTTCTCGCTGCGGGGTGTAGCGCAGCGGGTAGCGCGCATGGTTTGGGACCATGAGGTCGGAGGTTCAAATCCTCTCACCCCGACCATAGATAGCAAATTAAGAGGTTAAACCCAATCTCTATTTGTGCCCACCGCCTCTACCTCCACCCCTCATAATTGTATCACTCATTGCCGGTTGAGACTATCACTCTTTCGTACTGCACAAAAAGTCTTGTGGAGAAGAGTGAACAATCTGTCAGAATGTGCACTGTTCACTTTGTTAGGTGAACTTGGATTAGGCTTAGGGCGTACTCGGCTATGGCTGGGGAAGCTGTCAGACCGGGGGATTCAATGCCAATTAGATTGATAAATCCGGGCAGACCTTTGTCAGCTTCATCCCTGATTATGAAGTCCTTAATATCTTCGTTAGGTCCTTGAAGCTTTGGCCTGATTCCAGACATTTCCGGTTGGAGATCATCATATTCTATGAAGGGCAAGAATTTTCTTGCCGAATCATAGAAGAGCCGTTTGTGCCGGCTATCGATTGCATAATCTATGCTGTCCACATAGTGGATGCTAGGACCTAGTCGCATCCTTCCTTCTAGATCAAAGGTAACATGAATTCCCACACCGGTGCCTCTGGGTGGCGGCACGGGAAATATTAATCGCTTGACTAACGCCGCCTTATTGCTGCTCACACTGAAGTATTCGCCTTTGCAATAATGCAGTTTGTAACCCGCTTTAACTATATCTATTCCGGCTAGTTCAGCCACTCTGTCGCTTGAGAGACCAGCACAATTAATCAGCACCCTTGTCACAAAAGCAAATTTTTCTCGATCCACGCTTACACTCACCCGGTATTCGTCACCTAGCTTTTCTATTCCTACAACCTTGGTTTTATAGACAATCTGTACTCCTCCCTCTAACGCCTTGGCTATCAAGCACCTCATTAATGCGTGGGAATCAATAATTCCGGTTGATGGCGAAAACAGGGCGGCAACCCCATCTATGTTTGGTTCCAGTTCTCTCATATCACGCCTTGATAGCATCCTAAGACCCTCCGCCCCGTTCCTTCGACCTTTCTCAAGCAGGGTCTCCAATTCACCAATTTCTTCATCAGTTGTTGCTACCACCAGCTTCCCCAATTTCCGATATCCGATTCCACACTGTTCGCAGAGTTTATAAAGAGCATGGTTTCCAGCGATACAAAGTTTAGCTTTCAATGAATTCTCAGGATAATAGATGCCAGAATGGATAACCCCGCTGTGCCTACTGCTTATTTCTTGGCCAAAGGTTGCATTCTTTTCCAGCACATAGGCTTCCCAGCCTTTGTCTGCTATCTGCGCGGCTATTGCCAGTCCGACTACGCCAGCTCCGATGATGGTAACATCAGCTCTATAGGGCATCTTACTCAACTCTACTCAACAATATAACGCATATTATGGGATATGACTAGAGTCGCGGTAAAGCTGTCAGGCTAGAAAGGAGGCAAGCGGTTCTTGCCTTTTACTTAGTTTGCTTTGGGACCATGAGGTCGGAGGTTCAAATCCTCTCACCCCGACCATAGATAGCAAATTAAGAGATTAAACCCTCCCTATTGACAGACTCAGAAACGCAGTTTATTATGAAGCCAATCTAGCCCTACAACCAATTAAGGTGGTGTTAAGTTGCTAGAGGCTATCGTTCAAGGTATTGGAGCAGTACTTTTACCGAGCACTCTTCTGCTCATCTTCGTTGCGGTTGTATTAGGGACTATCGTTGGTATTCTTCCTGGGATTGGCGGGATGGCCCTATTGGCGATGTTATTACCTTTTTCCTACGGCATGGATCCGGCACAGGGATTAGCCTTTTTGATGGCAGCGAACGCGGTGTGCCACGTCGGGGGGGCGATAACTTCAATACTTCTCGCTATACCTGGGGACCCACCTAATGCTGCTACCATAGTTGATGGTTTTCCCATGACCCAGCAGGGGAGGGGTGGGCGAGCTTTAGGTGCCGGCCTCTTTGCTGCCGGATTAGGGGGTATAGTTGGAGCGATATTCTTGGGCTTGACTATGCCAGTCCTCCGCCCTCTAGCCCTCCTCTTCGGTTCCCCGGAAGTGTTTCTGATAATCTTCATGGCTCTCATCTTTATTGGTGTGTTGGGCAGGGGGTCTATGGTCAAGGGGCTTATCTCCGGAGGGATTGGCTTATTTCTGGCTTTTGTTGGGTATCAATCCTTGACTGGCGTAGCACGCTTCAGCTTCGGTAGTTTGTACCTTGTGGATGGCATCAGGCTCATACCAGTGGTGCTGGGACTTTTTGCCATTCCTGAAGCCTTAGAGCTAATGACTACCGGTGCTCCGATAGCCAAGGATTTTAAGAGTGTTGCTACCAAGGGTGATGTTATAGAAGGGATTAAAGATGTCTTCCGACATTGGTTGGTGTTTCTTCGGTCTACTGTTATTGGTCTTATAGTGGGGGTTGCCCCGGGAGCGGGGGCTGAGACCGCACCCTGGATAGCTTACGGTGATGCCAAGCAAGCCTCAAAGCATCCTGAAAGGTTCGGTAACGGTGCCGTAGAAGGCGTTATCGCTCCGCAGGTCGCCTGTACCTCAGTAAAGGGTGGGGACTTGGTGCCCACCTTATCATTTGGTGTCCCCGGCAGCTCATCTATGGCTATCCTGCTGGGAGCATTTCTGATTCTGGGTCTGGTACCTGGACCAATGTTTTTGAAAGAACACGCGGACATAGCCTTTACCTTGGTAGGCGCCATGGTCGTTGGTTTTGTGCTGACAACAGCTTTTTGTCTCTCCTTTGCTGTCCCGTTAGTCAAAATAGCCCTTATTCCTGGGCATATCTTAGGACCGATAATTTTGGCTTTTATATTCCTGGGGGCTTACGGCACGGACTCCAGTATGATGGATGTAGTCATGACCTTCGTTTTTGGCGCCCTGGGCTATGCTATGAAGACTTTCGATTACCCTAGACCACCGCTCCTTTTGGGTCTAGTGCTGGGTAAGCTCGCTGAGACTTACTTTTATATTTCTATTCAGGCATACGGCTGGCTCTTTTTCACTAGCCCTATTTCTATTATTTTGCTTTCCATAACTATCCTAACTGTAAGCCTTCCCGGGATAAAATATGTGGTAAGGAAGATTAGGGAATGAAGCCAGCTACTGCTTTTACCATCGGACTTCTCGCCCTTATGGTTGGCGCTATTTTCTTTCTATCTACTTATCCTTTTCAGGCGAGTCTATTCCCTTACCTTATTTGCCTCCCGGTAACAGTTCTGTTAATTATTCAGGTGGTGCGAGAGTTTAGGGAGAAATCTTCATCCCAAGCCACCTCGGCCTCGGAAGCCAGGGTTAGGCTGCGCCAACTTATGGTAGAGGGGGGGTGGTTGCTGGCTTTTTTACCGCTACTCTACCTAGTGGGCTTCTTAGTAACTGTTCCAGCATACACATTTCTCTACCTAAAGCTTCATAACCGAAGCTGGTCTCTTGCCATAAGCTTAAGTCTAGTGCTGGGGGCAGCTATATACACCTTCTTTGTTATCGGGCTCAAAATGCCGTTATATGAGGGGATAGTGGTGCGATGGCTTATAAAAATACTAAGGGGGTGGTAATATAAGAGATTAAAAGTGATAGTTAAGCTTCCAAAAATAAGACTAAGAGGTAAGAAGGAGGTAAAAAATATGTTTAAATGGTTTAAAATTTGTGGAGCTATTATAATCTTGCTTTCTATGCTGGTTGCTTGTGCTCCACCCACCGTGGAAGAGCCAGAAATCTTCTACAAGGGTAAGACTGTAGAATTCTTAGTTCCCTACAAACCCGGGGGTGGCTATGACCTTTATGCTCGGGCACTGGCGCCTTACCTGGAGAAACTTACCGGGGCTACGATAGTAGTGAAGAACCTGCCTGGTGCTGCTGGTTTACTAGCCGTAAACAATTTATATACTGCTGCCCCGGATGGTCTTACCATTGCCATCGCTAACTTAGACACAGCCATAACTGGGGAACTGTTCAAGGACGAGGCATGTCAATTTGAAACGTTGAAGTTCACCTGGCTTGCTCGGCTAACCGACGAAGTCTATTTTCTCTCGATGAGTGCCAAGTCACCCTACAAGACCATTGCTGATGTACTGGGAACTAAGGTACCCATAAAAATTGGAGCGGTTTCCAAGTCTGATGCCACCGGTACCGCAGCTTCTGCCTTTATTGAAGCCTTAGGACTAAATGCCAAGATGGTTATAGGTTATGGTGGCACGAAAGATGTGGAGATGGCCTGTATCAAAGGTGAGGTGGATGCAATGTCATGCTCCGCCAGCTCCACAGTGAGATATGCAAAGACAGGTGAGACTATTCCGGTAGTAGTTTTGGCTGAGGAAAGGACTAAGGACCTGCCTAATGTGCCCACTATCTTTGAGGCAGTGAAGCTATCCAAAGAAGCAAAATGGGTCGTAGAGAAGCGGATAGCAATAGGTGGTGTGACCCGTTCAGTACTGGCACCACCTAACTTGTCTAAGGACAAAGCTAAGTTCCTAGAGGAGGCTATCAGCAAGACGCTCAGCGACCCGACATTTATTGAGGCAGCCAAGAAGCAGGAGCTATTCATAAACTACCTGCCAGGCGAAAAGGCAAGGAAGCTAGCCGAGGAAGTGCTGGGAATGTCGGTAGAGGACAAGGGGAAGTTACAAAAAATACTGGCTGAAAAATACTACTAGTAGGCCCCATTCGCTACTTTAAAATAGACTCAAGGGGAGCTGGGGGGCTCCAGCCCCCCAGCTCCAACTGGCTTTAGCTAATACCAGTACTTCCCGGCTTTAGTCTCTAATGTATCAACAGTGGCAATGATAGTATCTTGCCCCGGCTTTGCGCCTTGATAGGTCCAGGTGGCATATCCCGCCCCATCTGTTGAAACCTTGCCAGAGGTAGGATTAGCTCCTACAACAGTAAAGAGGACAGTCACCCCTGACAATGGCTTACCATTGGTATCAAGGACAAGAGCCTGAACCTTGTGATAAGTGCCGACCCTGTTTTCAGCTTTTTCAGGAGAGAGACTGATTCTGCCCGGTTTGTATACCTCAACCCTAGTCCAGGTCTTAGTTGCTGTAGCCGTTAGACCGGTTACCCCTTCCTTGGCAGTAATAGTGTCTGTTCCTGGATTTGCCCCGTAATAGGAAAAGGAGGCTTTGCCTGTAGCATCGGTGGTAATTGTTGTC
>Ga0315312_1000164_pt1 | contig 104134 bp, 101 predicted proteins | sample TDP7_MG_FD_203629 | JGI IMG/M metagenome (GOLD analysis project Ga0315312, IMG submission 203629) | Freshwater sediment microbial communities from Lake Towuti, South Sulawesi, Indonesia - TDP7 | ecosystem: Environmental > Aquatic > Freshwater > Lake > Sediment | place: Indonesia: South...
GCAAAAATTTGACCTGGGTGTTGTATTATGGTGAGAGGTGGTTGGAGAACCTGCGCCCGCTGCACACTTACTACCAATATATTGTGGCGATGCCCAAGCATTCAGGCGAGATTCTTTCGGCCACGCCAAACGTTGCCGCAGGTGGGGAAAATGCCCAAGTTACCGTGACGATTAGAAATACTGGTGATGCCGCTACACTCATTGTCGCGCCAGAACAAGTCACCAAGGGCTGGTCCGTCGATGACAACGAACTCGATGCTGGCAATGCTAAAACCGCTCTTTTAAAGAGCTGGGAAAACGCGTCACTGATCTTCGTCGTTCGAGCCTCAGAAAATGGAGGTAGCGGAGACATCACGTGGAAACTCTACTTCGAAAATTTGGAACTGGATTCTTATTATCACTACTTTGTCGCAACTTCTATGTACTCTGGTATGATCCTCTCGGCCGAACCGGACAATGTTAAAACCTATGAAAACGCTGCGATAACGGTGACCATTAAAAACACGGGCAAGGCGGGCACGCTGATTGTCCGCCCTGAGAACTATAGGTGGAATGTGAAAGTGGATGACAACGAACCGGATGAAAACAATTACAAGACCACGTACCTAAATTCTGGCGAAACAACCCTCCTTACCTTCATCATCAGGGTGGATTTATGGTGGGGTGATGTCGAAAATATCTACTGGAAACTCTACTACAGCGATTGGCGCCTCTTGGATAGCCATCGCCAAGAGCTCAGCGTTTCTTACTACAAATAGTTAAAAACATGAAATTCTTATCTGCATTACCACAACGTTCAACTTGGGGATTCTAGAATGAGGAGGATAACGAGTATATTACTCGCGGGAGCATTGACGATAAGCATTGCCATGCTTTTCCTCAACTCCAAAAATGTTAGGGCCCAGCCAGCCAATTCTCCTTGGCCCATGTTCCGCGGGAACCCAAGACACACTGGCCGAAGCCCCTATGATACCAGCCACGTGGACGGGACTGTGAAGTGGAGTTTCGAAACAGGAGATGGAGTAGAATCCTCTCCAGCCATAGGTTCAGACGGTACAATCTACGTGGGCTCTCACGATAGCAAACTGTATGCGATCAATCCCGATGGTACAGAAAAATGGCACTTCCAAGCCGGAGATCCAGTGTATAACGAGGAATGGAATGTCTGGAAGGGGATAATATCTTCTCCCGCGATAGGGGCAGATGGGACGATATACATCACATCTCTTTCCAATAAACTGTACGCGATCAACCCGGATGGGGCGGAGAAATGGAGTTTTCCTATCAAAGTATCGGTGGACACCTGGTCTTCCCCAACAATAGGCACAGATGGGGTGGTCTATGTCAGCTCTGCGAGAAGTGATCCGGGAGGCGGTAAAATTTACGCGATCAATCCGAACGGGACCGAGAAATGGCATTTTCAACTTGAGAGTGATGTGTTTCCCTCCCCGACTATCGGTACTGATGGGACGATCTACACTGGTTGTGGTGCCACCGGTCCACTATACGCACTTAACCCGAACGGAACACTGAAGTGGCGCTTCCAAACTGGAAAACATATAGAATCTACTGCTGCTATTGGTGCGGACGGAACAATTTACGTCGCTTCCTGGGATAACAATGTATACGCCATTAATCCCGATAGCACAGAGAATTGGCGGTTCGTTACCCTTGGTTATGGCATAGCCTCTTCTCCAGCTATAGCTTCTGATGGGACCATTTACGTTAGTGCTAATGATCAGAATTTATACGCTCTCAATCCTAACGGCACTAAAAAATGGAACTTATTATTGGGTGGAGGAGTAGAGACAACTTCTTCTCCAGCTATCGGGTCAGATGGAACTATCTACGTAGGCGTCTTATGGAGATCCAATGATGAACCCACGTTCTATGCTATCAATCCTGATGGCACTGTGAAATGGAGCGTCCAAATTAGCGGGATATCATCTTCCCCAGCTATCGGGTCTGATGGAACAATTTACGTTGGCTCCTGGGATCATAAGTTGTATGCTTTTGGTGGGCCGCCCGCAGAGGAAACCTACAAAATATCCGGTTACGTAAAAAGCGCGGGGGTTCCGGTTGCGGGCGCAATCGTGACAGTGGATGGGAAGCCGACCACGACTCATGACAACGGTTACTATGAAATTACCGAACTTGAAGGCAACAAAAGTTACAACCTCACGGCAAGCGCCACAGGCTACGATACTTACAGCGGATCGGTTTCCGTGGGCGCCGCAGACAATGCGTTAGCCGACATCAGCATAACTAAAGCGGAGGAGGAAGGCGAGGATGCAGCCCCCAGCGAGGGAATACCAATCACCTACGTGGTTGGGGCTGTTGCGATCATTGTAGTGGTTGGCGCGGTTATTGCGCTAAAAAGAAATATACTCATTTAAATCTCTCAATCAGTTTTTCTTTCTGGGCCCGTCCAAATGCCTTAAGTTTCTTTTCACGCCTCATCACCTCAGCGCGCGTTTTGAAGCTCTCCCAGTAGACGAGCTCTAATGGCCGCCTAGCCTTGGTGGAGCGAACTCGCCCTCGGTTGTGCTGCACCAGTCGATTTCGAAGGTTTGCTGTATAACCCGTGTAAAACCTTCCGTCCTTCACGCTCCTCAAGAGGTAAACGTAATAAGTTGTCAATGGAAACCCGCTCCAATATTTGCGCTTTCGATATAAACACTGTGTCAGCGAGAGTTCACGCGTTTGCATTGTCGAAATTTTTTTCTTTATAAACAACCTCCACCCAAAGCCTCGGCGGGAGAGATGGACTCCAAAGGACAGCTCATGGGGGTGCCAATCAAGCTGGTGATGGCACTTGTGATCGGGACGATGGCGATGGGGGTGCTGATGCAGTTCATGGGGACGGCCGAGCGAACCGTGCTGCGGGACATGGAAGTCCGATTCACCACCTCGAGCAACCGCTTAACCGTAAAGGTTCACGACGCCGCGAGCGGCGATGCTCTGGGCGGTTCAACCATCGTGGTGAAGTACCCGGGCGGCATGAAAGCTCACACCCTAGGAACCAACTCGAACCAATACACCTTCACCATCCCACTTAACGACGCAGATGTCATCGTGGCGACCGTGCAAGTGACACGGAACGGCTACATCCCGTGGGAAGGGCAAGTCGCGGTAGGACAGTGAAGCCATGCTGCGGCGCGACGGAAAAGGCGTCGAAGCCTTGCCAGTAGTGTTGCTGCTCGGCGCCGTGCTTGCCGCGTCTACGCTGGCGATCGGCACCGCTTGCCTCAACCGGGTACAGAGGCTCGGCGAACGACAGCGCGCGATCGAGAGCTTCAACTCCTTCGTCGAGCGGGCTCGCATGGCAAGCGCTGGTGGCGTCGGCAACGTGCAGCAAGTCGAGCTCGAGCTAGCTGGAGGCAAACTCGTCTTCGATTCAAACCTCGTGCAGCTAATTTACGGTGAGGAGGTGCTGCGAAGCGAAACCCTACCGCTCCACGTTATGCAGGACGGTGGTGGCTTTGAAATCGGCACCGGAAGCTACGCGATCGAGCTCCTGCGCGGTATTGACGGTGAATATTTTCTGGAGGTATGGGGGCTTTAGGGTGGACCAACGTGGATTGCTGACCGACTTTCTCGTGTGCAAGATCGGCGTCGCGCTCGCCGCACTGACCCTGCTTGGTGCCGTGCTCACGATGTCCTCGGGATTCAAGCGGGCCACAGAGAGGGAGGACCTAGCGATGCTCGCCGACACAATCTCGTGGGCGATTCGGGCCGCCGAACGCATGCCCGGCGAGGTTGAGCTGAGAAAAGTTCTTCCGGCCCTCGCGCAACAAACCGAGGTGGTGATTATTGGCGAATTTAGCGATGGGATACAGGTAATCCACATAGTCGTTGGCTCGGGTGAGCGAGTCGAGCGCACCCTGATGCTCGACCACGAAGCCAACGGTGGGGAATTTTCGCTCAGCCACGAGAGCCCGAGCGTAATCCGTCTGAGCAAAGCGGGCGGGATTCGATTGGAGTTGATTTAGTGGATCAGATCTCGGTTGGCGAGGATCTATTTGCGACGCTCGCGGTCGTCGGCCTACTCTGCCTTTTTATCGCGGCCCTCGTGCACTCCTATCACCTTTACGCGGAAAGGAGGAACGCTTACGAAAGCTTTGACCAAGCGCTGGACATCGCCGAGGACATCAAAAATCGTGTGTTAACCGCTTCGCCCGGGTCGATTGATTTAACGGTGAACAAGCTCGAGAACTACTCCAAATTGCTCGCTCGAGAGGGCATCGAACTGCGAGTTGAGGTTAGAACTCTTGGGGGTGAGGTGCTGCTAGCTCAAGGCCACGAACAAACCCCCCTCGAGGGATATTTCTCGCCGCCTTGTTCGGTGAGTCTACCGGTGGCGGTCGCACGGGGTCAAGAATCATCGCAGCTCTGTGAGTTAATCGTGTGGGTGGGGGGAAGGTAAAATGGACGAACGAGCCATTGGCTACGTAGTAGACGTGTTGGTCTTCGCACTCTTGATTTCGTTTGCCAGCCTACTTTTAGTCAGGGCAAGCCCTATCGACCCCCAAATTGAAAGTACGCGATACGCCGCGAGCTTCGCGCAAAGCATTTTACTCGCGCTCCAGCACTCGACCGCGGATGAGTTCGGCTGTTTTGAATACCAACTCGGCGCCTTTGGACTTGAGCTAAACGTACCGGTGATAGGAGAATCGACAAAACGTAACCTAAGATACAAAACGCTCTCGCAGCTCTTAGTTGAGGATGCTTTGCTTAACCTGCATGTCGAAGCCGGAGGGATTGAACTTGAAATGCTTAGGCCGAATCAAAGCATGGAAAGTCAACTTCGAGGGTTCCTAAAAGAAGTACTTGATAGACTCATCGGCGGCCGCTTTGGGTATCGTCTGACGGTGAAAACCTCGCCGATGGAGTTAGATTTTGCTCGGGTTTACTTTGAAACCGAAATCAAAAATTTTGACGATATAGCGCAGCAGAAGCTTTGCTCCGAAACCATGGTTACAACCCTACCTATCCCACAAGATGAACTAGCGCAACGAATTCAGGGGGCACTCGGCATCACCCTAGAACTTGAGACAGACATCGCCGTTGAAATAACCCTGGAGCTGTGGTCGCCGTCAACTACCCCATCATAAATAATGGAGCTTGTCCCTCATGGTGATCCAAGTGTCGCCGACCTCAATCATCGGACAAGACGCGGCAGTTGACTACGCCGCCAGCCGCAGGAATCTGGGACTTGGGTTGTTTGGAGCACCACCCCTTCGATCCCGCCCTTCGGCAGATGTTGAGCGAAGCCACCCGATCTGCATTTGCTTCGAACCCGCACCGAATGCACCTGAAGTAGTGGAAGTTTCGGCGGTTGGCCTTGTCCGCGAACCCGCATCGGGGGCAGGTCTGCGAGGTGTATCGTGCGCTCACGGCTTCGACGATCACCCCATCCTGCGCGCTCTTGTGCTCAAGCGTCAACCGCAGGAAACCATAGGGGATTCGGTTGACGCGCCTGCGCGACCGTTTCCCCCACTCGCCCCGCCGCTTCCGCAGGTGCTTGAGGCGCTCGACCGCTATCCTCGCATCGAACCGCTTCGCCAGCTCGACCAGTTCACCCGCGAGCTGCCAGCATCGGGTTCGCGTGTAGTTCCGCTGCCTTCGGCTGAGTTGCTTGAGTTTCTTACCTGCCTTGCTTCTGCTGTGGACATCTCGATGGGTTTGGAGTTTCGCCCTCCTTCGCTCGAACTTCGCCTGCACCCTCGCCAAGTCCTGCCCGAGGTAGAGCTGCTTCAAAATCTTGCCCTCGGCGCTACGGATGGAAACAGCAATGCTGCCAGCATTGATGTCCACCCCAAGCACATTCGGGCTTTCTCGCTTCGGTGGTTCATCCTTTCGCAGGACGGCGAGGAACCTGAGATTGGACTTCATAATTACGGAGCTGATTTCCCAGCTATCCCCGAGGTGGGCTTGGAGTCTTCGCCAAGCCCCATCCTGAGCGATGGGCAGACCTACCCGCTCAGAGTTGGTGCGTATGCTCAGGGCCGGGTTGCCCCTCCGCGTAGCTTTGATGCTGAAAAGGCGCCGGTCGAACCGTGCGATCATATGGTTGAGTTGGTTGGCGGTTTTACGAACGCCCCAAGCGTAGCGCCAGGCCTCACACACGAGCTGAGCAGCAACGCCAAACCGCTTACGGTGTTCGCGGTAAATCAAACGGTGCAGTTCGACGCCGCTCTTGACCCTTCCAGCTTTAAGCAGCCCGAAGCACTCCCAAACCATCTGGAAGAAAGAATCATAGGTTTTCCGGAGCTTTGCCCGCTTGCTCTCGGTCAGCGGGAGCGTGTTGAGCACGAGGCATTTTTGCATGGTTATCAAGTTCGATTCGATTGGTACAGTTCAAGCGATTTTTGGGGAGAGAGGTCACCGAAAGTAATATTTAAACTATATGAAGAACCGCAAAATGCAACCATATTGTCTTCTCAAACCGATTTTTCAATGCTCTTTACGCCAATTGTCGGGTGGCCACTGAAAATAATGTTTAACCTCAATTTCCCCAGCCGAAGCAGGGGCTCCTTGGGGGATTTTAGATGAAGGAACGCGGGTTTATGCCTTTCAGCGCTGCCGGCGTCGTCATCGTGATGCTCGTCGTGGCCATGCTGGGGCATGCTGCTTGGTCGCGGCACCAAAGCTCGCTGAATGTCGTGGACGATGCCTCAAGTTCGGCGCTTCTGACAATCGCTGTGGGCGTTCAAAACGACCTTCAGGCTGCGGTGCGGTGCACTGTTTACCGCGCCCTCTGGGAAGTAAGCAAAAATGCTGACGATTACGAAAATGATGAGGCAAGGGAGTTGGCCATCGAAAGCCTCGCGGCGGGATATTTTGCGGAGCGAACGGCTGCGCTGCCAAATTTATACAAACAGCACGATGCGCGCATAGAACTCGAAATCCCGAGTGGTCGTCCTGTTTTTGATCTGCGGGAGGGCGATGGTGGGTACGCATGGGCGACCGCCAGATTGCCGAGCCGAGCTCGCGTGAGGGTCAGCTGTTGGGACAATAGCTTGGTGCTCGAACTCCCCTGCGAGAACCTCGAGGCGTTCATCGATTCCCGGTACTTCCTGCTCCAACGGCGGATGCGAGAGTTCATCGATGGTCTCGACAGCGTCTGCACGAAGTGGGCGGTGATGGAGTATATCGCGGCTTGGGCTGGAGCATGGTTGCGGGAAAAAGTCACTATGAGCGCATCCCGCAGCAAAGCATTCTTCGAGCTGGCTTGGGCGGCCCACGAACTCGATATTTTTGGATCCGCAGACTATGTAGCAACTTCGAGCGGGTTAATCGATACGACCGCTGGCACGGGCGAAACGAGCGGGGATATCCTCCTCGATCTCTCCAACACTACTGTGGTCGTCACGCCCCTGAAGACCGCCAACGTGGAAACTATGTGTGAGTATGTTGACCGAGCCCTTGAAGCGCTCACTGATGCCTCCATCGAACTCACGAAAGCGAAGGAGCATGTCCGGCGCGCAAGTAATGACCTTGCCCAAACTCCTGAAAATTTGGATAACATTGGTCCGGCCCTCGAAAATGCGCAAGCCACGCTACAGGATGCCATTGCAAGCGTTGCCCGGGCTCGGAATCACGTGTCGGAGGTCGGCCAACAATTCGAACAACTCATCAATTTCACCGCACGTTCGGCGGGTCAAAATATGGCAATGGGTGGACTGTACGAGAGCCTCGTGGAGCGAATGAGGGAGGATTACCCATCACCTCAAGAGCAAGTCGCGTGGGGGGTCAGGGGGACATTGGCGAAACTCGGTAATCTCGAGATGATAACTAGAGCCTTTGCAGGAAAGGTGAATGCCTACAACACCATCGATGAGCTCGAAGACTTGATGACGAGTTTACTCGATGAGATTACTTCGTCCGTCCGAGAATTGCTCGCCGAACCCGTTCCGAAACGCTGGGTTGAGTTCACCAGCTACGCTGAACCCGGCAGCTACGAGGGAGAGCCGCCCGAGTCAGTTGAGGAAATAGCACCCGTGTACATCGACGGTGAAGAGGATGGGACAATTGGCGCTCTCAGAACTATCCTACAAAATGCTAGGAATAATCTCGACAAAATGAAATGGCTCGCAGCAAGGACCGAACCAGCGCTCGATGAAATTGGGAGCGCGGAGGTCGACGAGGTGCTCAGGCAAAAACTTGACCTAAACGCTGGAGATTTCTTCAGTATTGATCGCGAACAACTCTACGAACTTCTACCCCCGCCCCCAATCCGGTCCCAACCTGGACTCACCGTGTTTCACGACTTTAACATCAAGAAGGTTCAATATAAGAGGGAGGATCCCGCTGGCGGGTTCAACTCACCTACACCAACGCCGATCCCGCTTTGGTTCATAGGAGTGACGCTATGGTGGGCTCAATGGAATATAACCCTAGAACTCGAGGATGGGGCCATCGAGGAAATATTTGACTTTGATAACCCAACGCTGCCGCTGACTCATGAAGCGATGGGTGAGAACTTTATCGCCCATAAGCCGCTTGCGTACCGCTACGAAGTGTCAAGAAATCCGTTCAACATTAGGCTTATAATCATCAGTCTCAAGCCTTTCAGCATATCTTGATGGTCCCATGAAAATGCCTGATTAACTCCGTCTTCCGGGCCGATCCTTGTCCAAATCATTTTCCTAGTCGGCACCTCCATCAATTCTCAGCAGCGCTTTCGAACTAGCCGCCCTCGCTCAACGAGGGTTTGGAGCCCGACTATCCGCACGCCAAGCTTCTCGAGCTCCGCCCTCACGAGCTCCAGCTTTTGTGAAACTGAATCGATGCGCGCAAATAAATTGTGCTTTAGTCCCTCAAAAGTCTCGCTGAAGACCTTCTCGACCTCCACACCCAACCGAGAAATCTGGGGCTCGAACTTTGCCTCTCGAAATTCCGCCGCCACGCGGTCGATAAGCAGCTGGACCTGCTCGCCCGGCAGCCCAGTGCCCACGAGCACATCGTATATCTCATCTTTTGAGAACCCAGAACGCATCATCGAACGAATCACGTCCGACGCAGCCACACTATTAGACATCTCCCATCAAGCCTTTGGGAGGTGATGATTTAAAAAGAGGAAAAATCAGGCAGATGGACGCCTAGGATGCGTACAGAAACGCGAGCCCAACGAGGTAAAATGCGTAAAAGGCGAGCAATGCCACCCCTTGGCCACGCGTCAACCTTCCCCTCCACATGAACCCCAGCAACAGCGCCATCGCAGCGAGCATCATGGGGTTGCTAAACCAGAGCCCTTGGGAGTCCACCGTCAGGGGACTTATCAGTGCCGCGCTTCCGATGATGAATGCAGTGTTAAAAATGTTCGAACCTACGATGATGCCCACGGGGAACTCATGCAACCGCTTGGAGATGGAGATGACTATCGTAGCCAGCTCAGGGATTGAGGTTCCTATCGCAACCAGGGTAAAACCTATAGCTGCTTCAGGGACTCCAACGTCCGATGCGATGCCCACGCCTGAATAAATTAATAACCAACTTCCGATTATCACGCCTGCCGTACCGAGGATGAATAGGAGAATCAACCTTCCAAGCCTGTCCCGCTCGTAAGTTTTTTCCTCCTTTCTTTTCCTCGCCTCCCTCCTTACCAAAAACCTCAAGAAAAGCGCAAAAATCGCCAACAGGAGCAAACCTTCTACCCTCCCAACCACACCATTGAGCGCCATCGCCGCTAGCGCTCCGCCAACTGCCAACATGATAATCCCCTCGCCTAGCCTCTCCCGCCCAACTTGAGCCGCGCCGAATATCGCGGCCAGCGCCAAGATTGGAGTAATGTTGACAATGTTAGAGCCGACCACGTTCCCATAGGAGATGCCGACATTGCCGAGCCAGGCCGCCATGGTGGAAGTAAAGAACTCGGGCGCCGAGGTTGCAAAGGCCACGAGGGTCAACGCTATTATCGCTTGGGACACGCCGAGCGCTCGAGCGATCCCGCACGCCGAGTCCACGAAGACATCGCCCGCCTTGGCGATCAGCACGAGGGCCGCTACGAATGCGAGGATGTATAGAACAAATTCCTCGACCATCGGCTCAGCCCCTAGAAACGAACTTGAAGAACACGGGCGTGAGCAGTGTCGTCGTAAGCGTCACTACAACCATCACCGCGAAGAGTTCGCCCGCCACGATGCCGCTTAGCAACCCGAACTGGAGCACTGCCAGCTCAAGGGAGCCCCGGGGGCACATCGCTGCCCCTATCTCCGCCAGCTCCCACCGTTTGTAGCCGGCCACCGCGGCCCCGGCACCACCCCCGATGAGTTTTCCTGCAAACGCTGCACCTATTAGCGCGAAGAGCACGAGGAAGTTTACCTGGCTCCAATTCGGCGCGAACGAAAGGCCGATAAAAACGAAGAACATGGGGGTCAGGATGGACTGCAGCACCACCGTCGTGTCATCCAAAATTGCATTTAGCCTGATCCTGCTCAAAAGTAAGGCGTCCGGGCGCTCGCGGAGCCTACCTATGAAAAGGCCCGCTATGTAAGCGCCTATCACCTCGTGGAGCCCGATGTGACGAGCGATTACCGCAAGGGCTAACGCAAGGCAAACGGCAAAAACGATGGGGCCCCCGCGCCGCTCGAACTTCCATAGCCTCCGCATTATGTCGACTTTGATTATGAGCTTATGGGAGAGGTAGCCGACGAGGATGAAAAATGCCACTATCCAAATCGTTGCCCAGAAGAGCACATCTAGGTCGAAGACGCCCCCTCTAATTACAGCTGTCGAGAGGATGCCCAGCACGTAGACCGCCAGGATATCGTCGATGAGTGACGCCCCCACCACGAGATGGTGAAAACGGCTGCGTTCCGTGAACTTAGCCACTATCTCGGTCGCTGTATTGCTCAGCGCTGCAGCGACGAATAGGCTTGGAAGGAGCGAGCGGGTCCATGCATAGGCTACTCCAAACCCGAGCGCAAATGATACCGCCATCCCGGAGACCGCGATTACCAGTGCTTTGAACTTCACCTTCAGCAACAGGTCGAAGCGGGAGTTCATTCCTGCAACGAGCATGAGCACCACCAGTCCAAGCATCGCCACCCCGCGGATGGCCTCACTCGTGGGCTCACCTGGCGAGATGATGATCCACCCGAGCAGCGCCGGGCCGAGGATGATGCCCACCGCGACCTCGCCTATCAGGGACGAGAAGCCGAACTTGTGCAGGAGCTCGCCGAAGAGCTTCGCAAAGAGGAGGAGGACGAGAATCGCGAGAAGGAACTCCATGCTTCAACCTCGCTTCTCCCAGAGCACTCGCCCGCGCGCCTCAATTCGCAGGATCCGATGATAGGGAATCTCGACCTCCCCCTCGGGCGAAGCCACGCGCATGAGGCCGCGCCCGAGCTCGAGAATATCGTTGCCCTTGATGACGCGTTTATCGTTGGGAGCACCCCGATGCAAGATTGTCACTTTCGCGCTTTGCAACTCGTCCTCACCGCCCCACTTCAATTTGTTCAACATCTCGCGTGGTCCCATTTGGGTCAGTAGAATTTAGCCAATTGAGTATTTGAGTTAATTGCCTAGATGTAACCGACGAGCTCGAGCGCCTCTAACACGTGCCTGCGCGCATTTCTTTCGGCGAGCGGGCCATGTCCGGGGTACAGCCGCTCCACTTCAAGCTTTGCCAGCTCCTGCAGCGAATGGGCTAACGCCTCGCCATCGCCGGTCGGCCAGTCCGTGCGCCCGATGCCGCCGCAGAAAAATGTGTCGCCGGAAAACAATATCTTCTGCTCGCGCCCGTACATGCAAATGCTGCCTCGAGTGTGGCCGGGCGTGTGGAGGACCTCAAGCGTGAGTTCGCCCAGCTTGACCCGATCGCCCCCGTGGAGCTCGCGCGCTACCTCAAGGGGCTCGAGCCTCCTGCCGAAACCCCCGGCGGCTGTGATAACCTGATCGCCCTTTCGAAGCAGTTCCGCCTCGAGCTCGTGAATCGCCACCTCGCAGCCTGCAGCCCGCACGAAATCGCGGTCGCCCCCCACGTGGTCGTAGTGACAGTGGGTGTTGATGATAAGTTCGATATCGCTCGGCTTTAGGTTGAACTTTTTTAGGTTCCGCTTGACCCCCTCGAAGTTTTGTCCCGTGCCAGCGTCGATGAGCGTGATGACCTCGTCGTCAATCAAATAGATGTCCGAGTCGAAGCCCAAGCCGCCGATCTGGTGGATTTGCATGCCGCTCACAACCGTGAAGGCTCAAACTTCAGGAGTTTAAATAGTTTATAAATTACTTTCACCGACCTCTCTCCCCCAAAGGCGCTTAAAATAGTTTCGAGAAGCAACGCCTGGAGGTGATATAAATACACCCGTACCCAATCCATAAATCATTAAAAATCCATCTTAGGAACCTTCTTCAATTCGAAAAACCTGTTTACATTTCCCTCAATCCCTGTTATCAAATCGAACTCTTTGAATCTGCAAAAGACGCAATTGGGAGTTATAGGTCTTTAGCCAAATATCTAACCAAAATATTGGGCAGAAAAATCTTCTTCCAGCATTTCAAAAGATGGAGGACAGGTAAGCAAAAACACAAACACCAAACTGTGAATTCATTTGTTCCGCTAGATGTCATCATTGCCTCGTCAAATATTTTATCAAAAGAAAATTCAAAATTCGACTATATTGAGATAGAACGACATCTGTTAAGTATCGGAAACAAAAAAGGAACGCGTCGTATTAGGCATCCACGCTTTCCTATCTCTCTCCAAAATCCAAGTATTGCGGCCGTTATTGGGCATATACTCCATGATGGGTATCTAAGTAAGGAATTTAGACCTGTGTATTACGGTAGAGAACCTGAAAACATTTCCCATTTCAAAGAAAATGTCCAAAGAGTGTTTAACTGTAAGATAGAGTTTAGCGAAAAAGTTGTAAATGGATATCCTAGAGTCACATGCCCGACCGTGCTCGGGTATTTATTAACCTTCCTTGGTATCCCTCGCGGTAACAAGGTCAAAAATGATGTCTTTCCTCCCCTTTGGCTGATAACCTGCGGAGAGAAATCAATCAGAGCTTACTTACGAGCATTCATTGCCGACGAGGGGAATATTATGAAACGACGGAGGGGAGGTTATATCAGAGTGAAGCTTGCTTCTAACGATACTACCCGACCTTCTAAATTATTGCTAGCTAACTGGAGATTATTCAAGATGATTGGGATTGTCCCCAGCCAAATAAGATTTGCCTCGTCTAGAAAAACGAAAAAGGGAGAGATTCGCACATCTTGGGAATTTTTCATCCGGTATAAGAGAAACCTTGAGATTTTCAACGAGAAAATAGGGTTTATTCAGAAAAACAAGCAAGCGAAGCTCGATGAAATTTTAAGAAACTATTATTACTCAGAACACGTCTTCCTACGAGATGATTTTCGGGGGAACTTTTTTAATGATGCTTTTCATCTTATGGGAGGAATTAACAAATACCGTAAATGGCTTGAGCTGAAGCTCGGCCGCAGAATTCATTTCGCGTCGATACGAAATTGGGTTACTGGGCGTCATTCAGCACCGCTTGATGTAATTGGTGCCACCGCTATGGTGTTAAACTCCCGAGAACTAAAGTGCTCACTTATTGACCTATGCTTAAACATCGTGCACTATACGCCAAGTCATAATGCCAAAGTTCCTGTTTCGCTTCAAATGCTATCCGACGATTTAGAAAGTTTAGGGTTCAAGGTTCCTTAACCCAACCTCGCCGGCAATTCTCAAAGCACTTTCGTATTCTTCACGGGTTATGCGCCTGTTTATCTCTTCGTATTTCTCAGCTTTGTAGCAGGGCCTATACTGATCCATTATATTGACCCGGACCATCGGGCCCAAGTTATCGACTATCCACTTTAGGATCGGCTTGGTACAGCATGAAACATGGCCCGGCATGACGAGATGTCGAATAATTAACTCCGCATCAGCAAGTGCGAGCCTATGATTTCGAGAAACCACTTCAAGGTATTTGGGCACTTTGGAATATCGAAGCGCACAGTTGTTATCATACCATTTAAAGTCAGTTAAGTAAATATCCTGCGTGCAAAACAGCAATTTCGCTGCTTCTAAGCTGTAGAACATGTTAGAGTTCCATACTGAACTGAGACTTGCTTCGCATTCGTTCAGCGCCTCCAAAATGGTATGTAAATTAGGGTCAGGATTACCACCGACGAAGTTTACGTTTCTTGCTCCATCTCTTTTCGCGCCTTCGATAAGCTTGGCCAACGTTTGCGGTGAAACTTCTACGCCAGAGTCCGGATATTGGGAGATGTCCCAATTCTGGCAAAACTGGCAGTGAAAAGTACAGCCGTTGAAGAAAATGGTGTAGGAGGGCACCAGAACGCTTTCTTCCCCATGGTGCATGAACTCGGACGCTATCCTCGATCGCTCGCCCACACCGCAAACCCCAACCTTCCCAGCAGTCCGATCAACACCACACCTGCGCTCGCAAAAGTGGCACGATTTTAGAATTCGCCGGGCGAGCTCCACCTTTAAATCGAGCAGCGAGGGCTCGGGCCGCTTCAAATTTTCGAGTTTCGTTTTTCCCATATCGATATCCCTAAGCAACTTTCGAAACTCCTTTAGTCCCCGCTCGTGGGCGCGCCACAGCTCCTCATCGCTCGCGGAGAGGTCGACCTTTGTCCTTACGCGCTTGCAGACCATAAAACGCGCCGGGAGCTTACCCTCCATGACCGCAAAATATCGCGCCAACGATTTTCTCGCTAGCTCGTCTTTGAGCACGGCAACAGCATCCGGCCGAAATATTCGCCACATCCCGAGTCCCCTAATTATATTTTAATCATATGCCCTAAAGAGCGTTCAGCAAGAATAAACGAGTTGCACTAAACTCGGGGGATTACATGAAACTTGGAGTTGTAACGGTCACTTCACCTCTGCGGGCCAAAAAGCCAAATATCTCAAGATTAGTCGGCGATATCTTGAAACAGCTAAAAGACTCTGGAATCGAAGTCGCGGCCCCTAAGACATTAGCCTCGGATGTGAAAAGCGCGGACAATCTAGTTAATCAGGTTCTCTCAGGAGGAGTGGATGCCCTTGCTTATCTAATCACTTCAGGCGGAACCGAAAGGATGATACTCGAGTCGGCAAAAAACGTGGCATTGCCCATCTTCCTCCTTGCAAATTCGTCGGATAACTCCTTCGCCGCAGCTTGTGAGGTACTCCCAAAGCTCAAATCCATGAGGAAGCATGCCAAACTAATTTTCAGCGAAAAAATCGACGAAGCCGCCCTCCGCGAAATGAAGCAAACGGATGAGATCACTGAGGTTATTCAAAAACTCCGCCGAACAATATTGGGATTGATTGGGGAGCCGTCCCCCTGGCTGGTTTCTATTTGCACCGATTTTCAATTAATCAGAAACAGAATAGGGCCACAAATAGTTCAATTGGATCTATCTGAGTTGGTAAAAGAGGTCGAGAAAATACCCATCTCTGAAGCCCGTAAAATTTCTGAGGAGTTTCTCTCAAATGTTCCAAAAATGGTTGAGCCGACTGAAATGGAAGTAGTTCAAGCATCCAAAATTTACCTCGGGCTGAAGAACTTGGTGAAAAAACATGACCTGGACGCTCTCTCGATAAGATGCTTCGACCTCATCCCCGCGCTCGACAACACCGGATGTCTTGCCGTTTCGAGGATGATAGATGAAGGAGTCATCGCTGGATGTGAGGGCGATATAGACACAACCCTGACGATGTTGGTATTGCATTACCTCACCAACGAGCCCGTTTGGCTGGCGAATACTTGCTCAATCGATCAAGCCAAGAACACGCTGACGTTCGCGCACTGCACCATAGCCACTAGATTGCTCGAAGGTGGTTCAAAAGTGACGCTCCGAAGCCATTTCGAATCTGGAAAAGGTGTATCAATTCAAGGGGCTTTGAAGCCCGGACAAAAGGTCACCATTGCGCGCCTAGGCGGCCTTAAAATGGATAAGATGGTGATCGCCACGGGCACCATCCGCCGAAGCGATATGGGTCACGAGCACATGTGCCGCACGCAAGTTGAGGTGAGTCTTGACGGCAAGGTTGAGAGTTTTATCAACAATCTGCTCGGGAATCATGTCGCCATCGTAAAGGGGGATATTTCGTCCAAACTACAGAATTTTTGTTATAAACTTGGGATAAATGCAATTTCTATCTAAATACTCTAGGAAGCAAAGAGCTTGCTCCGTAGGTGCAGACTTAAGGATAACTACGTAGCCTTGAGAATTGAGGTGAAAATGATAATCATTTATGCCATCGGCCTTGCGCTAGCTTTTTACGCGGCTTGGTGCTTGGGGGCGAACGACGCCGCCAATCCCACCGATTGCGCGGTCGGTAGTGGTGTTATCACCATGCGGAGGGCGGTGCTCCTATTCGCGATCTTCACGACCATCGGTGCCTTGCTCCAAGGTTTCATGGTGATGAAAACGATCGACAGGGGCATCGTGCCCAGAATCGATGTCTGGGGCGCCTTCACCACAATCCTGGCAGTTTGCATATGGATTACACTTTGCACGTGGAAGGGAATGCCAATATCGACAACCCATTCGATCATCGGGGGCGTGATAGGCTACGGCCTACTGACCTATGGTGCATACGGCCTAGAATGGGGGATACTATTGATGATATTCGTAAGCATGGCCGTGACGCCGATCTTATCCATCGCCTTAGCCTTTGGCCTATATCCAGTCTTCAAGGCCTTCTTCGGTAAAATATCAGGACGCTTGAGCGCGAGGTCTGTTGAAAAGCTCATCAAGTATATGCTCATAGCTGCTCTGTGTTTCTCAGCTTATGCTTTCGGGGCAAACGACATCGCAAATTCCACCGGCATATTTGTAACTATCACAAAAGAACTTGGGAATATCCCTGATCATAGCGCGATGATTTCATTGGCGGCTTTGGGAAGTATCGGCATCGCCTTTGGAGGACTTACTTGGGGTCAGAGGGTAATTATAACGGGGGCGAGGCGGGTCACGTGCCTAACGCCGCTCACGGGCCTCTCCGCGGAGTTTTCCAACGCGGTTGTGGTTTTCTTGTTCACAACGATTCCATTCATCCTGTTTGGGTGGGGGTTCCCGATCTCCACAACCCATAGTAGCATAGGGAGCATAATTGGAGTGGGCTTGATCAGGGGGATGGGCGGCGTCGATAGGGCGATCGTCACCAAAATAGCTGCTTCGTGGATTTTGACTATTCCTCTCGTGGCTCTAATGAGCGCCGCTTTATATGGACTTGTTTCGATATTCCTTTAGAAGGAGATATAGTGGTGTTCAAGTCGACAAGCTCTGCCGTATGGCTGGGAAGGCAAAAAGAAAGAAAAGTCCTCGATTTTTGCAAGAAGCATTTGGGCATAGTCGTGAAAATAGTTGCGGGGATGAGAAAAACCATCTACGCGTTTTGCGACCTCGAAGTTGAAAATGCAAACAGTGCTTTCAAGGAAGTCTTCAGGGAAGAGCGAGAAGCCGATGATATCAAGAGGGAAATTCTCGAGGAGCTTTCCAAGGGGGTATTTCATCCAATAAACCGTGAAGAAATTATAAGATTTATTCAAACCGCCGAGGACGTTGCCGGTAATGCGAAGGCGGCATCAAGGAAGTTGAACTTCATCCCGCCGAAAAAGCTTGGTGAAAGCTTGAGGGGGAGGTTAAAGGAGTTCTCCGACAACCTCCTCAGAATAGCTGAGTTGACGAGGGATGTGTTTGAATTGCTTACTAAGAAACCAAGCGAGGCTCTCACGTTAGCGCAGGCTGTTGAAGAGATGGAGGAAAAAATAGATGATTTCTTGGCGGAGGTGATCCTGCCCGAGATTCTCGCTTTCTGCGATCGATCAAGGAGCGTGAGTACTTCCCTGATGTTATGGGAAATAATCGACAACATGGAGAATGTGGCCGACCGATGCGAAGATGTCTCTGATATCATGAGGGGCATCGCCGTAAGTTCTACTTGGCTGTAAAATCATGACCTGATATACCTTTGTATGTGATTTTCCTCGTTAGTCCATGATTCTGAGGAAATAAAACCGTGTGAAGTTTCAAATTGGACCATTAAGCAATCTTCTCACCTGAAAAGAAAACGTGAGCGGGGCGGTGGCGTTTGCCCCGCTGAACGATTTAGCGTTTTCTTACTACGGAGTAGACAGCGACGCAGATCGCAATAACGGCAATGACCAACGATGCCCACACAACGCTAGTAGGCGCTGGCTCGCCCGGCGGTCCTGCTTCACCCGCAGGCCCAGCAGGTCCAGCTGGGATTTCTCCTGCCATTACCTTCGCGGCGTATAGCTCCTCCATGAGGACTCTACCGTCCATGCCGTACTCGCCGACTACGTCTCCCTCCCCGGCGATGTTCATGAGGTAAAGAACCGTGGGGGCCACATCGACAAGTTTAGGTCCTGCGAACGGAGCTGTGTAGTACTTGACGCCCTTCGGCACCCCTGGCCCGCTTAGGATGAGCGGCACGTTTTGGACCCTCCACTGGGCACCACCGTGCTGGGCTTTTTCCCTCAGCCAAGATACCGTTGTGTCATAGAAAATCGTGTACTCATCGAAGAACGCAAGCACATCGGGGCCAGAGAGCGCGGCCGCGGTTTGAGCTAACTCGCCGTAAACTGGAATGGGCCCGACTAGGGGTATGAACCTGTAGCCTACCACGGGGTCCTCAACTTTGTAGTATATCGCCTTTACCCTTTCCAACTTCGCGGCGCTAAGGGCTTCCGCCGCCGCTTTAGCCTGCAACATGTTCTCGAGCCAAATCATGGACATCGAAAGGCCGCCTATCGAAACCTTGGTGTAATCGTATGGCGCCTCGTGATGTCCAGCAACCCTTATGCCAGCTTCGCGTATGGGACGCCAGATGTCCTCGACGGTGTAGGTCCAGTAACCCGGCATCATCCCGTGGTCAGCGAGGACTACGATGAGGGTTTCTTCGTAAATGCCAAGTGCCTTCAGCTCCCTCACAAGTCTTCCGACCTGGGCATCCGCATTTTTAACCCACGACTCCATCTCCCTCAGTGCATTCTCCGCGCCGTACGTGTGCCCCTTCGTGTCGACTAGGGGTAGATTCAATAACATGAACCTAGGCTCTTCTTGCTGCAATATTTCTATGGCGACATCCACCACCCAGTTATCGTCGAGTTTTTTCCTATCCGCCCATGGAAAGCGAGGCTCCTCCTCCAGGTAATCCGGCACCTTATATCCCGGGACGACGTAGTCCACGTTGTCAATCTTCGCCTTCTTTTCCATGACTATTATGTCCGCGTAGGGCTCTAGGGGCGCGACGGCATGTTCCTTGGTGCTAACGCCAGCGGTTATCGCGCCTGGGTAACTTTGTTTGATCCAGTATGATATGGAGGGTACCGCCGCGTTTTCCATGAGACTTTTCATGTGCCCATCCCAGATGAAGCTCCCGAGAGGGGAGCGAACCGCCATGGTCGCAGGATCCCTCCAGTTGTATTCGACGATGCCAAATTTCTCAGGGAAGCAGCCTGTATGGATGACGGGGTGGGAAACTATCGTGCTCGCTGCAACATCCCCGACCCACGCATTGGGGAAGTAAAGCCCCTCTTCCATAAGTGCTTCTATGTTCGGTAGGTCAAATGTTTCGAGGTAAAGCGGGGTGCACCCATCAATCACCACTATGATTGCATATTCGGCATAATCCGGTTCGGGCGATGCAAAGGCCAACGCTGGAAGGGTCGCTGATATAAGTAGAACGGAGATGATGATACCAAATGCAAATTTATATTTCAAAGGTGAAATTTTCGCTGCGAGCGATTTTCTAACAAGTATGCGTTTCTCTCTCAAGTTCTACCTCCGCTCTAACAACTGCTTACTTCCTTCTTTAAGTTTTTGAAGTTTAAAGGAAAATTATTCTAACTTTGGATAAATTGATTTCCATCTCAAATTCACTTAGGAAGTTAAAGGAGTCTGCTCCAATGCACAGACTTAAAGGTTTTTGTGTAAAGAAAGTTTTGTATGGTAAACCCCCTAAAGAAGCTCTTACCCACAAGGAAAGAGAGTAAAAAACCCGCCATCGCCCGAAAGCCGAAGCGAGGGGAAACCCTCGTGCGAGCGGAGGATATTGTCAAGGGATTCCCCGGCGTCTGGGAACACCTCATCCTCGACCACCTAAACTTCGACGTGAAAGCCGGCGAAGTCCACGCGCTGCTCGGAGAAAATGGGGCAGGCAAGACGGTCTTGGCAAACATACTGTCCGGATTCTACAGCCTCACTAGGGGGAAAATATACGTCAAGGGAAAACCCGTCTCGATAAAATCCCCGAAGGACGCGTTGGAGCTTGGAATAGGTATGATCCACCAAGAATTTACACTGGCCCGCCCGCTCACCGTCACGGAAAATGTTGCTCTGGGCCTCTCCACGTCCAATTTTTCCTTTCCTCTCTCCGAGGTCGAGAAGAAACTAAAGGAATTATCCGAGAGATATGGTTTGAAGGTGGATCCAAAGGCGAAAATCGAGGAGCTCTCGGCTGGGGAGCAGCAGCGCGTTGAGATACTCAAGGTCCTATATCACGAACCCGAGGTGCTCATTTTGGACGAGCCGACCTCGGTGCTGACGGAAGATGAGGCAAAAAGTTTGTTCTCCATCCTACGGGCCATGGCCGAGGAAGGACGCGGGGTCGTGTTCATCACCCATAAGTTCGAGGAGATTTTCGAAGTGAGCGATCGGGTAACCGTGCTAAGGTTGGGCAAGCTGGTAGGGACGAGGAAAACCTCCAAGACGAATAGACGGGAACTGGTGAGGATGATGATGGGCGGCGAGATATCGCTCCCCAAAAAAAAGGCCGTCAAGGCGGGCAAAATGGCGCTGGAAGTTAAGGACCTCCATGTACTCGGCGAGCGAGGAGTGCCAGCCGTAAGGGGTATCTCCCTCCGCGTGCGGGAGGGTGAAATATTGGGTATAGCTGGCATAGCCGGCAACGGTCAGAGCGAACTCGTCGAAGCCCTTACGGGTCTGCGGGAAGTTACGAAGGGCAAGGTGCTCATCTTCGGGAAGGATATGACCAATCGCTCGCCAAGGGAGATCGCGGACATGGGCGTTGGCCACATCCCCGAGGAGCGGAGAAGGGTTGGAACCGCCGAGGGGATGACCGTGGCCGAGAACTTCATCATGAAGGATTATCGACGCTCACCATTTTCCAAGAGATCGTTCCTCAACCTCCCCTTCATAACCCAACACTCTGAGAAAATGGTCTCTGAGTACGACATACTAGTGCCGGATCTATGGACAACTGAAACTAGAATACTTTCTGGGGGAAACATCCAGAGGTTGATCCTAGCCAGGGAGACTTGGTGGGAGCCGCGCTTGATTGTTGCCACGCACCCGACTTACGGGCTCGACCTCAAGGCGATCAAGCATACCCACGAGCTGTTCCTAAAGCTGAAGAAAAAGGGAACGGCAATCCTACTTGTTTCCGAGGACTTGGAGGAGATATTTTCCCTGAGCGACCGCATCGCCGTCATATGCGGGGGAGAGATCGGGGGTATCATGGACACCGCGAAGGCGAGGGTGCATAAGATAGGGCTGATGATGGCGGGTTCAAAAGGTTAATAAAAAGGGAAGACTTTTATGCATACTAATGAAACAAAAAAAGGAGGTGATTTAGATAAAAGTGATGGATTATAAAGGGATCGCTGTAACAACGGTAGCCATTGTAGTCATTGTAATCATTGTTGTGGCAGCAGCTGGTGTATACATCGCTACTAGGCCAGCGGCTGTAGCAGAACCGGTTGAGATTACCGGTTTAGAAGTGAGAGCTCATTGGTTCGAAGAAAATGCTGATGCCAGATATCCTGACCCGCTCGGAGTATATTGGGCCAAAAACGCTGTCAACCCCGGCGAAGGTGCCAGCATATACGTCGATGTAACCAATAAAACCGACACAAAACAAACTTACACGTTGGAGCTTGAGGTCAAAGGCGAAGTTGTCGGAACCCGTTTAATTGAGCTAGCTCCAAAGGAAAAGAAAACGGAAAATTTCACTTACACAACGGAGAGCGATATCGATTGGTTTTACGTTGTTGAAGCTGGGCCACTACGGGCCAATATAGTAGCAGGTGAACCCCCAACAATCGTGGTAGTTTCGGACATCGGCGGAAGGGGGGACCTATCTTTCAACGACATGGCGTTCAAGGGAGGGGATGAGGCTGAGGTGGATTACGGCGTCCGCATGGTCGAGCTTATAAGCATGGTGGAGGCGGATTACGTCCCGAACCTGAGAGCTGCTGCAACTTTCCTTGGAACCGAGCTTGTCGTTGGAGTAGGTTTTCTTCTAAGTGAAGCTCTTGCAACGGTGGCGCAGGAGTTCCCAGATGTAAACTTCATAGGCATCGACACATACGCCCGATTTCTAACGGCAGAGCCGTTGCCTAACTTGATAGATGTCGTGTACGAGGAGCACAAGGGAAGCGCAATGGTTGGAGCGCTCGCAGCCCTGCTGGCGGCCTATTACGATAAACCCCACATCGGAGGTGTCTTCGGAATAGAGATCCCGGTCCTCTGGAAGTTCGAAATTGGGTACAAGTGGGGTGCTAGGTGGGCAACCGAGTGGCTAGCTCAGAACAAGCCTGACGAAGCATTTACATACACCAAGGACTTCGTCCTATATACTTACACCGGAACTTTCAGCGACATCATAAGGGGATATGAGGCTGCCAAGCCGATGTACGCAGCGGACGCAGTTGCAGTTTACAACATAGCAGGGCCGCTTGGACTGGGGATAAACCGAGCTGTCGAGGAAATCGCTGAGGAGGAGGGCCTGAGCGAGGGACCACCATTCTGGATAGGCGTCGACGCGGACCAAGATTGGATAAACCCGGGCTTTGTCATAGCCAGCATGATAAAGAGGGTCGACCGGGGCGTCCATTTCTGCACCGGGCTGGTTCGAGAGGGCAGGTTCAGAGATGCGGTAGTAACCACAGGCAACTTAATTACGTTGGGAATAGCGACGGAGGTACTTGGAATACCGATGGAAGGAATATCCGTCAGTACCCTCGATGACTTGGACGAGTTCATCGCAATGGGCGTGAGAGCAGAGCAATTAATCGGAAGGCCAGTGCTCCCAATGCCAGCAGAGGAAATCAAGGTCAAAGCAGAAGCATTGAGGGATGCCCAGCCGTCTTGGATCTGGGAAGCAGTTGCGGAGCTGGAGCAAAAGATTCGCACGGGCGAGGTCGAGGTTCCACTGGCGGAAACCGCGGATGCAATAGCGGAGTGGCGAGATATTTTGGGCTGATCATACAGCCCCTTTTTTCTTTTTTATTTTTGCTGTGAACTACGGATAGTTTTTTTCCAATTTTACTTTGGTCAGCAGATGAGCATATGAGCTGACAGTTTAATATTGTAACACAATCAGTTATAGGAATGCCGGGAAAAGAACCTGGTTGGAAACCACTGAGGTGATATCGTGATAAGGCTTTTTGGAACCCTGAGGGCGCGTTTCAAAACCATTGCGCGCTCCCTAGCAGAATCGGCTTTTGCCGTACTTGTAGGATTATTAGTCGGGGCTTTGCTTATGGTCGCATTTGATTTCAGCCCAATTGATGGGTATCGTTCAATGCTCAAGGGATTTGGCATATTTATCAAAGAGGGATATTTTAAGATAACTGAACTAATGGAAGCGCTCGCATTCGCAACGCCACTGATGTTAACAGCGATTACCTTTGCGGTCGGCGTGAAAGCCGGGCTTTTCAACATCGGCGCGGAGGGCCAGGTATACATTGGAGCAGCGGCCGCGGCTTGGATAGCTGGGCACTTCGCTCTCCCCGCTGGTCTCCACTTGTTTGCCGCTACGGCTGTCGCGATGCTTGCGGGTGCCTCTTGGGCCCTTCTGCCAGCCCTCCTCAAAATGTGGAAAGGAGTCCATGAAGTTATATCCACTATCATGTTCAACTGGATAGCCTTCCACCTCGTTATGTACCTGGTAATATATCATCTTGCGGGAATTTTAGCAGAGAGAACCGCGCCCGCTTTGCCGACCGCGCGCTACCCCGTCCTGATGGAAGGATCCACTTTAACCGCCGTGATATTTGTCGCCCTAGCATTTTGCATCGGAATTTTCATACTCTTGTGGCGCACAAGGATGGGTTACGAGCTTAGGTTGGTTGGGGATAATCCGGATGCAGCCCGTTATGCGGGGATAAGCATTCGGCGTGCGATGCTTATCAGCTTCGTCGTTGGAGGGCTAGCTGCTGGACTTGCCGGGGCCAGCCAAGTTATAGGCAGACCCCCTGCATGGTCCCTCTACGCGACCATGGGCACCGTTGTAACGCTTGGGTTTAGTGGGATTGGGGTTGCCCTAATAGGGAGGAACCATCCAATAAGTGGGATATTTGCGGCCATATTCTTGGCAGGGGTAGTTCACGGTGGAAGATACATGGAACTCGATTGGGGAATCAGTTCTGAGCTAGTGGTGGCCATCCAAGGCATCATTATCCTGACCCTCGCCATTCCGGCGCTCTTGGCTGTTATCGGGAAGGGACCCAAGTGGCTTTTGACTATCATTAGGAGGAGGCTAAAGTGATGAATAAGATTCTCGCTTTCCTTCGAGGGAAAAGAGTTCTCGGATTTGTCATTGCCTTGGTTGCTATAGTAATTTTCATTTATTTCTTAGAGCTGGCAGGTGTGGAAACGAAAGGACTTATGAGGACAAGCTTGCTCGCGATGACGCCGCTGATCCTCGCAGCCACTGGAGAGTGTATAAACCAAAAAGCCGGCGTCATCAACATAGGGATGGAGGGGATTTTCCTCATAAGCTGCGTTATTGGGGTTTATGGGGCCGAACTTTTGGGAAGCGGGATCGCCGGGCTCTTGGTCGGATCGTTGACGGGCGCTCTAATCGGGTTCATTTTCGGCATAATAAGCGTTTACGGGAGGGCAAATCAGATCGTGGCTGGAATGGGAATCAACATATTAGGGGGAGGGCTCCTCGCCTACCTCCTGATGGCTCTTTGGGCATTCCCCGGAATCCACCTTGTTCGCAAAGAGTTATGGGTACCCACGGTGTCCACCCCACTAGGACGTTTAAGTCCTATAATCTTCGTGGGCATAATCGCCGCCATCATAGCCCACATCCTCCTACACAAGACGTTATTCGGGCTTCGGATACGGGCTGCGGGCGAAAAGCCCGAGGCCGTCGATGTTGCTGGAGTAAGGGTCGACCGGGTTAGAATCTTTACCTGCACCCTCGGGGCGGCACTATGTGGTTTGGGCGGGGCTTTCCTAGCTCTTGGTTGGTTCGGTAGCATCGTGAAGGAGATATCGGCAGGTAGGGGTTTTATCGCGCTTGCCATCGTGGTATTCGCCGGGCTCGAGCCGTTAATGGCCCTCGCCGGCGCCTTCATCTTCGGCTTTACCGAAGGCCTTGCTTTCACGGTGATGGTCATGCCAGAGGTCAAAGCGATTCCGTTTATACCATATTTCTTACGTATGCTCCCTTACATCATTCCTCTCGTGGTTGTCATAGTTGTCATAGGCAGGAGGGCCTTTCCCCGAGCCATCGGCAAGCCATACATAAGGGAATAGCAGAACGAACCGCGTTTGGATTGCTAAAAATATCACATCGATGCTGGAAAAGTGATGGAAAAAATTACGCAACTTCCGTGTTTCCAAATCGCCCCAAAAATCTCTCGACTTCCCGCCTATTTGGCAAAGCCGATTGGGCTCCGATCTTCATCGTCGAGAGGGCACCAACAGCGTTAGCAAATCGCGCAGTTCTCTTGAGGCCACACTTCCTGATGACGCCGGTGAGGAAGCCAGCATCAAAGGCATCCCCAGCCCCAGTTGTGTCCACGACTTTTATCGGGAAAGCTAGAGAGCGAACCCTTTCCATCTCGGTCAAAATAAAACAACCATTTTTCCCTAATTTCAATGCGACGATTTTAGGCCCAAATTTGAGAATATCCTTCGCCGCCTTTTCGGGCTTCTTGGTCCCCACCAAGGCTGAGGCTTCTCGTTCACCTAGGAAGAGTATGTCAACATATCGTAAAATTGAACAAACGAGATTTGTTGCCCTCGTCGCCAGTAGAACTCCAACATCGAGCGAGACAAGGGCTCCCGCCCCCCTAGCAACTTTGAGAATTTTCATGGCAGTTTTCCTTTGGGGGTCTCTGAGGAGCGCGTATCCAGAAATGTGAAAAACGCGTGAACTTTTGACGGGATTCATGTCTATTTCATCGGCGGCGAGGCAAATGTTGGCTCCCCGAAAACCGTACATCGTCCTTTCCCCGTCCCTTGTTATCGCAATGAATTGGAGACCAGTCCCAACCTTCTCGTCGATTTGTAGTTGGCTGATGTCCACTTTTTCCTTCCTGAAGTTATCGATCAGAAAGCGGCCGAAGAGATCGTCGCCCACCCTTCCGATGAATTGGGAGTTCAGTCCTAGCCTAGCGAGCGCAACGCATAGATTGGCGGCCGAGCCACCCGCACACTTATAGAGCTTATAGGTTGAGACCTCCCCACCCTCGCCCGGAAAATATTCAATAGGGGCTATGAGGTCGACGTTTGCATCCCCGACTGCCACAACGGAAACTTTCACGGAGATCCTCCTCGAAAAGTGTAATTAGTTTTGTTTGGGACAATTAAACTTTAGCGAAATCGAGAAATCAGAACCACGATCAAACCAAATCTTGAGAAATCGTCTGCGAATGGGCGTCAAGGCATTTATACAACGGCGCTTAATTGTCCCAAGGGGGTGTTTCGATGGCGGCAGAATGGAAGAAAAAATTGGATGAGGTGCGAATGAAGAGTTTAAAGGAAATATTCGAAGTGGATAAACCCGTGATAGGGATGGTTCACCTGCCTCCCCTTCCCGGATCCCCTGGGTACGATTACTACGGAATGGATGCCATCATCGAAAAAGCATTGGCCGACGCGAAAGCCCTCGAGGAAGGAGGAGTGAACGGGCTGATCGTCGAGAACATGTGGGATCATCCTTACTACGTGGGGAAAAACGTGCCACCTGAAGAGATGACCGCTCAAGCCGTCGCAGCTAGGGAGGTGACCAAAGCGACCAATCTCCCAACTGGGATAAACGTCATCCACAACGGCGGGAGAGTGACGTTAGCGATTGCCGTGGCGTCGGGAGCCAGCTTCGTTCGGATCTGTCTTTTGGCCGGAGCCCGGGTTTGGGATACCGGCGAGTTCGATCGCGGATGCGCCGCGGAAGTCATGAGGCTGAGAAAAAACTTGAGAGCTGAACACATCAAAATCTTCGCCGATGTCGACAAAAAACACTCGGTGCCATTTCCTGGGATAGATTTGGTGACTCATATCCAGTGGACCAGACGCTATCTCGCTGACGCGATCATTGTCACTGGAAAACTTACAGGAATAGCCCCTGAGCTGGAAAATGTCAGGAGGGCTAAAGACGCAGCCGAGGACATGCCGGTACTCGTTGGAAGCGGCGCCGAGGTCACAAATGTCGAGAAATTCTTAAAGTATGCTGACGGGGTCATCGTGGGCACAAGCTTGAAGAAGGACGGAATAATAGAAAATCCCGTCGATGCCGATAGGGTAAAAGAGTTCATGCTGGCAGTGAAAGAGGCGAGGAAGAAACATTAGGAATTTAATACACCAACTCCTTAAATTGTCGTGGTGTCCCGATGCTGATTGTAGCTGGATCTGCCTCTTCGAAACTTGCTGAACGCGTCGCAAAGCAGCTTAAGTGCAAGCTAACAAAACCCGAACTCAAGCTATTCCCTGATGGCGAGCTTTACGTGCGCATCCCCGCCGACGTAAAGGGTGAGGATGTCGCCGTAATTCAATCGACTTGTTATCCGCCAAATCAAAATTACATGGAGCTCCTCCTCCTGCTCGACGCCGCGAGGGACCTCGGTGCAAAAAATGTCATTGCAGTTATGCCTTACTTTGCCTACGCACGACAGGACAAACGCTTCAAGGAAGGAGAGGCTGTGAGCCTTTACACGGTGGCAAAATTGATCGAAAGTGTCGGCACGGACAAGGTTTACACGGTCGATATGCATGCCCATAGGGTTGGGGACATCCAAGAGATTTTCAAGGTTCCTGCTCGAAACCTCACCGCAGCGCCCCTTTTGGCCAAATACTTGGTCGATAATTACCAACTCAAGGATCCCGTAATCATCGGGCCGGATGATGAGGCGGAACGGTGGGCAAAGGAAGCAGGTGAAGCCCTAGGGGCCGACTGGGATTACATGATAAAGGAGAGGCTGGGGCCGGAAGAGGTCCGGATCAAGGCCCGAAATCTAAAGGTCGAAGGCAGGGATGCCATGGTGATCGATGACATCGTCAGCACCGGCGAGACGATGGTGGAAGCTATTAAAATTTTGAAAAAACGTGGAGCGCGAAAAATTTACGCTGGCTGCATCCACGCGGTCCTCGCTGGCAATGCTCAAGAAAAGGTACGCAAGGCGGGCGCTGAGGACATCTTTGCCACCGACACCATCGAGCACAAGATCAGCAAGGTTTCGGTCGCTCCCCTCATCGCAGATGCAATTCGTTAGGTTTTAACATGCAAAGATTGATGTTCGTGCTTTCGGGTGAGCACCCTACGCTACCGATGGCTGAGGCGGTGGGGGCAATCAAAGCCGAGCACCGTGCCTACCGGGTGCTTGAACAACTCAATCAAGTGCTTGTTGCCGAAACCAAGGCCAGCCCGCAAATCCTCGCCTCACGTCTCGCGATGTGCCGCGAGGTATGCCTCCACCTATGCACCGCCAGCGCTCGCAAGAAGGACATCCTGGAAGCTGTGGGGAGCTCCGACATCGTCGACCTAATCCCCCACGGAAAAAACTTCGCGGTGCACCTGAAGCGCGTGCGGAGGAGCTCACCCAACATCAACACGCTCAAACTTGCAAAAAACATCGCAGAGCTCATCGGCACTGAGGTCGAGTTCAAGGTCGACTTAGCCCACCCTGATATCGAGTTCTTGGGGGTGCTGACCGGGGACCAGTGCGCGCTGGGGATAACGGCGGCGAAGGTGGATCGACGCCAGTTCGCGCGACGCAGGCCCAAACTAAGACCGGCCTTCCACCCTAGCACCCTGATGCCCACATTCGCCCGCTGCATGGTCAACCTCGCCCGGACCCATCGAGGAGGCACTTTCCTTGACCCCTTCGCAGGTGTTGGGGGTATCTTGCTCGAGGCCGGGTTGATCGGGGCAAAGGTAATCGGCATCGACATCGACCTCGAGATGATCGAGGGGGCAAGAAAGAACCTGGAGGCGAGCGGCGTGACCGATTTCCAACTCATGGTCGGAGATGCCCGCAAATTGCCCGCATTGGAGGTTGATGCAGTTGCGACGGACCCTCCCTTCGGGCGCCAAGCGACGACAGGGGGGATTGAGCTTAAGGAGCTTTGCGAAAAAGCACTGCCTTCGATCGCAGGGGTGTTGAAGCGCAGGGGTTACGCTTGCATCACTTCGCCTGCCGAGCTTGAACTCGAGGAATTGGCCGCTGGGGCTGAGCTCCGGACGATTGAAACCCATGAACAGCGGGTGCATCGGAGCTTGACGAGAAAAATTTACGTCTTCAGGAAGAAGTAAAGTCAACTACTCCGCCATAGATGATGGAGTTTGTCCCTCAAGGTAATTCAAATGTCGCCGACTCCAATCATCGGACAAGACGCGGCGGTTGACTACGCCGCCAGCCACAGGAATCTGGGACTCAGGTTGTTTGGGGCACCACCCCTTCGGCCCCGCCCTGCGGCAAATGTTAAGCGAAGCTACTCTATCAGCGTTCACCTCGAACTTACACCGAATGCACCCAAAGTAATGGAAGTTTCGCCTGTTGCTCTTGCTGATGTGTCCACACTTCGGACATGTTTGCGAGGTGAAGCGTGCGTCGATTACTTCAATTGGAATACTTTCTTGTACTGTCTTGCGCTCAAGGGCGAACCGCAGGAAGCTGTACGGAATTCGGTTGACGAGCTTCCGACTTCGCTTTCCCCACTCGTTTCGGCGCTTTCGCAGATGCTTAAGGTGCTCGATGACTATTCTAGCATCGAACTGTTTTGCCAGTCTGACCAGCTCGCTCGCAAGCTGCCAGCATCGGGTTCGTGTGTAGTTCCGTTGCCGTCGGCTGAGCGGCTTGAGTTTCTTCCCAGCCCTACTTCTGACCCCGGTGTCCCGATGGGCCTGAAGTTTTGCCCTCCTCCGCTCGAACTTCGCCTGCATCCTCGCCACGTCCTGCCCAAGATAAAGCTGCTTCAAAACTCTACCCTCGGCGCTGAGGATGGACACAGCAATGCTACCAGCGTTGATGTCCACCCCAAGCACGTTTGGGCTTGGTCGTTGTACCGGTGCTCCCTTCCCCAAAGTGGCGAGGAACTTGAGGTCTTGACGCATGATGATGGAACTGACCTCCCAGCCAGCTCCGAGGTGAGCTTGGAGTCTTCGCCAAGCCCCGTCTTGGGCGATTGGCAGCCCTATTCGTTCATAGTTGACACGCACGCTCAGGGCTGGGTTGCCCCGCTTGGTCTGCTTGATACTGAAAAGGCGTTTATCGAAACGAACAATCACACGGTTAATCCGATTTGCAGTTTTACGGACAGCCCAGGCGTGGCGTCGGGCTTCACACACAAGCTGGGCAGCAACGCCAAATCGCTGTCGATGCTCGCGATAGGTCAGGTGATGCAGTTTAACGCCGCTCCTGACCTTGCTGGTTTGGACAAGCGCGAAGCACTCTCGAACCATCTGGAGAAAAGACCCGTAGGTACTGAGGAGCTTCGCCCGCTTGACCTCGGTCAGCGGAAGTGTGTTCAAGATGAGACATTTTTGCATGGTTATCAAGTTCGATTCAGTTGGTACAGTTCAAGCGATTTTCGGGGAGAGAGGTGGCCGAAAGTAATCTATAAAGCTTATAAACCCCGATTCCTTCCCCATCTAAAGCAAGAGGGTTTACTTGGAGCGGGTTAAATGAAGCTCATCTTTCTCGGAACCGGTGGCAGCATCCCGACGCCCGAGCGGGGCCTTCCAGCGATAGCCCTGCAGCGCGAGCGCGAACTTCTCCTCTTCGACTGCGCCGAGGGGACGCAGCGCCAGATGGCCCGGGCGGGGGTCAGCCCAATGCGCCTAGATACAATTTTTATAACCCACCTTCACGGCGACCACTTTTTGGGTTTGGCGGGGCTCGTGCAGACGCTATCTTTGATGGATCGCGAACGTGAGCTCGAGATATTTTGCCAGAAGGGCGAAGGCAAACGCATCGAGAGTTACCTTCAAATCCCACACTACACTCTGACCTTCGAGCTAGGGGTGCACGAGCTTGAACCCGGGGAGGAGCTCCGACGCCGAGGCTACCGAATCCTGACCTCCGAGGCCGATCACAACGTCCCGAGTTTAGCCTACGCGTTTGTCGAGGATGAGCGTCCGGGGAAGTTTTACCCCGACAAGGCAGTTGCGCTGGGCGTGAAGGCCGGACCGGATTTCTCGCGCTTGAAGGCGGGCGAAAACGTCAAACTGCGTGATGGAAGTATCATCAAGCCCAAGCAAGTGATGGGACCACCCCGTCCCGGGCGAAAAGTGGCGTATACAGGCGACACCCGGCCGAGCAAGCGCATCATTGAGCTCGCCCGAGGGGCCGACGTGCTCATTCACGACTGCACGCTCGCCGACGAGCTCGCTGAAAAGGCGGCAGAGAGCGCTCACTCAACCCCCAGCGAGGCCGCAGAGGTGGCGAAGCAGGCCGACGTCAAGCAGTTGGTCCTCATTCACACCAGCCCGCGCTACGAGGAGGATACCATACTTCTCGAACAGGCAAAAAAGATTTTCCCAAACACCGTCGTCGCGCGCGACCTGATGGAGCTGGAAGTCCCACTTGAAAAATAATGGGGCTCAGATGTAGGTTTAGCTCATCTTGAATCGCGTAACCCTCTTTTCGTCATTGCCCCAGCTAATTTAGATTCTCATCCCATTTGAACCTTTCACCGATGAAAGAGTCGAAAATTTTTTGTTTGATGTGGTTCAGGAGGATTTATTAACAATTCCAAAGCACTGTTGGGTTTTAAAATAAAAAAAGAAAAAGAGGTAGGAATTCTCTAGCTTATTCCGGTGGGATGATGCCTTCGACGTACCAGTCAATCGTAAAATTGAGCTCATCAGCCGAGATTATTTCACCGGACTTCAGCCTCAGGTTTCCGTCTGTATCGGTGATGGGCCCCGTGAACGGGTGAAAAGCTGTCGGCGTCCCACTGAACTGTTCATACCTTTTCATGATTAAGTCATAGACATTTATCGTGCCCAAGACCGGGTCCGTCACCGTAACTGCCCTCAAGTTGTCCACGATATCAGGTCTAATCGGCTCGCCCCAAGTAGTGCCCATCTCAACGAAGCCGCCTGCCAGTAACCCCCAGTGTTGTTGGTTCTCCACCTTGCCCTGCTGCACTTTCAACAGAAGCGGCTCGTACCATTTTTCCCAATGAACTAGCTGTCCGCTTAAGACCACATCTGGGCCAAATTGCTTCATGGGGGTGTAGTGGCTGAAGACATAGACCCTATCGCCCGTGTCTTCATAGCGCGTTTGAGCCGCTTGTATTGTCGCGGGTGAGTCCTCGGTGTGTGCTACAACATCAGCCCCCCAATCAGCTAGGGTGTTGAATGCTGTGGTTGTAGTTCCTGGGTCGTACCACGCCGTTCCCATCACTATTACTTTCATTTCGACGTCGGGGTTGACTTCCTTCGCTCCGAGGTAAAAGGCGTTCATATGCCTGACCAATTCCGCGATCTCAAAAGCCGCGATGTATCCGATTTTATTCGACCCCGTTAATTTGGTAATCGCTCCAGCCATGAGGCCGTTCAGATAATAGATTTCCATAAAATCAGCGAAGTAAAAGCCAACGTTGGGCGCGCTCCCGTGTATGCTGGGATCTCCTGAGCAATGGTACAGTATCTTATCGGACCACCTCTCCTTCCCGGCTGTTACAGTTTCCCATCCATATCCAAAACTCGTGGTGAAGACAACGTCGGCGCCGGCCTGAAACATCGTGTCTATGGCATCGCCGACATCGGCCTCCGCAATGGCCTCCGCGTAGACAGTTTCAAGCCAGTCATACTTATTGTCGACTATTTGGCGTCCTCTGTCGTGCGCCGCTGTCCAACCGACGTCCCCGATGGGTCCCACGTAGATGAACCCCGCCTTCACTCTTGGCGCTACTTCTATTTCTCTCACTTCCCCTCTTGGAGCCGCGAGCCATCCCCCTGCCCCTGCAATAATGGCAATAATTATGATGATGACGGCAGTACTAGTCGTAACTCCAGATTCTCCCATTTTTTTCATCTTTAACCTCCAAAATCACTATTGTAAAACCCTAAAAAGGTTTATGGTTGTCTTTGAAATTTTTTGCCCTAACGCTCAAGGGGGCCTTAAAATGGCTTTGCCCGGCTATTCTCTCTTATAAGGTTTCAAAAGCGCGGAAGGAGCTCCCAGTCTTTTTGAGAAGAGGTGAACACTAGTCAGTGCGATAAGTGTCGCGATGTAAGGCAACATTCCTAATATGTAAACTGGGAACCCCAGACCTTGAAGTTCGAACTGAAGAGCGTACATCCCCCCAAAAATCAACGACCCCAACAAAGCGCCCATGGGATGCCATAGCGCGAAAATCACGAGCGCTATCACTATCCAACCCCTGCCAGCGACCATCCCCTCAACCCAACCAGGAGTCCAAGCTACCGAAAGGAAGGCCCCACCAAGTCCAGCTAATGCGCCTCCCAGAATTATACAAAGATAACGGTACCGAAAGACGTTTACCCCTGCCGAGTCCGCCGCGGCTGGATTTTCTCCAACCGTCCTGATGTTGAGCCCAATCCTAGTTTTGAAAAGTACAAACCACATTACCGGAACCAGTATTAGGGCCAAATAGACCAAAGGCCCATGGTGGAATAGGAATTCACCGAGGACCGGTATATCACTCAACACTGGAATCGGTGTGGTAGTGAAACGGTGGGGAAGTGCTATCCCGGCGTAGGCGCTTCCAATTACCCCGCTTAGACCCAACCCAAACATAAAAAGCCCGAGTCCGGCGGGAACTTGCATGCCGTGAAAGCGGACGGCTACGATAGCAAACAGGGAAGCCAAGAGCGCTCCGCTAAGCATGCCCACAGCGGCTCCAGCCCAAGCGCTCCCCACTGCAAAGGCCCCCACAACGCCCATGACTGCTCCAGTGGCCATCATGCCCTCAATTCCGAGATTTAACACCCCAGAGCGTTCGACGTAGATTTCTCCCAGCGTCGCGAAGAGGAGCGGCGTTGTAAAAATCATCACCCTATTGAGAAACGAGCCGGTTTTTACGCCAGATTGCTCCAAGCTAAATATAAAAATTATTGCGATTACTAGGCCGACGAGGAGCCCGAGAATCCTCTTCCTCCTTAGAATCTTGGATAACTTTCTGGTCACTGCCAGCTCCAGAGCCATTTATTTTCCCCTCCTGAATGTGATCTTATATTGAGCGAGGATTGCTCCCCCGATAAGGCTGAGGAGGATTAATCCGAGAAGTATCATGATTATGCCATATGGAAGTCCAATAATCTGGACATTTTGGCCACCCACCAAAATCCCAGCTATGAAGAAGGCTGCCAGCGCGGAGCCAAAAGCACTATTTCTCCCCAACCACGCCACGATGATCGCGGTGTACCCATAACTAGCAGCGTATACCGCCCCAGCCCCATCAACGCCCAATTTAAGCATGTGGTGAATGCCGGTCACTTCCCCGGCACCAGCTAGGCCTGCGAAACCACCGCTGATGATCATCACAAACATTATTGTTTTAAATCCGCTTATGCCGGCGTACTCGGCCACCTTAGGATTCTCGCCGTAAACTCTGATCTCGTAGCCAAGTTTGGTTCTCCTCATAAGTACATAAATCAGGAAGACCGCAATGATCCCGATAATAAGGGTCGAATAGGGAATTCTAGTTTCAGCCAATGTCGGCAATTGCGCGGAGGCTGGAAAAGTAGCCGTGTATGGAAAGCCGAGTCCGGGCGCCTGCCATGGTCCGAAGACTAAATATTGCAGTAGCTTGAAGGCGATGAAATTTAGCATCAGAGTGATGATTACCATGTCGAGGCCGATTTTTTGGTTCAAAAATGCACAAATGGCCGCAAAACCGGCACCAGCTGCAAAACCCACCACAAATATGAGGGCTATGTGCAAGGGCGCTGGTAGGTCGAAGGGAAGGAAAAGGGCCACTCCTGTGCCCGCAATCGCACCAATTATCATCTGGCCTGGAGCCCCAATGTTCCACGCTCTTGCCTTAAAAGCAAGGGTCAGCCCCACCCCTATCAGGAGAAGGGGAACTGTCTTGGTTATGGTCTTAGCAAGGGCCGAAAAACTTCCGAAACCTCCAGAGAACATTTCTGAATAGACGTAGATGGGGTTGAAACCCTGCGTCCATATGAAGAGGGATCCAACCAACAGGGCAACTCCTATGGAGAGAACTGAAATCCCAATTTCAGCCCAAGGCGAGGGGGCGGCTTTCTTTTCAAACTCAAGTCCGAACATTAGGAAATCTCATCCTTTGTAGTTCCGGTCATCATCATTCCGATCTCCTCGAGCTTCGCCTTACTAGCATCGACTATCCCCATGATCCTCCCTTCGAACATGACGGCGATACAATCGCTCAGCATCATTATCTCATCCAAGTCTTCCGAGATGAGGAGAATCGCCTTTCCAGCCTGCCTTTGATCCAGCAACAGCTTACGGGTACTTTCAATAAATCCCACGTCGAGACCGTAAGTGGGATATGCGGCTATCAGAAAACTAAACTCTCTCGAGGTTTCCCGGGCTAAGATTACCCTCTGGAGGTTCCCGCCGGAGAGGAGAACAACCGAGGTATCAGGGCTCGGGGTGATTATCTCATATCGGGAGATCTTCTCCTTAGCGTCGCGCCCCATGAATTCCTGATTGAGGAATACACCCTTAGAAAAGGGTGGGTGCCGATAGTCCTTCATAATGAGGTTTTCCTTCACGCTCATTGGAAAAACGAGGCCACGGTGCCGGTCTGCTGGGATGTGAGACACGCCCATGTCTATACACTTGCGTGGAGAGGCGTTCGTCAAATCCGTCCCGGAAACAATTACTTTTCCCTTCTGGACTTTTCGTAGCCCAGTGATAGCTTCAACGAGTTCCCTCTGGCCACTTCCGCCAACTCCAGCTATTCCTAGGATCTCCCCTTCCCTGATGGTTAAGGAAACGTTGCTGACAGCCGTCTCCCCTCTATCGCCGAGAACTTGGAGACCTTTAACCTCTAGGACAATTTTGCCCTTCTTAGTGGGTTTCTTTTTTAACCGGAAGAGAACCTCACGTCCCACCATCAATTTGGCGAGGCTCTTTTCATTGGTCTTTTTAGTAAGGAGGGTTCGAACCTTTTTACCCTTACGAAGAACCGTGACTCGGTCGCTGATTTGCATTACCTCGTCGAGTTTGTGGGTGATAAAAACTATCGCATAACCCTTTTCTTTCATCCGTAGGAGCCTTGAGAAGAGTTCCCTCTTTCCTTGTGGAGTAAGAACGGAGGTCGGCTCATCTAAAATGAGAATTTTCGCGCCTCGGAAAATGGCCTTCAATATTTCAACATTTTGTTGCTCACTGGCCGAGAGCTGCCAAATTTCAGCTTCCGGATCCACTTTCCATCCGTATTCCTTTGAGAGTCTCAGGATATCCGTCTTCACTCTTTCAACGGGTAAGAAAAAGCCGGAGGGAGCGACTAAAGCGATGTTCTCAGCAATCGTGTGGCGGTCGACTAGTTTGAAGAGCTGGTGGACCATCCCTATGTTTAGATTAATCGCGTCACTGGGGGATTTGATGTCAACACCCCGGCTGCGAATGTATATCTTTCCCTCATCGGGGCGGTAGAGACCATATAGTATATTCATTAGAGTTGTCTTACCCGCGCCGTTCTCGCCGAGGAGAGCATGAATTTCGCCCGCCTTCACGTCAAAATCGATGTGATCGTTAGCCAGGACGCCAGGAAATCTCTTGGTGATCCCCTTCATCTCTATGACGGTTTCTCCTAGTTTTAACTCCCCAATGCGGAACTTTCGTGCGGGCGCCTTCTTTCTCCAGAACATCACTCTCTTGCCGAGGACCATCGCCTTAGCAAATATCCCCCTGAATTTTCCCGCAAGGTACTTGATTTTTTCCATTACTGTAGTTAGTCCCAGCAATTTACTACCACAATCAACCTTAATTTTTCTTATTATTAATTACGGGTGATGAAGTTCGCGGAGGGCAGGCTCAGAAAATGATGTTAATCCTATAATGTCAACCTTCCCATCAAAACACTTCAAGTCACGATTTTTTCAAGGGCTCGTTCCTTCCGAGCTCGTCGTATCTCCAAGGCTATCCTGTCCCCCATGCTCATCCTTCGCTGGTACTTCGCGTTCGCATATTGTGATCCTATTCCCTGATGCACGTTGGTTCCCCCGCCATGCCTCACCGCGATATCCTGTGTGACCGGAAGGTGCATGAAGACCTTTCCCTCTGGAGCGTCGTAGAGGCCGTACTCGACCGCTACGCCCGGTACCTCGGACCAAGTTATGAGCGTCTGCAGGCACCACGCTCCGATCAAGCCAGGGGGCTCGTATTCTCGGGTCGCCATGAGGAAAGCGTCGGCAAATCTATGAACATCTTTCAACAGGGATTCGCGCAGGCTCATTGCGACATGGGCCGTGACCTCAAAGGATGGGATTTTCTTAAGTTTTAGCTGTATGTCGACAGGGAGCCTTATTAAACCATCGAGTATGGTCTCCCTTCGTTCATCGATAGAAAGGAACTCATTTGCGAGGTGAACCCTTGCTTCCTCTAGGCTAACTCCATAAAGTTCGGCAAACATATCGCCCGCATCCCCCCAATCTTTTTCTGCGCTTAATGGGGAGAAGAAGAAATTGAAGTTCGCGTGTGGACCCAGGACTATTTCCTCGACCCTTGCGCTTTCCAAGGACTCCCGATTGAGGTTTCCAGCTTTCATTTCCCTTCTAACTTTTTCCTCCAAGTCGGCAGAATCCGCTGCAAAGATAAACTCCCTCTCAAACTTACGAGAGGGATGCTCAGCTTTCATCAGCATTGGCCCATCGATGGGTTTCTTGAATTTGATCCCGCGCTCAACTATCCTGAACTCATATGATTTGGGATAAGGTATTCCCGCCTTCTCCGCGAACCAATAATAATCGCGCTCGATTTCCCCGCGGTTCTCGATTTTGAGAAGTTTTCTTGACCCCATGATGGGGATTGTGAATTTTTTCTCTATCAAGCTGCAAAGCTCATCACCCCCGACGTAGACGGTAAAGGCTCGATTAGGTATCTGTACACATTCCAGATCGACCATCTCATCAGCGTGTTTGATAATATCCGAATATTTATCGAGGATGACCAAAGCACATTTCCACTTTCCATCTTTTTTGATATCCCTCGGATCCCTAACGCAGATCATATCCCTTTTCACGAGCTCCGGAAGGTCCTCAACCACCTCGCCCGGCTCCCCTACAATCGGGTTTTGGAGATAGATCCTCGCCCGCTTCTCGGTGGTGTAGATTATAGATCTCAACCCGTAGTTTCGTGCGCCATACCTAGCATCTAACGCCGAGTGCGAACCTATGATGAGCTCGATCGGCTCTCGATATCTTTTCACTACCTCTTGCATCTCCTCTCTTTCGACCACATCGACCACCCCCTTCTGGTCATCGTCCTAACTTATTAGAATTCCCATGACATTTGAACCTTTCAGGGGGGTCAAAATTTTTATGGTTTAAGGCTTGGAACCAATAAATGTGAGAAATAACTCATCTGATGGTGAAAATATTAACCCAAAGGGTCTAACCATGGGTAATGGGAAAATGTATCAGCTACTGGCCTCTTAAAGGGAGGGAAGGGGATGAAAGAGAAGTTGATAGAGTTCACAATTAACGGAAAACCTACTAAACTCAGCGTAAAAACAAATGAATTGCTTTTGAATGTAATAAGGGAAAATCTAGGCCTAACCGGAACAAAATACGGTTGCGGCACGGGAGAATGTGGTACCTGCACCGTGCTCATAAATGAAAACCCAGTTCTCTCATGTCTAACACTTGCCGTTACGGTGGATGGAAAAAAGGTCACCACGATAGAAGGGATTGGAACCGATGAAAATCCACACCCGTTACAGCAAACGTTCGTTGAAACTGGAGCGATTCAGTGCGGCTTCTGCACGCCCGGGATGATCCTTTCGGCCAAGGCCCTCCTTGATAAAAATCCGAAGCCCACCGAGGATGAAATCAAGAGGGCCATCGAAGGAAATCTCTGTCGGTGCACTGGATACGTGAAGATAATCGAAGCAATCAAGCTGGCTGCCAAGCGTATTGGTAAGAAAAAATACTCCGGAAAGGTCCTCGGAGCCTTAAAAGAAAGACGGGTGCATTAAAGTGAGCGCCAGAATATTGTTGACCGACTTCGAGTACTTCGAGCCTGAAACGATTTCTGATTTGATAACCTTTCTTGCTAAACACGGAAAAGACACCAAATTGATCGCTGGTGGGACGGATTTACTCGTTGATATGAAAAAAGGAAGAATTAAATCAAAATACTTGGTCAACCTGATGAAAATCCCCGATTTAAGTTACATAATTGGGGACGGAGGTGGCCTTCGAATTGGAGCTACAACAACTTTTCGAAAAATCGAGGAATCAAAATTGATTAAAGAGAAATATCCGCTTCTTTTTGAGGCTGCACAAGCGATGGGCACAGTTCAAATTAGAAACATGGCCACCATCGGAGGTAACATATGCAATGCACTTCCCTCAGCAGACATTCCACCAGCGCTCGTAGCTCTAGACGCCAAGGCGAAGATAGTCGGCCAAATGGGGGAAAGATTTCTCCCTTTAGAAGAGTTCTTCGTGGACATCAGGAAAACTGCACTAAAGAGCGACGAGTTACTCACAGAGATTTATGCCCGAAGACCACCCGCTCGTTCGGGAACAGCGTTCCTCAAGATCAGTAGAACCACTAGCGATTTGGCTACGTTAAACGTGGCCGTGCGGATTACTTTGGAAAAAGACAGAGCCTGTAAAGATGCCAGGATAGTAGTCGGTGGAGGCGTAGGGCCCACTCTTATCAGGTCTAGGAAGGCGGAGACCTTGCTCGGAGGAAAGGTATTGAAAGAGTCCCTGATTGACAAAGCGGCTCAAGCGGCATCCGAGGAGCTAAAGCCAAGGCCAACCTCAATCCGCGCATCTCCCTTCTACAAAATAGAGGTTAGCAAAGTATTGGTAAAGCGTGCATTGATGAAAGCCTTGGACAGAGCCAAGCGAAGTAAGGAATCCATAAGCTAAAACGATGCCTTTTTCTTAGAAGTCTTTCTCAAACTGCCGCCCGAAGAGAGATAACCGTCTATCGCCCTAGCAGCTCTTTTCCCATCCCCTATCGCCGAGATCACCGTTGCAGACCCGCGAGTAATATCTCCTCCCGCAAAAATCCCTTCTCTACTCGTTGCACGCGTTTCTTCGTTTACCATAAAATATCCACGTTTGTTTGTTTGCACGCTAGTTGCACTTCTCGCCACGATGGGATTCGCCGTCGTCCCAATTGCGTCGATGACCATATCCACTTTCATGACGAAGTTCGATCCCTCGATGGGAAGCGGCTTTCTCCTCCCAGATTCGTCCGGTTCTCCCAGTCGCATCTTAATACACTCCATACCAGTAACGTTGCCCTTCTCATCACCAAGGATCCTAACTGGCAGAGTAAGAAAATCGAACCCTATGCCCTCTTCCTCAGCGTGAGCAATTTCCTCTACCCTAGCCGGCGCCTCTTCTTTGGTCCTCCTGTAAACAATATGCACCTCCTTCGCGCCCAGCCTCAAAGCGGTCCTCGCGGCATCCATAGACACATTCCCCGCCCCTATGACAGCCACTTTTTTTCCTACCTTAATGGGTGTGTCAAATTCTGGAAATCTGTAAGCCCCCATGAGGTTAGAACGTGTCAGGAATTCGTTGGCAGAGTACACATCATTTAAATTTTCACCAGGGATGTGCATAAACTGGGGCGCGCCGGCACCGTTCGCAAGAAATATTGCGTCAAACTCTTCCACTAATTCATCCACGCCCTTTGTGAGCCCCACCACGAAATTTGTTACGAATTTAACACCGAGCTCTTTGATTTTGTCTACTTCATATTCCACTATTTTCTTCGGCAATCTGAACTCAGGAATCCCATAGGTCAAAACGCCTCCTGGTTTATGGAGTGCCTCGAATATCGTCACCTCATAGCCCATCTTCGCTAGGTCTGCTGCACAGGTCAAACCAGCTGGCCCAGAACCCACGACCGCGACCAGTCTACCCTTCTTTTTAACCTCCGGCAGTTCCTCCTTTGTATCCTGTTTTCTAGCCCAATCGGAGACAAAACGTTCCAGCCTCCCTATGGAAATCGGCTTGCCCTTTTTGTTGTAAACACATGTGCGCTGGCACTGTTCCTCCTGCGGACAAACCCTTCCGCACATGGCGGGGAGGCTATTTGTTTTCAGTATCTCAAGGTACGCGCTAGTGAAATTCTCCTCAACTATTTTCCGAATGAACTGTGGGATGTGAATCTCAGCCGGACAGCCCTCCACACATGGCGGCGGGTCGCACTGCAAACACCTCTGCGCCTCGTAGATTGAATCTTCGGCGGTATATCCCAGCGGCACTTCATCAAAGTTGCGGATCCTTTTTTTAGGATCTTGCTCGGGCATCGGGCGCTGAGACCTCTTCATTCGCTCAGGGGTGGGTATCATGTCAGCCATTCTCATTTCCCCGCTCTTCTGTAGGCCTCGAAGGAAAGTTTTTCAAGCTGCTCATATCGCGCTAGTCGGTTCATAAACTCCGGCCAATCCACCAAATGTCCATTGAACTCCGGACCATCCACACATACAAACTTCGTTTCACCGTTCACAGTAACCCTACATGTGCCGCACATGCCCGTTCCGTCCACCATGATGGAGTTCAAGCTGACGATCGTTTCTATTCCGTACGGCTTGGTGACATCACTTGCTGCCCTCATCATCGGAGCCGGGCCTATGGCCCACACTTTTTTCACATCTCTTTTATCCCGCAGGACCTCCTTCAGAAGCTCGGTCACAAAACCCTTCCTCCCATAGCTTCCGTCATCAGTGGCAATTAGGAGCTCGGTGGAGGCTTTTCTCATTTCCTCCTCCATGATGATCAAATCTTTTGTTCTTGCGCCGATGATGGCGATGACTTTGTTGCCAGCTTCTTTCAAGTTTCGCGTTATGGGATAGATGCTGGCGATACCCGTTCCTCCGCCCACGGTCACTACAGTCCCGTAATTATTGATTTTGGAGGGTTTGCCAAGAGGACCAACAAGTGAAAATAATTCATCCCCCTCGTTCATTAGGGAGAGCTTGGCCGTTGTTTTCCCCACCACCACAAACACGATGCGCACCAATCCTTTTTTCCGGTCGTAGTCGGCGATGGTTAGCGGGATCCGTTCTCCCTTTTCATCGGTCATCACGATCACGAATTGACCTGGTTTGGCTCTCTTTGCGATTAGTGGGGCCTCAACATCCAATGAAATGATGTCTGGAGCAATTTTCTTTTTAGTGATTATCCTGTGCACTTCGGTCCCCTATAAATAAATTTACAATCAGTTTATAGTTCTTAACATGTTTCAAATACTGATATGGTTGTTACCAATCGTCGATGTCTTCGCCATTCAGCGGATACTGAGATATTACAGTTCGTTTGGGGTCCAAGTTCCTTGGGGCCACGCGAAGGCAGGGTTAATCGAGCGGTGGATCGGCTACCTGCCGGCGGGTTTCGTCATGGGGTGGTTTGAGGGCTTCTGGATGGCTTTGCTAATAGCATTTATCATCTTAGCTATCGTTGGGCCAATCGAGCTCTACCTGATGTACCGGGGTGTTAGGCCTTGGAAATTTTTTAAGGGAAAGCCCCCCAAGCTCGTGGCTAAGATTTTCCTGCTTGAGGGCTACAACGCCATCGGCTATTTCCTGCTGGGGGCTTTGCTCGCGCTGTTGGTCAATATCTGATCTCGCGAATGGGCTTCTCTTCCCGTGTGCGAGGCGAGAGATAATCAATCAAGCCCTCGATGTCTGGGGCCTCCAGCGTCACGACAATGGGGCCGAGGGGGGACTCGCCTGCAGTGAAACTGACCTTGCCCACGAAGGCGACCTGTCGGTTAAGCATAAATTGCACAGCATTATCCCGCCTGTTTCGAAGCATTACGGAGCGAGCTGAGTCGCGGATAGCTTGTTGTCTCAAAAGCTGGTGCAATCGTTCGAGCGATTCCACGCTGGTCGATTCTCCCACGAACAAATTCCCGGTCAAGCTGAGCTCAAGCGTCGGAAAAATCCGCTTTACCGCGATCTCGACCTTTTCCTTAGCTTCGGTCGGCTTTACTTCCGCCTCGACCCGCAGCCTCACGCCTTGCCACCAACTACCTTTTCGTAGAAGCCAATCGCGCGCTTATGAAGTTCTTTGAGCGTTTCCTCGTTCACGATGATAAAATCTGCGAGCGTGAGTGCCTCACCCAGCCCCCAGCCGAGCTCACGGCGATCCTTCTCTCGAAATGATTCTAAACTCATCACGTCATCGGCTCTCCTCCTGGGAGCGACGCGGGAGTAGCGAATTTTTTCGTTTGCCCAAATCGCAAGTAAGTGAAAACTATCGCCGAAGGAGCGTCGGAACTCATCAACCTCGGCTATTCCCCGAATTCCATCGACGACGACTGCTCGCTTTCCCTTGCCCCGGGACTTGATCAACGGGACACACCGCTTGGCAATTGCGCCCAAGCCCTCGCGCTTCCTGAGTTCCTCCGCGACCGCTGCGACAGTCGACTCGTTGATTTGCTTGCCCCGGCGCTTGACCTCCTCCCAGACAACATCGCCCATCCGAACGCTGGGAACATCAAATCTAGCCAGAGTCTTAGCAACCTCAGTCTTCCCTGAGCCGTGAAGGCCGACAATTCCGATGACTTCGAGCGCCATCATAACCCTTTTTCCCTAAGGTGTGTGCGGGTTTTAAATCTGGGGGATTACTTTCGGTGACCTCTCCCCCAAAGCCGCTTAAAAGCGTTGATCGAGACACGTTCGGAGATGTAACTGTGCTTGTCCAAAAGACCGTCCGAGCAAAAGTCTTCGGGCTGACCCGTCGCAAAGAAGCGCTGCTCAAACGAGAGTATAAAAACTGGCAAGTGTATCTTCAAGGCAGCCGCGAAGTCGAGCTCTACTCAGCGACCCAACAGCAGGCAGATAGATTGCTTAAGCGACTGGGAAAGCGTAAAAAGTCGAAGACCTACCCAATGGTTCTGCGCAACGATGTCATAAACGTCCAACAACACGACACCAAGCTAACGCGGTTCTGGATAAAGGTTCCGATCGCTGGGGTTCGAGGTGGCATCCGGGTTCCGCTCCAGTTCCCGCACAATCAGGCTCCGTTGCTCGAGGAGTCCAAGCTTCGGGAGTCCAAGCTGATCTGGAAGGGTGATCACTGGAGCGTTCATCTGGTTTTTGAGAAGGATATTAAGGTTCCAGACTTTCGCGCTAATTCCCGTGTCCTCGGTGTGGACTTTGGGGAGCGGCACATCGCCACTTCGGTGGAGTGGGATGGGCACGCGATGAAAAACCCGAGGTTCTACAGCACCGAGGTCAGGGGGATTAGGAGGCACTACGCTTGGCTTCGCAAACGACTTGGCGAGCGAAAGTGCCTCAAAGCGGTTAGGAAGGTCGGCAAACGGGAAAGGAAAAAGGTCGATGCAGCGCTGCACCATATTTCGAAACAAATTGTAAGTCAAGCGGAGGAAGCCAAAACAACGATAGTGATGGGGATGCCAAACGGAAGGTCGATGCGCAGAACGGCGAAGGGCAAGCGATTCAGGCGCGTGGTCTACTCGATGCCCTACTACCGATTGGCGCAGTTCATCCGCTACAAAGCGTTGTGGGCTGGGGTTCCAGTAGTCGAAGCGAATGAAGATTATACCTCAATCGAGTGCCACATCTGCAATGAGCGCTGTAAAAGGCCGAAACAGGACTTAATCATCTGCCCACATTGTGGTTGCTACCAAGCCGACCTGAATGCCGCGATAAACCTAGCTAAGAGGTTCCACGACCATTGGTTGCGGGACGGGGCCGCATTCGACACGGCCCAAAACTTGGGGATAATGAACTGTGCGTAGCAGGGAGCCACCCAAGAATCCCCCGACTTTAGTCGTGGGGAGTGTCATAATTCGACCACGATCAGCGTCGTCGTGTTGGTAACGCCAGAGATGCCCCGAATTTCTCCGAATACCGCCTTGGTCAACTTCTCGAGCGAGTCAACCTCAATTCGGGCGACGATGTCGTAGGGTCCTGCGACCGCCTCAGCCCTTTTAACTCCCCCGATGGCCTTGACCTTACGGAAGACCTCCGCCGTCTTCCCGGGTTCGGCTGAAATCAAGCTGTACGCGTTCACCATCAGCCCACCTCCACACCCATTTCCGTGGCTCGCTTTAAAACTTCTCGCCTAAGGAAAAATCAAATTATTATTTACCTTTTAAGAACTCACGGACGCCTCGAAGCCCAACCTCTTTGAGTGTCTTAAACTCCGCTTTCGTGCGCCCCTCCACCACCAACCTTGCCTTCGGCTCTGTTCCCGAGACCCTGATGAGAACCCAGCTCCCATTCTTGCGGTTAACCCGAACGCCATCTATGTCGAGCACGTCGCGGACCCCACTAACATTCTCTTGCAAGTACTTCCGAATGCCCCGCATGAAGTCCTCCTTCTGCTCTTCGGGGCACTTGAAATCCTCAAAATACATCGGATAATCCGGCACGTTAGCTGCGAAGATTTTTGAAAGCGGCTTTCGCTGGAGGGACATGACCTCAAGCAGTTTTGCCGCCACTAGCACCCCATCAGCCCAAGGTCCAAATTCTGGGAAAATCAACTTTCCCGGCTCGCCCGCGAAGCATGCACCATGTTCGAGTATCGCGGCGGAATAGTTGCCGAGCGCCGTTCGGAACGTCTTTCCTCCGGCCTGGGATACGACTTCCTCGATCGCGACCGAAGTGTTGATGCTCGTCACGATTGCCCCTCCTCCTTTAGCCCCGACCGCGAGCTTGGCGAAGAGCGCAATAAGCGCATCGTGCTTCACGAAATTCCCCCGCTCGTCGACCATCGCAACTCGATCCGCATCACCGTCGTGCGCTATACCGAGATCGGCACCAACCTCGCGAACGGTCAGCATGAGGTCGTTCAAATTCCAGGGCTGGGGCTCGGAGGGATGGCCTGGGAAGTGACCATCGAGGTGAGAATTCAGCGTCGTCACCTTACACCCAAGCTCGCGAAGTAGCAAGGGAGTAGCCACTGCCCCCACACCATTGGCGCAATCGACGACGACCTTGAAACCCCGCCTCACTTTAACCGCACGTTTGATCGCCTCTAGGTAGCGGGGGATTGCATCGTGATGCTGCACGGAACCCAGCGAGTCCCAGCTCGCGCGTTTCAGCTGCCCTTCAAAAATAAGTTCCTCCAACTTTAGCTCCTCCTCAGGCAAGAACTCCATTCCATCCGAGCGGTATAGCGCGACGCCGTTGTCCGTCGGCGGATTGTGTGAAGCAGTGATGATTGCTCCAGCTTTGGCGCCAAACTCGCGTACGGTGAAAGCGACGCAAGGCGAGGGCACCAATCCCACATCGATCACGTCGCACCCTCCGGCAAGCACGCCTGCCACAAACGCATGCTGCAACATCTCGCTCGAAGTCCGAGCATCCCACCCCACGATGATTTTTCCCTCACCCACGTAGCTCGCAACCGCCTGACCGAGCTTCAACATGAGCTCCGGCGTGACCTTCGTCGCTATGGGGCCGCGAATGCCCCGCGTGCCGAAGAGTTGCTTTTTGTGCATATCATCCCTCAAGCAACTTGGGCAACCCAACCTCTTCTAACTTTTCTCGCTTTGGCCTACCCTCGGCATCCCAACCTCGAATCTCGTAATATTCGTCAAGCATTCGATTGAACTCTTTTTTGCCAAGCTTAATCCCCTCCGCTGGCCCACTCGGAAGCGTCTCGCTCAGCAGCCTGGGTGGCAGGGTATCATCTCTCCGCGAGATGCCATCTCGCACGGCAAGCAAGCGCTCGAGGTTGTAGATTCGCTCCCCCACCTTGAGCAACCCCTTGACGTTGAGGTTCCAGCCCGTCGTCACCGCGAGCACGCGCACCATCTCCTCGACCCCTATCGCCCGGCCTCCTATGATGCAAACGCCTAACGAGTCCATCACCGCCCGTTTGTTTTGTTTCTCGCAAACGAGCTTCGCCTTTTCCTCGGTAGAAAATCGATCGTACTTTGGGGCGAAAACCTCATCTGAAAGAGTCCAAGCCTTGAGGTGACAGCCACCTCGACAAGCTGTGGCATAGGATAGCCCCATTCCCCAAGCGCCCCGGGGATCGTAGGCGGGCAGCTCCAAGCCCTTGACGTGCATGGCGAAAGCTTCCGAGCCCCTCCCAATTTTCCTCGCTGCGCTGCGAACACCTTCAGCAAGCAGGCTCCCTATGCCCTCTCGAAACGCGATCTTGCGGATAAGCTCAACGAAAACCCCATGGTTGCCAAACTTGAGCTCCAAGCCATTGACATCGTGCTTGCTCAGCAAACCCCGCTCGAAACACTCCATCGCGAAGCCAATCACGTTGCCAGTCGAGATCGTGTCCATGCCGTAGCGGTCGCACCACATGTTGGCAGCTGCAATCGCATCGAGACGATCTACACCACACTGCGCTCCGAACGCCCACAACGTCTCGTACTCCGGTCCCTCGACAAAAGTATTTGCGTACTCGCCTTCTACGACGACGCTGTACTTGCCGCAGGCGATCGGGCAAGCGTAGCAAGCGGTATCTTTTTTCACTAGCTGTTCGCGCATGGTTTCCGCGTTGATGCGCCCTGTACCCTCGAAGACCCCGGCTTGGAAGTTGCGCGTGGGGAAGAGGCCCCCCTCGTTGACCGGGTCTACGAACTGTGTGGTGCCGAACTTCGCGAACTCTTGGACTTCTTCGTTCCTCTTCATCTCAGCGATTAACTCCCGCGTGAGCGTCATGAGCCCCTCTTCGTCCGCCACCTCGATCCCGCCGTGTCCTCGCACTACAATCGCCTTGAGCTGCTTCGATCCCATCACAGCCCCTGCCCCCCCTCGACCGATCGAGCGGGAGTCGGCTTGAATATTAGCAAACCTCACAAGGTTTTCACCTGCCTGCCCTATGCTGGCAACGCGCGCGCGTTTGTCCTTGAGCTTCTTTCGAGTCGCGGCTTGGGTCTCCTCGGTCGTCAGCCCCCAGAGTTCGCCTGCATCGTGAAGCTCGGATTTGCCGTCTAGGATACTCAGCCACGTTGGACTCTGGGCCCTGCCTCGCATGATGATGCCGTCATACCCAGCGAACCTCAACTCCGCGCCAAAGAAGCCGCCCACCGAACAGCAGAGGTACATGTTCGTCAGGGGGGATTTCGTAGCCGCTTCCCAACGTGGGCATGCTGGCAAGGGTGTACCAGTGGCTGGGCCTGTCATGAAGACTAGGACATTATCGGGTGAGAGCGGGTCGACCGCAGGTTTGAGTTCCCTGTAGAGCAGTGCTGCCCCGAGACCGCGCCCGCCCAGAAAAGCGCGGACAAATTTTTCTGAGGTTTCCCGCTCCTCAATCGCCCCGCGCGTTAGGTCGACGCGTAAAATCTTACCAGCATAGCCAAACATTTAACCCCTCCTTGTCCTTGATACATCAACATTTATAGAATTACCCAAGTTTCGTTTAACAGAGATGCTAAGATGAAGGTCAAAATCTACACCACACCATTATGCCCATACTGCCGGATGGCGAAGGAGTTCCTGAAGCAACGGGGCGTCGAGTTTGAGGAAGTAAACGTACAAGAGGATCGCGGCGCGGCACTCGAGATGATCCAAAAGACCGGCCAGAACGGCGTTCCGGTAATTGAGTCTGATAATAAGATCATCGTCGGTTTTAACAGAGAGAAAATCATCGAGGTTCTGGGGCTATGAACGCGGAGCAACTTCGTGCTATCCTCGAGCGATATGCCAAGTCACAGGGTTTCCAGCTGAACCCGGATGAAAAAATCCTTGATGTAATAATCCAAGGGTTGCTCCAGAACGAGCAGAAGTTTGGTCGCCGATACTGCCCCTGCCGCGCGATCACCGGCGACCCTAGACAGGATCGAAAAATCATTTGCCCGTGCATCTATCACAAGAACGAGCTCAAGCAGATGGGACACTGTCACTGCGGGCTCTTCGTGGCTAAGAAATAATACTTTTTAGTTAGCAGTGGGGTTAAAACTTCGCGACTAATTTAGAAAGTTGTTAGTATGAGAGTGTCCTAAAGTACCCTGAGGAGCCGAGGAATGCAAGATAAATTGAACGGCCCAATAGATTTACTCTTTGGGCGCGCCTAGGCTCTTCTACCCAACGAATTTACCTTCCAAATCCTGCCCAAGCCTCTGCAGATATTCGTGGGCACACAGGGCCGCTTTCGCCCCTTCCCCCGCAGCCACGATGACCTGCTTTTGCGGCACATCCGTAACATCGCCAGCGGCAAAGATTCCATCAATGCTCGTCTTGCAGCGGTCATCAACCACAATCTCCTTTCGCTCGTTCAGCTTTACAACTCCGGCCGCGAACTCCGAGTTTGGCATGTAACCTATTTCGATGAAAACTCCCTGCGCTCCCAGCGTTTCCCGCTTCCCCTTCCGCTCCACCGTTACACCAGTGACAAATTTGTCGCCAGATATTTCGAGCACATTAGTGTTGGTGAGAACCGTCACCTTCTCGCTGCGCTCTACTTTATCACGCATTATCTCATCACCCCTTAGCCTTGGCCCGCGTTCGATCAAGTGGATCTTGTTCGCGATTTTCATGAGCTGCAGAGCCGCATCGAGACCCGAGTTGCCACCGCCGACAACCACAACGTCCTTATTGGGGAATAACGGGGCATCGCAGGTCGCGCAGTAAGTAACGCCTCTGTTCTTAAACTCTTGTTCGCCAGGTACGTTCAGCATCCTGGGTTTTGCGCCGGAGGCGATGATCAGCGCCTTTGATTTATAGATGCCCTTATCAGTTTTCACCTTGAATCCTTCATCCGTCTTCTCGATTCCCACGACATCCTCGTATTTCAACTCGATCTGAAATTCCTGCATGTGTTCCTCAAATTTTTTAGTCAGCTCGGGCCCCGTGATGTACTGATAGCCGGTGTAGTTTTCGATATCAGAGCTTAGCGCAGCCTGCCCGCCAATGTCTTTCGTTATTACGAGGAAATTCATCCGCTTTCTGGCAGCATAAATGGAAGCCGTTATCCCGGCCGGCCCCGCGCCAACTATTATCAACTCATACATTCCCTCACCTTGAACTTGAGGCAAGACACCTCGTTGCATTTTATGGCAGTTTGAGTGCCTTTTTTATAGCATTCCGATTGAAGCCAACAATTATTTCGCCGTTGATATCAAGAACCGGCACTCCCATTTGGCCGGATTTCTCCATCATTTCAATGGCTGCGGCCCTATCCGCCCCAACGTTCTTTTCAACGAATGGAACCCCATTTTCCTTTAGAAACGCCTTGGCCATTACACAGTAGGGACACGTAGGAGTTGTGTAGATCTTTACGTTTGTTTGAGCTTGAGCCATCTGTATCCATCCATTGGTCTTACCGATTAACCTCTTTTATTTTTTGCACGACGGTTTTTGCTCCGCCCCGCTGCCTGCTAAAAATCAGCCTTTCTCGGTAACCCCTTGATTTCAAATGCTCACTTTCAATCTTGTAGGTAATCACATAACGCTCGTCACTGCCGTTATCTACTTTTGCTATCTCCAGCGTCTTTCTAATCACCTTCTCGAGCTCTAGCTTTAAGTCGTCAAAGTAATCGTAAAGGCCGCATGTCCTACAAAATGGGCCACTTAGCTCGACAATGATCGAGGGGCCTTCCAGCTTAACGAGCTTAGCAATGGCCTCGGATCCGTGCCATTTGTTAAACTCGGCCAAAGCTCGAACCACAAACTCTTTGTAGCCATTGGTGCCGAAAGTCGATGCCATATCATTCACCTACGCGTGGCGAGATGCCTTTTATAGGAGTGGGCGCAGTGCACGCAACAGAACATCAAGGTCTTCCCTTCGATCTGCTCCCTGTGTCCGCCCTCGTATACCTTGCAGCCGCAGTGGGCGCACTTTGTCAGCCTTGGCTCCAATATCGCAGAAACAATGTCGCTGAAACTATTCATCATCCTGGTGGCCGCCGTCTCACCGTCCTTGGTCAGGGTGTAGACTTTTTTTCCTCGTTCCCCAACCATCATGACTTTCTGCCTAACCAGCCCGCTTCTTTTGAAATTTTTGAGCAGCGGATAGATCTGCCCGGGGGATGGTTTTTTACCTATTTTTTTCCCAAGTTCTTCCATTATCTCATAGCCGTGCATTGGGCCATCCTTAAGAAGTTGCAGGGTGTAAAATTTTGTGAGGCTGGTGAATTGGGTTTTTTCGACCATGATTATCGAATAAAATATGGGATATAAGATATATTTAAATATGATATATCAAATAATGATATATTGAGGGTCACCGTGAAGAAGGATCCAGTTTGCGGGATGGTTGTCGACGAGAAAACCGCAATAAAGCGGGTGATCGAAGGCAGGACATTTTACTTCTGCAGCAACACGTGCGCCGAGACCTTTGAAGCTCCGGAAAGGGCCATGCGCAGAATGAAGCGGAGGGTTACGGTAGCTCTCAGCGGCGCAGTAACAATTGGTGTGATACGGGTTGCGGTCTTTCTCGGGCTCGCAGCTGGCGCCGTCACGATAGAGTGGGCACCCCTGTCCCAGCTTCCGTTCCTGACCTATGGTGTCCTGATGTTCCTGCTTACCACGCCAGTCATCTTCATAGGCGGCTGGAGCTTCCACCACGGCGCCTACGATGCCATTAAACACCGCACGTTCAACATGGATGTTTTGATTTCGATGGGCACTCTCACCGCATACTTCTACAGCGTGGTGGTGGTCTTCTTCCCTGGAATCTTGCCCGTTGAGGAGTCCTACACCTATTTTGAAGTCGCCGCCGTGATCATAGCTTTCGTGATATTGGGCAGGTACATGGAGGAGATCATCAAAAAGCGCTCCGCGGCGGCCGTTAGGAAGTTGATGGACCTCCGTCCAGCTACCGCGAGAGTTGTCAGGAACGGAAAAGAGACCGAAATCTCAGCGGACGACGTGCAGATCGACGATATCGTGGTCGTCAAGCCGGGGGAAAGCATACCGGTCGACGGCATCGTGGTTGAGGGGGATTCCACAGTCGATGAAAAAATAATAACTGGGGAAAGCATTCCAGTCGAGAAAAAACCCGGCGATGAGGTTATCGGCGCGACCATCAACAAGCACGGGGTACTAAGATTCAAGGCCACAAAGGTCGGCGCTGAAACCACCCTGATGCAAATCGCCCGCATGGTGGAGGAGGCCCAGGCTTCCGGTTCGCGCATTCAAAGGATAGCCGACAAGGTTGCGAGTTATTTTGTCCCGATCGTCATCATTGTCGCAATAGTGTCCACATCTATATGGGCGCTTTCGGGAAACGCCATAGCAGCGCTTTGGGCGTTCGTGGGGGTTCTGATAATCGCTTGCCCCTGCGCGCTCGGCATAGCGACTCCGGCAGCACTCCTCGCGGGCGTTGGGAAGGGAGCCGAGCACGGCATACTCATAAGAGGAGGAGAATTCGTCGAACAAGCGCCGAAGCTCACTACTGTCGTTTTCGACAAGACGGGGACGCTAACGAAAGGAGAACCCTCGGTGACCGATGTCGTGGGCGTTGGCGTTTCCGAGAATGAAGTTCTAACGTATGCTGCGATAGCCGAGAAAGGCTCCGAACACCCGCTCGCGGAGGCAATCATCAGGGCCGCGGAAGCCAAGAAGATAAGGATAAAAGATTATGATTCCTTTAAGGCTATCCCAGGCCACGGTGTGAAGGTCACAGTCGGGAAGAAAAAGATACTTTTGGGTAACCGAAAACTCATGAAAAACAACCGTGTGTCGATAACGGAGATTGAGGGAAAAATCAGCGCTTTGGAGATACAGGGAAAAACCGTCATGATCGTGGCCGTGAACAAGAAAGTCGTTGGCGCGGTCGCGGTGGCCGACACCCTCAAGGAACATTCGGCGGAGGCCGTGGTCAAGCTCAAGAAGATGGGGATAGAGGTTTACATGCTGACCGGTGACAACGAAAGAACTGCCAACGCGATAGCCAAACAGGTTGAGATAGACAAGGTGTTGGCGGAAGTTCTTCCCGGGCAAAAGGCCGACGTTATCAAGCAACTGCAGGCCGAGGGAAGGGTAGTCGCGATGGTCGGGGACGGGGTAAACGACGCCCCAGCTCTGGCGCAGGCCAACCTCGGGATAGCGATAGGCAGTGGTTCAGACGTGGCGAAAGAAACTGGCGGCATAATCCTGATCAAAGACGACCCGAGGGATGTCGTCGCGGGAATCAAGCTGAGCCGAAAGGTGATGGGGAAAGTAAAGCAGAACTTGTTTTGGGCATTCATCTACAACACGGTGGCGGTACCGGTGGCGGCGTTTGCGCTGTTGACGCCGATCATCGCGGCCGCGGCCATGGCCTTGAGTTCATTGAGTGTCGTGTCGAATTCTGCGCTGCTGAAGAGGTTGAAGTTAGAAGTTTGAGGAGTTGAGACGGCATGGCGAAGGATTTGGTTTGCGGGATGAACGTGGACGAAAAGACCGCGAAGTACAAGTCGCAGTACAAGGGCCAGACCTACTACTTCTGTGGTTCGGCTTGCAGGAACAGTTTCGAGAAGAACCCGGAGAAGTATGTGAAGGGCTCTGGGATGCACCACCACTAGGGTGCGGGGACGAAAAATATGGTTAGAGACCCAGTCTGTGGGATGGAGGTCGACGAGCGGAAGGCGGAGTTCAGGTGGAGCTATCGCGGGACAGTTTACTACTTCTGCTCGGCCGTGTGCATGCGAGGGTTCAGGAGACGCCCTGAGAAGTATTTGGGAAGGAGGTGAAAGGTCGATGAAATGTCATGAACACACCAAAGAAAAGGAGGTAGAAGAAACGCGGGAACAAGAGATGGAACGCCAGCATCAAACGTATGGCCACTCCTGCTGCGGCGGCGGGAAGATGGCCTATATCTGGATTGCGATGTTGATCCTGCTCATTTTGCTATCCCTGCTTGGCCGGTAGTGGAGGAAACAAAAAATGCTCTGCTGTGGTAGAATTTTTCGTGACCCCAAATCTTTTTTTGATATTCCTGGGAGTAATTTTTTAAATAAAAAAATATAAATACTCTTATTTGCAACATTTTTCCAAATCCGGGGGTATTGGGTTGACCAAAACCAAGGTGAACAAGTCGATAGCCGAGATAAACGACCGGATCAGGCGCGGCGATGCAGTTGTCGTGACAGCGGAGGAAATGATAGAAATCGTGAGGGAAAGGGGCGAAGTCGAGGCTGCCAAAGAAGTTGATGTCGTCACAACCGGTACCTTCGGGGCGATGTGCAGCTCGGGAGCCTGGCTGAACTTCGGGCATGCTGACCCGCCGATCAAAATGCAGCGCGTCTGGCTCAACGATGTCGAAGCCTACACTGGCGTCGCGGCCGTCGATGCTTACATAGGCGCCACCCAGCTCAGCGAGACCCGCGGCTTCGAGTACGGCGGCGGGCATGTAATCGAAGATTTAATCCGGGGGAAGGAAATCGAGGTTAGGGCAATTGCGTACGGTACTGATTGCTACCCCCGCAAGGAACTCGAAACAATCGTGACCAAGGATGACATAAACCAGGCGGTGCTCTGTAACCCTCGCAATGCTTACCAGCGCTACGTCGCGGCCACAAACTCGCGCGATGAAACGATCTACACCTACATGGGCACCCTACTACCAAACTACGGCAACGTGACCTACTCCGGCTCTGGCGCTTTGAGCCCGCTACACAACGACCCAAATTACGAGACAATTGGCATCGGGACGCGAATTTTTCTGGGTGGTGCCCAAGGCTACATCTTCTGGGAGGGCACCCAGCATGCACCGACCAAAGCAATGGGGACCATCATGACCATCGGCGATCTCAAGGAGATGGATGCGCGCTACATCAGAGGAGTGACCATAGAAAAATACGGAACCTCGCTGTACGTCGGGTTAGGTATCCCTATCCCTATCATAAACGAGCGCGTTGCTAAGACGACGGGCATCAGCGATGAGGAGATAAAAACCAATCTCACTGACTACGGGGTCCCGAGGAGGGAACGCCCGATCCTAAAGGAAGTCACGTACGCTGAGCTAAAATCAGGGAGGGTCGAAGTCGGTGGGAAGGAGGTGCCAGTTAGCCCCCTGAGCAGTCTGAAGCAGGCAAGGGAAATTGCTGGCACCCTGAAAAAGTGGATCGATGACAAAAAGTTCTTTCTCGCCCAAACGGTTGAAGGGCTTTCAACTGATCAGGTGTTCAAGCCGATGAAACAGATTGCCGCTGCCCCTCTTGCCAAGGACTTGATGACAAGGGAGGTAGTGACCGCTAGACCAAGCGATTCGATCACCAGCGCGGCAAAGATATTCGCGAAACGAAACTTCGACCACCTGCCAATCGTCAATGAAAAAGGAAAGCTCGTGGGCATTGTGACCTCATGGGACATTGCAGTAGCGGTCGGAACTGGCAAGAGGAAACTATCGGAGATCTTGACCTCCAAGGTCATCGTGGCGTCCGAGAATGAACCCATCGACGCGGTTGCGAGGAAGCTTGAAACGCACGGGATTTCGGGGGTCCCGGTGGTAAGCACAGGGGGGGAGTTGAGAGGTATCCTCACAAGCGAAGACCTATCGAAGCTGATCGGGAGGCGAAGAAAGTGACGAAAAAAGTACTGTTAAAATATTCGGCTGAAAAGGTCAAGGAACCTATACTAGCATCGATCATCAAAGAAACGGGTACGCTTCTGAACATCCTACACGCGGAAGTCAGCGCAGAGGGCGGGGAGATCCTGCTCGCGACCGACGCTCCCGAGGCGGAAGTGAAGCGATTAATCGAACTTTTCGAACAAAGGGGAATTGAAAGCAAGGAACTCAAACGTGCAATTCAGCTCGATGAGGAAAAATGTTTCGACTGTGGTGCGTGCGTCTCGCTCTGCCCCACCGGAGCGCTCCGGTTGACCGATGATTATTCGATTGAGCTCGACGAGGACAAATGCATTTACTGCGAAATCTGTGTGCCGTCTTGTCCGGTAAGGGCGCTCAAGGTGTCGAAATTTTAGGTGATCTAAATGTACACCCGATCTTGGTCCTTTAAGGAAACTAACCTCGTTATCAAGTGCGACGATGAGCGGGCAATAGATGCTGCGATCAATGCCAGCTTGCAGGCTAGACGTGAAATCGAGAGGCTCGTTATCACACGCCCGGAGTTCAGGTGGTCCCTCGAGCCCCTGAGGCTCAAGGGGGAGTACCCGAGGGTCATAGAGCTCATGTTAAGAGCAGCTGAGATCGCTGATGTGGGACCGTTCGCAGCGGTGGCCGGATCGATTTCGCAGATTGCAGCTGAGGCAGCGCACGAGGCCGGTGCCAAAAATGTGCTGGTAGAAAATGGTGGTGACATAGCTATAATTGGTGACAGAAAATTTCGCGTTGGAATTTACGCAGGGGAAGCGAGAACCTCAGGAAAAATAGGGTTCCTCGTCCGAAAGGAGAACTTGCCGATAGGGATTTGCACGAGCTCGGGCACTGTGGGACACTCATTAAGCCTTGGACAAGCGGACGCAGTCGTCGCGGTAGCTAGCGAAGCATCCCTGGCTGATGCCGCCGCAACCTCCATAGCAAACGCCGTGAGGGGGGCGGATATTGAGTCCTCAATCAAGCAAGGTTTGAATCGGGGGCACGACATCCCAGAAATCCGGGGTTGTCTGATCGCGAGGGAAGGGCATATCGGTACTTCGGGCAATCTGCCGGAGCTGATTCGAGTGTCGCCGGAAGCGGGGGAAATTTCAGTCATTTCAAAAAGATATCAGGATTATGGGCTAGAGCTGGCATCCATTTTATAGAGGAACCCCCAAGGGTGAGAGGGAAACTGATGGCGATTACAGTAAAGTTCTTCGCGAACTTCCGCGAGGTAACTGGAAAGTGGCAGGAAAGGGTTGAGAAGACAAAAAACGTTGCTTCCCTGCTGGACGAACTCGTTCACAGGTTTGGAGAGAGGTTGGCTGAACAACTTTACTCGCCGGGGACGCGGAAACTCCGCGGAGAAGTTAATATTTTTGTGAATGGTAAAGGAATAGGTCTTCTACAAAAGCTGAACACTCCACTAAAAGACGGGGACGTTGTGGCGATCTTCCCACCCGTGGCTGGGGGCAAGCTGACGCCCGATGAACTCAAGCGCTATAGCCGTCAAATTATCATCCCGGGTCTCGGAAAGCGGGGGCAGCTTAAGCTGAAGCGGGCCCACGTGTTCGTCGCTGGATTGGGAGGACTGGGTAGCCCATCTTCGATTTACCTCGTCGTCGCAGGGGTCGGACACCTAACGATCATCGATGAGCAACAAGTCGACCTAACAAATCTCAACCGCCAAGTGTTGCACTGGGAGAATGATGTAGGGCGGTCGAAGGCGGAGTCAGCGGTAAAAAAGTTGCTCGCGATGAATCCCAACGCCAAGGTGGATAGCAAGCTCAAGCGGATAACTCCCGAGAACGTGAACAAACTAATCAAGGGGGCTAATGTCGTCGTAGATGGTATGGACAACTATCCCATGCGCTACCTGCTTAACGAGGCCTGCGTGCACAACCATATCCCCTTCATTCATGGTGCCGTTGAGGGGTTTGTTGGTCAAATGATGACTATTTTACCGGGCGAGGGCCCATGCTTAAAATGCGCCATACCGCAAGAGCCCCCGAAAAAGCCCGTCTTCCCCGTGCTGGGGGCCACGCCCGGAGTCATCGGCTGCCTGCAGGCGATGGAAGCTATCAAGCTCATCACGGGAGTGGGCGAGCCACTCGTCGGGCGAATGCTGATATTCGATGGAATGAACATGACATTTAATGAATTCAAGGTCGAACAGAATCCAAGTTGCCCGGTATGTGGCAAGTTGAGCAGGTAGGTGTCAAATGCCCAAAATACCCAAAGAAAGGCTTGAGAAATACCTCGACCTCCAGCGCGATTTCAAGGAGGAGAGGTACATCAACCTCCACCCCATTCAGCGAGGAGGAGTGCTCACCGATGCTGCGCGGAAGGCACTGTTGGAGTTCGGCGACGGGTACTCGACCTGTGACTGGTGCCCGCCGAAAGCTGCGAGACTCGACGCAATCGAACGTCCCCCCATAGCCCAGTTCATGCAGGACTTGGCGGAGTTTCTAGGCATGGATGTCGCCCGAGTGGTGACGCGCTGCAGGGAAGCACAATTCATAGCCTTCGCGACGCTCGGGGAACCAGGCGACTACGTGGTCGTCGATGGCCTAGCCCACTATTCAACCTACATCGCTGCAGAACTCGCTAGGCTTAAAGTAAAGGAGGTGCCCCACGGCGGCCACCCGGAGTTCAAGCTCGACTTGGATGCATATGCTGACAAAATAGAGGAGGTCAAGCGGGAGACCGGAAAGCTCCCCACTGCGGTGCTGCTCACTCACGTCGATTATCTATACGGCAATCTGAATGACGCCGCAGCGGTGGGTAAAATATGTAAAAAATATGAGGTACCCTTCCTGCTGAACGCGGCTTACACGGCTGGCGTGATGCCTATGGATGGAAAAAAGCTTGGGGCAGACATCCTCGTCTCGAGCGGGCACAAGTCATGGGCGGCGAGCGCCCCAACCGGCATCTTGGCGATCAAGGAGGAACTGATCGACCGGGTGCTGGCGAGGTCGAAGATAGTGGGCGACTGGAGCGGGCGCAAGTTCTCGCTTAAGGAGTACGCTCTGCTGGGCTGCACGGTCATGGGTGGACCCCTGATCTCGCTGATGGCCTCGTTCCCCCAGGTGGTCGAGCGGGTCGAACGCTGGCCCCAAGAGGTGGAGCAGGCGAGGTATCTGGTCAAGCAGCTTGAAAGGATAGAGGGGACCCAACAACTGGGGGTCAAACCCAAACAACACACCCTTACCCATATGGAGTCGGAAGGATTTTACAAGGTGTCGGGGGCTCACAAGCGTCGAGGGTTCTTCCTGTACGATGAGCTCAAGCGCAGGGGTATCGTTGGCATTCAAGCCGGCCTGACGAAGCACTTCAAGCTCAACACTTATGGGCTGACCAAAGCGAAAGTGGAGCGCGTCGCGAATGCATTCCTTGAAATAGCCAAGGATCAAGGCCTAGCCATCGCGTGAACTTCATGTAACAACGATCTCAAGCTCTTCGATCCCGCGATCCTTCAGTACGTATGCTTTTCGCCCGATGACTCGCTCCTTCGCCGCGCTGATGATTAGCCAAGCGACCCCCGGCCACAGCTTCATTATTTCTGAGTCACGAGAGCTCACGTAGGCCGCGATGTTCGGGTGGGAGTGGTAAATGCCGACCAGCTCTAGACCTCTTTCATCAGCCCGCTTAATCGTCTTGAACACCAGCTCTGCGTCGACCTCGAATGCGATGGGAGAGCCGAGCACGTTCTCGGCTTTCACGACTTCCACAACCTCGATGACGTTTTTCCCGAACTTGCCGAGGAGCAACCCACAACACTCACGGGGAAAATTTTTCAACGCGTGCCCATCGATCGCATTTAAAAAATCGCGGCTGAGCTTGAGATTCATCCGAAACCCTAACGTCACTAGTCTTGACGCTTCGCCAAAATTTTGACCGCTTCAATCGCGACATCAATTGCCCTATCGATGCCCGCGTGCGGGTCGACGATTTTTCCGATGGGGCCTATGATCGCCAGCACCCCGCCGCCTCGCCAGCCGTTGATGCTGCAGAGCGTGTAGATCGTGGAGCATTCCATCTCAGTCGCCAGCACCCGCGCCCGCTGCCAAACCTTCCATCGTTGAGCTGACTCCTCCGCAAGCGGCACTCGCTCGGGTTCCTCGGAGTAAAAGGAATCTTTGGAGACCGCTAGGCCGACATGGTGTTTGACCTCCAAGCGCCTCGCCGCCTCGATGAGTGCATTCGTCACCTCGAGGTTTGCAACCGCGGGGTAGCTCAGCGGCACGTACTGAGGCGAGGTCCCCTCCTCCCTCACGGCTGCATTCGCTATCACTAGCTCGCCAGTTTTGACTTTTGGGTTTACCGCGCCCGCCGTCCCAACGCGGATGAAAGTGTCGGCCCCGCACCTCGCCAGCTCCTCAACTGCTATCGCCGACGAAGGGCAGCCTATGCCGGTCGAGGTAACGGTGATTGGTGCACCGCCCACCTCACCCGTGAAGGTTCGAAACTCGCGATTGAACGCTATCTCCTTAGCCTCGTCAAAACGTTTTGATATTAACTCAGCCCGAGCTGGGTCACCCGGTAACAACACGCAGCGCGCCACCTCACCGGGTTTAACGCGAATATGGTACTCCATTTTTCCCGGGATATATTCTCGTGCCACCGGATCACGCTCCAAGGCTACTTATCGCACGAATTTAAGGTTATTTCGTCCAATCGTTATCTCCTCAAATATCTCAACAAGCGCTCTTCCCCAAGCTCGCACAACCTTTGCCTGACTAGCCCCCTCAGCTTCGGGATACCCTCGCCGGTTTTAGCCGAGATCGGGGCAATGACATCAAGCCATTGCCGCCACGGTGCCGGCAGTCCGAGCTTCTCGCACACTTCGTCGAGCACCCCATCGCGCTCCTCGGGGTAGATAAGGTCAATCTTGTTCGCGACGACGATCGGCCGGAGCTCGAGTTCCCGCAAAAATTGAAACATCTCGACATCGACGGGCACCTGACCTCGCCGCTCCCACCGCTCGACGATCTCGCTGAATGCACGGACATCTATCACCTGCAGCGCGAATAGAATTCTCTTCCGATTTCGCTCGAGATAGCGCACGATGCCGGTCTTTATCTGCTCCTGCAGCTCACGGCTGACCCCAGCCATGAAGCCGAATCCGGGCATGTCGACCACGTCGAGCTCCCCGCAGCGGTAGCGATAAGGCCTACGCGTGACCCCGGGCCGCTTGCCTATGCGGACGCGTTTTCCCGTGAGCTGTCGGATCACGCTTGACTTTCCCACGTTCGAGCGGCCGACGAGCACGAGTTCCATTCAATCCCCAACAACCACTTTGATGCTGCTAAACTAAAGCTTGGTTTAGTTCACATGGGTGCACAGCTGTGGGGTCCTTGATAAAAATTCACAGGGGTGTGAACTTCCCGCGAAAGGATTAAAGAACGCTGCAGCTACAATCGTTAGGCGATACCATGACTGATATCGTGCTAACTCACGGCACGGTGGTGACGATGAACGAGCGGCGGGAGATAATACGTGACGGCGCTGTAGCGATCGATGGCAACCGCATCTCCGCCGTCGGCAAAACGAATAAAATCAAGACGAGCCATCGTGCTGACATCGAACTCGACTGCCGCGGCAAGCTCGTCCTCCCGGGCTTGATCGACTGCCACGTGCACCTCGCGCAGGCCTTGATCCGGGGGTGCGCCGACGACCTCTCGCTTGTCCCCTGGCTCAGCGAGCGAGTTCTACCCCTACAAGGCTCCTATTCTACCCGCGAGGGTGAGCTCAGCGCCAAGCTCTGTTGCATCGAGATGATCAAATCAGGTACAACGACATTTGTGGAGAGCCTTCTTCACTGGAGATATGGGTTCAACGAAATTGCGAAGGTCGTCGATAACACAGGTATTCGTGGCGTCCTCTCGAAATCCATGATGAACCTCCGCGGCTACGCCGACCAGCCCGACGCAATCCCTGAGGGTATGGCTGAGGACGGGGAGACGACCATGCGACAGGCTCTCGAGATGATAAAAAAGTGGCATGGTAAAGCTGACAATCGAGTTCACGTCTGGTTTGGCGCACGAACCCCCGGGGGATGCACCGTCGACTTCTACCGCGAAATTTCCGAACAGGCACGCAAACACCGGACCGGCATCACCATTCACTTGGGCGAGGTAAAGGTGGACATCGATTACATGCGGAAGGAATTCAAGATGACCCCGATGGAGTTCATGAGGCACTGCGGCGTGGTCGGCCCCCACGTGATTTATGCTCACGGGGTCTGGATCCCGCAAGAGGATTTCAAAATCCTTCGCGAAACAAAGGGCACCGTCTGCCACTGTCCCGCGAGCAACCTGAAGCTTGCCTCGGGGTTCGCCCCCGTCCCCGAAATGCTGCACGCAGGGGTCAACGTGGGTTTGGGTTGTGATGGAGGGCCGAGCAACAACTGCTATGATATGATCCGGGAGATGAAGCTGGCCGCCATCGTTCACAAGGCGCGCCTGCTCGACCCGGAGGTGCTACCGGCTGAACAGGTGCTCGAGATGGCCACCCTGAACGGCGCGCGCGCAACCCTCTGGGGAAAGGAGCTCGGGTCGTTGGAATCCGGGAAGCTCGCGGACCTCATCGTGGTAAACCAAAACAACCCTCACCTCGTGCCCGTGCGCAACCCGGTTTCGAACTTGGTCTACGCGGCGAACGGCTCAGACGTCGACACCGTGATCATCGATGGCAAAATCGTGATGCAGGGGCGGGAGGTCAAGACGATCGATGAAATCGAGATAGTGGAGCAAGCGCAAGAGGTCGGGCTCGAGGTGGACAAGCGCCTGGGTCTTGAAACGGGCCCAAGCTGGCCGGTGAAATGAGTGACGCTGAAGAGTTTCTTCGAGCCATCGAGCGTCGCAATCGTGGGTGCCTCGCGCGAGCCGGGGAAGCTTGGGCACGAGGTTCTTCGAAATATCATCGATGCAGGGTTCAAGGGTAAGCTCTATCCCATCAACCCGAAGGCGGACGAGGTGATGGGACTCAAGTGCTACCCATCGATAAAAGATATACCCGGCAAGGTCGAGCTCGCCGTCATCATCGTTCCCGCACGTTTTGTTTCCTCGGTGGTGGCTGATTGCGGGACAAAAGGGGTCAAAGCCGCAATCGTGATCTCGGGTGGTTTTGGAGAGGTTGGACCGGCTGGAGTCGAGCTAGAGCAACAACTCGTGGAGGCCGCAAAAAAGGCAAACCTGCGCGTCCTTGGGCCCAACTGCCAGGGGGTCAACAGCACTTCAGTCGGGCTTTGCGCCAGCTGGCCGTTGGTGAAGGCAAAGGGACCCATCTCGGTCATCTCCCAGAGCGGCACCATCCTGGCCGCGATCGCTTGCTGGGCCGAGGAGGAGGGAATCGGCGTCAACAAGCTCGTGGCGCTTGGGAACAAATGCGATGTCGATGAAACGGAGTTGTTAGAATATTTGGCCGCTGATAAGGGGACGAAGGTCGTTGCACTTTATATCGAGGGGGTGCGAGACGGGCGAAAATTCTTGGAGGTGGCGCGACATGCTGCCGAAAAAAAATTCATCCTCGTGCTCAAGGGCGGTCGCACGGCGAAGGGCGCTGAAGCCGTGGTATCCCACACGCGTTCGCTCGCTGGCAAGGACGCCGTTTTCGATGCGGCGTTCAAGCAGGCCGGCATTCATCGAGCTCTGGGCGTTGAGGAGCTCTACGACGCTTGCAAGGGGTTTGCCCACCTGCCCTTGCCAAAAGGTAAAAACGTTGCCATCGTGACCAGCTCAGGTGGTTCCGGCATTTTGGCCACCGACGCCTGCGAGGAGTCCGGGTTGAACGTAGTCGAACTCCCGGCAGATGTGCGCGAAGGGCTCAAGGAAAAACTCCCGCCCGAGTGCATCCTTCGCAACCCGCTTGACCTAACCGGTAGTGCAACATCCCAGATGTACGATGAAGCGTTGGCAGCCTTAGGGATATCTCAGGAAATCGATTCCGTGATCGTGATTGTCGGTGACCCGATGCCCGGCATATCGGAAGTGATAGCAAGGCACCTTTCACGTGGCAAGACCATCATCCCCGTGATGCTTGGGGGAGGAAAAGTGGAGGTCGAGGAAAGGGCGAAGCTTCAAAACCTGCATGTCCCCGTCTACCCGGGCCCCCTTCGGGCAGCGCGTGTGCTCTCAGCCCTAACCCGCCATGCACAATCTTAGATTATTATTCACAACACCCTAATTAGGTGCCCGCCGACCTCGAAAGTTAATGCCCCTTAACTTCCCGAATCGAGCTCACTCTTGGCTCCTTTAGGGAAGTTAATGCGCCGTTTTGTTGCTCACGGCTAAGGGGGAGGTAAGAAATCCCATATGTTCCGTTAGTATGTAGTCTGGGAGTGGTATTTTTAGCCCATAATAATTAATATGAGGAGCGCTTGCGGCGCCCCTCCGGAACTCGTGTGCGTTACTGCCGACCAAAAGCTCCAATCACGGATCGCCCGAAATGGGCGCGAAGGGCCACTGCAGGTATTTCTTTCCGATCTCGCGAAACAGGTCGTTCCTTCGGTCTGGGGTGGCGAAGGGCCACTCCATGTAGATTCTGGTATTTAAGCCGTGGAGGACGTCCCGGGTGACGGTGAAGGTAGCTACTGTAGCTAGCACCGCGCCCGTCCCGTCGACCAACACGAGATCGACCTTCTCTACGGGCTCTTCCGTCGGCCACACCGCGCCCAGTGGGTGCGGGACGGGAAAGATGCCGGTCAGGTGCCAAGGCATGATTCCCTGGTAGATGACATTCTCTCCTTGGGGGCTGCCTCCGTAGGTCTTGAACTTCGCGACTAGTTTAGCCGCGTCCTCGCGCAGGCGTAGACTTATATCGAGCTCAGTAAGGGGGAACACGAACCGCCGAAGCTTGATCTTGTAGAGGTTCTCTAGATAGAATTCGACACCAGATAGGTGTGCGAAGGCGACAGCGTTGTCCTTCACTGTACTAACGGCCTGAGAGGTCGCGGTAACGGTCATCTTATCCAGGGTGCAGACCGTGCCGCTCGGTACGTTGACGCTGAGCGTTGCGGTGGCCGAGGCGCCCGCGACGATCGGCCCGACCGAGGCCGGCGAGACCGTCGCGCCCCAGTCATCGACGACAGTTAGGTTGTATGTGTCACCAGACGTGCCCGTGTTTTTAACGGTGACGGTGCAGTTCAGCGTCGCCCCCAGTATACCGCCTTGGAATACCGGCGAAACGGACGTGCGCACCTCTCGCGTCGGCAGCTGTGCGTTGCTCCAGACTTCCAGATATGGCCATAAATCCCTAGCCCTATAATCGTCCCTCGAGGTGAAGCGAGCGGCGTTATTGACGGTATCTATGTTCTCCCCTAGGTAGACCAGAGCGAAGCTCGCGAGTTTCTGAGGATCGTTCTCCCACTGGTCCCGCACGAAGGCCGTGACATCCCAGGAGTAATTATCATCCGCTTTAGTCACTGCACGGGTGTCGAGTAAGTTATCAATCCGGGGCGTGCTGGTCCAGTTTTCGTCCTCTATCCAAGTGTCGTTGGCAACGCTGTAAACTCGAACTACCGCGCCTTGGCCTATAATTGTAGTGCTGTGAAGTGTGAGCCTAGCCCTTGCGATGTTATCTAGACTCGGGATCGCCCCAAGGTCGAACCTCAGCCATCCCCGTTCGGGTCCGCTCGCATAACGTCCGGCGTAAATCGTGTCAGAGATGCCCCAAATGGTGGGAGGCAGACCCAGAGCCGATCCGCCCTTAGTAGTGGTGTCTGGCATGGCTGGTTTTATTCTCCTAGCGGGATGCGCTATGGTCCAGACGTTATCCTTTACCGCAGGATCGTTCTGCGAGGTAGCTGCGACGGTGATGTTGTCGTTATCGACGCATGTCCTCGCGTTCACTGGTATGGTGACACTTACCGTAGCTGTTCCCTTTTGACCCGCTGCAAGCGCAAGCGTGCCGGGTGAAATCGTAGGACTCCAGCCGGCATTATCACCCACACTCAAGTTGTAGGTATCCGCGAGCGAGCCCATGTTCCATACATCTACGGTGTACTTGACCGTCCCACCTGGCAGGCCTTCCTGGTATTCGGGGTCAATGGTCATCCAAACGTTGCGCCCGACCGCGATGCGTGGGTTCGCCCAAGCGCTGAATTCCTTCGTGTCGAATCCATAGGAGAAGTTGTCGGGGTACGCTCTATCCTCCGTCTCAGACTTGATGCAGAAGCTTGCGATGTTGTCGCCCACAAATTGTCCTGCTACATAGCTGGTGACATCCCAAGAGTACCATGCGGCCGCCTCGGTCACCGTCTTCGTACCAATCGAGGTTCCGTAGGCCGGCTGATCGGTCCAAGTTACGTTTTCCTCGACCCAAGTATCGTTTTCGACTCTGCGGAGGTCCACGTTCTTGCCCGGGGTTCCACTCACTAGGAATCCATATACGAAAAGCCTTGCGTTATTGTTCGTAATGTTATCGCTGGATGCAATCCCCCGGAGGTCGAACTTCAGGAATGCCCTCTCGTCATTATACCCACCTGTTGTGGAGCTTCCGACGTGCATAAACGTCTGGGTACCATGAGTATCCCCTGGTTCCCCCTCGACCACCTGGGCGTCGTCCATCGTCGGCCTTATCTGCCTACCAGAGATCGCTAGGCAATAGTAGTTGTCGCTTACCCCAGTTCCGGACGCTTTGACGGTTATGTTGTCCACCGTGCCGGGTACTGCGCCCTCGAGTACTTTGACTTTAAGCGTAACGGTTCTGAAGTCGAAAAGGCTAGATACATTTGGGAGTGAGTTCTGCGAGAGCTCCATTGTCCAGCCGGAGTTATCCGTGTTTTCCAAAGTGTAGGTGTCAGCGTTCAAGCCTATGTTCATGACTTTCACCTCGTAGTACTTGAGCGTCCCCCCGGGCAGGCCTTCCATGTAACCTGGCGAGATGGTCACGCTGACCCCATAGGCCGGCAATGGAGCTAGGGAGCAAACACTAGGTAAGCCGATCTTAGTCTTCCCCGTCGCCGTTTGGTAGGCACTTCCGATGGGGTGACTAGTATTTACATCAACGATGATCATCCAGTTCTGGTCGGGTCGGGTTCCATATTTGTTGACATCGTCTACCACTTGGTCGCTCTGGAAGTACTTGGGGAAATTAAACGCCTTCAAGATCTTGTCCTGCACTTTGTAGTATTGGTAAGTGAAATTATCGCTCCCCTCCGCGATGAGCAGTCCCTTGCCCCCTTCAACGAAGTTCTTGATAGCTGCAACTTCTGAGTCAAGCAGCTGGCTGGGGTCTCCGCCCGTGCCCGGTGCTCCCCTCTGCATCTGGGGTATGACCAAGATGTCATAAGGACTCAAAAGGCTGGCGGTGATAGGTTTAACGTAGCTCTCTGAGATCCGGTATCCCTTAGCCTGGAGCGCCCAAACCAAGTTCCAGCATTCTTCCCAGTCATACCAGCTTTGGTACCAGAGTACGTTATCTCGATTCTCTAACGGGCCAGGTCTCATCCATTTAAATGCAGCGTCGAGCAGTTCGTCGAGATGGTTGTCAGGGTTACTGACCCCATCTACCCCTCCGTTCCAATATCCGTTACGGATCGTATTAGCTATGCCACCCGCAACAACCGCACCCTTACCCGGGCCGATGTTGTTCTCTGCAACAATTATCGGTGGGCGGGAGCCTTTTTCATACGTTTGCCAAGGTGGATCGTTAGTTTGGTCTATGTTGTAAGCGTTATCCTTGCCTCGGACAATGTTGTCATATGGTCCGGGCTCTGCGGAGACTTGGCCAGCAGTTAGGATCGATACGACCAACAATGGTGGTGCCATCAACGAAACTACTATCAGGGTCGACAGCAAAATGCCATTGAATTTCTCGGTCCTCATTTATTGCCTCCTTTAGGTTGGGTATTTTTTTATCGCGCCCCTCCTCGGCCCTCATCAGAGGCTAGCAATATTGAGTAAAGCAATCGCTTGAAAACGCAACAAGACGCCTTTCAAACCCTCGGTCCTCACTTAATGCCTCCGTAGAGATTCGGCGGTTCGTATTTAAGGCGCTTGCGACTCGTGGCTCGTGGGTGCTTATTCCCATGCGGCTGGTCGAGGAGTTCAAGTAAGCTTCACGGCGCCGCGAAAGGACATCTGAGGCGGTTGCCCCGAGTGTAGAATTTCACGACTAGGTTCAAAAGCTACTCGAAATAGACCTCGAGGTACGGGCCCATATCACCTGAGGCCTCCTTTGAGTCGAACACGTTGCCGTGCAACGCGAGTCGAGCACGGCTCTCATCCACTTTTATGCATATGCTGGCGACCCCATCGCCCGCGTGCTCCGAGGAGATGAAAGACGTGACGTCCCACGCGTTCCACCCCACGACGCACCTCCTGTTGTCAATAGCCTCGCCCACCTCGGGCTGGAGTTTCCAAGTCAGCCAACTCTCCCCCCACCAGTCGACGCTCGCCCCGCAAGCACTGAAAATGCCGTCCGGATCGTTCAACTCCTGTTCGCCATATATGTGGAGGTAAAGTTTAGCTTGGGTGATGGATACTCCCGGGGGAATGCCCGATAAGTCGAACTTGAGCCAGGCCCTATCGCCGGCAATGGAGACGGCAAGGCTGGGGCAGGCCCCGTAGGATTCGGCCAACCACTCCCTGACGAAGGTGTCCTCGCTCACGCGGATCTTAGTCCAGTTCTCGTCCGCTACCCACTCTTTACGGCTCACGCTCGAGCTCACCGTGTTGTCCGTTAAAGAGGTATCAGTGACAGCTGCCAGATCAGTTATATTTTCCTCTATGCAAGGCTCCGCGTTTTCGGGAATCGTAACATTTGACGTTTCTTTACCGTCCTCGTCTGGCGCGACGTTCTCGAATTGATTTTCTGAAAACGATGGGCTCCAATTGCCGTTGTCATTCTGGCCCGGCGAGATTGCCCCGGGCACGCTACGATCGAGCACCCGCACGGTGACTGGCGCCGGGGTTACGGTGGCCGGCGGGACGGATTCGAGGCTCTGTAAGATGGTGTAATAGATCGTATGGTTATCCCTGACTGCGTGGGGGGTATTATCTGGTCCGCTCGCGCGCAGCGTTATGTCAACGGTGAATTCCCCATCCCTCCAATCCCCGACCGCGTTTGTCACGGCGAGCGAATAACAGGTCCCGTTATCCTTCGTGCTCACAGTCGCATCTATCAGGTCGCCATTATCAAAGTACGCAGCCACGCTATCTAGGGTGAAGTGATACACGTCATCGCCGGAGTAGTCCCACCATATCGCGGACAAATAGTACCCGGGGTTGGCCGGGTCGTCCCACGCTAGCCTATGTCTGAGGGTGAAAGTCTGACCTTGGACGACATCGATGGTGCCCACCGGGTATGTGATGACCTTGGCTGCGAGGACCGGTGTAGTTACGAGTACTGTTGTAATTATTACTATCATCAAAAGCACCATGATAGAAACTATCAAGATGGAAACCAAGCCACGCCTAGAAACCTCGACCACCATTTATTGTCTCCTTTGGGTTTTACCCATTAGTTCATCTTCCCTCGCTTAATTTTAATCTAGGACCAAAGCTTACACTCTAAGCACCCTTCGCCGCGCCGCCTTTTTGGGTCTCACGCGCAGCAAGTAGGCCATCACGAGTATTGCAGCGCCTATCAGGAATGCAGAGATCGCGAGCGGAACAGCAAGGTCATCATGTTCGCCGCGTTCGACGCCCACCACGCAACGAGCTACGCCGCTGCCGCTGTCACTCACCTCAGCGCTTACCCGAGAGGTTGCCGTGACGATTATTGTGTCCTCGCCGCCATCCTCTGCGTCGCTTGGAATGATGACACTTAGCGTGGCGCCTTCACTCGTCCCGCTTTCGACGTCTTCAAGCAGGTTGTCATCGAGCGTTGCAACCCAACCATCGCTCTCCGTTACTTCCAAGTCATAGGTGTCCGTGGTCGCGCCTGTGTTTGTGACCGTGACAGTAAAGGTGACGGTTTGCCCTCTATCGGCGTTTTCCTTTCCCGGCGAGATCGATACGGATACTCCAGGCGGCGGTGTAAATTCGACCACGTAATCCCCAGTATCATGTCCTAACAGGCATGTCGTGATTATCCTATTGTTTTCTTCATCGATGTTGAACTCTGGAGGGATGTAAGGCTCGAACTTCGTCAGTTTGACCCCAACAATCTCAACTTCTTCTGGTAACTTCGTCTCGATGTATGCCGATACGTCCAATTTCCACCAATTGTAGGCGCTCAAGTATCTCCCTGTCCCAAGGGCATACAGAATGACGTGCCTCTCGTTTTCTAGGGGTACTCGATGAGTATATCTCACCACCAATGTGAAAACATCGCTAGTGACGCTTCCCCATTTTTCTTCATCTATTGTCGTCGTAATCATACTTTCTGGGATTCTGAATGTCCATTTGAGCATCGGGAAGTTTCCCAGTTCCGTCGCATATTCGTTGTCGGCCCACTCCCACTCGATATCCTCACCAAAAAGCTCGACCAAAATATTTTCAGAGTTTGGAGGGACTGGAAACTGCATCTTCATCTCCCCTCGGGCCCCTTCCTCAAGGTTTTTCAATATCTCCTCCAAGTTCTCTCCGGTATCCCATTCGGACGCGTAGCCCGACAATCGAAACGGGTAGGCCCCTATGACTTGAGCCGTGTACCCGTCGTCATCAGAAATTACGTCGATTTTTATATCCTCGCCTTGTAGCCAGAGTAGATTTGTATTGATGAGGATGGGATTGGAACCGACGCTCGGCACAAGCAATACGGAAAGCAGCACAACACAAAATAAAAGCGGAAATAATACAACGGTTAAACTTACTCCCTTTTCTTCCACCCCACCCGCCTCCGATATAAGTTGCCCGCTACTGTTTATATTCCTTATTTTAGAAAAATAGGGCGCTCGCGGCGCCTCTCTGATGTACCGCCTAAAATGGCGCATAGGGCCAATGCAGGTATATGTCCGTGATCTCCCCGTTCAGGACGTCCCTTAACGGGACCACGCCATCAAAAAATGGCCACTCCAAGACGTAGATGTCGACCAGCCTAGCATTGAGGGTGTCTCGGGTGACCGTGAAGCTCACTATCGTTGATATCACGTTATCGGTGTTGTCGGTCAGAACCAGCCTAGCTTTCTCCACGGCCACGCCATAAGGATGCGGCACGGTCTTCAAGAAGCTCACGTTGTCTGGCGTCGAGCCAGTCCAAACGAGGTTCTCACCCTGGGGACTACCCCCATAAGTGTAGAACTTCACGACGAGCTTCGAGCCACGGTCGAGCCAAAAGTCTAAATCTAGGCTGATATTATAAAGGTCTTCCAACTCCAGCGCGTTCTCTAACCTAGGGGGGTGTGTAAACTGCGAGCTCTTTATAGGGATGCCCCAAACATTGAAAATGAATCTGTAGGTGCCTGGAGAAAGCGCGCCTAAATCATAGGTGTGGGATGCCCCGGTTATGACCATGAGAACATAGCCCGTCCATACCCATAACTCCGCGTCCGCTGAGAATGTTGAATCATCAATTCTAGTCACGGAGCCCCAGTTGACATTATAACCTGAGGTAGGGAATTCCATCGCGACCTTGACATGTACGTTCTCCCCGACCGATATCGCTTCCAGCCGCACCGTATCCGGCCAAGGGGGAAGGGTGGGTCTCCATTCTTGGGAGCGTACTGCCGCGATACCTAGCGTTGAAAATATCATAATGAATGCAAGCGAGACAGAGACTAGACGGCACTTCAAATGTCCCGTTCTCAAATTATGGCCCCTGTTAAACTTTGGCAAGGTATCATTTTAGCTTTTTGAAAAGTAAAAAACTGAGCTCGCGGCGCCCCTCCGGAACTCTTGCGTGCGGTACTGTTGACCAGAAGCTCCAATCGCCTATAATGGCGCAAAGGGCCACTGCAGGTATTTGTGCCCAATCTCAAGATTCAGCTCGTTTTTTCTCGCTAACGAGGCGAAGGGCCACTCTAGGTAGATCCTGGTATTTAAGTCGTGGAGGATGTTCCGGGTGACGATGAAACTCGCTATGGTTGATACTACGTTCTCGGCGTTGTCGGTGGTCAGATCCAGCCTGGTTTTCTCCACGGCCACAGCCTGCGGGTACGACGCGCCCTGCGGGTGCGGCACGGTCTTCGAGAAGCTCACGTTGTCAGGCGCGGTGCCGCTCCACACGATGTTCTCGCCTTGGTCTCCGCCGCCATAGGTTTTGAACTTGAGGACGAGCTTCGAGCCCTCCCCTAACCAAAGGTTCGCATCTAGGCTGACTGCATACAGATTTTCAAGCCCGAATACCGCCGTTCCCGTCCAAGTCGTCTCCGCAATAATGAACCGCCAAGTGTCCGACCAAAGGCCAACGCTGGTGGCATTATCACCCGACCTGACGTGCCAATACCAGGTGCCACCGGCTAGGGGGGTGGCTGGGGTATACGAGGTGGTCGTGAGATTATCGACGATTGTCCCGTTAGTCGTGAACGCGTTGTCAGTAGCATACTCGAGCTGATAGCCGGAGACGGTGGACGACCACTCAAAGGTTGGAGTATTGTCGCTGATGATGGCGCCATTCCCGGGGAGCGACAAGGTTGGGGCTTGGATGACAAGTCCGGCGCGAATCATCGCCGTATACCAGATGTTTGCGGTGAATTGGACGCCTGCCCTCAACCTGTTCTCAGTAATACTCTTTATCGTATCGTTCCAGAGAATGTCGTTCTCCAAAAAATCGCTTAGATTGACGCCTCCGTTGGGATCCTCGTCCGTGAAGTCGAAGCTTTCTTCAAGCGTCGCCATCGTCGCGTCGAAGATGTTATCGAGCTCCTGGGGCACGTAGTCTGGAATTGAGATTTCGCCCAGGCGCCCGTTCACCTGGGACTCGTAACTCCCGTGATTACCACCTGGGTTATAATCCCATGTCGAGTGGAGGGGGTTTGTGGAGTCGCCGGTGTAATGACATATAGCACCCATCAGTTGCGCTGCCGTATTCCAGTTTTCATCTTCCAAATTCCGAACTATATTGTCAAACACATTTTCAACGGCCCAAGGCAACTTGCCACCGGTTGTTACTAACGGATGATAACTTATCGCATCCAACCAGTGCCAGTCACTTCCTCCCCAGCCTTGATCTGGCTTGATACACCATTCATAAATAGTGCTATGGTGATTGAAGAAGAATGAATTATCTGAAAAGACATCCTCAGCCTCATTTTCTATGAATTGATGGGTACGCCAGCCCCACGCATACACACGGGAGGTCTGTATAAGTGTCATCGAAAGCACTATTGCAGAAACTAGCAAGATGGAACTTAAGCCACGCCTAACCTCGGTCCTCACTTGCTACCCCTCATTAGAAATTCGGCGGTCCGCGTTTAAGGCGCTTGCGGCTCAGGGGGTTAGGGTTCAGGGGTGCTCGATCCTTTGCGCGCGGTCGGGTTAGGCTTCACCGTGGCGCGAAGGGCCACTGCATGTATGTGGCTGCGATCTCCGCCGCCAGGACATTTCTTCGAGCTACACTAGCGAAAGGCCACTCCATGTAGATTGAGATTAGCCTAGTATTGAGGATGTCCCGGGTGACGACGAAGGTAGCTATCGTCAAGATCACGTTCTCGGTGTTGTTAGTGGTCAGATCCAGCCTAGCCTTCTTCACGCCTATACCCTCGGGGTGTCGGGCCCTCTCGTTTTCCTCCACGTGCCACGGCGGATAAAAACTATCGATAACGTTTTCGTTCTCGAATGCATCCCCATAAGTGTAAAGTTTCACGACGAGCTTCGAACCTTGGTATAAGTCAAGAATCTTCTCTACATTGACCGTGTACAAATCTATCAGGCTGAAATCTGCAGTTCCCAGCCCCGCAGTCAAACATTCTTTTATTTCATCCGCGGTCAACCCGCGGTTATAGATGCGGGGCTCGTCAATTATGCCATTGAAAAATGTCCAATAATAATTTCCCACCTGCCCCACGTACAATGGATTATCAGTAAAGTTTAGTGGAGAGTTCGAAAAATTTTCACCTTGAGCTTTCAGCTGCCCGTTGATATAGATGGCCCAGTTTGTCCTGTTCCAAGTGCCAGCAACATGATACCATTCATTGGGTTTCAAAATATCCGGAAGCACCACATAGACGACCCATTGTTCACTTCCGCCGATCCCAAAGAATAAGTTATCTTCAAGCAAATCAAGCGCGTAATCCGTGCCGAAATATCCGGTTCCGTTCCCTTTTTCGATAATCATTTGTTTGAATTTTGATACATTATCGGTTTTTATCCAAGCCATTAGGGTTAATCCTTGGGAATAATCGTTTAAACTGCTACTATGGGGGACATAAACATAGTCATCGACGCCATCAAAGCTTAGCGCCTTCCTAACCATGCCTTCAGTCCAGAAAGCACCATAAATCGTCCCATGATTGCCCATGCCCGAATTATCGTTCGCCACGTTGCCAGAACCTTCATCGAATTTCCAATAACCAATCAGTCCTGATGTTGGTTGTGCGGAAGCTTGGCTCATGACGAGAAGCGAAATCACTTGAACTAGTGAGATAATCATCAGGGTCGATAGCAAAGCGCTATTGAATTTCTCGGTCCTCACTTAATGCCTCCACTCTCAATTGCGTTTTAGCCGTAAAAACCCTTTGCGCGCGGTCGGGTTAGGCTTCACCGTGGCGCGAAGGGCCACTGCAGGTATATGCCCACGATCTCCGAATTCAGCTCGTTTCTCCGCTCCGGCGAGGCGAAGGGCCACTCCAGGTAGATTGCTGTGATCCTGCCATTGAGGGCGTTCCGGTCAACGGTGAAGGTGGCTATCGTCGAGATTACGTCCTCGGTGTTGTCGGTGGTCAGGTCCAGCCTAGCTTTCTCCACTGGCCTGCCTTGCGGATGCGGAACGTCTACATTTTCCTCTACACGGGCCGACGGAGTGAAGGTTTCGATGACGTTTTCGTTCTCGTATGCATCGCCGTATGTGCAGAACTTCAGGACAAGCTTCGAGCCAGCGTAAAGCCAGAGGTCAATCTCTAGACGGACTTTGTACAAGTTTTCCAGCGAGAAAACAGCCGTCCCTGAAACGGGCCAAGGATACATAAGCGGGTAGCGGTCCCAGTTGTTGTTGACAGGAATGTAATATGGCGTGTCGCCTATCCCATCACTCCCTGGAATGTCCTGATTCTCACCTTGGTTTTCATCCACGCCCGTGTAATCGCTCCAGTAGTTTCCGCCTGAGGGGTAGCCGTTGTCCCAGTAATTTGTGCCATCGTCGTATGCCTGGTTCTCGTTGTTCATGATGTTGTTATGGTGCGTGAGGTTGTTGTCTGAGGAGCCGAGGTAGATGCCACACAACCAGCTGTTCCTCACGATGTTGTTGGATATGAGGTTGTAGTCCGAGAAGTAGAGGGAGATGCCTTTGTAGATGTTGTTCTCCACGAGGTTGTTGGATATGAGGTTGTAGTCCGAGTAGTGGAGATAGATGCCACACAACCAGCTGTTCTCCACGAGGTTGTTCTCCACTATGTTGTTGTCCGAACCCGAATAGAAGTAGATGCCATCTTGGCTGTTCCTCACGATGTTGTTGGATATGAGGTTGTTGTCCGAGGAGCCGAGGATGATGCCGTAGCCAGAGTTGTTCGCGAGGTTGTTCGAAACGAGGTTGTTGTTCGAGTTCTCGAGACGGATGCCATCCCAATGGTTATTACCCGCTAGGTTGTTGAATAAGAGATTGTTGTCCGATAAGTAGAGCCATATGCCGATGTTGTTGTTCTCCACAAGGTTGTTGGAGATGAGGTTATTGCCCGAGTTGCGGCGGAGGTGGATACCATAATAGTTGTTCTCCACGTTGTTGTTATCAATCTTCCCATTTTTCACGTTGTCAAGGTAAATTCCACGATTATAATTGACCTGTCCATCGTACACGTAGCAGTTCCTGATGATGAAGTAGGCGGTCGTGTTCCTTATCTCGATTCCGTTTGCGCTCGAAGCATCGATGTCCCATTTCTCTATGATATAGGGGTCGTTCTCCGTCCCGCTGCCGCCCACGACGCCGTTCGCGGGGGTGAAGTTGTCGTTCCCCACGATGTAGATTGGATCGTGCGGCATCGACAATGGAATGATGTGAAGCTCTGGATCGCCGAAAAGATTCAGCTCGTAAGCGCACCAGCGTCCGCGTGAACTTAGGGAGATGTACCAATCTTGGTCTTCTTTGGAATCCGAGTTCATCACACCGAGGTTATATTTTTTCTCACCGAAAACCGCGTCCCAGAACTCGCGGGCGAAGTGCTGTGATGGCCCGTCCGTATTGTCAGCGTTTCCAAACCCGTACCGAGCGTTCATAACTACAGCTGTTGCACCATTCTCCATTCGGACGACTTTTTCGGCCCAGCACTCAAATCCGTCGAAGTGGCCCGCCGAGCAGGTTTGACTGTAGATGAAAAAGTATCCTTCCGTTTCCGTGTTAGTAAGGTTGTCCAAATCACTGTTGGACAATCCCATAACATATTGTATCGATCCGTGGCCAAGGTGGTTCACCACTCTAATACCACCATTCATAGCATCAATCAACGGCTGGACATTATCCTCATGATCCCAATCCCCATCTGCCTCGTAGAGTGTGTTCGCTTCGATTGCGCCACAGGAAACGAAACCTTCCGTTGTGTAACCGTAAGCATCCGAGCCAAGCCTTATCTCCTCCAAGCTTGGCTTCGCATAATCCATAAGACCGCCCCAGCCAAGGTATTCGCCGACCATATACGCCAAGTACCTGTCTTCCGGAACGAAATTCTCGAACGCGAGGGTCTTGTGTACAAAGTTCGAAACGTCTACTCCGCTGGCCACAGGAGCTCTACCCACGTAAACCTCTGCGTAGAAATCGACCTCTCCACCATCCTCGCCATCGTTCGGCTCTCCCCACCGGTTGTCGTTATCGTAGTTGAAGGTACCGTCCAAGCAGCTATAGTACATATCGGAGGGCATGTTCGCCGTATACCACATGTTGTCATCTGGATCAAAAGCCTCAACCCAGAATCTCCTGAACGGGACTACAGTATCATCCCCGCCAAGGAGGACGTACTCGGTCCCCCAGTTATCGTAGGCGTATTTTATGAAGTTTCGAATCTTTTCTGGATTGTCCACCCCGCTATAGCTGGAGTAAATCCAATCAAGGGTCACTATATTTGTGGTAATCCCCCTGAACTCCTTACGATCGCACAGGACCTGCCAGTCGTAATCTCCCGAATAGTTTTTGAGGCCCTCGCTGGTAATGATAACATACTTGTACTCATTTTCGCTCGCGAGTGGCCCAACCTGGGGGTAGCTGTCGATCGCCTCAGGATTGTCGACCATTCGCCTTATCTCTTGCTTGTCCTCGCTCGAGCACCTCACCGAGAGGCCCTCCAGCGGGGACGACCTGAACTCAACCTCCACGATCATGTACTCAAAATATGAGAGTTCCCCCTCCGCAGGGAGATAGCTCACTGGATAAAGGTTTAGAATAAGTATCTGATAACCCCGCTTCGACTGGGTCAATGGATTGGAGTAGATCCTCGCTGGAAATGGATGGGACGAATTGTATATCCTTTCATCCGGAGGCGTAGGCTCAATGGACTCGCTAGAAGAAAGGGGCACCGGCATCTGCGCGGGTTCAACTCGGTACGAACCATCCAGAGTCACCTTCCCCTCATGGAAAACTCTTACTCCCCTCACCTCCCGCCCATAAGGGACCAACACCCTGACCGTACTGAGTGGCAATATCGGCTCCCCAGGGTTACCGAAGCTTTGCAATCCACTCATCGTGACCCGATGATACTCGCCAACCTTGGTAATCTCGGGAGCTGGGAAGTCCACCTTTATACTAATTTTGGTCTCCTCAGACAGCGCGGAAGCTCGGTCGGTGGGTAAAAGTGGTATTGCCAGCGCTATAATCGAAGCGGCGACCAAGGCCGACAGCAAGGCCCTCTTAAAACTCTCGGTCCTCACTTATTGCCTCCTCTATCAATTGCGCTTCGCCCGTAAAAAACCCTTTGCGCGCGGCCGGAAAGGCTTCACATCGGCGCGAATGGCCAGTTTATGTATATGTCCGTGATCTCCTTCATCATGATGTTTCTCCGCTCCATCGAGGCGAATGGCCACTCCATGTAGATTGAGATTAGCCTAGAATTTAGGAGGTTCCGAGTGACTATGAAGGAAGTTATCGTCGAAATCACGTCCTCGGTGTTGTCAAAGGTCAAATCCAGCCTAACTTTTTTCACCGCGGATTTGTAACACCAAGGCAATGGATGTGGGACTTTCTCATTCTCCTCCACATGCCATGGCGGGACGAAGTTATCGATAACGCTCTCATTTTCAAAAACATTCCAATAGGTGTAGAACTTCACCACGAGCTTCGAGCCCTGGTAGAGGTCAAGATTCTTTTCTAGGCGAACCACATAAAGATTTTCCAACCCGAACGTCGCCGTCCCGGTCCAAGACGGCACCGCGTGGACGGTGGCTTTATCGTTGTCCGTCACCTCTGCATTGTCCACCGCCGTTGCAATGACAGTTATGTTATCCGTGGTGCAAATGAGGTTCTTGTTATCTGGTATGGAGACGATTAACCTGGTTTCCCTATTCTCATACTCTGGAATTTCAAGGTAATCGTTATCCAACTTGAGCGCCCAGCCTGCATCGTCACTATTTTCAAGTTTAAAGTTCTCCCGGATGTTGCCAATATTCTTGACCGTGACGGTAATTACAGCATTTTTACCTATAACGCCCAACTGATTCTCCGGCTCGAGCAATACCTCGACGCCCCTCACCACTTGGATGTGGGCAACGCACGAGTCGTTATCGCTTACCGTGTTGTCTGCCTGGGAGGTCGCAATTACCGTTATGTTGTCCCGGGTGCAGCCAGCCACATTTTCAGGTACGGTAACAGTTAGCGTGACTTCGCCTTCAGTGCCCGAGGCGAGGGCGAGCGAGGTGGGAAAGACAGTTGGACCCCAACCCGCGTTATCGCTGACGGTTAAGACATAGTTGTCATCGAGGTTCCCCGTGTTCGCGACCATTACAGTATAGCTGAGCTCCTCCCCTGGTGGGCCGCTCCTGTAAGCCGGTGAGACCGACACAGATACCACATGGGGCGGGACGTAAACGACCTCGAGGTATGGGTCGCTGCCGTTGTATTCGCTCGAATAAAAAATAATGAATAGTTCGTCAAGCCCGCTCTCGATTACAAGGAATCGGCCATCATCAATTCCAGCTGAAGGTTCGCCTCCGTTATCGTTTGCCCACCTGAGTCTGTAGCTTGAATACGCATGCCCGGCTCCGTGATCGACAATCAGCTGGTTCTCCACGTCTAAATTATCCCATCCGGGCGATATGAATTTGCCCGCATGATTTTCCCCGTCTGTGAGGATTTGGGCGTCGAATTCAATGGCAGTTATATTTTCACCCCACACCTGGTTCTCAACCCTGTACAGCGCGACGTTTCCATCCCAGTTGTCTGCGGCTGACCTGTACATCCAAAGTTTCGCCAAGATTATGCCCGATCCAGGGGGGATGCCGCTTATGTCAAATTTTAACTGAGATCTAGAATATCCATTCGCATATTCCCCGAACGCGTAGATGTCAGCGCTCGGGTAAATCAAGGTTCTTATCTCCGTCTTTATCACCGATGCGTCAGATTTGGATCCCCACCCCATCGAGTACACTGGTGATGCAAAACCGGAATAAGCCTCAACTTGCGGAAGCGACGCCGCAGGCGCAATCAGCAAGACCATCAAAAGGATCGAAAGCAGAGCACCCCTAAAACCCTCGGTCCCCATTGATTGCCCCGACGAGATTAGGCGGCTCACATTAAAGCGCTTGTGGCTCAAGGGGTGATAATTTACGCGTGGCCGGGGAGGCAAAGGAGGTGAAGATCACCAACCAGTCCGGCCACGCGCGACCAACAATACCACACCAAAATCCAACTCGGGGCTGGAAATCGGCAGATATCGCAGGTTGTTCCTTGTTATCAACTTTAGGGATTAAAACTTTTTGCTAACGAGGCAGAGGTGGCTTATTTTTCGTTTCGATCCTGGGCGAAACAACTTCCTCCCTGAAGCCCACTAAGGGCACCAAGTAGAGTTACGGTTAGCTAGAGGGCTTTTGACTCCGCAATTCAGGCTGCGATCCTCACAAGCCCCCGAGTTTGAAGCCCTTTAGTGGCCGCCATTCGATAAAATGTAATACCAAAAAGGACGATAGACTAGCCCAAGGATTTTTTACCGATCTCGCGCTAAAAATCTGATAGTGTTATTTAATTTCCTTTAATGAACGAAATAAGAGAGGTGATCTGATGGATGTCCTAGAAGCCATCAAGACGAGGAGGAGCATTAGGAAGTACGAGAAAAGGCCCGTTCCCGAGGAGCTCCTCGAGAAGATCTTAGAGGCTGGTAGATGGGCTCCCTCGGCCAACAACGCCCAGCCTTGGAATTTTATCGTGCTGAGAGACGAAGGGATCCGAAGGGAATTGGCGCGCGTTAGCACCTACGGAAAGTTTCTAGCCGAAGCACCGCTCGGCATCGCGGTCGTCATCGACCCTCATGCATCGACGCACCCGGTGGCAGACGGGGCGATAGCCACGCAAAACATGCTCTTGGCTGCCCACGCCCTTGGGCTGGGTGCGTGCTATATAGGCTCATATGGATCCGTCTACGAGGAGAAGGCGAAAAAGATATTGGGCATCCCGGAGAACAAGCGATTGCTTTCACTCATATCGGTTGGATTTCCCGCAGAATCCCGAAAATCCTCTCGAGAAGAATTGAGGGAAATTGTATTCATCGACCGCTACGGAAAATCATAACTTTCGAAAATTTTCTCGTTTATCTCTGCATCGTGCGAGCATTAAACAACGCCAAATATTAAAACATTTAAGCCCCGCCACCCCCAGAAAAGTGAAGGTGGCTAAATTGATTGGATTCGCTGACCTCATCGTCGAGGATGCGCCCGGCAAGCGGGTCTTGCTCATGGGCAACGAGGCGATAGCGCGTGGTGCTATCGAAGCGGGCGTTAGCGTCGCTGCTTCATACCCCGGAACTCCCGCATCCGAAATTTTAGAAACCCTCGCGCTCGCCGCACCTAAACTTGGTTTCCATGCTGAGTGGTCCGTTAACGAAAAAGTTGCATTCGAAGTTGCTGCCGGAGCCGCGATCACCGGCGTGCGCGCCCTCACCTCGATGAAGAACGCGGGGCTCAACTGGGTCATGGACATGTTCATGACGTTGGTTTACGGAGGTGTGCGAGGGGGCTTCGTCATAGCAGTCGGGGACGACCCTGACGCCCACTACTCCTCGAACGAGCAAGACACGCGCTTCGCCGCTTTCTATGGGGAGATCCCCTGCTTGGAGCCGGCCGATTCCCAAGAGGCCAAGGAAATGACCCGCTATGCATTCGAACTCTCGGAGAAGCTCGAGCTTCCCGTGCTCGTGCGCTCGGTCACCCGTATAAGTCACGCCTCAGGAGATGTCGAGTTCGGAAAAATCGAAAAGCCTGAGCGGAAGCCAGTCTTTGACAAACACTGGAAGCTACCTTGGCGCTGGAACGTCTACGGTCCTCCAGGGCCGGTCGAGAAACACCGCTGGCTGCACGGGCAAATGCCACAGATAAAGAAGCTGGTCGAAACCGTGCCCTGGAACAAACTCGTACTTCGGGGAAAGCCGACCTTTGGTATCATCGCCTCGGGGATAGGGGCAAGCTACGCGCGCGAGGCCGTCAAGATGCTGGGGATCGAAAACAAGGTAGCATTTCTCAAGCTGGGCACACCTACACCACTGCCGGAGCAACTTGTTGAAGGCATGTTAAAATCGGTAAAGTTTGTTCTCGTGGTCGAGGAGGGCGAGCCACTCGTCGAACTTCAAGTCAGGGGCCTCGCCAAGGACGTAAATCCCGATGTCAAGCTTTTAGGAAAGTTGACGGGAACCATGCCGCCAGTCGGGGAAATAAACACGGATATCGTCGTCCACGCGCTCGCGAAGTTAGTGAAGCGGAAGCTCCCTGCGGATCGGCCCAGGGAGATGATCAAGGGCGAAATCAAAAACCTCGTCGCTCCCCGCTCCTCGACCCTCTGCGCTGGGTGTCCGCATCTGGGGAGCTACTGGGCGCTCAAGCAGGCGCTGCGAAAGGTCGGGGGTGAGGTCCCAATCGTCAACGGCGACATTGGGTGCTACGAGCAGGGCGGTTATGGCATCGTGGGGAAAGAGCTCAAGCCAAGCTTTTCCACTGAGTCCATGCGCTACTCCATCGAGGCCCCATACGAAACCCTCGACACTAACTACATCATGGGCGGCGGCGTGGGGCTGATGCAAGGACAGTTCCAAGCTGGGTACAAGGACGGCGCGATCGTGGGGGTGGCTGGGGACTCGACCTTCTTCCACGCCTGCATCCCGGCTGTGATCAATGCTGTTTATAACAAGGCGAAGGGCGTTTTCCTCGTGCTCGACAACTCGTGGACTGCTATGACGGGGCACCAGCCTAACCCGGTGACGGGAAAAACGGCAACGGGAGAGGAAGCGAAAGTGTTTTGCATCGAGGATGTCGCTAAGGCCTGCGGCGTGGAATTCGTCCGCACCGTGGAACCCTTCGACCTAAAAGTATCGACCGCCGCCATCGAAGAAGCGCTAAAAAGCGACAAGTTCGCCATCGTGGCCCTCCGCGGCGTTTGCGCGCTTCAGGCCCAGCGTCTGAAGCAATACGTGCCCAAACGTATGATCTTCGACCGGGACAAGTGCACTGGTTGCAAGCTCTGCGTGAGCTTCGGCTGCCCAGCAATAACCTTCAATGAAAAGGACAAGAAAGCTGGAATCGACCCAATTCTTTGCCCTGGCTGCGGAATGTGTGCGCAGGTCTGCCCGTTCGATGCAATAAGGGTGGAAGAATGAAGGGGAAGACCTTGGAACTCAATTTGATTATCGCCGGCGTGGGTGGACAAGGTAGCGTCCTAGCATCGCACATCGTCGGGACCGCTGCTATCCGAGAGGGCCTGCGAGCGAGAGTGGGTGAAACTTTTGGTGCCGCGATGCGTGGGGGTGCGGTCGCGAGCCACGTGCGGGTAGGGAAGGGGGTCTTCGCTCCGCTGGTCCCTAAAGATGGAGCTGAGATTGTGCTCGCGCTCGAGCCCCTCGAAGGACTACGCAACGCCGTAAAATTCCTGGCCAAGGGCGGGCTATTGCTCACGAACACTCACGCGTGGATGCCCGTCGATGTGAACATTGGGCGGGCCGGGTATCCGAGCTTGGAGGCCATCAAGGGCGCCGTCGAAAAGCTTGGCGCTGAAGTCGTGGCAATCGACGCAACCTCGCTAGCACAACAGGCGGGGAACGTGCGGACTTTGAACGTCGTCATGCTCGGGGCGCTCGCGGGAACAGGTAAGTTGCCGGTCTCCGTTGAAACTCTAAAGGAGATCGTCCGAGAGAATGTCCCGCCGAAAACCATCGAGGCTAACCTTCGCGCATTCGAGCTTGGTTTCAAAGAGATTCAGAAAAGTCAGTAGTTCCTTTTTCATTTGCCGTTGCTAACTGCTCGTCGCTGGGTAAGGAGATCGCGATCTCGTCCTTGTGCTTGAGCTTGGTATGGATTCCGCGGATCTGCTGAATTCTTCGGCCGTTAAGCAGGATCTCGTAATACTCTCGGAGTTCACCCGTCGTTGGGTCCAGAATCGCTTCCACTACCTTGGGATGGCGTCGGCTTAGCTTCATGAGCAGGATGTCCACGGTTTCGTCCTCGTTGATCGGGACTTTTATCGTGTCGGTTCCCGCCTTTTCCCGCAGGTCGCCATGTAGTTTAACTATGACTTCCATCCGATCACAGCTTTCGAATGCGCTCGAGTTCGGCCAGCGTACGTTATCCTAGCCATTTCTCCACCCAAAGGCTCACCGTAGCGATGGGGGGCGACAGCTAAAAGGTTTTCGGGGGCCGAGAAAGCCACCAGCCGAATAAGTTTAAATTAAACTAAGAGAATGAAAATGATGAGAAAATGGCAGAAAAGATTGTACTCGCATTTTCCGGCGGTCTAGACACAAGCTTTTGCGTGGTCTACCTCAAAGAAGAGAGGAAGTTCGATGTGATCACCGCTACGATAGATACGGGAGGCCTTAGCAGGGAAGAACTGAAATACGTTGAGAATCGCTCCAAAGAACTCGGGGCGGTAAAGCACTACTTTATCGATGCCAAGACTGAGATATTCGATGAGATAATATCCAACATAATTAAGGCCAATGCCCTGTACCAAGGGGTTTATCCACTCATGTGCTCCGACCGCTACACCATCGCCAAGCACCTAATCGACATCGCCAAAAAGGAAAATGCCAACTCAGTTGCACATGGATGCACCGGCGCGGGAAATGATCAAGTGCGGATAGACGTCACCGTGATGAGCTTCGCCCCGGAACTCAAGATAATCGCTCCGATCCGCGAGTTGGGCATGCAGCGGCAACGGGAGATAGAATACTTGGAGAAGAGAGGATTCAAGGTAAAAAGTGAGACTAAAAAGTACACCATCAACGAAAACGTTTTTGGACGCACCATATCTGGCTCGGAGATAGACGAAAACAAGGCACCGAGCGAAGAAGTATGGGTAATGACCAAAGTTCAGAAGAAAGAACCCGAGCGCGTCGAGATCTCCTTTGAAAAGGGCGTCCCCACCGCAATAAACGACAAGAGGATGCGCGGGATAGAGATCCTGTGGAAGCTCAACAATATGGCAGGGGCACATGGATATGGGAGAAGGTTGTACGTGGAAGACGAGACCCTCGGGATAAAGGGGTATCAAGCCTTCGAGGCACCTGGGATGCTTTTGCTCATAGAGTCGCACAGGGCACTGGAGAGACTCGTGCTCACGCACCATCAACTTAACACCAAAGCGCCCTTGGAAAATATCTACGCTGATCTGTCTTATCGCGGCCTATTTTATGAACCGGTGATGCGGGATATCGAAAAGTTCGTGGATTCCACCCAGGAATTTGTGACCGGGGGCGTCACGATGCGATTGCACAACATGAACGCGATGCAAGAAAGCGTTTCCTCCCCTTACTCCCTAGTGCGAGAAGACATAGCACGCTACGCGCAAACGGCGGGCTGGAAGGGGATAGATGCGGAGTCGTTCATCAAAATGTACGGATTACAACAGAGAATCGCCTGGGCTAGGAAGAAGTAAGCTACCCATAAAAATAAAAATATCAAACTTTTTATGTAAACCCGTTAACAACAACTCGTGACGAAGCAGATGCCGGTGTGAGAGATGTTGCGCAAAGGGAGATTCGAGCGGCCGATGGAACCTATAGCCGCCGAATACACCTCCTCGATGCAGGCCGACATGCGGATTTTCTACTCAGTTGTGCAGGTCAACTTAGCGCACATTATCATGCTTGCGGAGAAAAGGATCATTACTGAGCAGGACGCAGCCGCCATCCTCCGGCCGCTCTGCGAGCTCCATGAGCGCGGCGTTGAGGGATTGGACCTCCGCCCAGAACTCGAGGACATTCACATGGCGGTCGAGGAATTCGTGATCAAAGCGACGGGCGAGGAAGTTGGAGGTAAGCTCAACACCGCGAAGAGCCGCAACGATCAAGTTGCCACGGCCATCCGCCTGACCTTGCGCAAGGGGCTACTCGACGTTGAGGAGAGGTTGCTTGAACTTGTGAGTGCCTTGGTCGCGCTCGCCGAGAAAAATACTGGTGTAATAATGCCCGGCTACACACACCTTCAGGTTGCACAACCAACAACTTTCGCCCATTGGCTTACCGCCTATGCCTCCGCCATCCTCCGCGATGTCGAGCGCATCGAGCAAGTTTGCGATGCCACAAATTCCTGCCCGATGGGGGCCTGCGCGCTAGCTGGGACGAGCTTCCCCGTCGATCGCATGCGGGTGGCGCACATGTTGGGCTTCAAGCGCATCGACGAGAATGCCATGGACGCCATCAGCTCGCGCGACTTCGTCCTGCAGGCCATGAGCTCCCTAGCGATCGCGATGGTTAACCTCAGCAGGCTGGCCGAGGAACTCATTCTTTGGAGCTCATTGGAGTTCGGCATGATCGAGCTGCCAGAGGAATTCGCGGCGACGAGCAGTATTATGCCTCAGAAAAAGAACCCAGTCGTGACCGAACTCGCACGCGCAAAGGCTGGGCGCGTCTTCGGGAATCTTTCGGGGGCCCTAACGGTGATGAAGGCCCTCCCACAATCCTACAACCTCGACCTTCAGGACCTAACACCCTCGCTGTGGAACTCCGTTGATGAGACGGGAGACACCGCTGGGGTGATGGCAAAACTGATTGGCGCGATAAAGCCAAATCGGGAAACAATGCGTAAGCGAGCCGAAGGGGGGTTCGCGGCTGCCACGGAACTCGCCGACGTGCTCGTGCGGAAAGCAGGATTGGCCTTTAGGGATGCCCACGCAATCGTTGGAAAGATGGTCGCCCGCGCAACTAAGGAGGGCCGGGGCCCAGGGGAGCTGAACGTGGAGGACTTGCAGATAGCATCGAAAGAGATTCTTGACAAAGAAGTTCATCTCAAGCCCGAAGAGCTAAGGGAAGCACTCGACCTCGACAAGTGCATCGCGGCTCGGGATTTACCGGGTGGCCCAGCTCCGAAGGCTGTCCAAGAGCAGCTCAAGACCCTGAAGCGAGATTTGAAAAACCACGCGAAGCTCATGCGCGCCCGAAGGCGAACAATTACAAAAACAGAAGTTAAGCTATTGAAGGAAGCTAGAAGGCGTTCGAGATGACGGTCACGGCTGCTGTGGTCGGAGCATCGGGCTACGCAGGTGTGGAACTTTTCAGGTTGCTTGTGGGCCACACTAGTGTGAAACTCGTTGGGGCCTTCGATATCCGTAACGTCGAGAAGCGGGTGAGCGAGGTCCATCCGAACCTCCGGGGCTTGGTCGACATGAAAATCTCCGAGCCCGATTATGTAAAAATTGGAAAGATTGCCAAGGTGGTCTTTGTAGCAACACCTCACGGCATCGCGATGAAATTCGTCCCAAAGTTGCTCGAGGGTGGGGCAAAAGTTGTGGACCTGAGCGCGGACTACAGGTTCGAAGATGTCAAGACGTTCGAGCGCTACTATGTCAAGCACGAGAGCCCGCACATTGGGGGTGTATACGGACTACCGGAGCTCCGCCGAGCAGAGATCAAGCGTGCGAAACTAGTTGCAAATCCAGGGTGCTTTCCAACGGCCGCCATCCTCAGCGTGGCACCACTGGTCAAGCGGCGCTTGATCGATTTAGATCACATTATCATCGACGCCAAGACCGGAACCTCTGGAGCAGGAGCGGTCCCAAGTGAGGTGACCCACCACCCTTCCACGGGTGCAAACATTCGTGCTTACGGCGCAACCACCCACCGCCACACTCCCGAAATTGACCAAGAGCTGAGCAAGCTGGCGGGGCAAAAGGTCGAAACCCACTTCACCCCTCACCTCATTCCCATTGTGCGAGGCATTCTCTCTACAGCGCATGTTTTCCTCCGTAAGCCAACCAGTGCGAAAGCCCTACTCGGACTTTACCGCAAGTTCTATGCAGGCGAGCCATTCGTGCGAGTGCTGGAGGAGCTGCCGCAGGTAAACTTCGTGGTTGGATCAAACTACTGCGATATCGGGTTCGAGCTCGATGCGAGAAGCAACAGATTGGTCGTGGTCGCTGTCATCGACAACCTCATCAAGGGCGCCTCGGGGCAGGCGATTCAAAACATGAATCTAGCTTTCGGGCTTGAAGAGACCACAGGATTAAAGTTTCCGCCTTTAAGACCCTAGATTGCTAGCTCTCCATTGAAGGTGTAGTTACGCCCTTTCCACTTCTTTGCTAATCTGTGAATTTCATCGATTATCTTCCCAACATGAGCAAGCTTGTCTTTATCTAACCTTGCCCATGTCGGAAGTATAGCTAAGAATTCCTCCAAGAGTTGTATTTTGCGTTTCGTCGTTGGCATTTTTATGTACGGATCCACCATTTCGAAAAGTGTCCTTATCTCCTGTTTCGATTGAATTGCCCATACAATTCCCCTACGCTCGTTCCTTGATAATCTTCCTAAACCTGTTTTTTCATTGTAAAAACGCAGAACTTCTCCATCCCTCATAGACAAAGTAATCTGAACCACAGGCTCGAAATGTATTCCGAACTTATATCCCCTATCTTGGCATTTTCCACACCTCATCCCAATATGTCCTTCACTATCTAGCAAACCTGCTAAGTAGGCCCTATCAGCTACATCCAAATTTTCACTTTTAGTACTCATGCACCTTGAGTGGGTTAAGGTCGGCGTCACGAAGTGGGCGGAGCTAACGGACTGCACATCTTCACCTCCGACCGATCATCTTCTAACACTTTTTAAGCCACTTCCGGGGAGAGAGGTCTCCGAAAGTATTCTACATAAAACCTCCAAAAAATGGCTCAAATTGGCTCGAAGATAGCCTTTTTGTCGTTTTCACTGTTGGCTCCCCACTGAAAGTAATCCAAACCTGATGTTCGGTTTTGATGAAACAAAAGGGTTAGAAGCCCCGGCGCTGAGGCCCTGACAAAATAATACATTCGCCCTTTAACATGAAACAATTTTTCAATTTTTCCAACAAGCTTTAAAGATGCACTCGCTCCCTTGAGATTGGTGTTCGCATGATTACAGTGCTCGAGGGCGGCGTGACGATGGTGCCGGGATTTCTCGTAGCTGGGGTACGGGCGGGAATCAAGCACCGCGGGCTGGACATGATGTTAATCGTCAATGAGGACGGCCCAGTTTCCGCAGCTGGGGCTTTCACGACCAATCTAATCAAGGGCGCACCCCTTCTCGTGACGATGGAACATGTGAAGAACGGCGAGCTTGCAGCGGTGGTCGCGAACTCCGGGAGTGCTAACGCGTATACGGGAAAGCGGGGGTTGCGGGACGCGCGCCGGATGGCCCGCCTCGTAGCGCGTTTACTGAAACTCCGTACCGACGACATCGCAGTTGCATCGACCGGCCTGATAGGCTTGCGCTTGCCCATGCGGAAGATCGAAACCGGAATCCGCGCTGCCGTCGAAGAGCTCACGAACTCGCGCGAGGCGAGCCTGAATGCTGTCAAGGCGATCATGACCACCGACACCACGCCCAAGGAGATTGCAGTTCGAGTCGACCTTGGCGATGGAACACCTGTAACCATCGCAGGCATAGCGAAAGGCGCCGGCATGATCCACCCAAATCTTCAAACCGCAACCATGCTCGCATTCATCGTCACTGACGCAGCGGTGAGCCCTGCAGCGCTCCGTGCCGCGCTCCAGAACTCGATTGACCAAAGCTTCAACATGATTAACATCGACAATGAAACCAGCACAAACGATATGGTGCTTGTGCTCGCGAACGGGCGAGCGAAAAATCGTCTCATCACGCTCAAGCACCCGGATAAGCGGTTCCAAACCGGGCTCGACGAGGTGCTCACCGAGCTTGCATGGATGATCGCCAAGGATGGGGAAGGGGCTTCGCACTTGATCGAGGTTCAGGTGAAGAATGCGCGAAATAAAGAGGACGCGCGTCGTGCCGCCCAAACCGTTGCTGGATCGAACCTAGTCAAGGCCGCGATATTCGGGCGGGACCCCAACTACGGCCGGATTATCGCCGCGCTCGGCTACTCAGGGGCATCGTTCGACCCATCCAAACTCACCTTGGAGCTCGTAAGCGATCGGGGGCGCGTCAATCTCGTAAAGCGCGGCAAGCCGAGGCCTTGGCGAGCTATCATGCGGGCGCACCACCTGATGCGCAGCAAAGAAATCGAAATCCACGTCGACCTCGCTGCCGGAAAAGCTTGCGCCACGGGTTGGGGATGCGACCTGACCTACGACTACGTGCGGATTAACTCGAAGTACACGACCTAGTTTGGACTATGTTTAAGAGCATGAAATTTAATGTAATCAATTAAGTGGTGGAAATGCCAGAGCGTGCCAAGATTTGGCTCGAGGCCTTACCCTACATCCAGCGCTTCCACGGCAAGGCTATCGTCGTTAAAATTGGCGGCGGTGTATTAGGGGAGGAGAAGATGCTCGATACACTCCTCCAGGACGTGGTCCTCCTTAACCTCTTCGGGATGAAGATAGTGGTGGTCCACGGCGGCGGTCCGGAGATAAGCGAGGAAATGCACAAGCTGGGGATAAAGCCGAAGTTCATCGAGGGGCTTCGTGTCACTGACGAAAAGACGATGGAGATCCTGCACGAACAGCTCGCTGGGAAGATCAATACACAAATAGTACTTGGGATCAATCACCACGGTGGGAAAGCTTTTGGGGTCTCTGGGATGGATGGGACCCTCATCCGCGCGCGCAAGCTCATCTACAAGATGACCACAAGCAAGGGAAAAGAAGTTGAGGTCGACCTTGGGCTCGTCGGAGAGGTGGAAAAGATCGACCCGACCATCATTCATAGCTTGATCAAGGGAGGCTGCATTCCGGTGATCACGCCGATCGGTGTGGATGCCGAAGGCCGCAGCTTGAACATAAATGCCGATACCGCAGCCGCCGAACTCGCCGGAGCAATGCATGCGAAAAAGCTCGTCCTGCTCACAGATGTCGTGGGGGTGATGCGGGACCCAAACGATGAAAAAACTTTAATTTCGGTGCTGACCGTTGACGAAGCGCAGAAGCTCATACAGGATGGAGTGATTAAGAAGGGTATGATACCCAAAGTCGAAGCTTGTCTAAAGGCTATACAAAGCGGCGTCGAGCGGTGTCACATTCTCAAAGGTACCATGCCCCATGTCCTCTTGCTCGAGATCCTGACCGAGAGCGGCGTAGGCACGATGATCGAACGGGGAAAGTGAATGCAGCGCATCCGAGAGCTCGATGAGCGCTACGTCGCGAGCACCTATCGACGCCAACCCCTGACGCTTGTCAAAGGACGGGGGATGTTCGTTGAAGATATTCACGGCAAACGTTACCTAGATTTCGTCGGGGGCATTGCCGTATGTTCGCTTGGACACTGCCACCCCGCGCTGACGAAAGCTATCTCAACACAAGCGAAAAAGCTCATGCACGTCTCAAATCTTTATTATATCCAACAACAAGCGGAGCTCGCGGCATTGCTCTCACGTGTCGTCCCAAAGGGTATCGGCAAGTTCTTCTTCTGCAACTCAGGGGCAGAGGCCATCGAGGGGTCCTTCAAGCTCGCGATCAAACACACCCGTCGCCAGCGTATCATCGCCATGCAGGGCTCCTTCCACGGCAGAACTGCGGCGACCGTTGGTGCGACCTGGAAATCCAACTATCGTGAGCCTTTTGAAGCCCTTATCCCAAAAATATTCGACTTCGTGCCCTTCGACGACCTTGCCGCCGTCGAGCGAGCGATGAGCGATCAAACGGCTGCCGTAATCGTGGAGCCGATTCAAGGCGAGGGTGGCGTAATTGTGCCGTCCGATGACTACTTGCCAGGGCTGCAAAAGCTGTGCGATGAGCACGGGGTGCTCTTGATCTTCGATGAGGTTCAAACCGGCATGGGGCGCACGGGGAAGTGGTTTGCATGCGAGCACTGGGGGGCCAAGCCCGATGAGCTCACGATGGCAAAAGCTCTAGGCGGTGGCTTCCCGATCGGCTGCTTGGGTGCGACGTCCGAGGTGATGGGCTCATTTATTCCCGGCGACCACGCCTCAACCTTCGGCGGCAATCCTTTGGCTTGTGCAGCTGCAAAAGCCGTGATAAAAACGATGCAGAAGCTGAAGTTACCTCAGAGAGCCGCGAAAATTGGCGAGTACTTCAAAAAGCGCTTGAACGAACTCGCTGACAAACAAGGTTGCGTACGAGAAGTGCGGGGACTTGGGCTGATGATTGCGATGGAACTTTCAACAAAACAAATTGCAGATGCCACGGTGGACAAAGCTAGGAATCGAGGTTTTCTGATAAACTGCACCGCCGACAGGGTTTTGAGGTTCGTCCCACCGCTGATAGTCGAACGAAAACACATCGATCGCTTAATAGAGGTATTAGATGAGATATTTTCCGAGGTCGAGAAGTGATGGTCAAACATTTGCTCTCCATGCAGGACCTGGGCTCAAATGAAATCGAGGCAATTTTGGGCAAAGCCGCGGAGCTCAAGGAAAAGCTTCGAAGAGGGGAACCACACGAGTTGCTCCAGGGCAAAACGCTTGGCATGATATTCGAGAAACCATCCCTGCGCACGCGAGTGACTTTTGAAACCGGGATGACTCAACTAGGCGGGCACGCGATATACCTAGCGCCAGCTGATATCCAGCTCGGGAAGCGGGAATCCGTTCCTGACGTGGCCCGCAACCTTTCACGCTGGGTCGATGTGGTTATGGCGAGGTTGTTTAAGCATGATATCATCGTAGAACTCGCACGTCACTCGAGTGTCCCAGTAATCAATGGGCTGACCGACCTGCACCACCCCTGCCAAACGCTTGGTGACCTGCTTACAATCCGCGAGCACAAAGGCAAGCTCCGTGGACTGAAACTGGCCTGGGTTGGCGACGGGAACAACGTCTGCAACTCCTTGCTGCTCGGCTGCACGTTGGTCGGGATGAACATCTCCGCCGCCTGTCCGCGCGGCTACGAGCCTGATGCAAGTGTGGTAAAGCAGGCGAAGAAAAACGCGGAAAAAAGTGGCGCTAAACTCGAACTCCTCACCGATCCCAAAAAAGCTGTGGCCGGGGCTGACGTGATTTACACCGATGTCTGGGTTTCAATGGGTCAGGAAAAAGAGGCAAATCAACGGATGCGCGCATTTAAAGGTTATCAGGTTAACACACAGCTTTTGAAGCTGGCAAAGCCAAACGCTATCGTCATGCATTGCCTACCGGCCCACCGGGGGCAGGAGATCACGGACGAAGTCATCGACGGGCCCCGCTCGGTGGTGTTAGATCAGGCTGAAAATCGAATGCATGCTCAAAAAGCTCTGTTGGTTTCACTGCTCACGTAACTCGGAACCCCAACGAACGATATTTTTAATTGCTCTCTTCGAATAGTGGAATTTCGGTAGTAAGATGAGGTTATTAGTCGCCTTGGGTGGAAACGCGATCAAGCAGGCTCATGAAAAGGGGACCACGGAGGAGCAATTTCTGAACTGCAAGAAGACCACCCGACTTCTCGCGCAACTGGTAAAGCGGATGAAACCCGAGGACCGGCTCGTGATAACCCACGGCAACGGGCCTCAAGCCGGAAATCTCATGGTGCAGCAGGAAGCTGGTAAAGACACCGTGCCACCTCAGGACTTGGACGTAGTCGGAGCGATGACGCAGGGACAAATCGCTTACATGCTACAGCAAACGTTGGACAACTACCTCAGGGAGCTCGGGATAAACATTCCCGTTATGGGGGTGGTAAACCGAGTACACGTCCGCAGGGACGACCCAGAGTTCATCGGAGAGAATGCCTCCAAACCAGTAGGAAATTTTCTCACCGAAGAGGAGGTCATGCAGCTCAAGAAGAAGCACCCGGAGTACATCTTAAAGAAGGTTAAACCCACGGGTAAAAAATGTTGGAGGAGGGTAGTTCCCTCCCCAGACCCGATAGGTAACGTCGAGGATGAAGCGATAAGAAAGATGGTCGATGCGGGAATCATCGTCATCGCCTCTGGAGGTGGAGGGATACCGGTAGTGCTGGACGAGGACGGGCATTACCGGGGGGTCGATGCTGTGATAGACAAAGACCTGGCTGGGGAAAAGCTGGCGGAGGTCGTTGGCGCCGATATTTTTCTGATCCTAACCGATGTGGAGAAAGTAAAGTTAAACTTTGGAAAGCCCGATGAAAAGGAGATAAACAGGATGACCCTTGCGGAGGCCAAGCGATATCTCTCGGAAGGACATTTTCTAGCCGGGAGCATGGGGCCAAAGGTCAAAGCATGCATTAGATTCCTTGAATGGGGCGGGAAAAAGGCCGTGATAACCTCGTTGGATAAGGCGATCGCTGCGTTGGAAGGGAAAACTGGTACGGAAATTGTGAAGGGATAAGTGCTGTCCATGACGCGTGCCATTGGGCCCCTGCCGCGCTTTGCCGAGGTTCACGTTCGCAGGGCGCTCGAACTCATCGCTGAACACGAACGAATTGGACGAAAGCAGCTCGCTGAAGAGATCGGGGTTGGTGAGGGCAGCATGCGAACCATCCTCAACCAGCTGAAAAAACGAGGATTGATCACCTCCTCGCGCGGCGGGCACGCTCTAACGGCCAAGGGCAAGCGCTCGCTCGGCAAACCTTTGGAGTTCGCCCAGATAGATATCGGCAGTTTGACTGTAGATGAGGTCAACGTCGCGACCATTGTCAGAGGTGCCGCCGCCAAAGTCAGGCTGGGCATTGAGCAGCGTGACGAAGCCATAAAGGTGGGAGCTGCTGGTGCAACGGTGTTAATTTTTCGCGAAGGTAAACTTCAGTTCCCCGATGGTTTTTTGAAGGTTGGTAAGAAACAGGCTGAACCGCTCATGAAAATTTTCAACCCACGAGAAAATGATGTAATAATAATCGGTAGTGCCAGAAACGCGACGAAAGCCGAAGAAGGCGCGAAAGCTGCCGCCAGGACACTTTTGTAATTACCATGTAGAATACGAGATTACAAAATTGTCTCCATCGTGCAATTGATACTCGTTTATACCAATGGCTGGCATTTCGCCGTTCACCGTATATGTATAACCTTCATTCATGCCTAGATTATCCCCTGCTATCGAACGCACAACCGATGTTCCATAGGCTTCCCAATACATAGTCTGCACATCGGTTACCTTTAGCAAGGCATCAAGGGGCGTCATACCATCTCTTACAGTCACTGTCTTCTCAATAACGCCGCTTTCTTTCGTTTCCATTCTCACTTTTACCAATATCTCTTTGGTTGTGGCATAAGCTGTGATTTTTCCGCCACCCGTGTAGTAACCGCCAGCAAAGCCAAGGAACCCCACTATAACCACAAGTGCCAACATCTGCACGGTTTCCCTTTTATTCAACTGATCATCTCCTCATCTGATGCCCTCTTGAACCCCGATTCGCCTCTCTGCTGCAATTGCCACTGGAACTGGGACTTTGACCTTTACCATTAGTTTGCCCAACCCGACCAGCGGCGGGACGAATATCAGAGAACAAAGGTGGTACAGGGTGAAAGGTATCTGGCCCAAAAAAGCCGTCAGCAGCCCAGCACCTCCCAAGAGCGACCAGCCGATAATCCCGGTGTAAATGTCAAATATGATGATCGCGGCCGCGGCGGTTACCGTTGTACGCCAAAGCAATTTTTTGAGATTATCAAACATGGAGAGTTTGTTACGCATCGCCCAAACCCAAATACTGAGGAAACCGGTCCAAGTGAAAAGATAAATTGAGTGGAAGCCCCATACGGCTATATCTATTGTAAAAATGGCAGCCAACACTATTGCCCCAAAATACCGGGTCACCCGCCGCCAGAACTTTGTGGGGCCGCAGTAAAGAGAGAAAGAGCCAACGACGACGATAGTTACAGTTATCAATTCAAAATTTGGGAAAGTTACCCCACTTGCATAAAGTGGTTTACTTATAACGATCAAAAAAATCGCTATTAAAACGAATATCTTGAACCGTTTAGACAGCACTTCGTCGGGGGTTCTGCCGCCCCATATTTTCTCTGCAATTTTTCTTCTTGCTCTAGTTATTTCCAAACTCAACCCACGTTGGATGGTATATCCAACACTAAAAACCTTTCTAAATCCTAAATAAATCGACTAAATCTTCCGCTGCTTGATTCTGCGGAGCTTCCGCCGCATGCGCTTCCGTACCCACTTCCAGCGCATGTGTCCCTTCTTCTTCCACTTGCGAGGCCGCTTCCCCATGATCCACCAACTCGCTCTGGAACTGTAGAGGCTAAAAACTTATTTAAAAACTCGTGTGATGAAAAAGCGTAGCCGGATTTCAATTTTCAAATTTTTCTCTACTCCATCTATTTCGCCCGGGCCAAAAAAAACGCTGCCGAAGTGGAGAGCAAGGTCTTAAAAGCTGGACAGATAACCTTTGCACGGAGGGTTGAATTTGGCAAGAGCAAAAAAGGTATCTAAAAAGGAATTGATTGCCCTCGTCGGTCCGGCGGCTTTCTACATCGGCCTAGTGATAGCATTGGTTGCAGCGTTCATCGAGCCATCGGGTTGGCTCTACGTAGTGCTCGGTGTGCTAGGAGTGATCATCGGTCTCCTTAACGTGACTACCCGCGAAACCGGCCCATTCCTGCTGGCCTCGATTGTCTTTATCGCTGCTGCTGGGGGCATGTGGACATTGATGGTTACGGCATTTAGTTTCGCATTACTTCCCATTCCAGAAATTCTAACAAAGGAGCTTCTACGACTAGCAACTAACCTAACGGTGCTCATTGGTGCGTCAGCGACGGTCATTTCGGTGAGGGCAATCTACGAGGCTGCAAAGGGCAGGTAAACTCTGCCCTTCCCTTTCCTTTTTAAGTCAGCCCTAGTTCAGGTAACTTTTCCCTGAATGATACTCCCTTCTGCAAGCCTACTTCGGGAGCGATCATGTAGGATTGACGTTTGCAAACATGAATAATCGTTTTAAACATGAACAAACGTTAGCTTACTTTTACGGCACCGGGGCCGCTTTTTCCCCTCGATGTCGCGAAGTGTGCACAACTTGTCGACGCTCGCCTCGACACGCTCTGTATGCCGCTCAAGCTCGCTCACGTGGCTATCGCTACCTAATTTCTGCCGGCATAAGTCCGATCATGACACGTGAACGGCAAGGATCCCGATCTTGAGACCAACCATCGCCTTAAACAGAATGCTTGACGTAAGCTATTTCTTCTGCACAGACATCGTGAATTTGCCAGAACAAATAGGTGAGATTGAAAATCATGAGTTTGGAATATGCCCCTTTAATTGCGATCTCGTTCCCAATTTTATCCTCATTTTTGATACCAATCGCGGGACGCGGCCGCCCGAAATTTAGGGCCTACCTCAGCGTTCTCGCCATCTCCGTTGCGATGTTAGCCATCCTCTCGCTGCTTCCAACTATCCTAGAAGGGGAGCGCCTGTATCTGACCTATGCGTGGGCCGAGCGCTTGGGGCTGACGTTTGAAATCTACGCGGATGCGCTGGCCGTATATATGTCACTCTTGGCGTTCTTTCTCTGCTTGTTGGCTGCGATTTACTCTGTGAGATACATGGCGGAAAAGGAGGGATTGACGAGATATTACTCAGGCTTTTTGATTTTCTCAGGTAGCATGGTTGGCGTTTTCCTATCGGGAAACCTACTTCAGTTCTTCATTTTTTGGGAGCTCATGACAATCTCCTGCTTTCTGCTGGTCCTGCACTTTCAGACGGGCGTTGCCATCAGGGTCGCCTACAAATACTTTATAATGATACACTTGGGTGCCCTGTGCCTGCTTACTGCCATAATCGCCATTTATCTCAACGTCGGCGAGCTCAGCATGGCGACCATTGGGAGACTCTTGGCCACGGCAAATGGCGGGTGGCTGACAGCTGCCATGGTACTTACGTTTGTCGGCTTCGGCGTCAAAGCAGCTGTTATACCACTTCATACTTGGTTGCCTGATGCTCATCCGGAGGCTCCCTCCTCGATAAGCGCGCTGCTCTCTGGCATCATGGTGGGAACCGGGATTTATGGTCTGATAAGGTTTTTTTATGGCATCTTTGGGTTTCCTTACGCTTGGCAATCAACAATCATAATTCTGGGGGCAATAACGGCCCTCGTTGGCGTCACGTGCGCGCTGGTACAGGTTGACATCAAGAGACTCATAGGATTTCATACGGTGTCCCAGTTAGGGCTCATCAGCATGGGTATTGGTGCTGGCACTTCTTTGGGGCTGGCAGGCGCCCTATTTCACCTGATAAACCACGCATTTTTCAAAGCGCTTCTTTTCTTGATAGCTGGAGCAGTGATTTACGAGGTTGGGACAAGAAACATGACTAGACTTGGAGGCTTAAGGAAATACATGCCAGTGACTTTTGTTTGCGGATTAATAGCTGCATTGTCCATTTCTGGCATACCTCCCCTCAACGGTTTCTTCAGCAAGGCAATGATCACGAAATCCGTCTTTGACGCGGGATATCCTATGCTGTCGCTGGTAGTCATCGTTGTTGGGATCATGACACTTCTGTCGTTTACCAAGTTGTTGTACTTGGTTTTCTGGAGGCAAAAAACACTGAAGGTAATCAAAAGTCGAAAAAAAGTTCCAATATTAATGAAAGTGCCCATGATCGCGTTGGCCGCGTGCTGTATAGCATTTGGATTGTTCGCTCACTGGCCTCTCGAACAAATCGTCTTGCCGGCTTTGGGAGGATTTAATCTGGAAACCGCTACGGTATATGCGCCTTCTATTTTTGACCCCTCCCTCCTGATGCTGCTCAGCTATGTGGGTATCATGCTTGCTATTGTAACATGGCTCAAAAGACGAAACATCATGGGTGCTGTGCACCGTTTCGCTCCGCTTTCGGCTCTGTATCATTGCGTCGAGAGGGAATGGTGGATCGATTCTGCCTATTTAAAATTCGCAGGTGCCGTAGTTTCGGGTTTCAAAGGAGGTAGAAGGGTAATGTCAGGGCACCTGAGGGATTATGTAGCGTGGCTCACTGCGATATTTTTCATGCTGCTGCTCCTATACGCGGCCCTGCCTTAGGTGGTTGTGATGGAAATCCTGATGGGGTTTTTCTTTATACTTGTAATCGTGTCTGCAGTTGCAGTAGCTGAGCTGAGGGATCTTCTTGCGGCCGCCTTGGCACTTGGAGCTTGTGGATTCCTCGTGGGGATCTTATTCTTTCTCATGATGGCGCCCGACTTGGCCATAGTGCAGCTCATCGTGGAGATAATGATGGTTGTCGTGCTGGTGATAGCGCTGGCCCGAACGCACCGAAGGAGTTCTGAACCCGAATCGACTAAAACCACGCTCGTTCTGGGTGTAGTCGTGGTCTGTGTTTTCCTGTTATTCTCAGTTGCCGTTGTGCCCCTTATGACTGAATTCGGATCACCGGAGTACAACCCCGAGGTCTCCCAACGCTACATCGACGAAGGGGTGGAAAACACTGGTTCCCAAAACATTGTAACAGCAATCCTGCTGGATTATCGGGCCTATGACACGTTGGGGGAAATCGTGGTGCTTTTTGCGTCAGTTTTAGGCATGTCTATGGTTTTGCGAAAAGTGTCAAAAAGGATGGCAGAGGGTAAGGAATGTCTCTAATAATCCAAACGGTATCGCGTGGAATTGCTCCATTCATATTCGTATATGCGATTTACCTCATCCTTACCGGCCACACGTCGCCGGGTGGGGCCTTTGCGGGCGGGGTTGCGATAGGCTTGTTAATTGTGCTCTGGTATGCAGCCTTCAACCTCTCAACCGCGGAAAGAAGGGTTAGTTGTTTTACTGCGCATACGGGCAGAATTTTAGGTTTACTTGGGTTTTTGATAACGGGGACAATTGCGTTGCTACTTGGAAAGGGGTTCTTGGAAAACTTCCTGCCAAAAGTTGCGGGCTATCTCGCGATGTCCGGTGTGATCATCCTGCTCGCTCTAAGCGTAGGTATCTTGGTTGGTTGCGAAATAGCACTGATATTCTACTACCTATTCGGTAGGCGCCCTAGGGGGGAGAGAAGGTGATTATAAATTTCCCGTATCTAGCGGCACTGGCGCTGTTCTCGGTGGGGCTGTACTGTATTCTAGTCAAAAGGGATCTCTTCAAAATAATCTACGGCATATGCCTCATGGGATATTCTATCAACCTGCTGCTGATTTCATTGGGCTATGTTTTGGGTGGAACTGTTCCCATAATTTCTGGTAGCTCAACCGCGATCCCGGTCGACCCTTTGCTTCAAGCCATTGTCATAACCGCGATTGTGATAGAGTTCGCTGCAGTCGCACTCATGGTATCGGTTGCGATTAGGCTGTTCGAGCGATATCGCAGCACGGATGTCGAAAAGGTAAGGAGGCTCCGTGGATGATTGAACTTGCGCTTATACTCATGATTGTGATGCCTCTGTTCGCAGGGCTTCTGAACATCGCCATTGGTAAGATTTCAAATAAAGCAAGACACGCCGTTTCCACAATCACAACTCTCATTTTAATAGCCCTAGCGGTGGCGATACTCAAAACCACTTTGGAGGGCAACATACTCACTTATGGGGTCGGTGGCTGGAGTCCTCCTCTAGGTATAAACCTCGTTGCAGATTCTCTAAGTGCCCTTATTGCGTTGATAATTTCCGGTATCGGGTTCCTCTGTGTTGTTTACTCAACCTCGTACATGAAAAAATTCACCGGCCGGCCCATGTATGACTCGCTCCTTATGCTCATGATAGCCGGGATGAACGGTGTTGTGCTGACTGGGGACTTGTTTAATATGTTTGTGTTCCTCGAGATCTCGTTCATTGCAGCCTATGCGCTCGTGGCATTCCGCGGTGGCCCAGTGGAGATGGAAGCGTCTTTCAAATATATGACACTAAGCATGATTGCAGGTTTTGCGTTTCTGTTGGGAATCGGCTTAATTTACAATATTGCTGGCACCCTCAACATAGCGCACGTAGCGGAAATGATTGGAACAATTGGGAATATGAAGATCCTAACTTTTGCTGGAATCTCGCTCATCATCGGACTTGGGCTGGTAGCTGCGATCGTGCCTTTGCATGCTTGGCTGCCTGATGCCCACCCCGCTGCACCCTCCCCAATAAGCGCACTACTTTCCGGCGTAGCGGTTAATGTTGGATTGTATGGTATAATCCGAATAACTTACACGATGTTTGGTTTTCAAACGATAGATATCGGCCCAGCAATCATGACGCTCGGAATCGTCACTATGATAATCGGCGCGGCGTTCGCACTCGTGCAGACCGACATAAAGAGACTTCTCGCGTATTCCACGATATGTGGTGTCGGATACATAACTTTGAGCCTAGGCATCGGCACCGCTGGAGGAATCGAAGGCGCGACTTTTCACATCGTAAACCATGCGCTCGCGACGTCTTTGCTGTTCTTAACGGTGGGTTGTGTGATCTACAGAGTTGGCACCAGAGAGATAGGCAAGATGGGCGGTCTGTTAAAGCACATGCCTGTAGAAGCTACCACGTTCCTATTCGGGGGGCTGGCGATTGCTGGAATTCCACCATTCAACGGCTTCATCAGCAAGTTGTTAATTTATCAAGCGTGTTTTGATGCTGGCCACTTCGTACCACTCGCGGTTTCGATAGCCGTTAGCCTGCTGATCTTGGCCGTTTACGTCCGAGCTTTTCAAATGATATTTTTAGGTGGGGGCAATGGTCGTGTACGAAAGGGGACAGTTCCGGCGTCAATGCTAGTTCCCGTGCTAATCCTTACAGCCGCTTGCTTAGTAATCGGCATCCTACCAGATATCGGGCTCGGCGCGGTTGGCGAGATATCAAAACAGGTGTTGGAGAGCGAGACATATATCACAGCGGTGTTGTGAGGTGCGATTTTGAAACTAATTAGATTCGTAGCCGCTTGGGTGTTCATGTTTGCAGTATGGATACTACTCACTTTTACACTTGATATTCAACTGATGGCTTCCGGAGTCGTTGTATCTGTCCTAGGGGCGTGCCTCTTTAGCACCGTATTTATCAGGGGTAGCGGTAAAGACCTCCTCAATCCAAAGAGATGGGTATATCTTGTACTTTACGTTCCAATTTTTGTAAAGGAGTGTCTCTTAGCTAGTTTAGATGTCGCGTGGAGGGTGGTGCACCCGAAGATGCCGATAAGGCCCGGCATAGTGCGTGTGCCGACACACCTTAGGAAAGACTGGGAAATCACGCTGTTATCAAATTCAATAACCCTAACTCCTGGCACCTTGCTTGTGGATTTCGATCAGAAAAGGAACGAGTTATACGTGCACTGGATTCATGTCACAAAAAGGGAGATAGAAGCCGTGAAAAAGGAGATCTTCGGCGCCTATGAACCACATCTGAGGAAGATGTTTGAATGATGATTGAGAAGTTTATTTACATCTTTATCGGTCTGCTGTGCATGTCATTTGTGTTCTGTCTCTATCGGTTGATAAAGGGCCCATCGTTGGCCGACAGGGTGATGGCTCTAAACACTCTGACTTTAGTTGGAGTTGGGCTAGCTGTTTTGCTCGGCTCATACACCAACGAACTCTTTATTGACGTTGCTATTCCCCTCGCCCTAATTGCGTTCATCAGCACCTTAGTTATCACCAAATACCTTGAAGGAGAGATAAGGATATGATTGAACAGGCCCGCGAGATAATTTCTATGGTTCTCATGCTGATCGGGTCGATATTTTATTTCTTGGGAACCTTGGGGATTGTCAGATTTCCGGATCTTTACACGAGGCTTCACGCAGCCACCGAGTCTATTGTAATTGGGGCGTGTGGAATCATTCTAGGTGTGATTTTACTCGAAGGCATCTCGGCGGCTTCCGCAAAGGCCTTTCTGACCATGATCTTCCTGCTGTTGACGGCCCCGATCGCTTCGCATGCGATTGCCAGAGCCGGATACTTCAGCGGGGCGGAGATGTGCCCTCAACACGTCGTGGATGAATATAGGCCCCATGTGCTCGAGGAGAAAAAGGAAAAACTCGCAGCGGCTCGCCGCGTCAGACGCAAAGGGCACTAAAGAAGATGTACTAAAGTCGTGCAAAAATAACTTCAGAGATATAATCTCTCCCTACATTCAACAAAGCATAACAGATGCCGCAAACTATCGTCGGGTCGGCTTCCCTCGGTCCATTATAAGCTTGCCGTCCACGAAAACTTGCCCTCGCCGCATGTCCTTGATAAGGTCGAGGTGACTCGAAGCACGGTTTTTGCCATGGTAGGCTCCTCGGTTGTTGCCTATGGCGATGTGAACAGTGCCGAAAATCTTCTCGTCGACGATTATGCTCCCCCCCGTGTAAGCCGCGCCCGGATTTGTACCTATGCCGAACTCCCCGATGCGGTCTTTCTCGCCCGTATTCGCTTTGAGGAATTTGGTGAAGTTCTCCCTGCCACGTACAGCTTCGTAGCTTACCACCTTGCCCCTCTTGAACTTGAGCATCAGTCCCTCAAGTTTCCCGAACCCCGGGATCGCGACCTGTTCAAACAATATCTTTCCATTCGCACTTGTCTCGAGCGGTGCGATGAAGATCTCACCTGCTGGGATATTCACCCCGACATCACCTCGCGCAAGGTCCTCAGGTGAGATTATACCATCGTCGACCAGCACCGGGCGACCCTTTATTCTAAAAACTAAATCCGTGCCATCATCCGCCACTATCCGAACCTCATTTCTTCTCGCAAGAGCTGCACGATAAAACTCGCAAAGTTCGAGCAGTTTCCGCGTGAAAGTCTTCCTGATGCTGTTGAAAAAAATACCTCTGAATCGCCTTACCGGAAAACCGTAAGCGGAAGCTGCCCTTGGTACGGGCCAGCCGAATACTGCCCACCTCGTTCGCCTCCGATCGGTTATCTCGTGAAGCCTCTCCCGAGTGGGTGCGGTGAGTTTAATTTTTGCCGTGAGCCCCCTCGCCCAATTTGGTTCATCCTCCTCCCCGATGAAGATCAACACATCCGCCCGTCTCGCTACGGCCTCCGCGAACGGGCTCATCTCGCGTAGGGATTCTTCGGGGGATAACATGTACTTTAATTTTTGTCTTTCCGAGGAGTAGCCAAGCGAAAGTGTATGCGCGCCCACCCGCCAGCATTCTTCCTCAACCTTAAATGCAAATTTTTCACAGCTCTGATCGGTGCGGTTGTAAACGATTCTCACAGCATCATGCTTGCCACGTCCTTTCCCTATCCTCATCGAGCGCCTGACGAAAGACCTTGCTATCTTTCCCATTTCTCTGTCTGATAGCTCCCCTGACATTTCAACACCGATTTTACTCCTGATTTCTAAGAACTTAAGTTCTCAGCTTGGTGGAAACAATGAGATACTCTCATCGATGCAGGGGTTATTACGGCTATCATACCCATGGTGCTCCTCGCCATGCAGCGTTTCTGTCACAAGCGACCTAGCGGATATAACTGGTTTCTTCTTCGAATCCACTCGGCAACCTAAGCCTGGGCGGATTGAACCGGGGAAGAGTCATCGCGTGTTCGTGAAGCTCCTCCAGATCCAGCTCGAACCCGAGCACTCCACTCAGAGCTCGGAGAACGGATTCCGTTGCCTCGACATCGAGCAGTCCTCCTCGAGTGGCACCCAGCAGGCAGAACCCGTGCATGCCCCGCGCTGCAGCCAACCCGGGGAGCAGACCATTCATCCCTACTATCATTCCGCTGTCGAGGAGTTGCACCCCGTGCTCACGAAGGAGTTTAACCGTTTCGACATCTGATGCCGCCCCGACCACTTTCGCCTTTGACTCTTGAGGGGAAAGCACGTATGCCGCCATCGTAACAACCGTATCCGCGCCATGCTGCGCCGCAACGTCCAAGATCTCGCCCGTGAGCCTGTACTGCCCCGACGGCGAGGCAGCCTGGGCATCGGCGGTTGCGAGCATGAAATCGCGCTTTAACTCATC
>Ga0315312_1000165_pt1 | contig 104133 bp, 97 predicted proteins | sample TDP7_MG_FD_203629 | JGI IMG/M metagenome (GOLD analysis project Ga0315312, IMG submission 203629) | Freshwater sediment microbial communities from Lake Towuti, South Sulawesi, Indonesia - TDP7 | ecosystem: Environmental > Aquatic > Freshwater > Lake > Sediment | place: Indonesia: South Sulawesi...
TAATTCTTGACGCGGCCGCTATCTCTCCTTCCGCTCGGAGGCACATAGTATAGCCCTAGCGTTCGGGGTGAACAAGTCACAGTTTGAGGTATTTGCGTTTTAAGCGTTCCTTGCAGAATATCAGCACACACGGAAGTAAGTATGCCACCGCAAGGTTTGTGACGCCCTATATCTTCTTGCTCTATTAAAAGAACATTGAGTCCTAATTGTGAGCATTTTAAAGCCGAGATAACCCCTGCTGGACCGCCTCCCACAACTATAGCGTCAAAATCCGACATTTCTGTTAGCTTTCTCCTGTTGTTTTGTGATTTACCAACTTACGGAGGAGGTCAATTTTTAGTTCGGTTTGGCTTTCAAAGTTCCCTTTAAGAGCGTCTTGTTCTTTCCCCAAATCGTAGCAAGTCTGATTATCAACACCTACGAGAATTCCCGGCATGCCAATTCGTACAAGGTCAGTTTGATGCTTACAGTAAAAAGCTTCACAACAACACCCAACGTAACCTTGGATACCCCGCTGCTTCAGTTTTTCCAACGTTTCCATTAAATGCTCAAAATTTTGTATCGTTATCACCACCATCTTTGCCTCTTCGGCTAACTCGTAAGCTTCACCAACTGAGCACCCGCCACATTTTACGCACCCATCTTTTCTTCTGTACTCGCACGTCGGAAGCTTAGCGCAATAGGGCAAAAGAAGAACATTATAACCGTTGTTTAAGATTTCATGAAAGCTTTTAGAAATAGTGTAGATGTGATTAGCTTCTGCGGGACTAATACCAAACTGCCCGTAGGCTGTCTTTTCAATCGCCTCAAAAATTAGTTTAATGAGTTCATCAGGAGTTACACCTGGAATTTGAGCTTGACCGCGCTTAAAGAAGCGATAAACGATATCGCGGATAGCATTTTCATCGCATGGGGCATATTTTAAGCTCCCCTCAAGATCCAAGATTGCTCTAGAAGGGTAGACGAAAAAGTCTCCGGTAATAAGCGCATTTTTGATGATTCTAAACTTGCTATCTATGGCTAGGGATACCCGAATTAATCCGCCCGGTGTTTTATTAATTGCATATACCTCTGCCGCTTCATCTAAAGGACGCCGTTCAAGAAAAATCCATTCTTTTGATTGGAACTTGCTTAGCCTGTCATTTAGAAGCCCCTCCTCGACGGGCGACAACCTATCATCAACGAGCTTTATCCCGAATGCCAGTTCAAATCCTTGCTTTAACGCTTGCTTAATGTTGTCAAAATTCAGCTGATAACCTAACTCCCATTTTATACATGTGACCCTCTCTTTTACCGATTTTATTCCTTTATCCTTAAGCTTCATAATCGGAATCCTTAACACACGCAACATAGTACCGATATCAAAATCGATCAAAAGAGTCCCTTGAAAAAGAAACGCATTGCCTTGTTCCGTTCCACCTGTGCCTGAAATTTTCCTCCCATTAACTTCTATATCATTTTTAGGACGAAAAGCCGCTGGGATTCCAAGTGCCTCTAACCCAAGTATAGTGCCTTCACACATTTTCGCGTATAGTTCTTCTATACATCGGTAAAATCCCACCTCAGATTTTGAAGCGATTATTTCCCATCCTAGGGATGGCTTATCAAAAAATATTGCACCGCCACCAGTTATCCGTCTGTTAATATCGATGCCTTCACTTCTACAGAAATCCATTCGAACCTCATGTTCAACAGCTTGATGATAACCAACTAAAACCGCAGGCGGATTAAATTGAAGGAAACGTATAGTATCTGGAACTAAGTTTCTAACACGACATTCCAATATAATATCGTCGAGCGCTATGTTCTCTGCCGCGCAACGGTAGCCTGTGTCGAGGAACCTCCATGTTTTCATGTAATGCCTCCTCACTAAGACAGAGGTCGCTTAGGGCAAATTGTTGTATATCCGGATCTGTTGTTTGACATCTTCAATGTCATCTTTTGTTAGAGGAAATGGAAAATTTCTGATGGGTTGACTCGGCCTTTCGTTCGCAAACGGCCTATTGCAACCCGGACAACCTGAAGTTTCAAACGGCTTACCAAACTCGACAATTGTTTTTAACGTGCTTTCATCAACGCCAAAATTGATTATTCGCTCCATCTTGTCAAATTTCATATTTTCGAAATGAGAGATGTCTTCGTCGATCAAGAATCTAGCTAGTTGAACTCTTCGGTACTGGCTTATGGGTGGTTGAGGTTTAGTTTCTAAGGCTGAGTTGGGTTCTGGGAAAAAAGAGAAAAGATGGACCCTAGCTCCGAGAGTGTAGACCATCTGAAATGCCGAGACCATCTCCTTCTCGGTTTCCCCTAATCCAAAAATTAAGTGACAACCGACATTTCCATTTCCCATTATCCTCACGGCATCAACGAGACCTTCGATATACCGACTCCAAATATGTGGGCCTTTAACTGGTTTACCGCGTAGTTTGTAGAAAAGTTGAGGAGTAGCCGCATCTACAGCTATCCCAATTCTGTCGGCTCCGGCATTCTTGATCTCATACATTAGATCCTTTGTGATCAATGTTGGAGTTATTAAGACAGAAATAGGTAGATCTACACTTTTGTGGACTTCGTTTAAAATTGTTAAAAGATCTTTAGGAGCTTTTGGGTGAGTAATCATGGAAATACAGATACGTTCGACATCGTTTTTAATTAGTCGAGTTCTCGCTATTACCTCATTAAGCCTGTAGGAAGGCCATTCCACTCGTATCAGATTCTTACAGTCGGATCCTCCTGGGATTTCTCTTGCTTGCCCGCAGTAGAGACAATTGCCTTTGCATCCATCGCTATATTGCATCAAAAGATTAATGCATGTTAACTTCGCATCCCGATAAAATAAGCCTGGCTCAAAACCTAAAGTAATGGCCGCTGCCCAACTTAGCCTAACCCATTCAGGAGATTCTGAAATCAATTCGTAAACCTCTTGGCTGGATGTCAAAAGTTAGATGCAAATCACATAAATAAGTTAATTTTACAAATTCATGGATTGATCAAACAACTATGTATTCAAAGCCTTAGATAACTGGGATATAAGCCCGACACTTAAAATTCAGCTACGAGGCAAGCACCTAACACAGATAGAAGCTCTTGGTCTTGTAAGCATCACGCATAAAATCTTGACTCTTTCCGCGGTAGAAAAATTTCATTTAAGTTCATATAACATGAACATATTGTTCATGAAATCCCATGCTTTAATGAGCGATTAGTTATTTTATACAGTTATTAAATCCGACTTTCCTACTATTGTCGGTGAAACACTCTGCGAAAGACTGGCATCGCCGAACTTCCACTCCATTACGGCCGAGCACCGTTTTGGCTAGTTACTCGCATGAAAAAATTGGCGAACGAAATAGTTACAATTATCGTCGATGAGTATGGGTACGATGAATTGTTACGGAGGCTTTCTAATCCGTTCTGGTTTCAAGCACTTGGATGCGTTTTAGGTTACGATTGGCATTCATCGGGTGTTACAACTGTCGTTACTGGTGTATTAAAATCTGCAATAAATCCTGAGGAACATGGATTTGCAGTAGCGGGCGGAAAAGGAAAAATTTCTTTGCAAACCCCGATAGAAATTGAAAAAATAGGAGGCGCATTCAATTTCTCGACCCAGCAAATTCATTCGTTAAAATACGCTAGCCAAATGAGTGCTAAAGTCGATAACGCGGCTATCCAAGCGGGCTACCCTCTTTATCACCATGCATTTTTTGTGGCGGAAAATGGCAGATGGGTTGTAATTCAGCAAGGAATGAATACCGAGGATAAGACTGCTAGGCGTTATCATTGGCTTTCGGATCACGTTAAAAGCTTTGTAAACGAACCGCATGATGCCATAGTATGCGATGTAGTTAAGGCAAATGTTCTTAACATGACCGCAAAAGAAAGCGAGGAAAGCCGAAAAATATCGACAGACCTTGTTAAAGACGGACCTGAAAAGGTTAAAAGAAATTTTACATCCTTACGGCCTACACATCAGAAGACTTTACGGGAATGGTTACAAAGAGAAATTATGGAGAAGGATTACGCGGTTCACGTTCTTACTATGCCTCGAAACATTAATTGGGACGCCCTGAAGAAAGCCTACGAAATTCAACCCAGAAATTATGAAGAATTATTGAGTATAAGAGGAGTCGGTCCAGCCACGGTAAGAGGGCTTGCACTGGTCTCAGAAATTATCTACGGGGCAACTCCTAGTTGGAAAGACCCAGTAAGATACTCGTTCTGCGTAGGAGGCAAGGATAGCGTCCCATTTCCAATTGATAAATCAAGTTATGATGAAATTATTGAGACCCTAAGAGATGCGATAAATAAAGCCAGAGTAGGGGACAGAGATCGTCTTAATGCTCTTAGCAGACTTTCAAACTTTTGGCAACCTCAGTAGTTATGCTAATATACTGATGAAATAAACTCATGCATATTTTTCTCAAGTTTCATTACAAAGACCAAGAAAGCGTGCTAACGTTATTTCATTGAGTTCAGTTGAACTATGTTGACGCTTGCCATGCGATTTCCTTAAGATTTTTAGCAGTTTCAGCAGGATTTTCTGCGTAAATAATTGATCTACCGATAACTAAGTATGTGGCACCAGCAGAAATGGCAGATCTAATGTCACCACCTTGTGATCCAACACCTGGGGAATAAATTGGAACATCCTGCTTGAGGATCTTATGAACTGCTTTAATTTTCTCAGGATAAGTTGCTCCAACAATGACCCCATCGGCTTTCCAAAGCTTTGCGTTCTTAGCAAAGACTTCATACTGCGGTCTAAGGCGATTTCCTTTGGAAACGTGTACCATTTGCCCATATCCCTCGTGGGCTCCTCGGTGACTCATGTAGACCAACAATATCACGCCTTTGCCTCTTTGCCGAGCCAGTTCAAATACCGGTTGGAGACCATCTTCCCAGCCGACGAATGGACTTGCCGTTACAGCGTCAAACCCAGCATCAAAGTAATGTGTGGCAATCGCGACGTTTGTATGACCTACATCGTTGATTTTGCAGTCCATAATTACTGGCAATCCAAATTCATGAGTACGCTTTACGATTTTATCGGCACCTCCGTACAAGCCAAGTGGGAGTACGAGTTGTCGATTTAATTTAACTGCGCAAATGTAAGGTGCAGTTTTTTCAAGGATTTCAAAGCTTTTAGAAATGAGGTTACCCCGCTTTACCTCGACGAGGTCTAAAGCTAGCACTATGTTTGACTCTTTCTCTTTTGCAGATTTACGTATTTCATCCCGAAACAACTGCACTTATCACACCAAATACTAGAAGAAGGACGTAAAAAGTACTAAAGGATTCCTTGTGTGAGCTACCCAACGCCTGAAGGCTGTGAGCTTCCTGATTCAACGACAAGACTTGCCGGTATTTCTACCAGTAGAGGTCTCATCTCCACAGGCGCTGAGGGTTGCCCCAACCCCGATAAGCCTCTCTCTAATATGTTTAGAGAGGCGTTGATGAACGGGACGACTGAAAATTTATGGAAAGATAGGCAGGTTTTTTACTTCAACTATCTTTGCATGGAAGTATTTTGTATCTGAGGTGTTGCTGACGTATTCAAGTTTCTCTCCGGTAAATTTAGTCGCACAGTATCGAATAAATGGGGAAGCCGGGGGATGATCTTGCTTAAGGTAGAAAAAGACTGGGAGAGCATCAGATTCATAGTAGTGCTCAAAGGGCACACATGTACCAATGATATGCATTTTATCCCGCTTGAAATGCCAGATCGGGAAGACAGCAGTTTCCCTCAGGGAAAGAAGGAGAAGGACGCGTACTAATGAGTGAAGAGCAGTAATCTCGGAAAGCATAGGCTTCGGTGGGGTCGGAGCCTGTTCTCGCAGACATTTTTCTAGCAATTGCGGAGGTTTAGCCAAATCAATTAAGGGGGAATAAACAAATTTTGGATCTTCAATTTCATTTGTAAAGACGAATTCTTCGCCTTTAGGTGCATTGCTTCGGTAAGCTAGGAATGAGCCGGGTTTTTCGTCTATAGTAATGTAAGCGAACAGCGGAAGGTCTCCTGTCCAGTACATATAAGCGGCGAAAACCCCAAGGACATGTCGCTCCTCAAATTTGAAATGCCATATTAATGGGGGTTCCTCAACTAAACCCAGCGCAAGTCGGGCAAAGTTTTGTAGGTCAACTACCTCAACTGGCACCGGGGGCTTTGCGATTTCCACGAAATGAAGCCCTCCATAACTCAATTTATAGAAGTTAACATTTTGGGTTAAACTTTATGACCTATTAGTCAATATATGCCTAATTAAATTCGTCAGTTGGAAAGGAGGCTCAACTTTTCTTGTCTGTTCCGACGACTGTGAAAGAAGCATTATCCAGTAAAATCGCTGGGGAAATCATTCTATCCCGAAATCCGGGAGTTACCATGCGGAAATGGCGGGAATTATTTAATGTATCACAGGTGAAGCTTGCTGAAGAAATGGGAATCTCGCCATCGGTGATTAGCGATTATGAAAGTGGGAGAAGAAAGTCACCTGGAACGCAATTTGTAAGAAGATTCGTCGAAGCATTAATTACCATCGACGAAGCAGCAGGTGGACATCTCCTCCACGAACTTTCTCGAATTGCAGGAATCCCAACAGAAGCAATTTTAGACGTCCGCGAATTTCCAGTTCCAGTTTCAGCTCAGAAGATCTGTGAAACCATCCAAGGTACCGTACTCGCTTGTCCACACCTACTTAACCGGAATATATATGGATACACAGTTTTAGATAGCCCCAAAGCAGTCGTGACATTATCCGGAATGGATTTTATGCAAATCTTTGGGACTACAACCGAAAGAGTTTTGATCTTTACAAATGTGACTCGAGGTCGTTCGCCAATGGTCGCGGTCAGGGTTACACCGTTAAAACCTAGAATGATTGTTCTCCACGGTCCGAAGGAAGTTGATTCATTAGGCGTTAAGCTAGCAGAGATTGAGCAAATTCCATTAGTTCTCTCAAACATGAAAACAACGAATGACTTGATTGCGGCTCTAAAAGAGCTCTACCAGTCAATGATCTCTAAATAGTTTCCTTTGTTCAATTTCTCCCACGATTAATTAAGTTTTACAAGCAGAGAAATCAGTTTAAGTTTATCGTTAGGATATAACAACAATTTTAAATATATCGTTTTGTAAATGACCAGAAATAAGCTAACAGAAAGGATCGTTATCAGAAAGAATTTCATAGGCGAATAAATCTTGGCAACCAAAAAACGTGCCCTAGGAATATTTGAAAAATATCTCACTATATGGGTCATGTTATGCATAATCATAGGGACGATTATAGGAAGGGCGTTTCCGGAGATATCTAAGGTCTTAAGTGCAACTGAATATGCTCATGTCTCGATCCCGATTGCTATTTGCTTGTTTTTCATGATGTACCCAATTATGGTTCAGATCGACTTCAAGGAAGTGATCAAAGCTGGCAAGACGCCAAAGCCAGTTGGCCTTACGCTGTTTGTAAATTGGGCGATTAAACCGTTTACCATGGCTTTCTTCGCTTGGCTGTTCATGAGAATTGTATGGTCTTCGTTTATTTCAGCTGAGTACGCATCCCAGTATACTGCGGGAATGATCCTCCTTGGAGTTGCGCCGTGCACAGCGATGGTTCTAGTTTGGAGTTTTCTATCGAAAGGGAACATGGCACATACACTCGTAATGGTTGCCATTAACTCGCTATCAATGCTTTTTCTATATGCTCCGTTAGCCGGCTTCCTCTTAGGCGTTGCAAGTATACCTGTCCCATGGGAAACCATGATTCTCTCAGTTGCCATTTATGTTGGACTACCTTTAGCGGCAGGATACTATTCACGAAAACAAATCATTTTGAAGAGGGGAATCGAATGGTTCGAAACGAAATTTTCTCCATGGCTTAAATACGTCTCGATCACAGCTCTGCTAATAACTTTAATTGTGCTTTTCAGTCTGCAAGGAAAAGTAATAGTTGCTCAACCATTGGTAATCGGAATGATTGCTCTACCTTTATACATACAAACTATGGTCATATTCCTCATTACATACGTTCTTGCAAAGTTTATTGGTCTCAAATATCCTGATGCAGCTCCCTCAGCCCAAATTGGAGCGAGCAACCACTTTGAAGTGGCAATTGCTGTGGCAACTATGCTGTTTGGGCTTGAAAGCGGAGCTGCCCTAGCAACTGTAGTCGGTGTACTTGAAGAAGTTCCGGTGATGCTTTCTCTAGTTTACATATGCTTAAAAACGCAGAGTTGGTTTTCCTAGTAGATTTAGTTTTCATGTTAATCATTTAACAAGTTAGGCGTGCTATATTTTACTCAGCACAGCATTTTCGCAACTCGCCTTTGCTACGAGTTTGAGAGCTTAGGTAATCATAAGGAGCTTAATTTTTTGTATGAGGTTTGTGAGTTTTTGGTTTGCAATACTGTAGAAGATCCATTTTCCAGCTCTCTCGTTTTTTATGAGACCCACACGTTCGAGGATACCGAGGTGATGAGACGCGGTAGGCTGAGTTAGGTCTAGTGCCACCATGATCTCACAAACGCACATTTTCCGAACGCCCAAGAGAGCAAGAATTTTTACGCGAGTTGGATCCGCCAATGCTTTGAATAACTCGCTCTCCCGTTCAGCCGTTCGTTCGTCCACAGTTTTCTTAATAAGTTCCTTTAGCTGCGTCGCATATTTTGGAATGTTTTCAACAGAAGCATCGCATATTCCGGATGCAGCTAGGCGCTCTAGTCGTTTTGTCACAGTAGAACTTCGCATGTCCATATCATCATCAAGAAATTTGTATTAACAGATTTAAATGTATATCATAGCTTTTTAATGATAAACGAATTTACAATGATGCAAGTTAAACCATGTCACCTAAATTGACCGTCAAGCTGTAGCACGGGAAATTTATTTCCAACCTAAAGATTGTAGAAGGTATGGTCCTAAGATTTTTTTAATCTCCTCTACGTTTGCGGAGTATTTCTGATCCCTCAAGGGTGCGCATTGAGATAATTTGGCATTGCCTTGTAACACGTTCATCGTGAAAGCCATACATGTTGCGTATCCACAGGCGCCGCAATTGGTTCGTGGTAAATACTTGTATAAGTTCAGCCAAGTAAGGTGTTTTATGGCTTGAAGGTCTTCTGATTTAGGTTTTCCATATTTAAGGAAGTCAATATATGCCTCGTTGATCATGTTTTTTATCTCTTCAAGAACTGTTCGAGCCTCATCCAGATCTTTAGTGTTCGTCATGGTGATTTTGCCAGAGGGAAATAAGTTGATTAATCTATTGTGTATTTTAAGTGTCAATTCGTTTAATTCCTCAAAATATTCCACTTTCCCAGGTGGATACTTTAAAGCAAGGATAGAAATTATTTCGTCTAACAAGTTATCTGCTTGGGCAACTATTCTAATGTAGCCTGGTGTAGTAAAGCAAGGAAGTACTCCTTTAATTTCAAAGCAATTCACCCAAGCTTTCCTTTCAGATTTTTTATCCTCGTCCTTTGAAGTAAGGTCAACATTTGTTCCCAAGTGTTTCACCGATTGAATATGTATTCAGATGTACCGTATTTCATATCATGCAACATCCTTGTAACTCGCCATTCCTCTGGAGTTAGTAGCCCCTTTTCGAATTTTACATAAAGCGTTTTCTCAAAGCCCTTAATAATGGCTTTCTTTATTTTGCCCAATGAGACGTTTTCTGAAAGCGTAGTCATAAGATTCACAAGATGCTTTTCCACGTTAGAAATGTTCAAAGTATGTTCTAATGCATGCAAGTCTACGTTTACCATGAGGGTTCCATGATGAAGTATAACATCGTATAATCGATGTTGCGCGCTTCCAGAGATCTTTCTTTCTCCAATCATTATACTATTCCCTCGATTGTATGCATTGACGCCGAGCATTTTGAGCCCTTCAATCACTCCACCGCAAAAAATGTCATAAGACTTTTCAATATCGTCCAAATTGGCTTCTAATGATGATTTGTGAAAAATTAACGAATAGTTGAGGTTACCATAATCGTGATAAACGGTTCCGCCGCCAGAAGCCCTCCTGAAGACGCTTATGCCCAACTCTTTGCAAATTGCCAAATTAACTTCCTTCCAAGGATTTTGAAAGCATCCAATCACAATAGAGGGCGGATTTCGCCAAAAACGAAGGGTATCAGAACTCTTGCCTTCCAGCCGGCATCTAAGAATAGCTTCTTCAATAGCCAAATTCATCGCTGGATTCTTTGAACTATAATCAAGCAATCTCCAATGGCGCTGATCTTTCATCTGTCTTCTCCACTTGCAAGTTTCATCGCATGTCGCTACATGAAAAATTGAGACCTCAGTATTGTGTTAAGGCTAAATTAAGCGCTACCCGATGAAGGTCGTCCCTAACGGTACTGGGGGCATTAGGGTTTCAAGCTCTTGTAAGATGGTAGCCCTCAATTCATGTCTTAGTGGAATTCCCTTACCAAACTTCAATTTTCCATTTACTATGATGGCTGGAATCACAGATTCTTTTGCAGCTTTTTTGAGCCCAGGTGTTATTGTTTCACCCGGCGGTATGCCTAGGCCTCGCCTCCAAATCTTAATTTCAACCTTCTCCTGAAGGTCTGCCGTTACATCTTTAACCAGTTCAATGAGCTGATTACACATGGATGTCGGTGGGTGAGCGACAAAGACTTCTATTAGCGTTTTGCCTGGCGTCGGGGATGCTTTTCCTTTAATGTTCCATTCGTCGGTGCTGTATTTCCATTTATAGAGTGTGTCAGCTGTCTTTTGCTCGTATTCTGTAAGCCCCTGTATTTTGAACTCTATATCCAACTCCTTCTCGAAGGTCCTCTTAAGTAATCCCTTCACTTCATTAACATCAACAGATCTGTTGAGTTCAAGATTTAGAGTCGTGGTCAACATCTCTTCAGCTTTGAGAACATTTCTTAAAATCGTTAAATCGGTGTTAACAAAAAGAGTGCCGCTAAATAGCAATATTTCATGGAAAAAGTATGGAGCCGCTTCAGAGATTTTTTTATCCTCAACCGTTAGATGCTCACCATATGGATCAACTTTGACCTTAACTCCAAGCCCACGAATTCCTTCAGCAACTCCTTCGTATAATCGAGTAAAAGTATTAATCATATCTTGAGAGGATTTGAATTTCTCAACCTTAATAATATCCGAAAAATTCAAACTGCCGGAATCATTGTAAAGTACTTTCCTTAAGGAAAGCCTTCGCGCGATCTCAACGCCATGTTTTCTACAAGCTTCAAGATCAACTTTAGTATCGTAGTGTCGATCCGAGAACAGAATTGAGATTGAATTTTGCCATAAACGTAACGTATCCGGACTATTCTCTTCATTTCGGCTTTTTAATATCGCCTCCTCGATGGCCAAATTCATTTTAGGGTTAGGGACGCTATAATCGAGCAACCGCCACTTAGTTTTCGCCATCTAAATTCACCCGAAATAAGGGCATCTTTCCCTTAAGCAATCTTCATTCACGCTTGCAAACGAACAGAATCGAGGCTTCTCGGGAATTTGAATGCTGGCTTCCAGGTTTTTAAAGAATTTTGCACCCGTTATTATTGCCGTGAAAGTACTTGCTTTACAACATCTAGGCCCGCCTATCTCAGCTATGTTTCTTAATGCTTCGGCTACGGCTTGCATCGCCAGAGATCTTTCCTTATCAGACATGACAGTCGCACCAGTAAAGATGCTTACGGCTATCCCAACTCCTGCGGCTGCCCCACAAACACCGAGAGAGCCACATGACCCAAAAGGGATTAGTTTGCCCCTCCTCAGCGCATCTTCGAACGTAGCACCCACAGCCTTGAATTTTGTGGCATTTCTTAGAGCAGCTAAAAGGATGCAAGCTACAAGATAATGGTGCACTGGGCCGTGCATTGGAACGGCCGGATGGCTCATTAATTTGAAAGCTATTTTCAAAGGATCAACTTCCATGCTAGCTTCGCATGTCTTCTTCACGATTTCCTCTGGAGTTGCAAGCCTACATTCCTCACAGACATAGTGCCCATCAGGGCACGTGTAGTCTGCTTTTTCTCTTTTACCACAGTAAAAACAAGGTATGATCTCATTTGTAGACCGCATAGGCTGTCTACAAATGAGGCAATGATATACCTCTTCCATCCCGCTTCTCCTCAAGAAGTATTGTAATGTAGTTAATAGATTAAGGTTCAACGACATAAAGAAAAAATGGAAAGGCTATTGACAAAGTAATGAAATTAGGAGTAGTACATATCAAATAACATTGTTATTTTTCAATATATGGCGACAGAAAGCCCCAACATAACAGATTTTTATGGACTTATTTACGATTTGCTTGTTCGTGCATAACGTAGATTTAAATCAATATTTGTGAATATTGTTTAATTGCTGAATTTTTAATAAAAAAGGGAGAGAGGAAAATTGCCAAAGGCTTTAGTAGCTGATAGTGATCTCTGCACAGGATGCGAGATATGTTCGAACATATGCGCTTTCAAGAAATTTAAATCATTCAATCCGAGAAGAGCTAGGATCGCTGTAATCAGAGACGAACCGTCACTTCATGACGCACCAGTATTCTGCATCCAATGTGGATTATGCATCGATGCTTGCCCGAATGGCGCTATATCATGGAAAGATGACATAGTTGTAGTGGACGAAGAGAAATGCGGCGGCGATGGTAGATGCGCACTTGTCTGCCCATATGGCGCCATACATGTCGACCCCGTAACGAACGTTGCGATTAAGTGCGATACTTGTAAGGGAAAACCAGCATGCACCCAATGGTGTCCACAAGGCGTTTTAAGTTTCGTTGACGTGAAAGACGCGGCATTCTACAAGCATCGAAACACGGAGAGATTGATGACCCGGCATGGCGGAGACCTCTGGTGGGGCAAATACAAGCTCTGGATGAGACCCTGGTATAAGAGGTGACAACCATGCCAAGAGGATACGCCGGAAAACTTCTCCGCATAGATTTAACCAAGGGAAAGTTCAAAGAAGAACCGCTTGAAGAAGGATTTATGAAAAACTTTTTGGGCGGCAGCGGCTTCGGCATAAAGATTCTATACGATGAACTTGCGCCGGGCATTGACCCAATGAGCCCTGAGAACAAATTAATGATCTTAACAGGTCCGTTGACAGGAACACTCTTCCCATGCAGCGGAAGATGGGGCGCTGTTGCCAAGTCTCCAGTGACTGGCGTCTTCGCGGACGCGCACAGCGGCGGCATGTTTGGTCCAGAATTGAAATACGCTGGCTTTGACGGTCTCATCTTCGAAGGCAAAGCAGAAAAACCAGTTTGGCTGTGGATTGATAACGGAAAGTATGAACTTAGAGATGCAAAGGATCTTTGGGGAAAAGACAGCTTCACCACTGACCGCATGATTAAGGAAGAGCTTGGAGATGAAACAATCAGGGCAATATACATCGGACCAGCTGGTGAAAAACTATCTAAATTAGCCTGCATAATGGACGCCCTCTACAGGGCTGCCGGCCGAGCGGGAATAGGCACCGTCATGGGTACTAAGAACCTTAAAGCTGTTGCGGCGAGAGGAGAAATGACAATCGAAGCAGCGGATCCCGACAAGTTTGAGGAAGCATGTTGGGCTGCGCATGAACACTGTAAGGCGGCTCCTATTTCGGGAACAGGCTTGCCGACCTACGGAACCAATATCTTAACTGCCGTTATCAATGCGAGTGGAGTTTACCCAACAAGGAATTTCAGAGATTCAGGCGTAATCGAAGGCTACGAAAACATAACTGGGGAAACACTGCGGGATACAATATTAGTTAAGAACAGGGCATGTCGTTTCTGTAGCATTAGGTGTGGAAGATACAGCGCCGTCTGGTCTGGTCCATACGCTGGAATAGTTGGCGAGGGCCCAGAATACGAAACCGTTTGGTCCTTTGGAGGGCAAACGGGAGTAACACGTCTTGACGCAATCCACGCAGCAAACCACCTTTGCAACCAGTACGGGTTAGATACTATCGGGACTGGCAACATAATTGGTTGGGCAATGGAGCTCTACGAGAAAGGAATTATTACTAAGAAGGACACTGGAGGCATTGACCTAAGGTTTGGCAACGACGCAGCCATGGTCGAGATGGTTAAGAAAATTGCGTTCAGAGAAGGTTTAGGTGACATTCTCGCTGGTGCTTGGGTAGATGCAGCCAAGAAGATTGGGAAAGGATCCGATAAACTGATTATGGGCGCTAAAGGCATGGGACTGCCAGCCTACGATCCTCGAGGTGCCTTTGGCCACGGCTTGGCCTACGCGACATCGACTAGAGGCGGATGCCACTTAAAAGCATACCTTATAGCACCTGAGATCGTTGGTTACCCAGTGAAGTTAGATCCTCACACAGCTGAAGGAAAGGCTAAAGTAGTCATCGACTTCCAACACGTTTTCGCCATCCTCGATTCAGGAAACGTATGCAAATTTACCAGTTTCTTCCCTGAAACCGCAAGCCTAGAAGATCCTGCTGCGGTACTAACACCATTGACAGGTTGGAAGTTCGCTGCTGCGGATTTGGCAAAGATCGGCGAGCGGATTTATGACCTTGAATACTGCTTTAATGCCAGGGAGTATCACTTACAGGGCAAGACTGTGCGTCAGATGGACACATTACCTGAAAGATTGCTGAAGGAAGGAATGCCAGTCGGACCCGCGAAGGGCAAAGTAGTTCCGCTTGCGCAAATGCTAGACGAATACTACAAGCTTAGAGGGTTTGACATCAAGACTGGAACTCCGAAGCCGGAGAAACTTAGGGAACTCGGGCTGGATAAAGCCGCAGAGGACATGGCGAAGATCCTAAAGTAGTCTACCTTTCCACAATTTTTTTCTATTTTTTCTTTCAAAATATAATCGGCTTTCTATGATTTCGGTTAAAGTTAAGAACTTTGGAACTTTGAGAACTTGGCTGGGTCCTTTAATTACTGTCCAACTAAAGGATAACGCTGTAGTTAACGACCTATTAAATGAAATCTTTAGAAAATATGGTGGGCATGTTAAAGATCTGTTAATCGATTCAAAAACTGGAACGGTATTCAACTACATTAAAATTATCAAAAATGGGAGGATTATTTTCTTCGATCAAGGCGTAAACACGCCGCTGGCAGATGGGGATGAAATCATTATAATACCGTACCCATCCCCATTATCCCTTTGATGCTTTAACAATTTTCCTTAACCTTTTTATCATTCCTTAAGGGTAAACCACAGTAGACGAAGAAAAATGGTCACGGTTAAAGTCAAAGCCTTTGCCACAGTAAGATCGTTGTTAGGCTCTTCGCTTGAGATGAAGTTGAAAGGGAACCCTACAGTCTATGATCTTTTAAATGAGATTTTTAGAAAGTATGGTGTGCATATAAGAGAGATGATGATTAACCCGCAAACTGGTAAATTATTCGAGTACTTTAAAATTCTCAGAAATGGGAGGAATATTGACTTCCTGCAAGGTTTAGACACACCATTGGAAAATGGAGATGAAATCGCAATATTTCCTCCGGTCGGCGGTGGGTAAAACCTCTTAGTTATTCTTGAAAATTGTAAGTCTTTATTTTAAGGACTTCCTCATAAAAGAGATCATAGTCCTTAATTCCCCCCTGGCCAAGAAGCCGTGAAGTTAGTTTGAAGCTAAGGTTAGACATGCGATTGCCACTTAAGTTGTTCAGAGCGGCGCCGTTTATTTACTCTGGACCAGGTTTCAAATCTCTTCCATGTGGAGTGATTTCAGATGTGGTGAGCTATCGTGAAAGACAATTTGAACGATTTTATCCAATCACTATTTCCAGCATAGAAAATAACCATGTAAGTGACCGATTATTCTGCTTCAGCTTTTTTTATGTCAATAGCGATAGGGAGTTAGTTCTATTTCTTACGCATCCGTGCTGGCTTTCCAGTACATCTCAAGGTAGTTTTTTGATCGATTTTCTTCTTACAAACGTCGAAGAAATTGCACGTTTTATTGGTAGTCGATTTATTGAAGTAGAAATCCATGACGAAGTAATCTCGAAGATTGCATTTCCAACGTCACTATCACACTTTTCCTACGATCTGGGCAAGATGTATGTTCAAAGAAATGGGTTCTCGATTATGATAAGGCGTGGATTTAAGGAAGAAGCTGCAATCCTTTGCTACGAGCAAAAAATATTTGATGCTGAAAAATTGCTGGCGGAGAATTTTCATTCGCTCAGCGAAGATTACATCGTTACAGCCACTAACCAAACTAGATTCCAGCAGATAAAAGAGAAGAAAAAGATGCTTCCGATCAAGTCATACACCCTTTCAAATGAAACGCCATTTGTTGCTTCTGAAAATCTTCCAGTTCTTCCAAATACTGCGTTTATAGCACACCATGAAAACGACATAGTTGGATTTATTCATTGGTTTCCAAATTTGCTAGAGTTACTACAAACCGATTCCACGCCAACTCCGCTACTATTTCCACATCTTTTAAAGACGCGCCCATTCAAGTATGGAAAAATCTTTGAATGGAGCCTTGAAACTGAAAATACAGAACTTTTCGCTATCTTACTGCTCCATGTTTTACAGACCATGAAACGCCAAAGACTGGATATTTGCCAAATCGCGAATGTTTGCGATAAACATCCTTTTATTAAAAATTTCTTGGAGCAATACGGGTTCCAAAAAGTTCACAGAATGAAAGTTCTACGAAGAAAAGTGGCCTAACATGAAAGTACTTGACTGTATTTTACTTCATCCGACGACGCATTTTCGAATTTCTCCATATGAAGAACGCCTTCGCTACGTGATCATGCCTATGGGCTACATTGCCAGCGCAGATTTACTCGAAAGAGAAGGATATGACGTAAAGATCTTCCATACTGGACTAGAACGAATGTGTAAGCCACATTTCGCTGAAGAAGAATTATTTACACGGTACGAAGCACCTGTTGTTGGAATCGACCTCCACTGGTATTCTCATGCGTACGATGCCATACGTCTGGCTAAGCTGATTAAACAGGTCTCTAACGCTTTCATCGTTCTTGGGGGATTTACCGCCTCGTACTTTGCCGAAGAGATTTTATCCAATTTCAATTGTGTCGATGCTGTCATATGTGGCGAAGCTGAGATTCCATTACTTGAATTGATGAAACACCGAGTAAATGGAGATCTAAGAAAAGTCCCGAACCTGTTATATCGTGACGAGGGATCAATAAAGCGAAGCCGACGACGCTACATCGCGACCATACAGGATTTAGATCAACTTGACTTCTCTAATTTATCACTGCTTGAAAACTGGGACAAATACATTAAGCTTACATGTGAAAATGATGATCTCCGTCCAAAGTTTAAGACTCAAGGATGGGTTTGCATAGGGCGAGGGTGTTCGGTAAATTGCTCATATTGTGGAGGAGGCAAAAACGCGTACCGAAAATTGACTGGTCATGGCATCCCAATCTTTCGTTCCAAGAGGAAAGTTGTCGAAACATTAGCCGCCTTTGAAGAGAGAAAGATTTCTTGCGCTTACATCGACTTTGATCCGTATCCGTCTAGGCGTCAATTTTACCATGAGCTTTTTACAATGATACGCCAAGAAAAAATTGACATGAGTGCGCAATTCCTGTTATGGTCACTCTCAGATAGACAATTGCTAAGAGATTTCAAACGTACTTTTAATCCCCTTTACTCGACAATTACTCTTTCGCCAGAGTCAGGTTCTGAGTATATTCGGAAATTGAACAAGGGATTTTACTACGATAATGCGGCGCTTTTCCGTTGGCTCAATTATGCAAAGGATGAGATGATTCCTGTTGAACTTTATTTTACATCCGGGCTTTCTTGGGAAACCAAAGATCACTTCGAAGAAACCATCCAATTGGGTAGGAAGATAGGTAAAAACTACTCTATGGTGGTTAGTAACGTTTGCAATCCTATTATATTAGAGCCATGTTGCCCACGTTTCATCGCTCCAAAAGAATATGGAATATCTCTTAAGTTCAGGAGATTCGCGGATTTTTATGATACCTATGAAAGATTCACTAGGGGATTGCCTACTATATCCTCTTTAGGATATGAAACCAAACAATTGTCAGAAACAGAAATCATTCAACTAAGCCAGCGATTTAACGAACTCGTAGCAACATCTGACGATGATACTAAGGCTTGCTGATTGTAGCCTATTACCGATAATTTAGGCTAGATTAATCTAATAAGCCACAAACTAGACTTTCATAATTTGGTGTGGCAGTTGTCCGAAAAGGGTAAAGGTCTAATGGCAATTTGGGGTCCTCTAGACAAAATTGAATGGAGATATATCTCATTTACTGAGGTAATAACAATAGTAAGACGGGTTCTGAGTGAGTTCAGCACCAAATGTACTGAAAATGTGCAAGAAACAGTTGATACTCTTGCATCAGAATTTACAGGAAAACTCAAAGTTAGCACCTGGGATGTAACAGTAAGAGTACGTGTTAATGGAGAAAAACGTATAATTCCCCTACTTCGAAGCTTTGGAAAAATTCCCACAACTCGAGTATCAGTGGAATTAAAAACTAAAGGGAGAGTGAAACCCAAACTGAAGGAAGCATTAAAAATAACAAAGAAAACAATTGAAGAACGAATCTTTTTATTGCTTTATCGAACCGGGGGCGGATAGATAGAAATTCAAGTCTCTCAGCGATTATTGGGCATTTTGTCTACACTAACATCATTTTTTTGTGAATCATCATTGTCATCTCATCTTTGGTCCATTTCAGGGCCTTATTACCCGTAATTAACGCCTTTAATTCATCGGCTAACCTCGAAGTGGGCTGGATTTTTACAAGCCAACCCTCACCATATGGATCCCGATTGATGAGAGACGGTTTACGAAGAAGCTTCTTGTTAACCTCAGCAATTTTCCCATTTATGGGCGAGTAGATTTTTTGTACCGCTTTTCCGCCTTCGACGGTGCCAAGTGGTTCGAATTGTCGTACTTCAGTTCCAACAGCTAATGGCCTGACGATTTGAATGGTACCAAGTATTTTTTGTGCGAAATCGTCGAACCCAACTGTAACTTGGTTATCTTCTTTTTTGGCCCACGTGTGCGCCTTAGTATAGTAGAGATTCTTCAGAACTTCGCAAGCATGCTTTTCAACTTGAACCTTCACCAAAGGTTAGCTCCTCCCTTGAGTTATCTATCAGGAATTTGAAATCACCTCAAGAGTCTTTGAGTAGGTAGAAAGGTCTCGAGTTAATTCGTCGATGCTATCTAAGACGCTTATTGTTTTTTCTTTTCGTATTTTGTACAAGATTTTTCTGCCATCTTTGCGGGATTCGACTATACCGATATTTGCTAATAGTTGCAGATGTTCAGAAATAGTCGATTGTGAACGTCTCAAGTGTGGGACTATTTCACATTGGCATTTTTCGCCAGTTTTGAGAAAATGTAATATTTTTAGTCGAGTAGGATCTGCTAAAGCCTTTAAGAGACTTGCTTGCAAGCTTGGGAATTTTTTATTCTTAACCGATGAGGATAAACTCCGCATTTTCTTGCCGCGGCGTAAACCCTTTTGACTTTCCTCTTTCCAGTACAGGTCCATCGCATTATAGACTACGTTGAGGTTTGGAAATGTTATTGCTTTCTCTGGGCAAAGATCAGCGCATTTTGAGCAGGCGATTACGCAATGATATGGTTTGGTAACCATGGCTTTCGGGGGGTTCTTTTTTAATTTGAAGACTTCATGTTTGCAGAACTCGACGCACTTTCCACATCCTTGACACTTACTAGGGGCAATAGTTGGAAACCAAGGAATTTGTTGTCGTGGAACTCCGAAATATGTCACTACCGCTACCTCTTGGGTGAACAAAATTATGTAGCGAATGTATCGGTATATACCGATATATGCTTTTCCATTTAAATTTCATTTATTACCTGAAGCAGACGCAAAAGCTTAGGGGTCCTCGAAAGAAGTAAATAATACAAATTATAACTCGAAGAACATGCGAATCGAAAAGAAATATCGGGTTCTTTCATTTGATGAAATTGTTGCGGCTATACGAAAAGTGTTTGATGAATTAAAGGTTAGCATCGCAAAGGAAGATTTAGAAGAGGATAATCGGTGTTCTTATAGGGCTGTTGGTAAAATCGACACTGGCTCGGGCATTTTACAAATTAAAGTCAGAATGACTAGCAAAATGCGCTTTATTTCATGGTTGCGAGGGTTCGGAAAATTTCCTGAAACTCATTTTATCTTGGACATCGAGTCGTCCAAGGGAAAATACGTCTTTATTGTAGAGAAACAAGTTGAAGAGTTAGCTAGGTATATTGAATTGCGTCTGTGGCTTATATTGGCTGGGCATGCTGGTTAGACTTTTGCAGTATTGCATCTAATCTTAATTTAAAAGTAAGATGCTTATAGTTTAATTACATATTATTTAGCGATAAACTTTGGTCTTTAAGATTGGATGTTGTGGGTTTCCTACTTCCAAAGTGAAATATTTTAAGGCATTCAGTCTAGTCGAGTTGAACTCAACGTTTTATGCATATCCTAAGCTAACGCTCGTCAAGAAGTGGAGGGAGGAAGCTCCCCCTAATTTTGAGGTTACTGTTAAAGCCCATCAGGATATCAGCCATAACTACAAGCTAGCGGACTCTTTAGATTGCTTGAGAGCTTTCGATCAAATGAAGGATATTTGTTTAACTCTTAATTCAAAGATACTTCTAATTCAGACCCCTGGATCGTTTAAGCCAACTAAAGAAAATATTACGACAGCTCGGAAGTTTTTCGAAAAAATTGATCGAAATAAACTTGCCATAGTTTGGGAAACGCGTGGACCCGATTGGGATCAACCAGCACTTCGAAAAACCCTTGCAATAATGTTGAAAGAACTTAACGTGACTCATGTCACCGATCCATTCAAAACTATGCCCGCATATGTAGGTACCTTTGCTTATTTTCGTTTACATGGCTTGGGGACTCGAATGTATTACTACCAGTATAGTGATGATGAACTAAAGAAATTGATTGAAAAAGTTAGCCCTCTTGAAAAGCAAGGTAAGACTGTTTATCTTTTTTTCAATAGCTTAGCTATGTTTGATGACGGCCAACGTTTGAATTACTTTCTCCTTAAAAATGAATTCCCGAGTATAACTGGTGCTACTGGACTTGTGTCGGTTAGGATGTTAATTCAACGCACTCGTTATCCAGCTTCAAAAGGCAAGCTTTCAAAATTATTTGGCTGGAAGCTAGTAGAGTGGAGAAAACATGAGCAAATTCCACTAGACAATTTGTTGAAAGCTTTGCCTACGAGAAATTATGAAAGCGTTGAAGAAGTCCTCGTGGAAATCAAAAAGTCGAAGGGGATAAGTTAGGCTGAGATTAGCGTCACAGTTCGAATTATGCTGGTTATTTTCCTAATCTTTGTTACAGCGTCGTCAAGCGTCTTTAAGTCTTCAGCTTCAATTCGGGCAATGACATCAAACTCGCCGTAGACTGATCTTGATTCGGTTATCCCTTTGATTTTCGAGATCTCTTTGACGACATCGTATTCCTTTCCGATGTCTGTTACCATTAAGATATATGCTACGACTTGCGGCATATCTCTCACCATACCATGTGTTCATATGTTTTGTAGAACCACTTTTAATCTTTGTTTAACCGATTTCTTTTGGAAATAGGTTATTTCGTGCGGTTTTATTCTCCTATTCAAATTTGGTCAATTAAAGTTGTTAACAACATTGCCGTTAGTCAAGATTTTGAGCTATATTTGATAGTTCTAATTTTAGATTGAATAATTGCAGAAACTTCAAATTTTTACAAGTTATATGTAAATACCTCAGAAAAGATTAAATAGTAATTTTGAATCTTTAAAAAGAAAGCAAAACTAATGAGGAGTTTTAATTTAATATTTGGAGGGAAGTGGGGAAGGCTTAGAGTAGGTGATCAAACAGGAAATGGAGAAGATAGTTTTAGCTTATTCCGGAGGATTAGATACTTCAGTCTTAATTAAGTGGCTTCAAGAAAAATATCAGGCTCAACTTGTCACTGTCACCGTTGACGTGGGACAACAAGAGAACTTGGAGAAAATTGCCACAAAAGCAGAAAATCTAGGCGTGCTGAAGCATTATGCTATTGACGCCAAGCAGGAATTCATACAAGGATATGTTAACCCAGCAATAAAGGCAAACGCTCTCTACGAAGAAAAATATCCTGTCAGTAGCGCCCTTTCAAGACCATTAATAGCATCAAAGCTAGTTGAGGTAGCCCATAAAGAAGCAGCAACCGCTGTAGCACATGGTTGCACTGGCAAGGGTAACGACCAGGTTAGATTTGAAGTTACTATAAAATCGCTTGATCCGGAACTAAAGATTTTAGCCCCGGCAAGGGAATGGAAAATGAGCCGAGATCAAGAGGTAAGATATGCAAAGGCCCATGGCATACCATTAACCATTAAACGTAACCCTTACAGCATCGATCAGAACCTCTGGGGACGCTCAATCGAATGCGGTCCAATTGAACATCCGGAAGATGAGCCTCCAGAAGAAGCATTTGAATGGACCGTAGCCCCAGAAAAAGCTCCTGATAAACCACAATACATTACTATAGGGTTCGAAGATGGGGTTCCAATTTCACTGAACGGTACCCACCTGAATGGAGTTGAACTCATAACTGCCCTTAATGATTTAGCAGGCAAACATGGCGTTGGACGCATAGACCATATTGAAGATAGACTTGTCGGGATAAAATCGCGTGAAGTTTACGAATGCCCAGCGGCAACCTGCATTCTTGAAGCACATAAAGATCTCGAAAAGTTCGTGCTAACTAGGTATGAAGTCTTGTTTAAACAACAGATCGATGCCCAATGGACCTTTTTAGTGTATACAGGACTGTGGATGGAACCTTTACGGGAGGATCTTGAAGCTTTCATAAACGCCACACAAGATCGAGTTTCTGGAGAAGTACGCCTAAAGCTATTTAAGGGTGCGGCGCATGTTGTGGGAAGATCTTCCTCATTTTCACTTTATGACTATAACCTTGCAACGTATGATGTGAAATCGACTTTTGACCAGAAAGCGTCTTCAGGCTTCATAGAGTTGTGGGGATTATCAACGAGAGTAGCTAGGGCACTTCGGCTTAAAAAAATGAAAAAACCGGTTCAGAAAAGGAGAAAGAAAGAGTGGACATTCTCAGAGGAGACAGATTAGGTAAGCCAGCAGCTGAGGTATCGGATTACACAACTTCAATCGCTGCTGACGTTAACATCGTTAAACCAGTAATTGAGATCAATAAAGCTCACATTGTAATGCTTGCCGAGCAGAGAATAATCGCTGAAAGCGACGGTGCTCTGCTGTTAAATGCCCTTGATAAACTTGACCCAAACATGAAACTCGACCCTAGCCTTGAAGACGTTCATATGAACATTGAAGCAGAGATCACGAAGATGGTTGGGAAGAATATAGGTGGAAAACTTCATACAGCCAAAAGCCGCAACGACCAAGTCGCAACGGCCATTCGAATAACACTTCGCCAATACTTACTTGAGATAACCAAAAATCTCATCGCCCTTAGGAGAGCACTTCTGAAACGCTGTGCAGAACACTTAAACACAATTATGCCAGGTTACACGCACTTACAACATGCCCAACCAGTGACGCTAGCTCACCACCTTTTAGCTTACTATGACGCTATAGAACGTGATACGAAACGTTTAATGAACTCTTATCAGTGTGTCAACCTCTGCCCAATGGGGGCAGCTGCCCTTGCCACTACGGGATATAATATCAACCGTATTAGAGTAGCTAAACTATTAGGATTTGATGGCATTTTAGAAAATTCAATAGACGCCGTTAGTTCTCGAGATTTTGCAGTCGAGGCTATTGCTGCCATGGCGTTAAGCATGACAGATTTTAGTAGAATAGCAGAAGAACTGATTCTCTGGAGTTCTGTCGAGTTCGCAACAGCAGAAATCCCAGATGAATACGCATCTGCAAGTAGCATCATGCCCCAGAAAAAAAATCCAGTTGTACCAGAATTGATAAGGGCGAAGACAACTCACGTTTACGGAGACCTAATCGCCGCCTTCACGATTCTTAAGGCACTTCCACTAAGCTATAACCTAGACCTACAAGAACTCACGCCCCACCTATGGAACACATGTCAAATAACACTTAACTCGACCCGCATGCTGACTGGACTTATTCAGAAAACTGAGTTTAATGCTCCACGTTGGCTTGAACTCGTTTCCAAAGACTTTTCCACCGCTACAGAACTAGCCGATATTCTTGTCAGAAAGTTTAACATTCCATTCCGCATGGCGCATCGAGTTATTGGAGTTATCGTCCAACGTTTATCCTCAGAGGGAAAGACTCTCCGCGATACGACGCCTAAACTTTTGGAGGAGACATTTCTCCGAGCGACTGGAAAAAGGCTCGCCGTTAAGCCGAGTGACATCGCAGAAGCACTTGATCCGATCAAAAGCGTAAAATCAAAAACAGTCCAAGGATGCCCTTCACCTTCAGAGGTTGCAAGAATGGCGAAGGAAAGGCGCAAGCAAATTATTGCAGACGAAGTTTGGCTTCGTAAAAAAACTCACTCTTTGAAAAAAGCAGAACTAAAACTGCGTGAAGTAGCCGAGGGACTCAGCAAACATGCCCTACAAAAACCTTAAATGCAACATACAAACTGAGGTTGCGAAGGGTTCGCTGATAAAAAAAACCCGCGGCTTTAAAGAAGCTGATAAGTTAGCTATTCTTGTCCTTGCCGACGGAACAATCGTCCACGGAATTGGTTTTGGAGCTCAAAAGAAAGTTTACGGAGAAGTTGTCTTCAACACAGGAATGGTAGGCTATCCAGAAGCGATCACCGACCCATCGTATAACGGACAAATCCTAGTGCAAACTTATCCTTTAATTGGCAATTATGGAGTTTGCCAAGAGCATTTTGAATCGGATGGTCCGAAAATCGAGGGCTATGTTGTACATGAACTTTGTCGGGAACCGAGCCACTGGGCGTCAAATAGAACGCTCGATGAATGGCTTGAAGCTGTTGGAGTTCCAGGAATAGAACGAGTAGACACTCGAATGCTTACAAAGAAAATTCGAATTCATGGAGTAATCCTCGGAATCCTCCAAGTCTATGAACGTGGAGACGACCCTGATTTACCCGCACTTTTAGAAGAAGCAAAGCACATTCCAGATCCGAACAAGACTGATTTGGTAGCTGAAGTTGCCACCACAAGGATTTCTAAGCATGATGCAGGTGGGCGTTACGACGTAGCCCTAATCGATTGTGGTGTCAAACGAAACATAATTAGAAAACTTGTTGAACAGGGATTTAATGTACTTCAAGTTCCGCCAAGAACATCCGCTAAAGAAATTCTAGATCTGGCGCCGGACGGGATCGTAATCTCCAACGGTCCCGGAGATCCAAAAATGGTTCCCTACGTCATCGAAACATGTCGACAACTTATTCGGACTAAAATTCCAATTATGGGAATTTGCCTCGGAAATCAAATCCTTGCGTTAGCTTTCGGCGGAAACACTTACAAATTGAAGTTTGGTCATCGAGGCCAAAATCATCCCTGCACCGAACTAAGTACTGGGCGTTGCTATATCACAAGTCAAAACCATGGCTATGCCGTGGAACTTGAATCTTTGAAGGAGAAGGGCCTTAGAGTCACGCACATTAATGCTAATGACAAAACCGTCGAAGGTATTGCCCATAATGAGCTCCCAATTTTTGCAGTTCAGTTTCACCCAGAAGCCGCACCTGGTCCAAACGACACTAATCACCTCTTCGACGCTTTCCTGAAAAATGTTAGACGATACGCAGGTGACTGAAGATGCCGAAGCGTGAAGACATCAGAAAAGCTCTGATCATAGGAAGCGGCGGGATTGTCATCGCCCAAGCAGCTGAGTTTGACTATAGTGGCTCACAAGCACTGAAAGCAATGAAAGAAGAGGGAATAAAAACGGTTCTCGTTAATCCTAACGTGGCGACTATTCAAACTAGCTTAAAGATGGCGGATAAAGTATACCTTGAACCAATTACGCCTACTGTGGTCACGCAAATCATCCAAAAAGAAAAACCTGATGGGGTTATGCTTGGCTTTGGTGGGCAGATTGCTGTTAACGTCGGCTGGCAGTTAGCCCGAATGAAAGTTTTCGAGCGAGAAGGAGTAAAAGTCCTTGGGAGTTCGATTCGTGCAATTGAACTTACGGAAGATCGATTAAAGTTTAAAAACGCCATGGAAGAAGCTAAGGTACCAATACCACCAAGTAATGCAGCGTATACAACTGATGAGGCTCTACGCATCGCCAAGGATATTGGGTATCCAGTTATTGTGCGAACGGCATACATGCTCGGTGGCGGAGGATCTGGTGTAGCTTACAATCCTGAACAGTTAAAAACTATAGTAGAACGAGCTTTCCCATTCACAATTACTCACCAAGTTTTGGTTGAGAAATACCTCGAGCACTGGAAAGAGATAGAATATGAAGTTATGCGTGATGCCTACGACAATACGATTACCGTTGCGGCTCTCGAGAACGCTGATCCATTAGGAATACACACCGGCGACAAAATTGTCATCGCCCCCACACAGACACTAACAAACCGTGAATATCAGATCCTCAGAGACGCGTCCATACGTATAATACGCACTGTCGAAATGGTTGGGGAGTGCAACGTACAACTAGGTCTGAATCCAAATAACGAGCAGTACGTAGCTATTGAAGTTAATCCACGAATGTCACGCTCAAGCGCGTTAGCATCTAAAGCAACTGGATATCCACTTGCGTACATGGCTGCGAAACTAGCTATAGGATACTCCCTGCCTGAGTTACTGAATAAAGTCACCGGAGTAACCACTGCTTGTTTTGAGCCAGCGCTTGACTACATTGTCGTGAAGATTCCACGCTGGGACTTTTCAAAGTTTCACGGTCCAGTTGACAAGCATGTTGGTCCGATGATGAAGTCCGTTGGGGAAGTTATGTCCATTGCGAGATCGTTTGAAGAAGCCTTGCAAAAAGCTATTCGCGAGTTAGACATCGGAAAAATCGGACTTGTCGGTAATCCAGGCGATGATGGTCCAGAAACATTTGAACAACTCAGAGATGAATTGGCACATCCAACAGATGAACGATGGTTCAAAATTCCCAAAGCAATTAAGATAGGGATGTCAATAGATGAAATTTACAAGCTTACTGGAATCGATAGATGGTACCTCTATAAGATTAGAAACATTGTTGAAATGGAAAAGATCCTAAGAACGCTTTCTTTTAGTACTGAAAACAAAACTCTGGTTAAATATATTTATGAAGCTAAAAAACTCGGCTTCTCAGATAAGCAAATTGCGAAGTATCTTAAGACTGATGAATTAACTGTCCGTGAGTTTCGAAACAAAAATCAAATCATTCCAGCTTTTAAGATCGTCGACACGATGGCTGCAGAGTGGGCATCAAAAACAAATTACTGCTATGTCACTTACGGTGACGTTGAAGATGACGTCGACTTTACAAAGGGCAAGAGAAAAGCGGTTGTCCTAGGCGCAGGATGTATCAGAATTGGAAGCAGCGTTGAATTTGACTACTGTACTATGAATACAGCGTGGGCAATGAAGGAAGAAGGAATAGATGAAGTCATAGTTGTTAATAATAACCCCGAAACAGTATCCACCGACTACGACATGTCGGACAAGCTCTATTTTGAAGAATTAACATTAGAACGAGTCTTGGACATAGTTGACAAGGAGAAGCCACTCGGCGTTGTCGTTAGTGTAGGCGGTCAAACTCCAAATAACCTTGCCCTACCATTGGCTAAATGTGGAGTGAAATTACTCGGCACCAGTGCGAAAAGCATAGACCGCGCAGAAGACCGCTCGAAGTTCAGTCAATTACTCGATGGATTAGGTATAAAGCAACCGGTTTGGAGTAGTGTTACCTCCCTCGAAGATGCAAAAAAGTTTGCTGATGCGATTAGATATCCGGTCATAGTTCGCCCATCATACGTCCTATCTGGTGCCGCCATGCGGGTGGCGCACGACCAAGAAGAATTAGTTGATTATATCAAGATTGCAACCCAGCTCTCCCCCGAACACCCAGTAGTGATCAGCAAATTCTTCGAAAATGCAAAAGAGGTCGAATTAGATGCAATCGGGGATGGACAAGATGTCCTAGTCGGAGCTATTATCGAACATATAGAACTCGCAGGGACACACAGTGGAGACGCAACGATGGTCATCCCTCCGCAGACGCTAAGCAGAGACATAATTTTGACTATACAAGATTACGCGGAGCGCATTACTCAGGCATTAAACATCAAAGGACCATTCAACATTCAATTCTTAGTTAAAGAAGGGACGGTTTACATAATCGAATTAAATCTCCGTGCAAGCCGAAGCATGCCATATACCAGCAAAGCTACTGGAATCCCCTTGATTCGGGTTGGAGCAAAGGTCATGCTCGGCAAAACCCTCAGGGAGTTAAATGTACTTAAAAAACCACCCATGATGCACGTTGCAATTAAGGCTCCCACCTTTTCCTTCATGAGGTTACGAGGTGTCGACCCAGTTCTCGGAGTTGAAATGACCTCAACAGGTGAAGTTGCCTGCATTGACTATGACTTTGCGGGCGCGTTTATCAAAGCATTAATGTCTGCTGGATTAACCATACCAACCCCAGAGAAGCCAGTTCTCCTGACCGCCAAAGAAGAAGACCAGAAAAACTGCATCAAAATCGCGGAAAAACTTCGCCAAATGGGATATTCAATTTTCGCAACGGAAGGTACAGCAAAAACGCTAGATTTCGCAGGAATTAGAGGCGTCAAAGTTCTAAGAAAGATCCGAGAAGGACGAGGCAACATTCTCGACTACCTCGCTAAGAGTAGAATAGGCCTCGTCATTAACACGCCGACTGCCTCCAGAAGAGAAACCGTTGATGATGAATACATCATTAGAAGGACTGCTTCAGAATTCAACGTACCTGTAATAACCCGCATCGAGACAGCAGAGGCGCTCGTGAATGCCTTGGAGCAGAACGGCTCCACGGCAATTCGTGTACAGTCACTGAATGAATTCTTGACCCACTCCCCATGGGCAAAAGAAGTGTGACTTTGTCTGGGGGTGAAACAAAACGAAAGCCAAATGTCCAACATGCGATGCAGAAATTGATATTCCTAGCAATGTAATTCTTGGCGAAATCGTCAGCTGCCCAGGTTGCGGACTTGATTTTGAAGTACATAAAATTGATGGTGAGAAAGTTGAACTCAAAGAAGCCGAAGTTGAAGGCGAAGATTGGGGGGAGTAGTCGTTAACCATGACGCTGGGGATGTTATACGATCAAATCAGATACGAAGAGAAGAGGCTGATAGATGCAGCTAAAGAGAGAGAACTTCAATTCCATACGGTAAACGCAAAAGAGATCAACATCAACTTAACAGATCCAAGCGACAAACATGGATTCGATGAGGTAGTCCTCCAACGATGCATTAGCTATTTTAGAAACCTACATCTTACAGCTGTGCTAGAGAGCAAAGGAATTAAGGTAATCAACTCATTCGAGATCACGAAGACTTGTGGAAACAAACTCCTAACGACTATACTCCTATCTAAGGCTGGAATCCCAACTCCCAAGACTATGGTTGCATTCACTCCTGAGACAGCCTTACAAACTCTTAATGAAATTGGCTATCCCGCAATTTTAAAGCCGGTCATTGGCAGCTGGGGGAGAATGGTCGCTCCGCTGAAGGATGCTGAAACCGCCCGGGCAATTCTTGAAGAAAGGGAGTACATGTTCCCATTGTACCAAGTTTATTATATCCAAGAAATGGTCAAGAGACCGCCGCGGGACATACGAGTTATTCTAATTGGAGACGAAACCGCCGCCGCAATCTATCGCTACGCTCCATCCGATGATTGGCGAACAAACGTGGCGAGAGGAGGTCGAGCCGAGATATGCCAAATTACCAAAGAACTTGAGGAAATCTGCTCTAAAGTGACTAATGTTGTAGGAAAAGGAGTGCTCGGCATCGACTTAATGGAAAGCCCAGACGGCCTACTCGTACATGAAATTAATCATACTCCAGAGTTCAGAGGAGCGGAATCAGCAACAAGTATAGATATCGCAGACAAAATTCTTAATTACGCCTTATCGTGGGTGAAACGTTGATGAGAGTTGGAATTGTCGGCGCATCTGGATACAGCGGTGGAGAATTATTACGTTTACTAATTTTTCACCCCAAAGTGGAAGTAACTTGTGCGATCTCCCGAGAACACGCGGGAGACTTCGTTTTCCGAGTTCATCCGAATCTGAGGGGAATAACAGACCTGAAATTTGTCCCATTGAATACACAGACAATCATTGAAAATTGCGATCTTGCCTTCACCGCTACTCCCCATGGAACCTCAGCGAAACTTATTCCCCAACTTTTGGGAGCGGGTTTAAAAGTAATTGATTTAAGTGCTGATTTTAGGCTTAAGAACCCTGCTGATTATCCGCGTTGGTATGGTTGGGAGCATCCCAACCCAGAATTATTGAAAGATGCGGTATACGGGTTACCGGAGCTCCATCGCGAGGAAATACGAAATGCCAAACTAGTTGCCTGTCCGGGATGTATGGCAGCTAGTGCCATTTTAGAGTTAGCTCCAATCGTGAAAGCAGACGCAATTGAGAAAGATAAAATAATAGTCGACGTGAAAATCGGTTCCTCGGGAGCCGGCGGAAAGCCGAGCACGGCAACCCATCACGCTGAGCGATTTGGAGTTATTCGCCCCTATAAGCCAGTTGGACACAGACACACCGCGGAAATCGAGCAGGAACTAAATAAACTCATAAGTGGTAAGGTAACTGTTTCATTATCTCCACACGGAGTCAATATTGTCAGAGGGATTTTATCAACAGCCCACGTATTCCTAACAAAACAACTTTCCGTCACAGATATTTGGAAGATTTATAGAGGCTTCTACCAAGAAGAGCCATTTATTCGCTTAGTAAAAGATCGTAAAGGAATCTACAAGCTTCCCGATCCAAAAGTTGTTGTCGGCTCAAACTTTTGCGATATAGGATTTGAGATAGACGAACATTCAAATCGATTGGTTCTTTTCTCAGCAATCGACAACCTCATGAAGGGAACAGCCGGGACAGCTATTCAAGACCTTAACCTAATGCTTGGAATTGAAGAAAAAACAGGTTTAGAACACCCTGGATACCACCCAGTGTGATCGACGATGACAATCGTTGTTAAGATAGGCGGAAGCACAATCAAAACCGGAGTTTCCCCAGATTTCCTAGACGACCTAAAAATTGCCCACAAACATCATAAGATAGTTCTGGTCCATGGCGGAGCAATTGAAGTTACCAGAATCGCAGAGAAAATGGGGAAAACCCAACAGTTCATAGTCTCCCCGGATGGAATGAAAAGCCGATACACAGACAAAGAAACCGCAGAAATCTTCACAATGGTAATGGCAGGTAAAATCAACAAAGAAATTGTCACAACACTATTAGGTCATGGAATCCCCACAATCGGCATTTCAGGCGTCGATGGGGCGCTCCTCAAAGCTGAGAGGAAGAAGAAACTAGTCGTCGTAACTGAGCAAGGACGCAAAAGAATCATCGACGGCGGATACACAGGCAAGATCAACCTAGTCAATACGAAAGTACTTGAATTTATGCTCCAAAACGGGTATCTCCCAGTTATCGCACCAGTTGCCATAAGCGAAGAGTTTGAATCACTAAACGTCGACAGCGACCGAGCCGCCGCTTATATAGCTGGCTCATTAAAAGTTGATACCCTAATCTTCCTCACAGATGTCCCGGGAATTTACATTGACAACAAGGTAGTTCCTAAAATAAACGCCCAAGAAGCAAGAAGGGATCTTCCAAAGATAGGACATGGAATGAAAAAGAAAGTTTACGCCGCAATCGAAGCGCTTAATATGGGAGTTAAAGAAGCCATAATCACCTCAGGATTAGAGAAAAATCCAATTTCCTCGGCTCTAACGCATTCCGCAGGCACAGTGATCCACCTTGAATGAAAAAAATATCATCGAAATCGAGAATTCTCACATGGCGCAAGTATACCAGAAATTCAAACTGGTTATTGAAAAAGGATCTGGAGCTACCCTTTGGGACATCAATGGGAAGAAATACATTGATTGCATGGGCGGTTATGGCGTTTCAATAGTTGGACATTGCCATCCAAGAGTTGTAGAAGTTGTCCAGAAACAAGTTAAGAAGTTAATTACGTGCCATGGCTCTTTGTACAACGAAACGCGCGCGGACCTCCTTGAGAGGTTGGTAAAGATCAGCCCCAGAGGATTAGATAATATTTATCTCTGCAACAGCGGCGCCGAGGCAGTAGAGAGCGCAATCAAACTCGCCAGAAAATATACTGGAAAAAATGAGATAATTGCATTTACAGGCAGCTACCATGGAAAAACATTGGGCGCCCTCTCAGCAACTTGGAACCCGAAGTATAGGGAACCTTTTGAACCGCTGGTACCCTGCTTCAAATTCGTCCCATTCGGGAAAGTTGACAAAGTAGAGCAAGCATTAACTGAAAAAACAGCCGCGATTCTCGTCGAACCAATCCAAGGCGAAAGTGGCATTCACGTCTCCCCCGACGGTTTCCTAGAAGCCTTGAGGAAATTGTGCAGTGAAAGAGAAATTTTACTGATCTTCGATGAAGTACAAACAGGTTTAGGAAGAACCGGAAAAATGTGGGCCTCCGAACATTGGGGCGTTATCCCGGACGTAATGTGCGTAGCAAAGGGGATTGCTGGAGGAGTTCCAATGGGAGCAACCATTGCAACCACAGACATCATGTCCTCATTTAAGACAGGCGACCAGACAAGCACTTTTGGAGGAAATCCCCTCGCATGTGCCGCCGCCTGCGCTACAATCGATGTTATTTTAGAAGAAAAACTGGTTAATCGGGCTGCAATAATTGGAAGATACTTTAAGAAACAACTTTCTCAACTTCAGGAACGATTCAAAATTGTTAGAGAAGTACGTGGTCTCGGATTAATGCTTGGCATGGAACTACGTTTTGATGTTCAAGATATATTATTAAAGGCTGTTAGCCAAGGAGTTATCCTACTTTATGCGGGGAAAACTGTGCTTAGATTTCTGCCACCCCTCGTTATCGAAGAAAATCAAATTGACACAGTTATTAAAGTGCTCGAAAACATCCTACCTGAGGAAGAGAAAATAAGGCTTCAGCATAACTAGTTAACGTAAAGTATAAGATTCGAGTTTCAATTCGCGACGAGTTAAAATCTATACCGTTAACACATGCATTTGAGGTGAAAAAGCTTGGATGAAATTGACGAAAAAATAATAAGCATACTTAAGAGGGATTCTAGAACCCCTTACATAGAAATTGCAAAAACTGTTAGATTATCCGAAGGCGCGGTCAGAAAGCGAATACATAATCTCGTGAAAAACGAAGTTATAAAACGTTTTTCGATTGAAGTAGCCGCTAAAGAAGGCATAAAGGCGTTAACGCTTGTCTCCACAACACCTTCTATACCAACACCACAAGTAGCAGAACAAATCCGAGCGATAAATGGAGTCGAAATAGTATACGAAGTTACTGGACAATACGATGTTGCAGCAGTAATCACTGGTGCAGACATTGCTGCTATCAACAAATGTATTGATGGGATTCGTCACATAAACGGGATTAAGGATACGAATACATTGATAGTTTTGAAAACTTGGTACTGAAAATGTACTTTTTTTACGAAAAAACTTATATCGAGTACGATAATCTTATTCTTCTGCATGCAAAACGACTACAACCGTTCCCGAGCTGGAAAGACTATCAACTGGAGGGATAAATAGGGATGCAAGCCAAATGTCCAGAATGCGAAGCCAGATTTAACCTACCTGAAGATGTAATGACAGGGGAGCTGATTAGCTGCCCAGATTGCGGTTTGGAATTCGAAGTTTGCAGTATTCAGGGAGACCATGTGGAAATAAAGGTAGCAAATGTTGAAGGTGAAGACTGGGGAGAGTAGCCTGAGTGACAGCTTCGATCGGGCTGCTCTATGACATGATCCGCTGGGAAGAAAAGGCGCTTATCAAGGCTGCAAAGGATAAAGGAATCCATATAACGCCAATCGATACGGATAACATTTTTCTCGGTGTTAAAACCGATGGGAACCCAGAATTTGGAGATGTAATTCTACAAAGGTGCGTTAGCTATTATAGAGCACTGCATCTTACGGCAATTCTTCAGGGTAAAGGAAAACTTGTAATTAATCCTTTGGACGTCGCGTTAACTTGTGGTAATAAGCTACTGACAACTTTAGCCCTCACAAACGCCAAGGTGCCAACACCTAAGACTGTTGTGGCTTTCTCACCAGAATCAGCATTACACGCACTGGATACGGTCGGCTATCCAGCAGTGCTTAAACCAGTTACCGGAAGTTGGGGAAGGTTAGTCGCCCTTCTAAACGATAGAGAATCTGCAGAAGCCATCATGGAAGACAGATCATACATGTTTCCATTGTACCAAATCTTCTATATTCAAGCAAAAGTTAATCGCCCCCCAAGAGACATCAGAAGCGTGGTCATTGGAGATGAAGTCGTAGCGGCTATCTATAGATATTCAGCGCCTGGGCAGTGGAAAACCAATACCGCCCTGGGTGGAAAAGCCGTGGCTTGCCCTATAACTAGTGAGCTAGAGGAGGTTAGTTTAAGAGCTGCAAAGGCAGTAGGTGGAGGAGTCCTCGGAATAGACTGTATGGAAAGCCCAGAAGGGCTCCTTGTCCATGAGATTAATAATACTGTAGAGTTCAAGAATACTGTTCCAACAACTGGTGTTGACATACAAGGTTTAATAATCGATTATGCAGTAAATCTTGCAAAATGCTAACGCTAACCATGAATAAACATTTATTTTATTTGATAGCGTAAAATCCGATTACCAACGGAAGGAAATCGATGCAAAATTATGCTATTGACCTCCTCACCAAAATGCTGGAGATATACAGTCCCTCAGGCAGGGAAACCAAACTAACCGAGTTCCTGCTTTTGAAACTAAAGGAACTAGGGTATGATGCCAAAATAGATGAAATTGGAAACCTAATCGGCTCTATTGGCAAAGGAAATCCAACCATTCTGCTCTGCAGTCACCTAGACACCGTCCCAGGTGTTATACCGGTCAAGATTGAAAACGGCTTTCTTTACGGCCGAGGAGCGGTTGACGCGAAAGCTTCCCTTGCAGCCATGATAGTGGCGGGAGCTAATTTTGCAACCCACAACTCCCAAGGTGAAGTGCTCGTTACAGGAGTTGTCGACGAGGAGAGAAATAGCAGAGGGATTAAACACTTCGTGAAAAAGAAATCTTCTATTCATTACGCAATATTTGGAGAACCCAGCGGAGTCGAAAACGTTACCATCGGATATAAGGGAAGCCTGCACTTCAAAATTACATGCCAAACACAGTCAGGACACTCTAGTGCCCCATGGATGTATACAAACGCAATTGAAAAAGCATTTGAAGCCTGGAAAACCCTCAAAGCCTCTCTATCCGACAAAATGATGGGAAAGAGTCCATTTTACTCCGTTACAGCTAGCCCAACAAAAATCAGAGGAGGGACCAGCTTTAATATAATCCCTGGCACATGCGAAATCCACATCGACATCAGAGTGCCCCCTCCGTTAAAGTGTAAGGACATAATAAATGAAGCACAGCATGTTCTACAACAGTTCCATTCAGCAAACCCCGAAGTCAACGTAAGTCTAAAAATTTTAGACCAAAATGAACCGTTTGAAACAGATGGAAAATCGAGGCTCGTTCATGCCTTAACTTGGGCGATTAGAGAGACTACAGGAAAGCCAGCCCGGCTACTACGAAAGACTGGAACAGGGGACATGAACATATTGGGAAATCAGTTAAAAATACCCGTAGTCACCTATGGCCCTGGAGACTCACACCTCGACCATGCCCCTAATGAGCATATTGCAATCTCAGAAGTTGCGGAGAGCGTCAAAATCTACGAGAAAGCATTAGCAAAGTTAGTTGAACTACATTTAAGAGGATGTTGAACTCCTCGTAAATCTAAATAGAACCTTTTAAGCGCTTCATTTTTAAAACTCCGAATCTATAGGCTACTAATTACAAACACTAGCTACCATATCTTGGAGGATTGTCGTTGACTGAGATTAAGAGTTTCGTTAGGCGTTCTGCAAAAGAAGCCAAACCCTATTTTCGCGTATGCAAGCCGCCAATACTCATGAGGAAAGACGTAATCAGAATGCATGCTAATGAAAATCCCCTAGGACCATCGCCCAAAACTGTTCAAGCAATCAGTGATACCGCGGCAACGGTAAATAGGTATCCTGACCCTAGTTACGCAGAGTTGCGTCAGAAGATCGCTAATTACGTTTCCCTTAAACCTGAGAACGTAGTCGTCGGAGGCGGCTCTGACGAAGTCATAGACTTGCTGATTAAGACTTTCGTGAATCCAGGTGATGAAGCGATAATCTCTGTTCCAGCTTTTGAGGTTTATGAAAAACTTTTGAAACTAGCGGAGGGGAGACCTACTTTCGTCCCAATGCAAAAAAATTTCTACTGGGATATTAAAGGGATTAAACATGCGATCTCACCACGTACAAAGTTAATTTTTATTTGCAGCCCTAACAACCCAACTGGGAGTGCTATAACAAAAGACGATGCAGAAGAACTCGCCCAAACAAGTACGCTACTGGTCATCGATGAAGCGTATGCCGAGTTTTCAGCAAGAACACTCATTCCACTAGTTCGGAAATACGAAAACATCATCATATTAAAGACCTTTTCAAAGTTTTTTGGATTGGCAGGATTAAGAGTTGGCTATGCCCTCGCATGCTCAGAAATAATAAATTACCTTGATAACGTCAGATTACCCTTCAATGTAAGCCTTCTAGCAGAAAGAGCAGCTATCACGGCGTTAGACGACATTCAGCATGCTATAAAAGCTAGAGCATTGATAAAGAAAGGAAAAAAATACCTATATTCAGAGCTAGCGAAAATCGGAAAAATACGAGCCTTTCCTTCTGAAGCTAATTTCATCTTAATTGACGTATCAGCGTCTGGCCGCGGTTCCACCGAAATTGTCGAGGCACTCCTCGAACAAGGTGTCTTAGTAAGAGATTGTGCCGGTGCGAGGGGCCTCGAGGGCGAATATATTCGCGTAAGTATAGGCTTAAAAGAAGAAAATGAACGTTTCATCAAAGCATTGAAAACCATCCTGAGGACTTGATTTGATGAAACTTGGAAAAAGAATTGAATTACATATTCATTCCCTATTCAGTGATGGCGTCCTCTTACCTAGTGAGATTGTCCGAAGAGCAGAAGCCTTGGGTTATAGCGCGGTGGCGATTACCGACCATGCTGACGCCTCAAATTTAGAATTCATTGTTCCAAGATTAATTACCGCTTCTAATGAAATGAAAAAACATTCGTCAGTACTGCTTATGCCTGGCGTGGAATTAACCCACATTCCGCAACGGAGCATTAACGGATTAACCCGCCGTGCAAGGCAACTCGGAGCAGAGCTCATCTTGATCCATGGAGAAACTTTAGTTGAGCCGGTACAACACGGAACGAATCATGCAGCAGTAAGTTGTGAAGAAGTCGACATCCTTGCCCATCCTGGCTTGTTAAGTGAAGTTGACGCAGCCCTAGCTGAAAAAAATAACATTTACATTGAGTTATCTGCCAGAAAAGGACACTGCCTCACTAATGGTCACATAGTGAAAATTGCAAAAATGGCGGAAGCAAAAATGGTCCTAAATACTGACCTCCACGAACCGACGGAATTTATTTCTCAAGAGCAGGCATTCCAAATTGCCCTTGGATCGGGGTTAAATGAGTCAGAAGCCCTGAAAGTAATAAAGGAAAACCCCGAAAACCTTGTTAAACGCCTCACTAGATGATTTATACCGTTCAAGCTAATTAAGTGCTGAAAAGCTCCATGACTCCACTGGAATTTATTATCGCATTCCTCGTCGCCGCTTTTGCACCTTCTCTCTGTTTACTATTTTATGTTTGGCGCCGTGAGCACTTTGGGCGCGCACAATTTAGAACCGTCTTTTCAACATTTATCTATGGAGCTGTAGTCTGCTCTATACTAGCCTTAATGATTGAAATGGCTAGTTCTATTATTATACGATGGACAGGCTTCAGTTTTTTAGATCTGAAACCAGCCGAAATTACAGCCTTAATCGTAGCGCCGTTGGTTGAGGAGGGCTTAAAACCGATCGGTGTTCTGAGGCTCCGTGGACATGGTGTTATTAGTAGAGCTGAGGATGGCATAGTTTACGGCTCAGCCTCAGGCTTAGGCTTTGCGACTGCGGAAAACCTCATTTACGAATCTTCAGCTTTACTCTCCGGAGGGATCACGCAGTGGTTGCTGACGAGCCTTTGGAGAGCCTTTTCCGCGACTTTCTTCCACGCAGGAGCTACTGGTTTAACGGGATACGGAATAGGGAAGAAAGTGGCTGAGGGCCGTTCCGTCATATTCATTGCCCTGACTTTCTTAGGCGCTGTTCTGATGCATTCATTCTATAATTTGATCATTGATAACTATGCATTCGTAGCAATATTGATCTCAGCACTTCTATTTGCGATGGTAAGCCGACAAGTGAAATGAAAAGCATGAATCGGTGAAATACCGCAGTAGAATGAACACCTTGAATGGCTTGTGAAAAGAATGTTTTGAGAAATGCGCAAAGATTGTGGTTACCTTCCAAAATCAGAAATATTTAATAATTCTAAGCATTTATGACTCAGACTATATTAAAAGTAAATAGAGCGCACTCAAATTGGCTTTGGCAAATGCTTTAATCGTACCAAACTTCTATCCTAACGTTTTTCGCCGATTATGTAGAGAGCATGCTCGAACCTTTGAGGGAAGGCTGGCTTTCGAGATATTTTAGCGTGGAGAGAGAAATTTGACAAGTGCAGATACAAGCTTCGCCGATTTCATACAAGAGGCTATGAGAATAATCGAAGCTGGCGAAAAACGAGGGATGAAGCTGAGGCTTATGGGTGCATCTGCAATTAAACTTCACTGCCCCAAGTACAACTACTTATATGAGAGTATGAAACGCTCGCTTTCTGACCTTGATTTTATGACCTATGGAAAGTTCAATTCACAAATGAAGAAGTTTTTCATCGAGTTGGGTTATACTCCAAATGATCGGATAATCGCCTTTTACGGAAAGCAGAGACACATCTACTATGACGAAAAGAAAGGAATGATGGCTGACGTATTTTTCGAAAAACTCGATATGTGCCACACAATCGACTTCAAAGGAAGACTGGAACTAGACTACCCAACTATTACTCTCTCCGACATCCTACTTGAAAAGATGCAAATCGTGAAGATAAATGAAAAAGACATCAAAGACACAATAATTATGCTTAGAGAACACGACATTGGAGACAGCGAAAAAGAAGTGATAAATGCTAAGTATATTTCAAAGTTGCTTTCAGACGACTGGGGCTTCTACTATACCACAACGACAAACCTCAATAAAATCAAAAGCTTCCTCACCGAGTTTAGTGTTCTAACCGAAGAAGACCGCAAAGACGTTGCAACAAAAATCGACAAGCTATTAGCCACTATAGAAAGTGAGCCCAAATCATTCAAATGGAAAATGCGAGCTAAAGTAGGCACGAGTAAGAAGTGGTACAACGAAGTTGAAGAAGTAGTACGTTAAAGTGGTAGAATTGGCAAAAACCCGATTTTTATTTGCAACAGACCTTCACGGCTCTGAGGAGGTCTGGAGGAAGTTCTTGAATTCAGCCAAATACTTTAACCTCGATGCCCTCGTCATCAGTGGTGACATGACCGGGAAAATTATCGTGCCAATAGTCAAAAGACTAGACGGCAAATATGAAGCATCATTTTTAGGGCAAGATTATGTTTTGACAGAGCAAGAAATCCCTGAGTTCGCAAAGAAAGTTAGATGTTGCGGCTACATTCCATGCGTCATGACACCGGATATGCAAGCAGAGCTAAAGGCAGACAGCCAGAAGGTTGAAAAACTCTTTGAAAAACTCATGGTCGAGATCATTCAAGTCTGGTTGGGATTAATCCCCGAAAGAGTGCCCAAGAATTGCAGAGTCATATTAAGTCCGGGAAATGATGACAAATTGATAATAGACGAGGTCATAAAGAGTTGCGCCGATGTAATTTACGGAGAAAGCAACGTCATCAGTCTAGACGAAGAACACGAAGTCGCATGCTGCGGCTGGAGCAACCCAACACCATGGAATAGTCCAAGGGAATGTTCCGAAGAGGAGCTACTCAAACGGCTTGAGTCAATAGTTGCTCAAGTGAAGAATATAAAAACCGCTGTGTTCTGTTTCCACGTTCCCCCCTACAACTCCGAAATAGACGCTGCTCCAATGCTTGACGCAAATTTCAGACCAGTTGTTCAAGGTGGCAGACAGATAATGATCCCAGCCGGTTCAAAGGCAGTTAGACAGATAATTGAGAAGTACCAACCTCTCCTCGGACTCCACGGACACATTCATGAAAGCGCGGGCTTCATAAACATAGGGAGAACACAATGCCTCAATCCAGGAAGCGAATATTCTGAGGGAATTTTGAGAGCCTTTCTAGTAGAAATAGACCACGATAAAATAAAACGACTGCAGAGAGTCGAATCCTAAGCGAAACGCTACTTACCCTTTATAAGCTGCATCACCTGAAAGCGAAATTCCGATGGATTCAGTTTTAGCGCTGAGACTGGAATATCAACGAACTTATCCTGCTTGTCATAAAGTCGAATAGCGAAAACACCACCCCCCAAATGCAACAACGAAACCCTCGAAAATTCCCGCCATTCACGTTCTACCCTTTCTTTTTTCCCCCGTTGCATTATAAAGCCGAGTTCATCGAATGAGAACGCGACATGATAGCGGCTCTTGTACAAAATCCATCCACCAACAATTGAAAGTGCTATATTTATCAAAAGTATTAATCGGTTATAAAACAGAGAGCCTGTCGCAAGGTAAATAGTTAAAAAATAAAGTATAGTAAAGCCTATCAAAAAGACCGAGAAAGACAGGATCAGCTTAGAGTATTGTATCCTTGATAAAGTTTTCATGGGCGACGCTTCAGCTTGAGGTATTTTGGTATGCTTCTCCCCAAATAGGAGTTGCTCGGTGTCACCGTATTTGACTCAACATCGATGAGGGCGACCCCCAACTCCTGAAATTTCATATTTTCAACCGCTCTCCTAATCTCGTCGGAAAAAGGACCCTTACGAAGAAATATCAACCATGCCCACTGTAGATCATTGTTCTTCAGATGGTTTATCACTGCCCTGAGGGTGGCGTTGAGAGCTCTTTCTCCAAACGAGTCAACACACGAGACGAAGCAGGCAACGTCATAACTTGGAAGAGTGAAATACGAGTAAATCCTAGACAATAGAAAACCCATGGTTTTTCCTCGAGTGTTCCCTCTGACGACCATGTCAAAGGAGATATCCCCGATCTTTAGAGCCCTGAACGACTCATTAAAATCTGCTACCCAAGCACACTTTCCCGTCATTAACTCATTCTCAATATCTAATAAGCATCTTTCAAAGTCTGTCATTAAGATCAGATTAAAGAAAAATAGAAGGGAGGTAATGAGCTTTACTCAGGTGGAATCTGAGCGTAGATTGTGGTCATGTCAACGCCTGTAGCCTTCGCCTTAACCTTGTAGTATGTGTATACTGCCCCGAATATGATCAATAGCACGATTGTGAACAAAAGTGGAAATGCCGAATCAAAGCTCGAGATCCTTGTGATCCCGTACCCTGAATCTAGGAAGGTCCAGTCGAGCCAAAGATTCCCTATGAGCGCTGCTGCGCCTATTATCGAAACCATAGGAACTGTACCCACAGCCATTTTGAACGGCGATTTTTCGTAGATATCCTTCTTGGTGTACGGAAATATGACAGCAGCCAGAGCCATCAATGTGAAGAATATGCCGTCCCAGATATCAGTTGCTGCAATTCCAGTAGTAAAGATCAGCGTTCCACCATGACCAAGAGCGCTTTCGAACACCTCAGGGAAGCTTCCTGCCACTTCCGATGCACAGCCGAAAAGGGCTACGATTGCAGTGAATATTACCGCATTCACGGGTGAGTGCCATCTTTCGTTAACGTTGGCAAGGGCTGAGGGCAACGTTCGATCGAAAGCCATGGCGAAGATTATCCGTGAGGAGGTTATGATGAACGGCGGTATATCGTTTGCAACCCAGAAAGCAGCAAAGATCACTAGGAGTATCTTAAAGGCGCCTAAGCCCATTCCTTCAGCTTGATATGCGGCTACTACTGGCAACCAAGCCTTCGGAGTTCCTGGGAATAGGGATCCCCCACCATATGAGAGATAGCTGTACGCGTTAAAGAATTCCCAGCCACCAACTTGCCCAACCATTCCACATGCTCTAGCGAGAAGCGCGGATGCCGACATGTAGATACCAATGATTAGCAGTCCACCAGCAAACAGCGTAGGCGGGAAGGTTTTATGGGCTTCCTTAATTTCTCCACCTACGAAAGTCGAAGCTGCATAGCCAATATAAGCCCAGTAGGCACCTAAGATTGCGACACCTACGGCACCCCAGTAGCCTCCGGTATAGGCTGTTGCCATTCCTTGTTCCAGAGCCCTCATTGTAAACTCGGTGGGAGTATGCCCTGTTGTCGCTACAATTCCACTTGTCATTGAAACTGGATTCGCTGAGAGTAGCAAACCGTAGAGAAAGACCGTTATTACCGCAGGGATCCAGAACATCACCTGCAATAGTCTACCAGTCATCTTGACTCCGAAGCAAGCGATGCCAGCGAATATGAAGACTATGATTGCCCCAATTGTGAAAAGATTCGCCGCTGTGAACCATGGTGATATGTCGATGCCCGCAAGTCCTCCGAACAGAAGCAAGGCTTCCATGACCGCGACGGCTATCATGCCATAAGAAACTGCGATGCTAAAATACTCAACCCATGACGCCAAATATCCTGCCGCTGGATGAAGAATTCTTGAAATATAAACGTAACCACCACCAGATCGCGGCATCGCGGCTGACAGAGCAGCGAATGCATAGATAGACAAGAGAACTACGATCCCAACGAGTCCAAAGGCCATCACCATCGGCGGCATTCCGCCGACCCACTGCGACGTTGGAACCGGGGCTGGACCACTGAATTGGAATACTCTTTTTTGCCATCCTAAGCCGACGGTGTTACATAATACAATTAGAATTGCAGTGAGAAAGCCGATCTCTCTGACTAATCCTGTAGCTTTGCGTGCAAAGAGTTTCTCGGTTGTTGGTATAGCTTTTTCTTCTCCCATTTTTTTAACCACTCTTATATGAGGGTATTTACAAACTCTTCTCTTAATAGATGACTGATTTATAGTCCTTTTGGTCATGGATCATAGTTTAAAAAATGGTCAAAAGGGTTAATTTATGATCGATCAAATTGGAACGCTTAAATCTCATCAAGCCGTTTGTCAAATTCCTTTAATGGAGATAGAGGGGCGAAAGATCCCTCGTGTTTTGCTGGGTACGAGTCCATTTATTGCTGCAGGGCAGTTTGGAGTTAGATCTTATCAATTTTATAACAAGTTTGTTCTTAACCCAAAAAACATCGTGCCTGTTATTTCCCATACAATCCGTTTAGGGATTCCAGGAGCCCAGTTAATCGCTTACGATTCTGTTTCAAAGGCTGTAAACGAAGCGCAGACAGAAACTGAGATAGACTTAGCAATTGTTGGAACAATTCCATCGGAGGAGCCAAATGAGGGGCTCCAAAGGCTGAAAGAACTTGAAGCCGAGGTAATTCTCCTCCATGGCGAAGTGACTGACACTTTGAACTTCGTAATTATTGAAAAATGGATTAGAAAAATCCGCGCAGTTGAAGCAATTCCAGGGGTAACGATTCATCGAACATATCCGACTTTGCCAAGAATTCTTCAGGCAAAAATGGATATTCCAGTAATAATGTTGCCCGTAAACAAAATTGGGGCATTCATGCAGGCAAAGGAATCAACGTTAGCCACGGTTGAGAAGGCTGAGAGATTTTATATCGCTAAAAAACCGTTGGCAGCTGGACAATTGCCACCAAGAGAAGGACTAGAATTTGTTCTCAACCACAAAGGGATTTCTGCCGTTGCTATTGGCGTAGCTTCGATTGAGGAGGCAACTGAAACCTTCAACCTAGCTAAGCAGATTTCCAAGCAGAAATTTTCAAACACTACCTAGGCTGGAACAGGTTTCGCTAATAGACGCGCAATATAATATCCGTTTGTAGCGATTTTCTCGATAGCAACGAATACCTCTTTATCTGGCGTAGCCCTAAAACCTTCAGCCCATTTCTTCCGAAATGCCATGTACCGCTCTTTAACCCGTTCGGACAGGTTAAAGTCCATCGTCCTCAATGCTTTATATCCCGCGATAGCTATGTCAACAGCATTCACGAAAAGTTCTTGCACATCAGAAGATTTCAATTGGTCCACGTATTGAGTGAGAGTTTTCAGGCCTTCAGTCATTCTTGATAAATCCAGTGCTATTCCACCTAAGATGACGCCGATTGCTGCATCTTGTATTTTAGGAGTATCAACAATGAAGCGAATAGCCAACTGATTAATGCTCGCTACTCTGCCATCAAGTCCTTGAATCCCAGATTTATCAAGCACTCCCAAGGACAATTTGGTGCCAAGAAATTGAAAGTTTTCAAATCCTTTGTCTAGAATTTGTATTGCTTCATCGAAATAATGTCTAGTCTCAAGAGACTTGACTCTGTCAAACATGGTTGAGGCTGTTGTCGCTTGGGTTATGTCGCGACTTGAGATTGTAGGATCCGGCGGGCCACCCCCAATAACAGGACAAACCTTCCCCAAACATTCTTCGCAGCCTCCACTTCCACAGTCAAGGCCACTGTTACCACAACATGAGCATATAATGGCGCCCCATAGTGATCTAGAAACCAGTCTAATAGTTTGGATTGCGTCTTGTTTGTCCTTGGCACGCCGCACATTAATCCGACCATCTTGGAAAACCATAACTGTCTTATCATCAACGATAACGCGTGCTACCCCCAACCTTGGAGAACATCTCACCTCGCGGAATAAGCCACTGGCATTTAAGGCCCAACACATGGCAAGAGGGTCGAAGAAACCGAATTTCAAATTAACCGGACCTTCAGGACCCGCAGTAAGTTTGCTTTCAGCAGCTACACGACCAGCCTCGCTGATGCAAGGATGAATATAGGTAACTCCCGTCTCTTCAACAACAATTGTGCCCTTCGCCCCAATTTCCACACCCTCTTGCAAATACTGTTTAATTTTTTGGAGATTCTCTTGATACTCTGGTCGAATCAAGTTGGCACATTGCTCAGGCTTAGCGTCTCCAGTAGCAATTTTCCGCGCCATCGTTCTACAAGAGGGATTATTACACAACCCGCAATCTTTTTTCGGCATCAGTTCGTAGAGTTCGTGGAAACTATGCGCCACATACCTCACTTCGTTGTTATACGTTGAAACCGTAATATTAGGATAACCATGAAACAACTTTCAAATAGAATTTGGTATCGCATCATGGATTCTGAATACATGCCCCAAGGTAAGTAAGAACTTTATTAATGATCAAAAGGAATAACCATGCAAAAATTACTATTCACTGGGCCAAAGGTGAAAAATTGATATTTAAACTCAAGGTGCAAATTGCACTAGTGTGCATATCGTTAATTCTGGCTTCTGGGATAGTATACTACTCCTATTTTTACTCGAAGGGAAAGGTTAGCGGGGTGCCATCTAAGTGGTTGCATACCGAAGGCAGATACATCAAAGATAGCTCTGGCAACATAGTATACCTTCGCGGCGTTTCAAAAATGGGTTTAGAGTACACTCGCAGCGGGTTCCACATTGTTGAATCTGATTATGACCTAATGAAAGAGATGGGGGTTAACGTGGTCAGAATCCCCTACACTATGGAGTGGATTTATAACCCGGATTACCTAGGCAAAATTGACCGCCAAATTCAATGGTGCAAAGAGCGAAACATCTATGTTATCCTCGATATGCATAGACCTAACCACCGTGGTCAACAATCTTTCCCATGGAATGAAACCGCATGGATCAGCCAGTGGCTATTCTTGGCTGAGCGATACAAAGAGGAGCCGACGGTTATTGGATTTGATTTGTTTAACGAACCACATGATGTTGATTGGATAAAATGGAAGAATGCGGCAGAAAAGGCTGCCAAGGCTATTCATAAGGTGAACCCCAACCTCCTAATTTTTGTTCAAGGTGTTGGCTGGGGATGGGACATTGCAGGAGCGCATACAAATCCGATAAATGAAACCAATATCGTATATAGCCCGCATATCTATCCCTACCCGTTATCCCATACTGAATGGAGCTACGCCTACAAAGAAGGAGACTATGAACGTGGTTACCAACTACTCCGGGACTACATCAAATCCAATTGGGAACCAATTTTAACCAACAATCTCGCACCTATTTTAGTCGGCGAATTTGGAACCCCCGGCTTTGAAGAACATAATCTTCGGTGGATGAGAGACCTTCTTGAGATTATGCATGAACTGAAAATTAGCTATACTTGTTGGGTATTCTACGGATCAGATGAACCACGCGACTGCGCCTTGCTAAAACCAGACTGGAAAACATTTCAACCCCAAACTGAAATTCTGATAGAATACTTGAAAAGAGATGAGTTAAAAATAAGCGAAAAGGCATTCGTACTTTTATTCATAACTAAGTAATTTTTCAACTTCTCCTGCGTTCTTTCTGAGATCCTACGAGGGCTTTACTTTTTCAGCCGCGTACTTCATGAAGATCTTCTCCCAGTCAATTTTTATCGTTACATATACACTCAGGATGATGAAACCAAGAGTGATAATCATTCCAGCTATTCCACCCGCGACGGAAAAAACCATAGGAATGTAAAATAGCAAATAACGACCGCCCCATGCAATTGTAAGTGTCAACAAAAACTTACCAACGAAGCACAGAATAAGAAAATTGAGTGGATTGTACTTCATCATCCCCAATGGAATATAAAGAGCATCATCTGGACTTGGTGTAACAGCCATAATGAATATGGCAATCGCCCCATACTTGTTCATAACCTTCCTCGCAAAGTCAAGTTGTCTTTGTCTTTTCTCGCTAAGAACCCCTCTGCTAAAAAACCCGATATAGTAGCTTACAAGTTTTCCACATGTGGCACCGAGCGCACTCGTTAAAGCCAGAATTGTTGGATTTAAACCGAAAACTGGGGCAGTTAGCCATATAATGATCAGCCAATAGGGAATTGGAATGAAAAGTATTAAGTTACCTAGGAAACTCATGAAAAAAGCGCCAAAATAACCATATGTGACGGCAATCGTGAAAAGCCAAGTGATAATATCCCTGATGGGTCCTGTCAATTTCATTAACCTTGACAAAGAGAAAATATCCTCAACATTAAAACATTAATGTATTTGCTGAACTGTTGGAAAAGTGTGAACTTCAGTGGTCATTCCGGTAGTCTAGGTTTTCTCTGAAGCTTTCAAAGCCACGATAAATTTGTCACTAGCCTTTCAGCAGTGTTGGAGAGAATAATTTTCAGATACCATGTACAACTGGCATCTACAGCGTCAAAAAGGGTCCATGTTATACCTCATGGAATAAATTTGAATTTTATTTAGTAAACTGTTAACCAAAACGGCTATTGAAGTCAAATGCGTAAATTAAGTGACAGATATATGGAAGCCTTAATGTCTCACAAGATACCTAAAAAATTAGGAAAAAACTAGAAAACTTAAGAAAATATGCTAGGATTGCCAGTTTGGGGGAATATTCAGAGGCATAAAGTGAGTTGATGCTTAGTGATGGACATTCTGGGCGGACAAAAATGGCATGCCATGAAAGTAGAAGACCTCATACAAGCTTTAAAAACCGGTCGGCAAGGCCTAAGCGAAGAGGAGGCTAAACATCGACTAGAAGAAATCGGTCCAAATGAGTTACGAGAAATAAAGAAGATAACGCCTCTAGAAATTTTCCTTAGACAATTTAAGAGTTTTCTTGTAATCATTTTGTTGATTGCTACCGCTATTTCGGCTTTTTTAGGTGAATTTAATGATGCGCTAGTTATAGCGATAATAGTTTTGCTTAACGCTGTCCTAGGCTTTGCCCAAGAGTATCGAGCAGAACGATCAATGGAAGCCTTAAAGCGCTTGACTGCTCCAAAAGCGCGTGTAATACGAGATGGCGTGGATGTAGAAATATTAGCCAAGGAACTTGTGCCTGGTGATGTAATCCTTTTTAAAACAGGGGACAAGGTGCCAGCTGACTCACGACTCATTGAAGCAATGAATCTGCAGGTAAACGAGGCGCCCCTTACTGGGGAATCGCTTCCAGTAGAGAAAACAATTGACACTATGGAAGAAGGGATACCCACAGCTGAAAAAAAGAACATGGTTTTCATGGCAACGGACGTGACCTACGGCCGAGGCAAAGCAGTAGTTGTGGCTACCGGCATGAACACTGAAGTCGGTAAAATTGCTGAAAAAATCCAAACAGCTCCACCTAGACAAACTCCCCTTCAAATTAGACTCGAGCAGTTTGGGAAATGGATAGGGTTAACTTGCCTAATCATTTGCGCCATAGTATTTCTGACTCAGATCCTTAGAGGACAACCTCTTTTTCAAATGTTCATAATTTCAGTAAGTCTGGCAGTGGCAGCTATACCTGAAGGATTGCCAGCGGTTGTAACCGCGTCTCTCGCAATTGGCATGCAGAGGATGGCGAAACGTAACGCAATCATTAGAAAACTTTCGGCGGTCGAAACCCTCGGATGCGCTACCGTTATTTGCTCGGATAAGACAGGGACTTTAACTCGTAACGAGATGACCGTACGCAAGCTCTACACTAATAATAAAACGATCGAAGTTACTGGTGAAGGTTACGAGCCGAGGGGAGAATTTCGCCAAAATGGCATGATCGTCGATCCTCTTAAAGATGAGCATACTGCACTCTTGCTAAGAATAGTGGCTTTGTGCAATGATGCCTCCCTAATATATAGCGGGAAAGAGTGGCGTGTTGAAGGGGATCCCACTGAAGGTGCCTTACTTGTAGTCGCGGCCAAAGCTAGAGTAAATGCGGACAATATAAGGAAACAATATCTCCGAATAGCTGAGTTACCATTCTCCTCTGAGAGAAAGCTGATGACTACTATTCACACCACGCCGGAAGGAGAGAAGGTTGCTTATGTTAAGGGGGCACCTGAAAACGTCCTGGAATTATGTACGCATATCTATGAAAGTGGACAAATGAGAGAATTGAGTGAAGAGGACAAAGAGACGCTTTTGGGAATTAATCAAGCTATGGCTGGCGAAGCTTTACGCGTACTTGCGATGGCTTATAAAAGATTGCCTGAAACTCTTCAGAATTTTACCCCAAACGAAGTGGAAACGAACTTAGTCCTTGTAGGACTAGCGGGAATGATTGATGCACCAAGGGCGGAAGCAAAACAAGCCATCAAAGTATGCGAAGATGCTGGCATAAAGGTGATCATGATTACAGGCGACCACAAACTTACTGCCACCGCGGTAGCGAAAGAACTTGGATTGTTAAAAAGTGGAAGAGTACTGACTGGTGCTGAATTAGACGCCTTAAGCGATAGAGAACTGGAGGGGATAGCAGAGGATGTTACAGTTTATGCTAGAGTTTCACCGGAGCACAAACTACGAATTGTAAATGCATTGAAGAAAAGAGGCCACATCGTAGCTATGACTGGAGACGGCGTAAACGATGCGCCAGCTCTTAAAATGGCAGACATAGGAACGGCCATGGGTATAACTGGAACCGATGTAACCAAAGAGGCATCCGACATGGTGTTGGCAGACGACAATTTCGCTACGATCGTATCTGCGATAGAAGAAGGCCGCCAAATTTATGATAACATACGAAAAACCATCGCATATCTCCTTTCCAGCAACTCAGGCGAGATATTAGTAATGTTTGTAGGTGCCTTGATGGGCTTGCCACTGCCATTGCTCGCTGTTCAGATATTATGGATAAACTTAGTTACAGATGGAGCTCCAGCATTAGCCTTAAGTGTGGATCCAGCGGTCCCTGACCTCATGCAGCGTCCTCCCCGGGACCCTAAAGAAAAGGTGCTTTCTCGAACATTGTTATTGCTAATCGTTAGTGTCGGGATAGTGATGTGCGTTGGAACTTTAGCCGTGTTTAACTGGGAGTTAACCGCGGGGGTAGCCATGAATAGAGCGCGAACGATGGCGTTTACCGTGTTAGTGATGTTCCAAATGTTTAACGTCTTAAATTGTCGATCTGAAAAACATTCCTTGTTCAAAATTGGACTCTTATACAACAAGTACTTGATAACCGCGATAGCAATATCTATTCTCCTGCAGATGGCTGTGATTTATATATCGCCACTTCAACCCCTATTCGAAACTGTCCCGTTGAGCACAATTGATTGGATAGTAGTCACATTAATTTCTGCCACGGTCTTCGTTGCCGTGGAAATAGGAAAATTTTTGAATCGAGTATACGGGCGACGCCTAACAGCGTAAGCAGTCCATTCCAAATTAGAAAGTTCTCAAAAACTTCACGCTATTTCTTTAAACCCTTCTTCATGTAAGCGCCTTAGCTATCTCGTTTACCGTGGAAATTAGTTTCTCTATTTCTTCTTTTGTATTATAGAAATAGGTTGACGCTCTGACAGTGCCCTCGCGTCGGTTAAGTAACTCCTTCATTAGAGGCAGCGCGCAATGATGCCCCGACCGAACCATAATATTCCCAGAAACATCGAGCGCTAATGCAACGTCATGTGGGTTGAGATCTTCCACGTTAAAAGGCATAATGCTAATTTTATGCTCCGGGCTAGGGCCGTAGACTTCAACTCTTGGAATCGCGGTCAATCCCCTATACATTGTTCTGGTGAGCTCCCGTTCGTAACTTTCGATATTTTCCATTCCAATGTTCTTTAGGTAGTCAATCGCTGCTCCTAGTCCAATAGCCTCAGCGATAGCGGGTGTTCCTGCTTCAAACTTCGAAGGGCTTCGAGCGAGTTGATAAAAATCTAACCCGACATCAATGATGGTTCCACCACCAATTGCAAAAGGTTCGATCTCTTCCGCCAATTCTTCACGAATATAAAGTACTCCGGATCCGGTAGGGCCACACATCTTGTGTCCGCTATAAACGAGAAAGTCGCACCCTATTTTTTGGACATCCACGTTCATATGAGGGACTGACTGGGCGCCATCCACTAGAACATATGCTTCATGTTTGTGAGCGATTTTAGTTATTTCTTCAACCGGAGTTACAACTCCGAGAACATTCGACACATGGGTTATTGCGACTAATCTAGTTTGGTCGTCAATGGTTTTCTCGAAATCAGCTAAGTCAAAAATACCTTCTCGGTTTGGGCGGACAATCTCGACATCTACCCCATAACGTTTGCCTATTCGAAGCCATGGAATGAAATTTGAATGATGTTCTATCAGAGTTGTAACGATTTTATCATGTTTTTTCCACGTTAATCCGTTGGCTACAAAGTTGATTCCCTCGGTGGTGTTTCGGGTCATAACAATTTCTGAGTCTGATTTCGCCTTTATGAAATCAGCAACTTTCGAATGGGCTTTTTCATATTCTTCGCTGGCTTTTTGTGAAAGCCTATGTATGCCTCGTTCAACGTTCGCTCGATATTGGTGATAGAATTCTAACATTTTCTGAAGAACAGGCTCCGGAGTTAAGCTGCTGGCTGTGTTATCTAAATATATGAGACCTGTTTTAAGAATTGGAAAATCATCACGAATTTTCTGAACGTCAAACATATCTCACACCTTATTTGCATGTAGTATGGCAAATCAGGCTCATAAAAGAACCACCGATTCGATGGCTTCAACCCTATCCTGTAATCCAATTTTATGACTTAAAATTTAATTTTCATTGAGAGAGGAATAAAGATTTATAAATCATGGATTCGTTCAGATTTGCGGAAGTGAAATAATGAGCCTTTTAAAGCTCCGCTTATCCATAATTGGAACTCTAGCTTTCATAATCGCGATATCAACCCTCTTCTTCGCAATTGTCCTAAGTTTGTTAGGAGTCTTCAACATATTGGCTCTAGCGTTCTTTGTAATACTATTCAACCTCATTCAATGGCTTCTGGCACCCTACATGATCAATGCACTTTATGGAGTACGAGAGGTGTCAAAAACAGATCAGCCAAAACTGTATGGGATGGTAGAAAGTCTTAGCCACAAAATTGGTGTGAAAATGCCGAAGGTCATGATAGCTAACATTAATCTACCAAACGCATTCGCATACGGCTCGCCTATAGTCGGAAGCAATGTTGCAGTAACAACTGGGTTGTTAAAAACCTTAGAAGATGAAGAAGTCGAAGCTGTCATAGGACATGAGCTAAGCCACCTAAAGCACCGCGATGTACAAATTATGATGCTTGCCTCTGTTTTACCTGCATTATTCTACTTCATCGGCTATTCACTCATGCTTTCCGGTCGGTTCGGAGGGGAAAGAAGGAATGGCGGAAGTGCTGCCGTCCTTGTCGGCTTAGCTTGCTTAGCGGTATACTGGATTCTAACTCTATTCGTCCTAGGGTTAAGCCGATTACGCGAGTATTACGCGGACCGACAGAGTGCAATGACCGTTGAAGACGGCCCGCGTAAGCTCTCTGAGGGCTTGGCGAAGATCGTTTCCACGACTAGCCAGATTAGAGGTTATCGCCGAGAAGTTGGTGGCATAAATAGTTTTAAAACTCTATTCATCTCCGACCCAGACCACGCGGAGTTAGATGCAGTTTGTCTCCTGCAAGCTCGAGAGTTGACGGCTGACCAACGCCTTGTTCAATCCGTCTTAGCGAGAAAAGTGACGTTAGCAGATCGAATTATGGAGGCTTTCTCCACTCATCCTAATGTCACGAAGCGTCTGAAGGCGTTGCAGGAGCTAAGTAGAATTTAGCTCCATTAATCTTCTAAGAATTAGCTAGTCAGTAAAGAAAACTTCAAACTTTGTTTGGATGAATAAGCTATTGGGGTGGAGTAGGAATACTAGCTTGGAGTTCTTATATAAAGGAGTGAAAATAATTCCATTCGCTGAGGACGCAACAAAGCTCAACGTTGACGCGATCGTAAACGCAGCGAATAGCCAGCTTTGGATGGAAGTCGAGTTGGCACGAACCAAAGAATGACGCGAGACGCGGAATCCTACGCGACAATAGTTTCTAAAAGTCGGAGCGGTTTTTAGTTAACTGCGATTTCAGAATAGACTAAGTGGGACTAACCTTTGATTGAGATTAACGCTATCGCTTGTGACTATGATAGAACGTTAACCGATGAAAAATTAAAGGTATCCAAACAAGCCGTTCAGGCGTTAAAAGTAGCTAGGGCGAGAAAAAAGGTGAAGGTCATAATCGTTTCTGGAAGAATGTTAGGTTTCTTAATGAAAATGAATGAGCGTTTTCAGGTAGCAGATGCTTTGGTTGCTGAAAATGGCGCGGTAATCTTCCTTCCTAACGTTGGCACGAAGCTTGTGCTTGGAGAAAAATTTGGCAAAAGATCGAGAAATGCCTTCAAATTACTTGATGCCCCGCTTGAAATGGGAGATGTCATTATATCCACAAAGCGAACTTATGAAGCGCCTGTTTTGAAGATACTTAATGAAACCAAACTTAACGTTAATATTGAGTATAATAGAGATTCGTTGATGATTCTTCCTAAAGGAATTAATAAGGGAAAAGGTGTATTGAGAGCGCTTTTATTACTTGGAGTCCCAAGGGGAGGCTTAGCTTGCATTGGTGATGCAGAGAATGATATTGCCCTCTTTAGAATAGCCGATGTGTCAGTGGCCGTAGGGAACGCTGTGGATTCACTTAAGGAGCAAGCACATGTCGTATGTAATAGTCCATACGGCAAAGGCGTTATGGAATTCGTTAAAGGTTATGTTTTGACTTAGATTGCTCCATGTAATCAAAGGCTCAATATTCTTTCATAAAGATCGATGTTGTCTCTTACACCTCGCTCTAAGCTATAGTACTTCTTATAGATCTCCTTCGCTCTTTTCCCCAACTTGCTTTTAAGATGCTCATTAGAGAGAACCTTAATCAGAGCTTCTGACATTTGCTCAACATTACCAGGTTCAACCAAGTAACCGTTTGTGCCAGGCCATATCTGCATCATAATCCCACCAGTTGCCGATCCAACGACAGGTTTCCCAAACGCCATGCCCTCCGTTATAGCTAGACCAAATCCCTCCATAATTGAGGGCAACACGACAACATCGCAGGCTTCGTACGCCTGCATTAGGTGACCGCGTGGTATGTGACCTGTGAAAGTAACGTACCTCGCAAGCTTTAGGTCGCTTACCAAGCTTCGAAGACGCTGTTCATATTGCCTCTTCTCATCTGCCTTAAGGACTTCTTTTGTCATTGAGCCATCCCCAACGAGCACGCATTTTGCGTCAGGAATCTTTTCTAAGATTGAGGGTAACGCTTGTATTAAACGGTCTTGTCCCTTTAATGGATCGATCCTTGCCACACATAAAATCATTTTATCGCTCGGACTTATTCCATAGTTTTCACGAAATTTGTTCGCTCGCGGTTTTTCGACTACAATAAATGGATTTATGCATGTAACTTTATCCCATGAGAGCCCGTCGCGAATTGCGGTTGCCACGTATGGTCTCGTAGAAAGTACTACGTTGTCATATTCCTGCATATATTGGAGAATGAAATCCCGCCATCTTTTTGGAACCGATTCGGTGAATGGTATATGCCAAGTAAAGATTTTGGGTACCTTAAGATCTTTTAGCATGGATCCTTGCAGAAGCACTTGAAAATCATGTACATGTAGTAAGTCAAAACGCTCTTTCTCATAAATTTCTCTTATTCGGTCAGCGAAGAGTTTGTTTATGGTAAAATATTCGTTAAAGCCATACAGATGCTTATTCAATAGTTTCTCTTCTGAGGTTTCAATCCCATGGAAAACTTTCAGAATCATCTCTTTGAATTTTGTATAACCTCGGATTATTATAGCATCTGGAGTTTCTTTAGGAGTCCTATAAACTTTAATGCCCTCCACGGTTTCTTCAATAGGAGCTTTTATGGGGCGAAGGTGGATGATACATAACCCATGCCCCAATTCATGACATCTACGCCCTAACCACAACAGATAGTAAGAGACACCGCCCGCATGTGGGTAAAACGATTGACTAACTGCACATATTTTCAATTTCTTCGTCCATAGTAGATTATAGTTTGATTTTCATAAAAAGTTTCAAGCAAACAACGCTTACTTTATCGTTAAAAAATTCAGCAGAGGGTATCTAAAGAGATTCTGTTTCATCCTAGGCTTTACGTTTTACGTGAAATTGATCAGCAAATGTCGCCTTAACTTGCTGGATCCGCCTATCAGAGATCCAACTCATAGTTTTTAGTTCATTCAAACCCTTCATCAGTGTCTCCCATGCGGTAGAACTCTGAAGGAGGTTAACAACACCGCTACCATCGAGAATTTCTTTTTCAAGCATACTATTCAAGTTTATAGCCTCTAGCAATTCAGTTTTAAACACCGTATCAAAACTTGATGATACTAGCGTAAATAAAGGCTCTTTAACCCATGGAAACTTTCGAATGGTTTTTGTAGCTAATGGTGGGTAAAACTCATACTTTATTCCACCGACGGTTTCAAAGCCAACCAAGTATAATGGAAATTGAGCTAAGTTTACACTAACCAATTCTAACGCTTTAGGTAGTGAGATGGCCATTTTTTGCAATCTAAGCAACGAGTCAGATTTTTGTTTTAGCAAATTTTCAATCTGCGACTTTATATCCTCAGTCTTCTTAGTCAACTCGTCAACAACTCTTCGCTCTGTGACGATGGTTTTCGCTACCTCAGTTTGAAGCATGCCCATCTGCTTTCGTTGCTCATCGATAATCAGTCTATATTCCTTATCGATTTTCAAAACTTCTTCATGGACTCTTCTGCGAGTATCTTCTACTTGTTGGGATATGGCCGTGAAACGGCTTTCCTTTTCCAGTATTAACGTATCGAGCTCCGCTATCGATTTTTCTTGGCTTTCAATCTTATGATCAGATTGATCCAAAGAGATTTGAATATCCCGAGTTGCATTTTCGATCGCATGGAGTTCACGAGCTAAGGGGAGCAAAGCCTCATTGATTTTATCGATTTCCCCTCTGATCGCCAACAATCGATCCCTCATCGCAGCAATCTCGTTAGAATCGCCTTTCCCCGCCTCTGTTAAGCTTTCAAGTTTAAGTTGCTCCTCTTTCAAAAAATCAAGTCTATTCTGCAAATCTGATATCTTCTCCGATAGCTCACTTCTCCGGTATTCAGTTGTCGCTTTATCTTCAGAAAGTGCAACGCGTTGCTTCTTTGATTCCTCCAGCCTTTGGAGATAATCCACTTCTTGCCGTCTAAGGTTCTGCGATTGGTTCTGCAATTCGGCTTGCTCTTTCTCCAGCGTCTTAATTCTTTCATTTGCCACCTTCTCAATGTCTGCGATTTTAGATTCGCGTTCAAGATGTAGTTTTTCTATTCTAGCCTCGATATTCGTCCTCTCCTTCTCAATACTTAGGGCACGATCCTTCTGCATAACCTTAATTTGCTCAGTCCTCTGGAGAGCCCAATACCTAGTCTGATTGAGGAGCGTTTCCTTAACTAAAACAAGTTTTTCTAAATCCCTTGTTGACTCTTGTTCCAACTTCAATAATGTTTCGACCGCGTCCACGGCCTGTTCCCTAGCCACCTTTGGGTTTAACGATAAGGCATTGGCAACCTCCTCTTTCCGATAATGTGTTAAATAAGATTGGAAACCAGACATTAAATCCTCGTAGGGAATTAAGCCGACGATTACCATGTTTCTTATGTTTTTGAATGTTAAGAGCGTGAAACGATGTTTATCAATAACTTTCAGATAGTCATCAAAAGACTTGGCTTCCTTAATATCCAGAGTGAATGATTCCATGTCTGGCAATTCCTCATAATTTAGAATCTGCCGAAAGATTCCAAGCCCATCAACGAGAGCGCCTTTCTCCGCTTTCCATGGCACGATCCAAACAGGACAAAAGACTTTTGCGATTAGCGAAATTTTAACGATTTCAGAACGTTTCTTCGAAATTTTCTTTGCAAGCTTTTGAGGGAGAAAAGTGCTCAAATCCCTCGATCTCAATTCGTGGTCAATTTTTAAAAAAAGAAGCGCGACTTCAAGTTTCCATGGAAGCCCTTTTACTTGTCTCCGCTCATCGGTTACAAGCATATACGGAAGCACGAGGGGCACAAACTCTTCCAATCTGCCGCTTATCTCCTCCTACTTTTGATTATTTAATATCGTGCTGCAAAGTTTTCCCGATCCTCTTTTTGAGTTGTTCGTAGTCTTCTTGGCTTAGGGTTACGTCAACGCCTGCCTGGTACTCAACACCGTATTGGACAGAGGTTGGGCAGGAAATACGTATTCCCTCTTCATCAAAGCGTTTCTTAACCGCTCTTCGAATGGCGCAGGCCGTGTCAAAAGCTGTAGATTGGTCTTTGGCAAGGAATAGCAAGCGAAGGGTTATTGCCCCTTGCTCAAAATCTAAGACTTGGAATATGGGTTCAAGCTCAGGGAGGACGTTTGGATGTTTCTTTGCCTCCTCAACCATGATTTTCGCAACCTTCTCTATGTCTGTATCATATGGGACGCTGAGCTTAATGGGCGCCAATTTTTTCGAATCTTTGATTGAATAATTTACGATTACCTCGTCGTCCAGAACAGCATTCGGTATCATCATCCTGCGGTTATCCCACGTTCTTATCACTGTATGACGCAACGTAATGTCCTCGACGAAACCAAATTCTCCTCGTAACATTACTGCATCGCCTATACGAATGGGCCGAGTAAGGATGACATTGACGCCCGATATGACGTTTCCAATAACCCGGGAAGCAGCCATTCCAACTACGATGGCTAAGAAGCCCGCGCCTACGAGTAGACTGACAGCGTATGCGCCAAGCCCCGGAAAAATAATTGAAGCAGAAAGGACAACTGCAGCTAAGTATATGCCTATGAGTATAAACCTTTGAATTAGCCTAAATGCAGTTTCTCGTTCTGGATACTGCTTGATAATATGCTCTTTGATAAGGCGAGCAAAGTATTTTTGCGTAATCATTGCTAGAATAGAGGCGATAGCGAAGGTTATGAGAATCGAGACTATAAGCGGTATATAAGTTAAGACTGGCTCCCAAATCATGATATACCTACCCCAACTTGTTGACTGGAACAAGTTACGTTATATTCTAGTTTCTATTGTTCAGCGCTAACCTTAATCCTTTTAACAAATTATAGGTTTTCGTCGCACATTGATAGGAGGAGACTAGAAGAACGAAAAAGATAGCGCGGCTTATGGCGTTCGCATCCGTAATAATTCTGATGTCGCTCCCTACTATCAAGATTGTTACCATAAGCCCAAATTCAACAGATTATTTTATTGAATACCAATTGTCCATAGTTGAGATTATAACTAACCAAGGAAGTTACACCTATCACTTATCGACAGAAGATCGCATGATTAGCCTTTTCATGAATAATAGTTGGCAAACCGTAATTCTAACTAACTGTAATTTTCCTTATCAAAAAACCGTCGATGCTGATGGAAACCCAATAGCCCTACTTCCAACTTTATATGTGAAACCCGGCGGATCCTTAACTATCAATGTCAGTTACTCCATTTATTCGCGAATAGCAGGTCAGCGTAAACTCGTCTGGGATCCAGAGTTAACCGTAGCCAACAGTGGGACGATAGAAGACATTCCGCTAGCTCTTAAAAACGTGTATTGTAAACCAATAGGTCCCTGGAACTATGCGCAGCCCGGCTGGGAATATCTTCGGAGGTTAGCATTTCAAATCCAAGGTGACGAACGAAATACCCTAAGGGCCATATACAAATTCGTAGATTGGCTAGCCCAAAATATCAGGTACCCTACCAACACACATGAAACACCGATGTATCCGACTCAAACCTATACTCATCAAAATCAATTAAAAAGCACAAAAGGTGAGGGAGACTGCGATGACCAAGCAAATCTCTTCGTTACGTTTTGCCGAATCGTAGGAATCCCCGCCTTCATACAAATTGGCTGTATTTACCTCCCTGACCAACACAAAACACTTACCGTTTACAATGGGCACGTCCAGATAGTAGAGGAGCAGATTGGCTGGCATGGATGGGCTATGGTTTACATTCCTCCTTGGGGTTGGATCCCTATCGACCTTACATGGCTAATCGACAGAGCCGGAGCCACTTTAAGCGAATCATCCTATTGGACAGGTCCAAATAGCACGATCATAGGTGCTGCGGTACTAACCCCAAACACAGCAATCTACCAAAACATTACACAATCAGATTATATCAAACCAAACATAGAAAGCATCAATAACATTCGAAATGCCAATCTCTATATCACCGAAACGGATTCCATGAAGTCTGTTAGAACTGGAACAGTCTACGGCTCAGCAAGCGCAACCCAACTAGCACCTTCAATTGTCCTTCTTACGATTGTGGTAGTTATGACGGTTAGCATCTACTTATATGCAAGAAAAAAGCGTCTTGAGAGGGCTAGGCAACCGATAGTCCCAAGTTATTTTTGATGCTTTACAAATAATGTAAAATGTTATTTCTTGCAAAATTAAACGCGGAGGAAATTAAATTGGATGTATTAGAAGCAATCAAAACAAGAAGGAGCATCCGCGCGTTTACAGGTGAAAATGTATCAGAAGAAATTGTAAATAAGATCTTAGATGCAGCCCGCTGGGCGCCGTCCGCAGGCAACTTGCAACCGTGGGAATTCGTTGTTGTCCGTGATCCCAAAGTTAAACGAGGACTCGCTGCTGCAGCCCTACACCAAATGTTCATCGCTGAAGCTCCAATAGTAATAGTAGTATGTGCAAATGAAAACCGTTCAGCATGGGGCTATGGTTCACGCGGATCCACCCTCTACTGCCTCCAAGACACCGCCGCAGCCACAGAAAACATCCTCCTCACCGCCCACTCTTTGGGCTTAGGAGCATGCTGGGTTGGGGCTTTCAATGAGGAAGCAGCAAGAAGAGTTCTAGATATTCCCCCCGGAGTTAGACCAGTAGCAATCATACCGTTAGGCTACCCAGCTGAAGAACCGACGCCTACACCTCGAAGAGGCTTCGATGAAATCCTACATTACGAGAAATATTAGCAGAAATGAGGAAAATATTCAGTTTTTATCGTCACTAAATTCAACATTTAAAATTCCATTCGCTTCCGCTATACTTTTCATCGTATAATGCTTTGGCTTTCTCCATTTCTGTTTCACTTAGGGTCCCAAGCTTGGTTTTAATGCCATAGGATTCCTCAAGTCCTTGTAATATTGATGTTCTAACAAGAGAAAGTGGCACTTGCCGTTTCAGTTCTCTCTCAAGACAAGTGACTTTGGTAAGCGAGTCTTTATGTAAAGGTAAAACTTCTGACAGTGTATCTAGATTTGTGCTTATGAGTAAAGTACCATGACACAGAATTGCGTCATGTTTCGCATAAGCGGCCAGTCCGGATATTTTTTTCCCGTTGAATTGAATCATGTTTGGAGGTTGGAAGTTCACATTTATTTCTAGAAAGTCAAGACCTTTAGCGACTGCCCCGCCAAAAATTTTGAAAACATCTGAAATAATTATTGGGCTTATCGAGTTGCTTCTACGTAAAAATATCGACCAGTTAAGATTCCCGTGATCTTGATATACGGCTCCTCCTCCTGTAAATCTCCTTACTATCGTGATGCCGAGCTTTTTGCAAACGTTAAGATCTACCGCTTTTTTTATGCTTTGATTGCGCCCAACGACTACTGAGTTCACGTTTCTCCAAAATCTAATGGTATTAGGGGATAGCTTCTCGTTAACAGCCCTTAGAACGGCTTCTTCTACTGCAATATTCATATAGGGATCGGCAAATTCTAAGTTAAGAAGCCTCCATGCTCCCAAGATTATTCCCCAGAACGACGACCGATAGACCTTAAGATGATAAAAGCTGCGGATTCTCAAAGAATTTCTTTACAAACTGTAAGAATTGCGCAGCAACGGCTCCATCAGCAATCCGATGGTCAAATGATAAGCTAAACGTAACTGTAGGTTTTATTTCAATTCGGGCACTAACAACTTGTGGTTTATCAACTACCCTTCCGATCCCTAATATCGCAGACTGCCCGGGAGTAATTATTGGAGTAAAAACGTCTACTTCAAACATACCCAAATTTGAAATGGTAAAGGTTCCGCCAGTTACTTCACTGACGGAAAGTTTGTTTTCTCTTGCTTTTCTAATCAAATCTTCAACCGCAATGTTGATTTCTCCCAATGTTTTCTTTTCGGCGTCGTGAACTACTGGTGCTATTAGTCCTTCCTTTATTGCCACAGCCAAGCCTATGTTTACATCCTCGAACTGTTTTATTTGATCTCCTTCCAAAGTTGAATTCAAAATAGGATAACTTTGCAGCGCTTTTGCCACGGCTTTTATCAGTATGGCATTATAGGATATCCCGGTCTCTTTCAGCTTATTCGCCTCAGAGGCATCTGCATCCATGGTTAACGTTACATGTGGGGCTGCAAGGTGGCTTGAACTTACACGCTCCGCTATAATCTTTCTAATCCCAGTTAAGGGAATGGTAAGGATCCGAGGTTGGGCTTTCGCCTCAGGTTTCAATTCTTCAACTGTTTTTAGAATATCCTCCTTGACTATTCGTCCTCCGGGACCCGAACCCTTAACCATAGCAACATCTATTCCGTACTGCTCAGCCAGTTTCCTTGCAAGCGGAGATATTGGCATTTTTTCTTCTGGCTTTTGAGGCTTCTTTACTTCAATTCCGGCTAAACTTCGCTTAGCTTCCTCGACGAATCTACTAACAATGTTGGGATCGTCACTAGGCTCCGCAATTACAGCTATAACTTGCCCTACTGGCATCTCCATATTTTCTTGAGCAAATATTTTGTAAAGCTTACCTGAAACAGGAGCAGAAACATCCATCATAATTTTTTCGCTCATAACTATAACTATAGGCTCGTCTTTCTCTACTTCAGCTCCTTCTCCTTTAAGCCACTCCAAAATCATTCCGCTTTTCTGATCCTCGTCCAATCTGGGCAATATGACGGTTTGCATCTAATTCACTACACATTAGAGACCTAAATTTCTCACCGCAGCAATTATCTTTTCCTCACTTGGGACAAACAATTTCACTAGTGGAGGACTCATAGGTTCAGGAATGTCTGGAGTTGCGACACGCAACACTGGAGCGTCAAGATAGTCAAAAATCTCTTCCATAACCATCGCTGCTATTTCAGCTCCAACACCACATGCCTTCCAGCTATTCTCAACTGTTACTAATCTTCCAGTCTTTTTTACTGAGTTTAGTAGTGCTTCCTTGTCTAACGGAACCAACGTGCGTGGATCAATAACTTCGACACTGATTCCTTGCTTTTCAAGTTCTTGCGCGGCATTAAGCGTCATCTGAACCGTTGTTGACATCGCGACTATTGTAACATCTTTCCCAGCTTTCTTCACGTCAGCTTTTCCAAAAGGAATTGTATATTCTTCCTCAGGTACTGGACCCTTTAGTCGATAAAGAAAAGCTGCCTCAAAGAATATTGTTGGGGAAGTTTCTCTAATAGCAGTTTTCAGAAGCCCCTTTGCATCGTATGGAGTTGCCGGAACTGCAACATGTAAACCTGGAACATGCATAAACAATGGTATGAGCACTTGAGCGTGGTCAGCCCCTGAACTCCTTCCCTGAATAATAGCGGTTCTAACCACCATTGGCACGCTCAGTTGACCTCCAGTCATATAATGTAACTTCGCCGCGTGGTTGACTAGTTGATTCATGCAACAAGGCAAGAAGTCTGGATACATGATTTCAACAACTGGCTTTGATCCAGTTATAGCAGCCCCAACCGCTGTCCCCACGAATCCATCTTCCGAGATAGGTGTGTCGCGAACCCTTTCAGGTCCAAATTCATCCATCAACCCCTTAGTTACCTTGTAAACCCCTTGGAAAACGCCGACATCCTCCCCCATGACGATTACTCTTTCGTCTCGCTTCATCTCTTCTCGTAACGCCTCATTGAGCGCTTCCGTGTATGTTATTTCTCTTAAGGGCTTCAACCTCAGCGCCTCCTTTCTAGAATACGTCTTTACCTAGATCTTCAGGAGGAGGATATGGGCTATTGATGGCAAATTCAGCGGCTTCCTCAACTTCCTTTTTGACTTCCTCATCAATTTTGTTAATCTCCTCCTCCCTCAAGATGCCCTCCTCAACGAGTTTCGTTCTCAGCTTTCTAATAGGACATTTTCCTTTCCATGCTTCAACCTCTTCCTTGGTTCTGTAGACATCTCCAGGATCCCCTGCAAAATGCCCCAGCCACCTATACGTTTTACATTCTAGGAGTGTAGGTCCCTCGCCTTTTCGAGCCCTTTCCACAGCATTGCGCGTTGCTTCGTAAACTGCTAATACGTCGTTTCCATCTACGATTAAGCCGGGCATACCATAAGCTAATGCTCGATCTGCAATATTCTCAACTGAAGTTGATTTTTTCGTACTTACAGAAATAGCGTACAAATTGTTCTCGCAAACGAAAATTACTGGAAGTCTCCAGAGGGAAGCAAGATTTAATCCCTCATGAAAACCTCCTGCATTGCTTGCTCCATCTCCAAAGAAAGACGCGACAACTTGATCACCCTTCTTTAATCCGATTGATAACCCTGCACCGACAGCTAATGGGACGCCCCCGCCTACAATAGCACTAGAGTATAAGAAACCGAGGTCGGGACGAGATAAGTGCATAGAACCTCCCTTCCCCTTACAGCATCCCGTAGCTTTACCCAAAATTTCAGCCGCTATTTCCTTCAGCGACACTTCCTTCGCAATAATATGAGCGTGACAGCGATGAGTGCTGAATACGTAGTCGTCTTTGCGTAGATTCGCGCAAACCCCAACCGCCACAGCCTCTTGACCAATATACAGATGCGTTGTGCCCGGAACCTGGCCGCGCATATAAAGCTCCCTAACTTTTTCGTCAAAAGTTCTGACCTCTACCATTTTTTTGTACATCCAGACGAGCTTTCCATTGTTTATCTTCATAAAGCCGCTTCCCTCACCTTTTACATCTAACTTTTATAGATCTCATAAATGTTTCATTACATATGTAAAGTGGGGGGATTATTTGGAGGGGGAAATACGCTATAAAGCCGCCCCAGGGCAACTTGGCAGAGTTATTGCCGCTCGCCTACTCCCCGGAACTGATATCATTAAAGGTATCGAAAAAATATGCGCAGACTACGGTATCAACTATGCATTTGTAGCTTGCTCAATCGGAAGTCTGCAGAAATCAACCTTCATGTTTGCGGTACCCAAGCCAGAGGCAAAAGTCAAAATAGCTTATGGCGAACCATTTGAGATTCCAGGTCCAATCGAATTTCTCGGAGGTCAAGGTATAGTCTGTAAGAATGAAAAGGGTGAAACCCAAACTCATTTCCATGGAGCGATAAGCGACAAATTACAACGTGTTTATGGCGGCCACTTATTAAAGGGTGGAAATCCTTCACTCGCTACAATAGATTTAATCATCAACGAGGTTAAGGGTATGAAGTTGCTCCGAAAATACAATGGAGAAACTGACTTCGTTAGCTTCTTCCCTGAAGCCGAATAATATTCCACCCAAGAAAATAAAATATTAAAATAAATTCGAAGCTTCAATGCGGTGTTTGATAGAGGGATTCATTGATTTAAGCGGGGATCGTGAAACTGAGAGGTTCGGTTCTAGTTATTGGCGGCGGAATAGCCGGAATTCAAGCTTCGCTGGACATTGCTGATCAGGGGTTTAAGGTATATCTTGTTGAAAAAACACCCAGCATCGGAGGCTCTATGGCTAGGCTAGACAAGACCTTCCCAACGAATGATTGTTCGATCTGTATAGAAGCCCCTAAAATGGTGGATGCCCTAAGGCATCCGAATATCGAGTTACTGACATACTCAGAGGTTAAAGAGGTTAAAGGCTCTATCGGCAATTTCAAGGCGAAGATTCTCAAAAAGCCGAGGTACGTAATCGAAGACAAATGCAACGGATGCGGCAAATGCGAAGAAGTCTGCATAGTTTCCGTTCCAAGCGAGTTCGACCTCGGAGTTAAACTTAGAAAGGCTATATACATCCCCTTTCCGCAAGCCACGCCCAAATTATACACACTTGACATGGATAATTGCAAAAAGTTTGGCGGTGGCTGTCGAGATTGCGTCGGAGCATGCCGTGACATTGGACTTAATGCCGTAGATTTTTGGCAGAGAAAAAAAGAAATGGAAATCGAAGTTGGAAGCATCGTAGTAGCAACTGGATTTGAATACCTTGAACCAACTATGAGACCTGAGTACGGTTATGGAATCTATAAAAATGTCCTTACATCCCTACAATACGAAAGAATACTTTGCGCCTCAGGTCCAACTTCAGGCCAAATAACTAGGCCCTCAGATAAAGAGAAACCGAGCAAGGTAGCTTGGATACAATGCGTGCTTTCCAGAGATACCAAAGTTGGCAAATCTTATTGCTCTAGGGTTTGTTGCGCGTACGCGACAAAAGAGGCTATGATAACTAGGGAGCGGGATTCGAGCATTGAAACTTACGTATTTTACATAGACCGTAGGGCGTATGGAAAGGGATTCGAAGAGTACTGCAGAAGAGCGGAAAGGCTAGGAGTAAAATATATTAGAAGTAAACCAGGCGAAGTCCTCGAAGACCCAAAAACCAATGATCTAACAATTAAATACGAAAATATAGAAACTGGCGAGATTGAGGAATTAAAGGTAAACCTCCTAGTTCTCTGCTCGGCAATGATTCCAAGTCGCGGAAACGAAGAACTGTCAAAGGTACTAGGAATCGAATTGGATGAGGATGGCTTCTTCAAGAATTTAAAACCATTAGCAGCCCCATTTGAAACTAATGTTGAGGGAATATACCTTGCTGGCTCATGCCAAGAACCTATGGATATTCCCGATTCGATATCTCAAGCAAGTGGCGCGGCTGCTAAAGCCGTTACCCTAATAGCTGAGGCAAGAGGAACCGAGGCTAAAAAAGTTGAGTTGCCCCCAGAAATAGAAGTTAAACCAACAGACGAGCCGAGAATCGGGGTCTTCGTATGCGATTGCGGAAGCAACATCAGAGGATCAATTAACGTCCCAAAAGTTGTTGAGTACGCAAAGACGCTAAAGCATGTTGTTCTCGCAGAGGAAATGACGTTTGCTTGCTCCACCGATAGTCAACCAAAGATAAAGGATGCCATCAAGGATTATGGTCTTAATAGGGTCATAGTCGCCGCTTGCACACCGAGAACTCATGAGTATTTGTTTAGAAGGACATGTAGAGAAGCCGGGCTAAACCCGTACCTCTTTGAATTTGCAAATATTAGGGAACAATGTTCATGGGTGCATATGCACGAGCCGGAATTGGCTACAGAAAAAGCCAAAGACTTAGTTAAAATGGCTGTTGCAAAGGCACGCCTCCTCATGCCAGAGGAGGAGTACAAGATCCCTGTTGGAAAAGAATGCCTCGTAATCGGGGGAGGACTTGCAGGGATAACTGCGGCGCTTTCACTAGCTGACATGGGTTTCAAAGTGACATTAGTTGAAAAAGAAAACGAGCTTGGCGGAATGTTAAGAAAAATACACAAAATTTTCCCATATGATATTCCAGCAGACGAAATTATTCGCCCACAAATAAATCGCGTAACCAATCATGAAAATATCAAAGTTTACACTGGAACCAAGATCGAAAACATAACAGGATATATTGGAAACTACGAAGTGACGATATCTAAGAGCACCGACGAGGAAAAATTCAAAGTTTCAACGATTATTGTTGCAACTGGCTCAAGGGAGATAAACGCCGATGGACATTACGGCTACGGAAACCATAGCAAAATAATCACTCAACTTGAACTAGAACGCATGCTAAGAGAAGGCTTGTTAAAAGAAACGAAAAATGTTGTTATGATTAATTGCGTCGGAGCCAGAAACGAAGATAGACCTTATTGCTGTAGAGTTGGCTGCGGATTATCAATCAAGAATGCAAGGTACATCAAAGAATTGTATCCAAGCGCCAACATCTATGTCCTTTATCGAGACATGGTAATTCTAGGGAAAGAAGAAGAATACTACAAGCTTGTTGCTGAGAATTATGGTGTTAACTTCATCAGATATCTAAAGGACAGAGAACCGCAAGTTTACGAGGATCAGGAAAAACTGATGGTAAAAGTCTATGATGCTTTACTTGATGAGGAAATTGAACTTGAACCAGATCTTGTCGTCTTAACGACGGCGACCGAAGGAGACGATGAAGTTAAAGATCTTTCAAAAATGCTTAAAGTTCCAATCGGAATGGGCAATTTCTTCCAAGAGGCACATATAAAAATACGCCCACTAGACTTTGCCGTCGACGGCATATATCTTTGCGGTACCGCTCGCTCACCAAAGAACGTAATGGATACAATTCATGAGGCAATCGGAGCGGCAACAAGAGCCTCAATTCCGATGGCACAAGGAATGGTTGTAAGCGAAGGAATATGTTCTACCTTCGATGAGGAAACATGCACTGGTTGCGGAATCTGTGTCAAAATATGCCCATACAGCGCCATCACACTTGAAAAAGTTGAAGCAAAAACAATAGCAAAGGGTATTAAGGGCTTATGTAAGGGATGCGGCACATGCGTTGCCGAGTGCCCCCTTAACGCCATCGATCAGAGACATTTTACAACTGCTCAAATACAGGAAATGATCATAGCCGCCACAGAAGGAGTTAGCGTCGAAGAGAGGAAAAAGCTTCCAAGAATCATCGCATTCCTATGCAATTGGTGCGGATACGCCGGAGCAGACATGGCTGGGCTAAGTCATTTCTCCTATCCCACCTCAACTAGAACAATTAGAACAATGTGTTCAGGTAGAATTGACAGCAGACTTATTTTAGAAGCATTTAAACATGGAGCTGACGGCGTGTTGGTATGCGGCTGTTACCCGCAAGACTGTCACTATATATCTGGAGCCGTAGAAGCACAAAAAATTATCGAGAGAACTAAGAAAATGCTTGCAAGACATGGAATTGACGAAAGAAGACTGAGATTCGAAGGCGTTTCTGCTACTGAGGGAAAAAAATTTGCCGACCTCGTCAGCGAATTCACAGAGTTTATAAAAGGAATTGGACCCCAACCCGCGACAAATCCACATTAAAATATAAATCACGCTAATCCTAACTGTCGGGCAACTAGCTCTGCTACGTCTAACACTTGAACTCCAACTTTCTGCTTAAGCGCAGCGTCTTTGAGATTTTGTTCGCATCCCGGACAGGCTGTGACAATAAGTTCAGCCCCAGTTTCGAGTAGAGTCTTCAGCCTTGCGAAGGCTAGGGACTCGGCTAGTGAAGCATTTATACCCCTCACGAATCCCCCCGCCCCACAACATCTACTATTTCTTAGGTTTTCCTTACTTTCAACGGGCCGGGTTACAAAGCGCTCCAGTATGTTTCTAGGCTCTTTAAATATGCCCCCTAACCTCCCTAATTCACAAGGGTCGTGATATACAACTCTTCCAACGAGTTTCTTAGAAGCAAGCATACCTCTACCGACATACTGATCCAATAGCTGAGTGAAGTGCATTACCTCAAAATTCAATTGTCTATTCAAAATCTTAGGATAATCATTTTTGAAAGCCCACATACATCCAGGACAACCGGTTACCATACGTTTTACTCCGAGGGCTTCGATAGCCCTCACATTATGTTCAGCAATCTTGGCGTAATCGCCTAGCACACCACTTAATGCAAGTGGTCTTCCACAGCACCATTCCTCGTTAAGAAGAGTCCAATCTTCTCCTACATAATTCAAAATTGAAGCTATGGCATGAGGCACCTCTTGAACTCTTCCAAAGTATGACGCAATACACCCGATCCAATAGGCGGTATCAGCTTTTTCATTAATTTTCACTTGGACTCCTTGTGGGATGGTCTTCGCTAATTTCTTAAGTCTAAATTCCCTAATTGCGGGGTTTGCTCCAAACAAATTCTTAAGATTCATTACCGAACATTCAGCTTGCATCACCGCCTTGGGAGCTAGCCCCCTCTCCACCGCCAAGTTTCTTAATGTAAGAATGACCTTGGGTATGTCCACTGCCTTTGGACATCGTTCAAAACATTCATTACATATCGTACAAGTCCAAAGCACATCACTTTGTAAAATTCTATCCCTTAACCCAAACTGAGCCTGCCTCATTAGCTTCCTAATTCTTAGTGGACCGGTTAACGCAACCGGACAACTACTCGTGCAAGCCGCACATTGAAAGCAAGCCTTAACCCCTAACGGTGAGATTTGTGCAGCGAATGCAGAATCAATATCCCGAAACCTAATGACCATACTCGAACTTTAGCCTTCTTTGTAGGTTCTCAATGTCCTAGACAAATACAATAATCTTTCGTTACGTTGCACGCTAAGCATCCAGAAATTCGGGTAAAAAGAAAAAATAGGGATTTTTAGAGCAACCGCGCTACATGGTTAGCATCATCAATTGCGTTGTATACTGCTCCCGGCTTTACGCAGTCTCCAATTGTATAAAGTTCCTTTACTTTGCCGCGTAGGGCTTTGGCTAATTCGCCAACGGGCTTTCTACCAAATCCAAGCACTACATTATCCGCTTTAAGGAACTGCTCTTTCCCTTCCTTATCGACGATTCGTACTCCATCCTTAGCAATTTCTTTGACCTTAGCATTGGTTATGACTTTAACTTTTGCTTCAGGTATAAACACCAGCAGCAAAGCAGCATATCTCAACGGATTGAAGAGATACGGAGCGCCTATTACATTGTCAGTTTCTGAAACAAGTGTAACACTTTTGTTTTGTCTAGCCAGGGAAACGGATACCTCTGCCCCTTCACACCCGCCGAGCACCACAACTTCCTTGCCAAGCTCAGGCTTCTCCCAAAGATAGTCATCTAAAGTAATTACATTTGGTCCCCTGATTCCAGGAATTTCCGGAACTAATGGAAGCGAGCCGGTGGCAACTACCACAGCGTCAGGGTTAAGTTTCTCAACTAGGTCAGGAGTTATCTCTTGTTCCTTCACTTCGACGCCGAGCTTTCTATTCTGCGTTATAAGCCAATCTGCTATTTGTTTGAGATCGGTAGTGTAGAGGTATGGTATGTCAGAGGCGATGTTTATTATGCCTCCTAACTTCTTCTTTTCATAAATAGTCACTCTATGCCCCCTTAACGCTGCAACTCGAGCTGCCTCCATGCCAGCTATGCCGCCGCCGACGACGAGGACATCCTTCGGTTTCTCCGCCTTCTTTAATTCTAAGTATCGCATCTCCCTCCCGAACTCCCAGTTCACCGCACATCTAGCCACTACATTTTTCACAGCCAAGTAAAGATAGGTACACCAGTCACATGCAATACATTTGCGAACATCTTCATACCTTCCTTCAAGCGCCTTCTTAGCATAATGTGTATCAGCCCAAGACGGGCGGCCCAACTCCACCATATCCGCACTACCTTCCTCAATAATTCTTTCCGCCATCTTCGGATCCATAATCTTTCCAACTGTCCCCACGGGCACCCCGGCAACTTGTTTTACCCTCTTAGCTTCCTTCACCAAGCATCCTTGATCCCAGTAAGTAGGCTGAATAACCCAGAATGCTGAGGCATCTACGGTGCCGCTTGTACAGTCGATTGCGTCCGCACCCGCTTTCACAATGGCAGGAACATAAGTCTTGCAGCTATCGTCTACCGTATACCCAACTGGTGAATGCTCATCGACACTCCACCTAACGAAGACGGGGAAGTCTGGACCAACGTTCTTTCTCACAGATTCAATAACGCTCGTGAGGAAAAGTAGCTTGTTTTGCCCCCACACATCTGTTCGCTTGTTAACCCTCGGTGCAATGAATTGGTTTACTAATGAGCCGTGGCAGGCATGAATCTGCACACAATCAAACTCCGCTTCCTTAGCTCTAGCAGCTGCAGCGCCATAGCAATCGATTAGTTCCCGTATCTCTTTGTCAGTCAACTCATGACACTTTACGGCTGGATTTAGGAAACCAGGCACAGGGGAAGCAGATACTGGAATGCGGTCTGGAGTTCGCAACACCCTAGGCGTTGCAAGCGCACCAGCGTGAAATATTTGAATTCCAGCTTTCGGTCCCTGTCGCTTAATCTCACTTGCAAGTTCAAACAAGCCAGCAGTATAAGTATCGTCATATATCGCTAATTCGTTCCGAACAACCTGAGCCGTAGGATGAACCATTGTTGCTTGGACCCAAACTAGCCCCCAACCACCCTTCGCCGTATCAATCATGGTATGTATGTAACGCTCATTCACATAACCAAGAGCATCAAGCGTGTCAGTTAGCATCGGTGCAGCAACGTACCTGTTTGCAATTTCCATTTTGTTTATTGTTAAGGGATCGGTTATTTTCACCATTAAGCTCTCCTCTCCCTCGCCAAAGATATTTTTAACTTACTTATTTTAAGCTTTCACAAGCGAAAAATTAGACATTTGAAGATCGAAAACTTGCCAAATTTCAAGTATAATTTAGAACTATACAAGTAGTAATTATACCGACCGATTACAACACTCTCAAAGATACCAGAGAAAAGGAAATGGAAATCATGTACCACTTTTTCGGTCGAAAAACCGAATTCTCAGCTGTCAACTTAATTTAGTACAATTAGGATTAAATCGAAGACCACAACTTTTCGTAACTCAGGGAAACCCAAAATGAAATACGTCCTCATCGCCGATACTTACGAAAAAATTGAAACAACCACCAAACGCCTAGAAATGACAGACTACCTCGTCAATCTCCTAAAACAAACCCCACCCGATGTCATCGACAAAGTCGTCCGCCTTATGGTCTGCGAACTCTACCCACCCTACGAAGGCATAGAACTCGGCATTGCTGAAAAACTTGCCCTAAAAGCTATTGCCATCTCCACCGGAAAACCCGAAAAAATCATCCAAGAAGACTACAAAAAAACTGGAGACCTCGGAGAAACCACAGAAAAATTCCTCACCCAAAAAACCCAAGCCACCCTAGCCCGCGAACCTCTCACGGTGGAAAAAGTCTACAACACATTCGAAAAAATCGCCCAAGCCACGGGTTCCGGAGCACAAGAAAATAAAATCAAACTCCTCTGCGCCCTCCTCAACGAAGCCACCCCAAAAGAAGCAAAATACATAACCCGCATGGTCACCGGACGCCTCCGCATCGGAATCGCCGACATGACCATCCTCGACGCCCTCGCCATCGCCCACGGCGGCGGAAAAGAATATCGAGAACCTCTCGAACGCGCCTACAATCTCACCTCCGACATAGGACTCGTTGCAAAAACCGTGGCCGAAGGCGGCATAAAAGCCATCAAGAAATTCAAAATCATCATCGGAAAACCAATAAAACCACAAATGGCCGAACGCCTACCAACCCTAAACGAAATCCTCGAAAAACTCGGCGGAAAATGCAGCGCCGACTATAAGTATGATGGCCTTAGGATTCAACCCCACGTCTCCCCAGAAAAAATCTTGCTCTTTTCCAGACGGCAAGAAAACATCACTAACCAGTTCCCCGACGTCGCCAAAGCCCTCCTGGAAGCCGTTACCGCGAAAGAAGTTGTCCTCGACGGAGAATGCGCCCCAGTAGACCCCAACACCGGAGAACTTCTGCCATTCCAAGTTGTTTCTCAACGCCGAGGGAGAAAATATGAAATCGAAAAAATGATCACCGAAGTCCCTGTCGTTCTCTACTTATTTGATGCCTTATACGTAGACGGAGACGACCTAACCCTCAGCCCCTACCTAGAAAGAAGAAAACGCCTTACCGAAATCGTGAAAGAAACCGATCGGATAAAAATCTCCGAAAGCCTCGTCAGCGACAAACCAAAAGAAATTGAACGATACTTTGACAAGGCGGTGCAAGAAGGCACCGAAGGACTCATCTGCAAGTCAATACAACCTGACTCCGTATATGAAGCGGGAAAGCGCGGCTGGCAATGGATTAAATGGAAGCGTTCGTACCGTTCTGAGATGGCGGATACTGTTGATTTGGTTGTTGTGGGAGCTTTTGCAGGGCGGGGGAAGCGGGCGGGGACTTATGGGGCGTTGTTGATGGCGGCATACAATCCAGATCAAGACCGGTTTGATACGGTGTGCAAGCTAGGGAGCGGATTTACGGATGAAGATTTGGCTCGACTTCCTGAGGTATTAAAGCCATATTTGCTTCCGCATCCACATGCGCGAGTGAACTCGTTGATGAAGCCGGATTATTGGTTTGTGCCAACGAAAGTGTTAGAGGTAATTGGAGACGAAATTACCTTGTCCCCAGTGCATTCATGTTGTTTCGGTGCTATCAGGGAGGGAAGCGGATTAGCGATTCGGTTTCCACGGTTAGTAAAGTTTCGGGATGATCGGGCTCCAGAAGATGCAACTACAGCCAAAGAGATAATTGAAATGTACAAGATTCAATTGAAGAAGATCACTGAGACTTAATTTGACTTAGAGGGATGATTTGGGTTTGGTTTTTAACCCGATTGGGCTGGCGGTTAACGTTATTGTCGGGGTAATTGTTGTCTCTCCAGTGTTGTGGCTTGCGGGGCGTGCGATGGCCGGAAAGGAGAAAGCTAAGTTTACGGACGCTGTTTGGATAGTGGCCCTCGGCATCATAATCGGAAGTATGCTTGGTGTCTTTGTCCACGGTCTTCTAGGCTTTGTAGCCAGCCTAATTCTATGGCTGGGTTTGATTCGGCATTTCTTCGACACAGGCTGGCTGAAAGCCCTAGTGATCGCGGTCGTAGCCTTGGTCGTCTTTGCGATTATAGCCGCGGTTTTAACCTTCATGGGGTTGCTGGTTCTATCACGCTTCATATAGACAGAAATAACTCTATATTTTTCTTCATTGAAGAAAGCTCTTGAGTTGCACGATATTGGCGCATAAAGCATAAGACTAGTTGAAGCATATTACTAAAACTTGGTGTTGATAATCGTGGGACGCAAACACAGGTCAAAGAAAAGCCGAAAGAAGCGGATGCGTCGGGAAGCCCGGGCTCGAAGACGAAGACAGGCGCGTTACAAGTAGCAGAAGCGTTTTTGTACTTATTTCAAATATCATTATGCGCACACTCTTTGTACCTTAATCTTAGGAGAAGTTTCAGCGGCTGACTGAAGCTCTCCCGCGTTTTAGAAAAGCCAACTTCCCTCTCTTTTGCAACCATGCTACACCTAAGATGATTATGGCGATTATTGCCAAAAGCGGTAGAATCGTTATGTATAGTGGTACTGGCAAGATCGTTATCGTCACGCTAAGGTTTTGAGTAAGCACTTGGTCGGTTCCTTGTTGAGTCCAACTTATTGTCAGCTGGGTTGGATACTGCCCTGGGCTGGCTGATTTGTCGACATCGATTGTAAATGTGGCTTGCCTCGTTTCACTTGGATTTATGATCCCAAGGCTATCGATTATTGAACCTGAGAAGGCACTTCCAACCAGAAGTTCAACCTGAACTGACTCCGTGGCCACTTGGCCGGTGTTCTTTACGGTCACTCTGACAATTACACCAGTATCCCCAACATGAATCTCTTTAGGCTCGGTTTCTATGCTTATCACCTCAAAAAGGGCTTTCTCGCTAACAACTATCGGGACACTGAGCCATTCACCGGAGTTGTCGTACTTCACTTGAAGAGGGAGCTTAAAGTAGCCAGGCGTGACCTGTTCATCAATATCAATGTAAAAGTAGAGTGTTACGGAGTCGTCTGCATCAACGTCTCCAACGCTGGCGCGATCGCTTCCTGCATAGGTTGGATCAAAACCAGTTGGAAGACTGAGTCTAACAAAAACATCTTGGACATCAGAGCCAGAATTAAGAACAATAACCGTAAGCTTAATGTCCGTATCGCCTGGGAAGACTTTCTCCGGGGTATATGAACTTTCTTGGAGGATAAAATGATCAGGATTCGCGTGCGCTGATGGAATTATAATAACGGTGGCAGCGACTATTAGAAGTGAGGTCAATGATAGAATTATTTTTTTATTCATACTTCATTTCTCTTTAAGTTGTGTCTTATTATCCCAACAACCGACGGAATTACCTAAATTTAGCTAACTTTTTCCTTATGGTCTCAAGATGAGCTTCAAGTATTTTTTCATGGCTTTTTAATAGGTTTATCTGCTTATCCCTGGCCAAAGCAAACCAATCCTTACTTTCCAAAAGCTCTGGAAATTGCTCTATAGCTCTTTTAAATAACTCAAATCTAGCTTCCGCGAAAGTTTTTCCAGGAAAGAATAAGTCAAACCCAAGCCGTAGCATTTTAAACTGCCTCTCTTTGAATGTTTGCCGAATACTTTGAATCCTTTCTTCAAGATACATTCTTCCTTTGTTGGTTGCCTCGTATACATGTGGACCTTTATCTCCTTCTTTTTGTAGACGAATTAAATCTCGTTTGAGTAGCCATTTCAACGCTGGATATACTGAACCCGGTTTGGGTCTCCAAGCGCCATCAGTCTTTCTTTCGATTTCGTCCATTAGCTCGTAACCGTGCATTGGGCTCTTGCAAAGCATCCGCAAAAAGAAAAGTTTTAAGAATCCTCTTGGGATGGCTTGAGGGACATACTTTCTCTCGCTCATTTGCATCGTAACCTTTAAAGTATCGTATGATGTATCTTATTAGATATATTTAAATATTCATACTACAAGGGATATTACGCCATGGAATACGAGATTGAAACGTTTGATTTGACTAAACGCTTCAACAATTTTCTTGCAGTTGATCATGTTAATTTATCGATAGATAAGGGTGAACTTTTTGGGTTACTGGGGCCAAATGGAGCCGGGAAGACAACCTTATTTCGAATGTTATGTACTCTTCTTCGTCCAAGTGAGGGTACAGCTAAAGTTGCAGGTTTTGACATCCTTAAAGAAAGTGACAAAATCCGTGATGTTATTGGTATTGTCACAGAAAAGGTAATTCTCTACCCGATGTTGACACCTGTTGAAAATCTCATGTTTTTCGGAAGACTATATGGCTTAAATGGTGAAGAGCTCACAAAAAGCGTGGGTGAGCTCCTTGAAATGGTACAACTTACGGAATACAGCAACAAACTGGTCGGAACTTTTTCAAGCGGTATGAGACAGAGGCTGAGCATAATTAGGGGTATACTTCATTTTCCTCGAGTTATTTTTTTAGACGAACCAACCGTTGGCTTGGATCCACAAAGTGCCCGTTTCATACGAGACTTAATTATTGAGCTAAATCGTCAGGGAAAGACCGTTATATTGACTACGCATATTATGGAGGAGGCTGATCAACTTTCTCACCGTGTCGGAATAATTGATCACGGGCGCATTATAGCGGTTGATAAACCACAGAACCTTAAACAGAATCTTAATGTACAAACACTGGAAGACGTTTTTCTGAAACTTACTGGCAAGGGTTTAAGGGATTCGGTTGAATCGCACGTTCCTTTGCACACCTTTGGAGGGAGATAGTTTCATGGGTAAAAGTATAATGAGCCAATTGTACATAGCTCTTATAATCGCGTATAAGGACCTACTAGAATTTTATAGGCGCAGAATAGGTCTCTTCGTTTTCATAATAATGCCTTTGCTCATGATGGCTATGTTTGGATACATGTTTCCATCCCAGAGCGCATACAAACATATTCCTTTAGCACTCGTTAAAGAAGATCGAGGTTCGTATGCTGATCTAGTCACTCGTGAGTTCTGGCAACAAGCAACGTCGTCAGGAGTGTTTAACGTCAAGATGTACGCCACAGTGAATTCTGCGACAAGCCAAGTTATTGCGGGCAACGTGAGGGGAATAGTGATTATTCCTCGTGGCTTCAGTAAAAATATCGTCTCAGGTTTACAAGCGCATGTCATATTAATAGTTGATCAAACGAGCCCTACGATGGCAATGATGGTCTCAGGGAACGTCAATGCGATATTTGAGAGGATTTCTAATGCATTAGCCATAAAAATCATTGAGGACATCGCCCAGCAAGAAAATCCAGTCCATATTATAAAGCCTATTACTGTTGAGCAGAAGAATTTGATTGCCGGTCTTTCTGCAACAAGTACATTTGAGTACATGGCACCTGGTTTCATGGCAATGACTGTTATGATGAGTGGATTGGCCGGACTAGCTGGTGCTATAGCTAGGGAGAGAGAAAGTGGAACTTTAGATGGCTTAATGGTGGGACCAATATCTAGGTGGTCCATAATTTTAGGCAAAACCACCGCTCAAACGGTTAGGGGTCTACTTCAAGGTTTTCTTGTACTGGTTTTGGCCATGATTCTGTTCAACGTTAAAATCTACGGGAACATCTTTCTGATGATTTTAATATTGATCCTGGGAGTGGCAGGGTTTGTTGGAATTGGAATCATAGCCACTTCCATCGCTGGCGAACAAGAATCTGCGATGATGTTATTGATGCTCATGCAATTGCCGATGATGTTCCTCAGCGGAATTTTGTATCCGATAGAGCAATTGCCCGTTTGGTTGCAGTGGGTCTCTAAGGCTATGCCATTGACCTATACGGCAGACGCATTACGACGAATCATGATCTTAAACGTGGGGCTAGCCCAGATTATGCCAACCGTCATAATACTAGTTGTCTTTGCAATAATTACAATCGCCATTGCAATTCCGTTATTCGAGAGGGCAGTAACTAAGTAGTATGTAGGGAGTAATCGGCAGAATAATCAAATTGAAAATCCATTAGGCTCTTCAACTGTTATGCTTTCCCCAAGTTTAGGAATGGACGAAATACGCAAATTCACCTTTCAGCAGTTGATTAGGTGAGTTTAAAAATTTCTTCTGCATTATGAGCAATAGATGGAAAAAGAAAATCCGAGTGGAAACGTAGAATACAAGCTTCGATTGGCAAGGGTATCAGCGGAGCGTTTGGATGAAATAATTTCACAGCTTAAGTTTCGCGTTGAGGAGGGGCTTGGTGAGGCTCTTTATGAAATTGGTGTAACTGATGATGGAGAAATTGTTGGTTTAAGTAAGGGAGATGTAGAAGAAACACTTCTGACGTTGGAAAAAGCCGCAGAGAAAATTGGTGCTAAATGTACCTTAGTTCGTGAGGTTGATGGTAAAGTTGGAAGAGCCTTTGAGATTCTTATTAGGCGAACAAAGGAGGCAAGCGACTTTCCGATATGGCTTTACATTCCGATTCTTGGCAATGTAGACTCGGGAAAAAGTACACTCGTAGGAGTTTTGACCAGTGGGACTCGAGATAATGGTAATGGGGAGGCGATGGCGAAAGTCGCGAGATACCTCCATGAAATTCAAATGCGAAGGACATCATCTATTTCTTGCCATCCACTCGGATTCGACGAATCTGGTAGGATTGTGAATTATTCCTTAACTTCTCCCTTGGATGAGGCTGAAATCTTTCTTAATTCAGCAAAAATCATTGACCTAGTTGATTTAGGTGGGCATGAACGCTACTTCAAAACTACTTTACGTGGAATTACGGGACACCAGCCTGATTATTGCATAATTACTGTGGCAGCGAATGCTGGAATTATGCCCATGACGGTTGAGCATCTAAAGGTTGTTCTAGGACTAAAATTACCGATGATTTTTGTAGTGACGAAAATTGACTTGACACCACATTTAGTGGCTAAAACCATTCAAGATATCCAACACTTAGTAAAGTTACCAAAAATCAATGCGGTACCCTTTGTCATTAAAAATTTAGGAGATGCGATAGTCGCCTCAAAGGTTGTTCCATGTGGACGAGTCGCCCCAATTTTCACGGTTTCAAATGTAACTGGTGAGGGACTTGAGCTACTTCAGATGTTTCTCAATCTTCTTCCTCAAAGAACGCGCTGGAACGAGCAAATGAATAAGAATTTTATGATGTATGTAGACGAAACTTTCAATGTGAAAGGCATCGGACCCGTAGTATCGGGGGTTATTAGGCAAGGTAGTGTTGCGGAGAACGACATAATTTTAATCGGTCCATTTAAAGACGGCACATTCCGCAACGTGCGTATAAAATCGATTCATATAAACAGAACGTTTGTGAAGAGGGCAATATCTGGAAATGATGCGTGCTTCGCACTGGCAGGAATTGAGTTTGACGAAATACGTAAAGGGATGGTTTTGCTAAGCACCGACACCAAAACAAAGTCTGTAAACGAATTTGAGGCAGAGGTTTTCATATTGCATCATCCAACAACAATCCGCGCAGGATATCAGGCTGTGGTCCATGCGCAGACAATTCGGCAAGCCGCGGAGTTTACTACGATTTATGGATGCAAAGTATTACGCACAGGAGACTATGGAAGGGTTAAACTAACATTCATGTACTATCCAGAATTTTTAGTTGAAGGCCAACAATTCGTATTCAGGGAAGCAAATGCCAAAGGGATAGGTGTCGTAACAAAGATTTTGTAAGTTACGCTATTGCGGGCTATCTTAATGTATGATTTTAACCTCATCGTGTCATGCCCATGGGGCGTTTACGGAAAGGCGAGAAATGAAATTGTGAATTTCTTAAAAAGCATCGGTGACGAGAAACCTTTCGTAGAGAGAACTATTGCCAAGGGAATTATTGGTATAAAAACTTCCGTAGATTCTAGGCAAGTTATTCGAACTGTACGCGAATTTTTTGAAAAGGATCCTTTGTCCTTTCAGTATACATTGAAGTGGGTGCCGATTGATTTTTGGACGTTTTCCGATATCGACTCGATTAAGAAAGAGGTTGTTAAACTTAGGGATAGAATACTTAAAGGTGAGAAATGGCGGATGACAGTGGAAAAACGACGCTATACAAGCCATCATACAATTGAAATTATAGAGAAAGTTGCTGAAATGATCGATGAGAAAGTTGATCTGAAGAATCCAGACAAAATCTTGCATATTGAAATAATCGGCAAATATGCGGGAGTCTCTCTGCTCACGCCAAGGGACACTTTTTCAATAGCAAAGTTCGGAAAATAGATTAGACAAAACTTTATTTTAAATAAAAAACATTTGGCCCTGAAATTTTGAGCAAGAGCGATTGAAGATTCGTGTTCACGTTGGCTCAATGGAAGCTACAGCCCGCGTTACGTCCGATTTCGTTATTATTCCTACAAGTTTTCCTTCATCGTTAACGACAGGTAGACCGCTAAAACGGTGTTTGGTCATTAGTCTTGCCGCCTCGGCTAAGTCTACATTTTCGTGTACTGAGATCGGATCGGCAGTCATTACATCCCTAGCTGTAAGAAGACTGATGTAATTTGAAGGCATTATAAGGCCTTTCACGAAAACAGGCTTTCGCTCCATCATCAATTTTACTGGCTTAAGTATTGGGCTTATCATCGTCAAATCAGATAATGCTAATATCCCCACGGGCTTGCCATCGTCGACGACAATTACCCTAGTAATGTTATGTTCGGACATCAATGAGGCTGCTAAAAATATCGACTGGGAGGGCTTTATTGTGATTGGCTTCTTCGTCATGAACCTGCGTACCTTGTACTTGCCAACATACTTGGTGGCATAATATGAGCATATATCAACTTTTGTCGCTATGCCGGCAAGCACGCCGCTTTTGTTTACAACTATTAATGAGCTTATTTTTTTCTTAAGCATAGTTTTTGCGATTTTTGATACCGACACAGAAGGTTGGACGGTAACAAGTGTTTTACTCATGACTTCTTTTACAGGTATTTCATCAATACCACGTTTGGATGCATCGGAAAGCAAGAACCTCACGATATCTTTCTGAGTTACAATTCCTATGGGTTTCCTATCTTTGCTAACGACAACAAGCCTGCTTATAACGTGTTTTAACATCACTTTCTGCACTTGTAGCAGCGTCTCCTCTGGTTTAACTGTGACAACAGTTTTAACCATAACATCGCCTACGGAATTCATACGCCACACCTTGTTTCGTTACTGTTTGATCTGGGCTATTTAAAATTGAGTACCTCTTCTGGGGCTGATAGTCTACAACATCTGTAAAACAACTTTGACACTCCCACGGCTGAAGCCTGTGGGATTCTCTCCTCATCATCGAACTCAGGCTGTCCATAGGGAGAGTTCTGGGCTGTGTCAAAGGCAACCCCTACACTCAATAGAGGCTCTGCGTAGAGCTTACCGAGTGCTCGGTTCAAGATGTTCCTTGCTCCATTCCAATCGGCGTTTATGTTTAAACCACAATAGGGACATTTAAACAGACCTGCGACTCGCAAGCCAATACATCTACATCGGCTACACATTTGGCTTGTGTAGGCTTCGTTTATTTGTAGAACTGAGATGCCTTGCCAAGATGCCTTATATTCTATGAATGATAGAAGTTTACGGTATGGAAAACTGTTGAGTTTTCTGTTGAATTTTCTACCCTCCCCGTTTCGCCTTATTCCCTTGAGTTTTCCGACAACGATTATGGAGTTGTTCTCAATGGCCTCTTGAACGATTGCCTTGCTTATTTTGTGCAGTTCATGGTTGACTATACGTTTCTCATGGCTCCCAACTTTCTTCAATGCTTTGCGGTTTGGAAGCATTCTCCTTAAGTGGAAATAATGTCCCCTAACCGCCCTCAAAACTTTTCCATAGAATTTTGGCTTTTCATCCGCAGAATTAACGGTTGTAGCAATGTTGTGAATCCCTAAATCGATAACCAACATCGAGGTTGGATTCTTCTTTGGGATTTCAGCCTCAACTGTTATGTAGACAAGCCATCCTCCTTTTCTCCTCAGGATTTTAGCCTCTCTAGTCTGCATGTTGGGTGTTATAGGCGTGTGCGGTTTTATTGGAACGTTGATTCCGCCTCTGATGCCATATATTGGGATTTTAAGCCAATACTTGGTTAGCTTAGTTTCAGCACTGTAGACATCTCTTCTCAGAATCAAAGGATACTCTTTTCCTTCTTTGGGCTTGCCAATGCGTCTCAGAAGCCTATCCGCTTGTTGTCTTGTTGCCGAATACAATGGAGCAGACTTGTTCCCTTGAAGGTAGCATTGCCAATTCTCGTATTCTCTGCTTAAAAGTTCTCGTTTACCTCTCCGAAGTTCAAGAATCTTAGCCTTAACGGTCTTCTTAGCCAGCATGAGCGACTCGCTCACTAAAAACCTCCCTACACCACATTTAAACCTTAACGCCATTCATCCCACATCTAAAGAAAGTGGGCTTTCTGGCTATTACTTGTAAACCAAAAAGTTGGAATAACTATTTTCATATAAAGAATGAAACTAAGACAACCTAGTCTTCCAATTAAGAAAGAGAAGAGGTGCCGAGCAAGTTGAGTGAAAAAAAGAGGATTTTATACGTTCAGACAAGTGGCGTAGATACTCCGGAAAAGACTTATGCCCCGTTTATCTTGGCAACGACAGCCGTTGCAATGGGAATTGAAGCAACAATCTACTTCTTGATTAAGGGAGTTACCGTGGTTAAAAAGGGAGAAGCTGAAAAGATAAAATTGGGCAGTTTTCCCACATTGAAGGAAGTTATGGATCAAGCAGTTAAAGCGGGAGTTAAACTACTTGTTTGTGAGCAAAGTTGCATGTTACTTGGGATACCAAGAGGAGATTTCGTGAATCCAGCTGAAATTGTAGGCGCAGCAACTCTAAATGACCTAGTACTTGATGCAGATGCAGTCTTATGCTTCTAGAAAGAAAAGAAGTGTATGCTTTAGTAGCCAGCACTGATATGAGGCATTAGCTTACGATTACGAGGTTCAAGGAAGAGTTGGGACAGGCATCGGAGGTACCATTCCAACACCCAAAAGAATAGAGGCTAACAACTGAGACAACGCAGCAACAATGAGGATAATTACCAATATCCGAGTGGCGATAGGTTTTTTAATTATTAAGTCTTCAACCGTAATTTTTTCATATTCTTTTTTGCTTTCCAAAACAGATCCCTTTAGGAAAACGGGAGTGTTCTTCTTATAAATGTTATTGCATTTGTTTAACAATCGTGAACATCTGATCTACCTAATTGGATAGGCACCGCATGTGTGGCAATACATTGCATCATTAGGTACATTTGAGTTGCATTGGGGACATGTTCTGGCTTGAGGGTTATAAGGATGAGGCACGCCGATTACTTGTCGGAAGATCTCATAGTAGAATAATTGTTCTTTGTCTCGGATAGTCACTTTATCTTTTCCAAGATATTTCCTTTGTTTCCTTTCAAATTCTTGGTTAGGTATCTTCTCATTGAACAAATTTGGAAGTATTGTTGTTCCTGAACCGTATTCAATAGGAGTTTTGGCTCTCCACACTATTTCTTTTGGTAAAATGTTTTCGAAGGATTTGCGAAGAATCCATTTGCCCCATAGCTGTCCTTTTTCACTTCTAACTTTGTATCGAGGGTCTATTTCCATTGCAAAAGATTTGAACTCTGGATCAAGATATGGAAGTTTTACTTTCATCTTGAAAGCTTCCGCCAATGGGATCGACGAGAACGACATTGTCTCCCATAATTTTTGCAGTTCCCGGCCTAGTCTATTCTTTCTTAAATTGAAGAGGAAGCTGTATCCTGCGAAGAGTTCGTCACATCCATCACCAGACATTATTGTATTTACGCCGTGATTTTTTGCAAATTTTAATGCGAGAAAAATAGCTACGCTATTTCGTATTTCCATGGGATCATAGGATTTTGTGATCTTTATAACGTTTGGAAGAGCTTCTGACAGCGTATTTTCATCAAAATTGTAAATTAAATGTTTTAGTCCCAGATGCTCTGCGATAAACTTCGCATATCCAATGTCTGGCGCTGGGGCTCCCCTGAGAGCAACAGTAAACGCTTTGAGGGAAGTAAATTTTGAAGTAATTACTGCCAAAATGCTTGTGTCAAGACCCCCTGAAAGAAGAATCCCTTCCGCTAGATTTTTCTTAACAGCCTTCTCTAACAGCACTCTGAGCTTGGAGCCTATCTCTTTAATCGAGTATGCTGGAGTCATTGTGGTTCCCGCTAGATTTTTGATGACTTCTGCTCAGTAATTTAAGATCGAATGTACCTAAGTTGGGATTTTATTCTTTCGCTATCATAACTTCAGTGGCTTTCACTACCGCTTCGACAGCGTCACCTGGTTTTATGTTAAGTTCTTCAGCCGCTTCCTTGGTTATGACTGCCGTTATGGTAATGGGGGATTTGACCTCTATTTTCACGCTGGCCGTAACTGGCCCCTTGTCAACATGGTTCACGATACCTTTGAAGCGGTTTCTTGCACTAATTTTCAAACCTACCGCCTCCCATTGTTCTGAATCTGCAAGCATGCTCTCAACATATCGTTTTGTTCGATTGTATTCATGTAACATTTTTTTGGCGGCATCCGTCAAAATTGATCCGCCGCCGGTTTTCCCGCCTATTGTAGTCGTCAAAATTTTGTCGCCGATCGCCTTCTCCATCTCAGCTATCTGGTCCCATGCGTATTTGTAGGAGATCTTCAATTTTTTCGCAGCCTTCGTTATCGAACCTACCTCGTCTATGGTCTGGAGAAGGGTAGCGCTTCCTTCGCCAATCACGTACTTTCCTTGCGACTCTAACCATATCTTGTAGGCGTGGGTGCGGGTTTGCTTCGCCTTAATCACAGGCTTGTCACTAATAGTCATTTTTGAGATGGTTATATTTATTAGTATATATCGGCGATATATATGAAGAAATATGACGGTGGCGCGGATGAGACCAGAAACAAGGTTAACAGTAAGCATCACAATATTGGTGGTCTTAGTTGCTGGAGGAGTACTTGTTGTTTCATACGAGTATTATCATTGGCGACCTATGCAGTATATGATTCTAGCAACAACTACTAGTACCTACGACTCTGGTTTGCTCGATTATTTGATCCCAGTATTCGAAAGCAAGTACAATATCCAAGTAAGGATTCTGTCGAAGGGTACAGGCGAATCGATTGAGATAGCTAAACGAGGAGACGCAGACATAGTTCTTGTACACGCTAAGACATGGGAAGAAGCGTTCGTCAACGAGGGCTATGGAGTGCATCGCGTTGGCGTCATGTACAACGATTTCATTGTTATAGGCCCGAAAAATGATCCAGCCGGAATAAAGGGCATAACAAATGCAACTACAGCATTCCGTAAAATTATGGAAGCCGGGAATCAAGGTAGGGCAATTTTCATTTCACGAGCGGATAGGTCTGGGACGAACGCGAAGGAGCTAGAAATTTGGACGAAGATCAACGTGAAACCCTCAAACAAGACTTATTCATGGTATCTTGAGGCAGGTGCTGGCATGGGAACAGTCCTTAGAATGACAAATGAGAAACAAGCTTACACGCTGACGGATCGCGCTACATGGGTGGCCTTCAGAGATCAACTAAATAATCTGGAAGTTCTGGTCGAGAAAGATATCATATTGTTAAATCCATACGGCGTCATCCCGGTGAACCCACAGAAATACCCGCAAAGAAATTATAAGGCTGCAGTTGCTTTCACCAAGTTTCTGATTTCGGAAGAGGGACAAAGGCTTATAGCGGACTTCAAGAAGGAGGGTGAAACCCTATTCTTTCCAATGGCAAGAGACTTCGGTAAAGCCACTCAGCTAGGCTTCCCAAATCAGGCACAAGAAGTAGCATGGTATGACACACAAGACCCGCTAGCTTTACAAAGCACGGCTTTCGTAACAATCGCTGTTTTGAATACCTTCCATAATTTAGAAGTAAACTTTTCTCCCAGCCTTATTTGTAGTTGGGATGACATGTGAACCCAATTCTTGAAGGTTTAGTCAAAGCATTGTGGCTCTTGGTTTCGCTGGATCCCGAGGTTTACAGCATAATGTTTCTTTCCCTGAGAGTATCTGGTTTCGCAGTCATAATAGGCGCGGCACTCAGCATTCCATGTGGCGCTACTATAGCTTTGCGGGATTTCAGGGGAAAGCGCTTCCTGATGAGCATTATAAACACGTTAATGGGGTTGCCCCCGGTCGTGGTTGGCTTACTGGTATACCTACTTTTGTCGACTTCAGGTCCTCTTGGACCCTTTCAACTACTTTACACGCCTACAGCTATGATTATCGCTCAGTTGATTATGGTCATTCCTATTATCACTGGTGTGACTGTTTCCGCCGTTAGTGCAGTAGATAAGGGGGTCAGGGAGAAGGCGCTGTCAATGGGAGCCACTGGATGGCAACTGACCGTAACTATTCTGAGGGAGGCGAAAATCGGGCTTCTAACAGCAGTCATAGTTTCATTTGGCGCCGCGATCTCCGAAGTAGGAGCAGTCATGATTGTTGGAGGGAATATTAGATGGATAACCCGAGTGTTGACCACGGCTATAGTCTTCGAAACCGAGTTGGGTGAGTTCGGCATTGCCTTAGCCCTAGGAATCGTCCTCCTACTGCTGGCTTTCGTAATCAATTGGGTTCTTACGCAACTACAGTGGAGTGGGCTGAGAAGATAATGTTGGTAGAGACCCAAGGGCTGACAAAGGCGTACGAAGGTAGAGAAGTTCTAAAGGATATTAATCTAACAGTCCAAGAGGCTGAGTTTTTCACTGTTGTTGGTCCAAGCGGGAGTGGGAAGACCACTCTTCTCCGCCTGATTGATTTACTTGAGCAGCCTTCACGAGGCAGAGTAATCTTCAATGGAGTTGAGGTGGGTGACTCAGAAAGAGAAAGACATGCCCTCCGAAGACGAATCGGCATGGTTTTTCAGCAAACTGTTTTGTTAAACTCAAGCGTTTACGACAACGTTGCGTATCCTTTGAAGATACGAAATCAAACTGAAGATACAATTTATCGCAAGGTACAGGAGACCCTGGAACTAGTCGGTTTAAAGGAATTTGAGAAGAGGAAAGCTACCACACTTTCGGGAGGTGAAATGCAGCGAGTGGCTTTGGCTCAAGCGATAATTTATGAGCCAGAGTTACTCTTACTCGACGAGCCTACAGTAAATCTTGACCCGAGAAATGTGGCTATCATTGAGAACGTCATTTCTCACGTTAACAAGAACCTAAAAATGACTGTGATTATGGCTACGCATAACATGCTCCAAGCAGAACAACTAGCTGACAGAGTAGCCATACTCAAAGAGGGTGAACTCGCTGGAATAGGGCATGCGGAGGAGATCTTTGGTAAACCTTCAGATTTCCTCGCTAGTTTCGCGCGACTGAACAACGTGTTCTCAGGAGTTTCCCATGTTGATGAGGGAGGACTTGCAAAAATCGATATTGATGGATTGGAGTTAGAAGCCACGATCACAAGAACAGGTAAAGTTACTCTTTTCATTAGGCCAGAAGATATAATCCTATCAACCTCACCCATCGCCTCAAGCGCACGAAACACATTTAGAGGCAAGATAATCGAGGCTACGGATCTCAATCGCAACGTGCAGGTCAAGGTTGATGTAGGAAAAGTGTTTGTAGCAACCATAACAAGGAGATCGTTTCAAGAAATGCAGTTAAATTTAGGCTCTGAGGTCTATTTGACTTTCAAAGCCTCCGCAGTCCATGCAGTTTAAAAATAACATTTAAATGCCATTTGGAAACTTGACTGCAAATAAACTTTTGATTTAAATCTTCCCTTCGGTAAACCCGTGGGAGCCAATTCGTTCGCTTAAGCTCCAGTATTCACCTAGGTTGTAGGCTATAGGCGTAACTTCAGCATACTCTATTCTTCCTTTTTCATTTAGCACTTCTTGGTCAATATGAACAACTACTATTTCTCCCAAGAAAAGGTCGTGAACTCCTACTACGATTTTTTGCTTAAGGATACACTCGGCATTTACAGGGCATTCTTTGATCAAGGGAGGCTTGACTTTCGTGCTTGGCTCAGGAGTAAGCTTCGTGAGCTTGAATTTGTCGACGTCTTTACCGGAAGCCATCCCGCAAAAATCAACTTGCCTTAAAAGTTTCTTAGATGGAATATTCACAACGAACTCCTTTGTTTCCTCAATCAATTTATACGAGTACCTTTCCGGCCTTATGCCCAACGCGACAGTTGGAGGCTTTGTGCAAATATTGGCTGCCCAAGCTAACGTTATGATATTACTGCGGCCATCCAAACTGGAGCATGTAACTAAAACTACTGGTGACGGAAAAATGCAAACAAAAGGGCTTTTCTCAACTTTCATAGCTTCTCCCTTCAAAACAGTTAATGGATTTGACTTCTTTACTTGAAATTAAACTTTAGTGTTAATTAGCTTGTTAGGAGAGAGCTGGCAAATGAAACGAATAGCGCGAAAAAATGCAAACCACTTTGCTATAAGCCGGGAAATTCCTCCTGCCATTACAGTTAAACCTGGAGAGCCATTTGTGATCGAGACCGAGGACACCTACAGCGGGTATATTAGAAAAGAGACCAATTTACCAATCCCTGAACACGTCCCCTACCTTACCTCGACAACCCCAGCACAAGTCAACCCCTGCGGCGGACCAGTTTATGTTGAGGGCGCAGAAAAAGGAGACCTACTGATAGTAAACATTATAGACGTAGTTCCATGGAAACAAGGATTCACATGCTTTTTGCCAGGAGTTGGTCCGCTGAGAGACTCTGCAACTTGGCCAGAATGCCGTGGACCTTTCACTAAGATTATAAAGCATCTTCCAGGCCCCAGCGGAACAACTTCGGATGGAAAAGGAGTTTTTACTGATCAAATTACGTGGGATTTGAAGCCCTTTATCGGGACGATTGCTACAGCCCCAGAAAGGGGCGCAGAAAACACGCTTTACGGTCAAGGTCCGTGGGGTGGAAACATGGATGTACGGGATGTGTGTAAGGGAACCAAGGTATATCTGAATTCTTTTAATGAAGGAGCTTTGCTCTTTGTAGGCGATGTTCACGGGACACAAGCTGATTCAGAATTGTATGGATTAGCAGATGAAACCCCAGCTGAGGTAACATTAAGCTGTGACATTATTAAGAAAAAGCAAGTGAGAGGTCTAGGACGCTTAGAAAAAGCAGACTCGATTGTTACGCTTACAAGCAAGAGGATTGAGGGATCGCTAGAAGATGCCATTACGGCTGCTTTTATCCAAATGATGGAGTGGCTTGTAGTAGACTACGGAATGGACAAAAAAGAGGCTTACATGCACATGTCGGTTAATCCTGATGTCAGAATCAACATTTATCAGTTCATTCCCTACAGCCCATTCGGAACAGTAGGAGTTGAGTTCCCTAAAAAATGTCTTTTATCTAAGTAGCGAAATCTTTAACGCACAACTTCTGAGAATTTGGGGTGAAAAGAAAAAGTCCTTCGCACATTATAATTGCAGGTACCGATCAAGCTCCCAAGTGCTGACTTGAAGCCGATATTCATCCCACTCAGCTTTTTTCGCTACATAGTACTTCTCAAATGCAAAATTGCCTAGTGTCTCCTTCATTAGCCTGCTCTTCTTGTACTCCTGAATTGCCTCTCCTAGCGATCCTGGAAGCGTCTCTATGTAGAACTTAGCCAACTTCTTGTCATCAAATTCGTACACATCTTCTTCAACAGGGTCAGGCGGCATTATCTTGTGCTTAATGCCTTCCAAACCAGCCTTCAACATTACTGCGAATGCCAAGTACGGGTTACAGGATGGGTCAGGGCACCTTAACTCTGCGCGAATGGCTTTTTCTTTTCCTGGGAAGTATTCTGGAATTCTAATTAAGGCCGACCTATTTCTTCTTCCCCAGCAAATGTATACAGGTGCTTCATAACCTGGCACTAGCCGCTTGTAGGAGTTAACTGTCGGGGCTAAGACCGCTGACATCTCTCTTGCACGCTTTAATTGACCGCCAATGAAGTAGTAAGCTATTTTGGATAAATTGTACTTGTCTTTCGAATCGAAAAAGGCGTTTCTTCCAGTTCGTGCATCAAATAAGCTTTGATGAGTGTGCATGCCAGAACCGTTCTCTCCAATTAGAGGCTTCGGCATGAAAGTTGCAAACAATCCATGTGCAACAGCCACCGCCTTAATCGCATTTTTATATGTCATCGTATTATCAGCTGTTGTCAACGCATCTGAAAACTCGAAGTCGATCTCGTGCTGCCCAGGTGCTACTTCATGGTGAATTTTCTCCACATTTAGTCCCATTCCTTGAAGCATAAAAGTCGCGTCTCTTCTAACGTTGGAAGCTAAATCAAGTGGGGAATAGTCGAAGTAGCCTCCCACATCATGCGGTACGGGTTTAACTCTCGGCTCCTCGTTTGGTTTAAACAAGAAGAATTCTAATTCCGGGGCTCCCTTGTAAATATACCCTTCTTTTTTGGCATCGTCAATTGCACGTTTCAATATGTATCTTGGATCCCCCTCGAAGGGCTGACCCCCCGGTCGAAGGATATCACATATTACCCTAGCCTCTTTTTTCTCAGTTGGACGCCATGGGATAATACGAAAAGTGGAGGGGTCAGGCATGGCAACCATGTCACCCTCGAAGATTCTTACAAACCCTTCTATCGAGGAACCGTCGAAGCCTACTCCTTCATCGAGAGCTTCTTTCAAAAGTTCAATTGGGATTGTAAGGCTCTTAGTTACCCCCACTATGTCTACGAATTGAAGGTTAACGAGTTTGACACCTGCTTTTTTCGCGTTTTCAAGAAGTTTTTCTTTTACCTTTTCTTTTTCACTCATTTTACGTCCCTCTTGCCTGCTAAAGAAGTTTCGTTTTTCTGATATGAATTAACAAAAATTCATTTAAATATTTAAAATTTATCTATTTTTTCATTAAAAAATTAAACATATTGACATTATTAACGGTTTAACTTTTGTTTTAAACAATCAAAATGCGGCTATCTATCTTTTTTAATTAAAAAATTGTCAAAAATCAACCCAAGGCTACAACTACGTAAAGCGCTTAATAAAATAAAGGGAAATTAGTCAAAGCGAAGACAGCGCTACTTCTTTTGCTCTGAGCCGAGAACACCAGCCTTAGCAATATTAGTTTTAGGCAAGTCGTGGAAAATGATTGTAACGTTCTCTGCTTTCGCCCCAGCTATTTCAACCATAGCATCCGTAATCGCCTTTGCCAAGCGAGCCTTTTGTTCGGTAGTTCTGCCTTCAAAGAATTCGACTGTAATAATTGGCATAACCGACACCTTGACATTAGATTGCCAAGAGTGAAGATATCATTTTCTATTTTTGTGAGTACTGCTTTGCAGTTTATAGTTATTCTACGTGTACTCTGAAAACGTCAATGTCTACCCCTGTAAGTTCTAAGAATTCTCGCGTCGCTCGTTTGGGATCTTTTGACTGTGTGATATAGCGGCCAACGATGAGTATGTCCGCCCCGTTTTTCAGAGCTTGAGGGGCAGTACGTGGATCAATTCCACCTGCGACCGCAAATAAAAGCTTCTTGTCTTTAAACGCCTCTTTGATTTCCTTGATTAGTTCCCAACGTGTTTTTCCGCCATGTTCTTCGTCGATGCCGCGATGGAGAATAACAACCTCCGGTAGTTCCTTTATGGACTTGAGGACTTGCAGTGGATCGGCTACCTCCATCATGTCTATTACGGAGTAGATGCCAAGTCGCTTAGCTTCATAAATAAATTTGTCTAAGGTTTCCTTAGATGCTAACCCCGAGGCAACTACGGCATCAGCTGTTTCTTCGTATGCCAAGTCTACTTCTACTTGTCCAACATCTAGGGTTTTTAGGTCGGCGACAATGAAAATGTCCTTCGTGATTTCTCGGAGATCGTGGATAATCTTGAGACCATACTTTTTTATGAGGGGAGTTCCTGCTTCGAGAATAATCCTATCGCTTGGCGGTAGTTCACTTATGACTTTCTTAATTTTGTCAATGTCCGGAATGTCGAGAGCTATTTGTAGGTAAGGAGGATTCCATAGTCTGGGTACTTTGAACTCCATGATTGGGTGTTTTGCTCTATCTTTGTCGTACATAATTTTTTCGAGAGGGGGATAGTTGGTTAACGCCCTTTTTAGGGCTAGTTTGGTAGCGCCATAATTGTAATGATAAATTTTCCGGAAATCTTTAGCTTCAGGATGAATGAAAACGCTACAGATTATAACCCAGTCTTCAACTTTATCTTTAGGAATGATTCCTTCTTCAACGGCATCTGCAACCGCTTTTGCCACTGCAGCTTGAGCAGGGCCGAAAATTTTCGCAGCTTGTTCAAGATTTTTTATAGTAACTTTTGGAACAATCAACGTGAAGGGCTTAGAAGGTAGATTAGGTCTAATCACCGCCAGTAAGGGGGTGTGCCCTACCGACAAGCTGGCTAAGCCCGATGCAAACGCTTGCCCAACAGGCCCCTCCTTTTCCCCGATTACTAAGTCTATGTGCGCAAGCTCATGTTCCTTGCCCACTAAAGCTTCTCCTATAAGGTACAATCGCCCCACGCCTCTCTAGGATATGTTTACGTCTAATTAAAAAGCGAACCCTACTTTTAAATGCGTTTTTAAGTTTGATACGTCGAAATACGTTTGCTGAAGAGATTAACCTTTATTCATACACTTATAGAGATTCTGCAAAATAGAAAGATAATTCAAAAACACTCAGCATTTAATATAAAATTGGAGAGTGAACAGCTACGACATATTATACTAGAGGAAGAGCCTATGAGTACAAGGCGTTGCAGATTCTCCGCCGAGATGGATGGGTTTGTAGCAGAAGCGCAGCATCGCATGGTCCAGTTGATATCTTCGCTGGTAAAAATGGTAGAATACTACTCATTCAAATAAAAAGTGGAAAAGCAAAGGTAAGCAAGACAGATCGAGAAACATTTGCAAAATGGGCTGAAGCATTTAACGCAGATGCGGAGATTTGGCATTTTAAGAAACGAAAAAGCTTAGAGAGAGAAGTAGTGCGAGTGTTGCCCATGATGAAGTAAAGTCGGGTGATGAAAACCTAGGTGATGATGACCAATACTATGTTCTAGTTCCTCTCTCAGTAATCGGAATATTTGCCTATGAAACTTGAGAAAATTTGAAGTCCCCCTCCGCCTTGGCCTTTTCAAAGTAACGCTAACTAAGCTTTTCACTCTTCCAGGTACAGAGGTTAATACCAAAATTCTGTCGGCCAGCTCGATAGCTTCCTCCAAGTTATGCGTGACTAATACGAACGTTTTCTTAGTTTCAGCCCAAATTTCGGTTACTTCTCTTCGGAGAGTTTGTGCAGTGAACTCATCAATGGCGCTAAATGCCTCATCCATTAAAATTATCTCCGGGTCGGTAGCCAGCGCCCTAGCGATCCCAACCCTTTGTTTCATTCCTCCCGAGAGGTGCTTGGGATAACAGTTTTCATAACCTTTCAAATTAACCATTTCAACAAATTCCATAGCAATTTCTTTTCGCTCTTTTTTGGGTACTTGTTGCACTTCTAATCCAAATTCAATGTTTTGAAGAACTGTCCTCCATGGAAACAATGCAAATGACTGGAAAACCATGCTTATCTTCGGATGCGGCTCAGTTACGGCTTCTCCTTGAAATTTGATTAACCCTGAAGTCGGTTGGTCTAAGCCAGCGATAATCTTAAGGAGAGTAGACTTGCCACATCCAGTCGGCCCAACAATGCAAAGGAATTCTCCTTCATGAATGTTAAAAGTAATATCCTTTAGCGCGTGGGTTTCCGCGCTTTGACTCGGATATACTTTTGTGACGTTTAGAAGCTCCATTTGTCGACCCATTCACACCCACCGGCGTATCCTTTCTTCTAGAGTCCCGAAGACAAGTCTGTCTATCGTCAGCGCCATAACACCAATTGCCATAATACTTGCAAACGCGAGCTCAATCGAGCCTGATTCAACAGAAAAATTGATAAGCCATCCTATCCCAGCAACCCTTGCAATTATCTCTATTGCCAAGACAACTTCCCAAACAAAGTCGAACGCAAGTCTAAGACCCGTCACGGCATTGGGAAAGGTTGCTGGGAGAACAATTTTTCTCAAAATATCAAACTTGTTTGCTTTGAAGACCATTGAAACGTGAAAGTAATCCGCTGGAATTTCTTTCACGCCTTCCCGAATTGTGAAATATATGGGGAAGAAAGCGCAGATCGCCGCCATGAGGATCGCTGCGACACTGCCGGCACCAAACCAATACACAAACAGAGGTAGAAGAGCAAGATCAGGCAAACTCCCACAGAGCATAACTGTTGGTGTCAGAGTTAGATCAACTCGGTTTTTCAGTCCGGTGCAAATTGCGAGTGGGGCAGCTATGAAAAGTGCAATAAAAATTCCTGTCGTGAGGTTTATGAAACTATGTAGCACCCTCGACAAGAACGTGAAATCTCTAACGCAATGAAAAAGGACTATCACAACTTTTGATGGCGGGGGTGTGACATTCGCAGATAATATGCCAAGTTGTACGACTGTTTCCCACACTACAAAAAAAGAAGCTAACGGAAAGATCCATAAGGTTTTGTCAAGTAGCTTGTGAGGACTTGAAATCATCCTCGGAGAAATCATTCGGCGAAATTGGAAGTAGCCAGTGAGCGTCTTTCGTAGCTCCATTAGTGGAAACTCCTCTTATGAGAAGTAGAGAAAGTAAGCATAAGCCTTGGTGTCATTCACTGCATAATAGCCGTATTACCAATTGCCGTCATTGAACAGTTGAGCAAGCAAAAATATAGAAACCCACCTAGTTTTCCTTTCCATATTTAACAATTTTTTTTCTAATACATAAGTAACCTTAGTTCAAAATAAGCCCAAAACTATAAAATAAGCTCAATTTTTCTTTTAACTGAATAATAAACTAAAATTAACAAAAATTTGGCAGAAAAACATTATCGGCTTAAAATGCACAACAAGCCTAAGACATCCTTTGATACCGCAAACCTTGATTCAATTAAAGAAACACACAAGTTCGTCGCATGTAGATCTCACTATTTAGGACAGGTTTCATGACATATCTTTCAATTAATATTTTTAGGTAGGAAAACAACTTCAATGCTAGAGGAACATGTCTATAATTAATATTGAAATTATGTTCGTACAGATGTTGTCCAGACTTTAAAATCTGTGTGGGAAAGAAAATTGAGTGAAGTTCCACCGGAGGAGAGTAGGGAAGACGAAGTAAAACGACTCGCAGACCTCAAAATGAGACTAGAGAAAAAAATTAGGAGACTGGAGGCTGAACTTGAGAATTATAGGGCGATAATGGAAATCGTCAATTCAACCCTTGCCGAAAAGAGTTTCAAAAGGATTGAAACCCCAATAAAGCCGCCAACGAAACTACCGCCCACACGGGCTCCAACCCCGACCCCCAGTCCTCCTCGACCTACACCTCCTGTTGAATACAAGCAAATCGTCCCATTAAAGACCTCAACCGGCACAATGCTAGCGAACATGTACATTAGCGAGGATGCAATTCGAGTTGTCCCAGCTGAGGGGATCATGCTAAATATTAACACTCCACCTTTCCAAGCATTTCTTATAAACCGGGTTTTAGATCCAATGCAGGCAAGAGATCGAGAGTCAGCAAAGACAGGTGAGATCACACCTGATGAAATCCTCTCCCACAAAATTATGCAGGAAGGCGACATCATCAGAGAACTTGTTATCCGAAACTATCGAGACGAGAGGAGACTTAGGGAGATAAAGACTTCCTTACGTTGGACATTAGAGAAAATGTATGAAAAAACTACTAGAGGAACTTCATAGAGGATAGTCTAGGCTTACTGGGGCTCATTATTCATTTCTTTTGCAAATTCAGTAAGTAACTGTTTTTGCCTTGGAGTTAATTTCGTGGGAGTGCGAATAACTACTTTGACGAGTTGATCTCCACGCCCAAACCCATGTAGATTTGGAAGCCCCTTTCCTTTCAACCTGAATACGGTGGCCGTTTGTGTCCCTGGTGGAATCTTCAGCTTCGCCTTGCTATCAAGGGTTAGAACCTCAACTTCTGCTCCGAGGGCGGCTTGAATGAAGTTTATAGGGATTTCACAGAAGAGATCGCTCCCCTTTCTTTCAAACATCTCGTGAGGTTTGACGTGTATTACAACATATAAATCTCCGGGCGGACCACCCCGTATGCCAGCCTCTCCCTCTCCGCGAAGTCTCAGGTGATATCCAGTATCGACGCCTGATGGTATCTTAAGATTTATTTTACGAGTTCGTTGGACCTCGCCAGTACCATTACAATTCTTGCAAGGCGAATCGATAATCGTTCGTCTTCCATGGCAGAGAGGACATGTTTCAATCTGTATAAAACGAGCATACCCGGAAAGGTGACTTGCACGCTCCAATTGACCAGTTCCATGGCATTTTGGGCACGTTCTAGGTTCGGTTCCCGGAGATGCGCCACTACCATGACAAATAGTACAAGTTTCAGTACGCGGCACATCTATCTCGGTTCTTAGACCTGATGCAGCTTCTTCTAAAGTGATTTCGAGATCATATTGGAGATCTGGTCCCTTCTGTGGACCGGATGGGCGTCGCATTCTGCCGAAAAACATCTCGAAAATACTGCCAAAACCGCCGAAACCGAAACCTAGATCCCTAAAAATCTCGTCAAAGTCGACATCTCTAAAGATGTCATCCCAAGTGTATCTGCCTTCTATGCCAGCATGACCAAATTGATCGTACTGAATTCGTTTCTCATCGTCGGACAATACTGCATACGCTTCTGAAATTTCCTTGAACTTCTCCTCTGCACCTGGCGACTTATTTCGGTCTGGATGATATTGTAACGCTAATTTACGGTAGGCATTCTTTATTTCTTCTTTTGAAGCATTTCTTGATACACCAAGAATTTCGTAATAATCCCGTTTGTTCATGAAGGATCAGCTGCTAAACGTGAGGAGAAGAAGTGAATTCCTTATTTTTTCTCATCTTCAACTACTTCATAATCCGCGTCTACTACCTTATTTTTACCTTTTTCAGATTCAGTTTTTCCGGGTTGTTCAGTTTCTTGACCTCGCTGTTGTTGAGCGTATTGCTGTGCGGCTTGCTGATAGACAGCGCTACCAGCCGCTTGTAACGCCTTACCGAGCTCCTCAGTTTTGGCTTTAATTTTCTCCACATCCTTATCGCCCAGTGCCTCCCTCAACTCTTTCGTGGCTTTGTCGATATTATCCTTCAAATCTTTGCTAAGCTTGTCACCGAGCTCTTTAACAGTCTTCTCCGCGGTGTATATCATAGAATCCGCGTTATTCCGTGCTTCAGCCTCCTCTCTTCTCTTTCTGTCTTGCTCCGCAAACTGTTCCGCTTCCTTAATCATGCGCTCTTTTTCGTCTTTTGAAAGCTTCGTTGAAGCAGTAATAGCAATTTTAGCTTCCCGCCCCGTCCCCAAGTCCTTAGCTGTGACATTCAATATGCCGTTGGCGTCAATGTCAAATGTTACCTCAATTTGCGGAACTCCTCTCGGCGCCGGCGGAATACCAGTTAGATTAAACATGCCAAGTGAAACATTATCTTGCACCATCGGTCTTTCGCCTTGTAGTACATTGATTGTTACCGCTGTTTGAAAGTCGGCTGCAGTGGAAAAGACTTGGCTCCTTTTTGTAGGTATAGTAGTATTCCGTTCTAGGATTCTTGTGGATATGCCTCCTAGGGTTTCAACGCCTAATGATAGAGGCGTTACATCCAGAAGCAGTAGGTCCTTTACTTCCCCTGCCAAAACCGCGCCTTGGATAGCCGCGCCTACCGCAACGCACTCCATTGGATCAACCCCTCGCTCCGCTGGTTTGCCAATTGAATCTTCGACAAACTTCCGAACAAGGGGCATCCTAGTCTGACCGCCGATTAGAATGATTTTATCTATATCTTTCAGCTCAAGCTTCGCATCTGATAGAACTCTTTTTATCGGCTCTTCAACTCTTTGCACAATAGGTAGGGCTAACTCCTCCAACTTTGCTCTAGTCAGTGTAAAGTGTAGATGTTTAGGACCACTTACGTCTGAGGCTATGAATGGTAAATCTATGTCAGTTGTAAGAAGCGTTGAGAGCTCTACCTTCGCCCTTTCAGCTGCCTCCTTAAGCCGAGTCATTGCCACTTTATCGTTCTTTAAGTCAATGCCAGTTTGTTTTTGGAATTCTTCAAGCAAATATTCGACAACCGCGTTATCTATATCGGCGCCGCCTGTTTTTGTGTCCCCGCTTGTAGCCAATACTTGGAAAACTCCACCACCGAAGTCCATTGCAGTAACGTCATGCGTGCCCCCTCCAAAACTGAAAACCATGATTTTCATTTCTTGACTAAGCTTGTCTAAGCCATACGCTAAGCACGCCGCCGTCGGCTCATTAATTATTCTTGCGACCTCTAAACCTGCGATTTCACCAGCATCCTTCGTTGCTTGCCTTTGATTATCGTTAAAGTGCGCTGGAACAGTGATTACTACTTTCTTCACCGGTCTCCCTAGAAAGGTCTCGGCATCCTTTTTTATTTTTTGAAGTATGAAAGCCGAAAGCTGTTGGGGTGTATACTCTTTGTCATAAATGTGCACCTTGTAGTCGGTGCCCATCTTCCTTTTAATCTCTATCACAGTCCCTTCAGGGTTCGCGGCTGCCTGTCGTTTAGCCGGCTCCCCAACAAGCAACTGACCATCTTTCGTGAGAGCAACTACTGATGGGAACATCTTCCCCGCAATCGTTGGTCCCTCAGCGCTTGGGATTACTATTGGTCTGCCTGCTTCCATTAATGCCGCAGCGGAGTTAGTTGTTCCCAAGTCTATTCCTAAAACCTTCTCCTTGGTTTCGCTTTTGGTTTCACTCATTGAGGTTCATCTCCTGATTCTGTATGAATTTCTTGGGAGGCGTTTGGGGTGAGCGCAACCTTAACCATGCTGGGCCTAATGACCTTATCTCTCAGTACAAACCCTTTTCTGACCTCTTCTATTATTATCCCGTCAGCATGTTCTCTTGTTAGAACCTTTTGAACCGCTTCATGCTTAGTCGGATCGAAGGGCTTACCGACTGCCTCGATTTGTGCCAGACCCTCATGACCAAGAGTTTCATATAATTTCTTCAGAATCATTTCGACACCACTAACAATGACATCGCCATTCTTGGTCTGCTTCCCAGCTTGAACAGCCAATTCCAACTCATCGATAATACAAAGGAGGTTTATGATCAACTCTTCATTGCTTAGTTGAATTTGTTGATCTATCTCCTTTTTCATTCTTTTCTGGAAATTTTCAAAATCAGCTTGCAAATATTTTAGCTGAGTAAGATATCTTTCAGCTTTCTCTTGTTCCTTACATAACTCTTCCTTTAGCGTCTCGATCTCTTTCTTTAATTGATTTCTAGACACTTTTCCTTTTCTTTCCGCCTCTTTCCCTTCACTAGGTGGTAACGCCAACGGTTGTACGTCGGTCTTAGTATCTTGTGGCACTTGGGAGGTTGACACATAAACGCCCCCACAACGGACATTTTTCCGCCTTTTTCGCTACTCATAAAGCTATTTTTTAACTTTTCTAAAACAACGTTGAAAAGAGGGATAAAAAGTAAGCACAACTTCAATTTCTAGACGACAATTATCTCATTTTACTTAACTGCATGAGGGAGTTAAAGAGGCAGTAATTTCAATTTACATTTCCTCAAAGATAGAAGTAAAATTATGGGTTAAATCTAACCTGTGATCGTAACCCCGCGTACTAAAATTGACGGCGCTATTAATGTGGCATCTTCAGTATACCAGGCATATGGCATCTGCTTAACATCATCGGCTACAAGCTCAACCTTTTTGAGGATATCTAGAATATTTCCACCTATCATCGCCTCTTTGACGGGATGCATAATCTCACCATTCTCAATTTTAAAAGCGCCAGTAGTTAAAACAGAGAAATCTCCGCTTTGGGAGTTAGCAGTGTGTGCCCCAATAAACCCATGAGTGATAATGCCACTCTTGACCTCATCTATCAACTTCTCTTGAGTAATAGTTCCGGATTTTATTACCATGTTTGTTGGGCCGATGAGTGGCTCTAGGACATATTTTGGTTTTGCTGAAAACGGGCCAACGCGAAGCGCGTTTCCCGTGTTCGGAATACCTGCCTTGTTAGCGGTGTAAGTGTTGTGAAGAAAGTTAGTTAATACTCCTTTTTCCATAACTACTGTTTTTTGGGTTGGACAACCTTCGTCATCAAATGGTTTCGATCCCAACGCTTGAGGAATGTGCGCGTCGTCGATTATTGTTATTTTTTGGGAACCAATTTGTTGGTTGAGTTTTCCTACGAATGGGGATTGCTGTTTCTGAACGTTGTCTGCCCTTAACCCTTGAATGAATGAGTAGAGAAGGAGATCAGGAAGCCCTTCGCTTGACGGAGTGACTATCAAGTCCATTATTCCCCCTTTGATTGGCTTTGGGTGAAGTTGAGAAATTGATAACTTTTTAGCGTTCGAGGCTACTTCTTCAATCACTCCATCATTATAGAAACGGTTACTATATTCATCCCAGCCGACCCCAACTGAAGATGCTTCTTCAGCCACTACACTTACACCAACCCAGAATGAGGTAGTGTCGTAGTTCCCTGAAACTCCAAGTGAGTTTTCGATCACTGTTTTTCCAATACCGCATCCAACCGATCCCCGAACCGTTTTAATCCGTTTGTCAGATGTAGAAGCTTCTAGTAACCTTCGACCTAACTTAGTGATATTTTCTGGTGTGATGGCAAGAATTGTAGAGTCATAGAGACCACTAACAGTTGCCGGCGACTTCTTTGGTTGAAACGATTTGAAGTCTGGATCGGCCTTCTTACTGAGAGCTACATTCACAGCTTGTTTTACGGTTTGTTCAATTGCCTCGTTAGAGAATTCTGTTGAGTATGAAAAACCTAGGCAATAACCAGCATCTTTTTTTAGCGCCACCCTAAGACCTAATCCAAGATCGACTTTATGTTCGCAAATCTTGACCTGTTTACTTTCAATAATGGTTCTAAGGGCACGCCCTTCGAAGAAGAAAACTTCAGCTTGCTGCGCCCCTTCTGCTTCAGCCCTTTTAATTATTTTTGTTAAGTCCATTGCTATGCTCTTCCCCCGACTGCCGCATTTCGGATCCTGATGTGAGGACCGCCGGTGCCAGCGTAGACAAGTTGTCCCTCCTTTCCGCAGCGACCAGGTTCTAATTTAAGATCCTTGGCAACAGCATCTATGTTTGAGAGAGTTTCCAGCGTTAGTCCAGAAAGTGAGACATCTAACAATGGGGTCGTTACTTCACCATTTTTAATTAAATAAGCTTCTTCCGCATTAAACTGGAATGTTCCTTTAGCTGGATCTACGGCTCCACCTCTTGTTCCCTTGACATACACCCCCCGGCGTATACCTTCAAGGAGTTCCTCAAAAGTTTGGTCACCGGGCATGATGTAAGTATCGCTCATTCTCACAATCGGCCTAAACGCATAAGATTGAGCCCTAGCTCCTCCGTTTGGTTTTAGGTTAAGCTTTGCCGCCGCCTCACGATTCAGAATATACGCGTTTAGGACACCATGATCGATTATAGTTTTCTTTTGCGTTGGCACACCTTCATCGTCATATAGCATAAAACCCCATCCCTTTTCATACGTAGAGCCATCACATATAGTGACGCATTCAGAACCGATTTTTTGTCCAATTTTACCTTGCAAGATTGATTCCCCAGCTGCAACAAGGTCAGCTTCGCTAGCATGCCCAACAGCTTCATGAGCAAAGGTTCCAGTAAGTGTTGGATTAACAACAACTGTGAAACGTCCACTGGGAGGAGGATGTGCCTTAAGCATTTCAACAGCCCGCTTAGCAGCAGTTATAGCTGATTCCTTAATCGCTTCCCAATCAAGAACTTCAAAGCCCCCATGAAGACCAAAGGGTTCAGTGGCGGAAGTTATCTTCTCACCTTCTCTTGCAACCGCCATGATAACAAGACGGGCCAGACTAGGACGCATTAAGACCTTAGTGCCCTCACTTGACGAAACAAATTTTTCTCCGGCTCGATCCTCATATCGGATGTTTGCACTGACTATCTTGTGGCTATAATCTCTAACAACGCCCGAAACTTTAAGTGCCAGATTCATTTTTTTGTCGATTCCCACTGCAGCAAGGCTCTCTCTCACAGGAGTTTCAACTTTATCTTCTATAACTGGTACAGGGGCAAGAACCGCTCTTTCTTTAATGCGAATAGAAGTAGCTTTTGCTGCTTTCACAGCGTTTTCGACAGCGTCCTTAACATCTTTGCCGGTTAGTGAGCATGTAGAAGAGAAACCCCATGCCCCATTGAATAAAACTCTGACTCCAATGCCCTTGTCGATCCCATTAACAGCCGAGTCAAACCGTTCATTAGTAAGTCTGATTTCAGTTGAAAATGCTTGTTCAATTCTTACATCTGCATAGTTAGCACCGAGATCTACAGCTAAATTTACTGCTTTATCAGCGATCTCCATCAAGTGGAAAACCTCTATTACAGGCTGTGTTAAATCCACTTAAACTTAAAAACTACTGAAGATTTCGAATTATCTTGGGCAGTTCCACGATAGAAGGAAGCACATAGTCAGCTCCACCACTTAGGAGACTCTCGCGCGTAGAGAAACCAGTTGTTACCCCGACGGCTACCGCACCAGCAGCTTTAGCCATCCTCATGTCGACCTCATGGTCGCCAGTAACGACCGCCTCTTTGGAAACGACGTTAAGTGGAGTTAACACCGCTTGTAAATGAATTGTGTCTGGCTTTACCCTTGGAACTTGCTCGCGAGTAACGATTAAGTCAAATAGCTGATCCAATCCGAATTTTGTTGAAATGAATTTTGTTGCCATCGCTCCATCATTGGTACATAAGCCAAGCTTCAGGCTCATGTCTTTTAGAGTGTTTAACGTTTCAATAGCCCCTGGAATTAGCTCGGTTTGTCGCGCTGCTTCCAATTCATATCGCTCGGCAATCGAAAAAATTACGTTATAAACTCGTTGGGCACCCGTTTCATCGCCATTGTTTTTCAAATACAGAACGGCTGTGTCGTACATTTTGAATAAGCTTTCGCGAATGGAGAAAAGTGAGGGGGGAAGCCCAAGTTTAGCTAATGCTTGAATAGCGTCTGATCTAGCGGCGAGGTAATCGAGCCGAAACGTAACGAGGGTTCCATCAAGATCAAAGACCACGGCTTTAATTGGCAAGCAAATCACTTTTGTATTGGCGGTTATGGTAAAGACAGAGTGTACCCAAAGATTACTTAAAGTTGTTTATGAGGGATGAAGATGAGCCTAGAAGAATACGAGAAAAGTCCCCTTTGGAAGATTTTGGTAGATACGGTTCACGCAATACTCATGTATCCACATCATAAAGCTTACGTTCGTGATGTCCTCCTACCCGAGAAGCCCGAAATTTCTCCAGAGGACTTAGCGTTGAAGCTTGATATTCCCCTTGGAGAAGCACTTGTCATATTATATGAGCTTAAAGTGAAAAAGTAGTTTTAAGCTAGCCAATAGCAGATAGCTGACTAATTAATAAGATGGAGTTGCGTCGATACATTGTGTAGAATGATAGAAAGCGTAAATTTTCTGAGACTCAAATTAATTGGTGAGTGAAATACATTGAAAATTGTGGCAGCGGATTCAGCAGCAGCCATCTTGGATGATGAATTCGAACCTTTATGCGTGGTAGCCACCTCGGCGGTTTTGGTTAAACCGCCCTATCGACAAGCCGGTGACGTCTTGGCACGCCCAGTTTTTGAAACTGTAAACAGCCAAAAACTAATAGTTCAGGAGGCTCTGCTCTGCCACGAATTACTTAAAACGCAGAAAGCCGACGTTGTACATATTGACATGTCTCTCGGAGGAATTACAGTAGAGCAACTGACCTTACCCCGATTGGCAACTATGTCTATCTCAGGTAGAGCGAAAGACAGCATCCGAGAGGCTTTGCCGAAATTAAGGAAAATAGCAGCCGATATTAAGCGTGCGCATGGAATTAAGGTCTTGGCGATTGGAAAGGAAAGCATTCCTGTCCGAATTGCAGAATTGACTGCAGGAGCTTACGCTATCATTTTCGCTGCTGATAAGGCAACAAAAGAGAGACATGCACTAAAATTGGGACTCCCAGTGGCTTGTGGAGTGAAGCTCTTTGAGAATGGAGTTCTCCTAAAGTCTCAACTACCAGCCGAACATGACTTGGCTGGCATTGCAAAGGACGAAGAAGGAAGCTTAAAAATGGTTCGCATTTCTGATTATGCCAACCCGCGTACGCGGGGTTTCCGCGTACTTACGATCATTCCGAAGATTTAGAAACGCATTTCTAGGACGTAGTTAACGCCGAAAAGGTTTTAGGGAATACGTTCCTTTCAAGTCGAAGTTCATCTCAGATCTGAAAAGACTCTACATTTTATTAT